>Ga0209180_10000039_pt1 | contig 71206 bp, 71 predicted proteins | sample CZO8metaG_3_FD_188355 | JGI IMG/M metagenome (GOLD analysis project Ga0209180, IMG submission 188355) | Vadose zone soil microbial communities from the Eel River Critical Zone Observatory, Northern California, USA - CZOApr15con2H2.8 metaG... | ecosystem: Environmental > Terrestrial > Soil >...
TTCCACGACACCGAGACGACGGGGATCCTCGACCTCCTTCACCCCCGCCATCGACCGTGTGCTGTGGAGGAAGCCTGCGACATCACCTTTGATGATTGTATCTCCGAAGATCACGAGCGTCGGCTTTCCATCGAGGTACTCGCGAGCCACGTACACCGCGTGCCCATTGCCCAGCGGCTGGGGCTGGGTGACAAAGTGCAGAGCCAGCCCGCCGTACTGCGCCCGGGCCCAGGCTTCGATCTTCTCGCCCAGGTAGCCGACCACAAAGACAATCTCATCAACGCCGGCAGCGACCAGTTCGTCGACGATGTGCGCCAACATCGGCTTGCCAGCGACCTGCAGCAGCCCCTTTGGCTGCGTGTACGTGTGCGGGCGCAGCCGGACTCCCAGACCTGCGGTGGGAATGATGGCTTTCATCAATAGTAGGTTTCAGCGCTGCACCATTCCGCAGTTTGAAACCGTAACATTGGTGATGTACAGACTTTAGCTCTCACTTCCTGCCTCCAGGCCTGTGAACCGGCAGAGGATCTCGTGGCCGTGGCATCCAGAGCATGTTCGCCCATTCCTGGTTGGACTCGGCAATAGCGGAAGGGACAGGACGCGAACGCTTTCTAGCGAACCCGAGTTCCTGCCAGAGATGTGGCCATGGGCAATGTATCCCTCGCGATAGTCATCGTGACGTTCAACACCCGGGATCTGGTGCTGCAGTGTCTGCATTCGGTCATCGAGGATGCCGAGCGCGCTGACAAACCGCATCGGGTCATCGTCGTGGATAACGCTTCGACCGACGGCACGGTAGCAGCCGTGCGGGCTACATTCCCCACCGTGGAGCTCATCGAGAATACCACAAATGTTGGAATCGCTCCGGCGTTAAACCAGGGCCTGCAAGCCTGCGCGGATTGCGCCTACGTGTTGCTCATGAACAGTGACATCAAAGTGCTGCCGGGCACGCTGGGTCCGATGCTAGACTACCTTGACAGCCATCCTCAGGTTGCCGGTGTCAGCGTCCAACTCGTTAATCCGGACATGTCGCGCCAAAAGTTCCGCACGTCGTTCGGGCTCGTCCTCTTCCCAGAACGATTTGACCGAATTTTTCAGCTTACGTTTTTCGGGGACACGTTTCACCTGGGTCGCCGCGCCATGTACAACAAGGATCAGGTGGGCCCGTTCGATGAGTTCTACTTCTTCTTCAACGAAGATCTCGACTGGTCCATCCGCGCGCACCGCAAGGGGCTAGTGTTTCACTATCTTCCCGACCTGCCGGTGGTGCACTACAGTGGCCAGGGACGAGCCCAGAATCGCCTCAAACTTCTCAGCGAATTCTATCGCATGAACCTCTACTTCTATGCCAAGTTCTACGGCCGAGCGATCACACGGACGGTGTACCTTGCCCAAGTGGCTTCGATTCTCGTGAGACTTGCCTATCTGCGCCTTGTCGGCAAGGATCAGTCCGGCGATGCCGTAGCGTACCGTGCCGCGCTCGATAAGCAGCAGCAGTTCATGCGTACCTTGCCCTGACCAGGCGATTGTCTTTCGCTAGGCGCTGCCGCACGGCTTCACCGCTCAGGGGTTTCATGCAATAACGGCCGCGGCAACCTGTTCTCATCACGGAACCGACGGTAGAGACCCCTCATGCGAGCTATGGCTTCGTCGAGGCGGCCTCGGGCCGCGCTATCGTGCCGCCATCGAAGGGCAAGCCACCAGGCCCGGAGGCGCTGTGCCCAATACAGAGGGACGGCCCATCGCCGTCCCCCGTACTTATGCACCAGCCACAAGCTATCCACCAGGCGATCGGCGGCGCCATTGGCCTGCGCTCCGTTCGCATCTGCCGCGCGGTGGTGAGTCACCCTGGCCTCGGGCAGGAAGGCGAACGCGTATCCCTTGCGCCTGACCCGGAGTGACCACTCGAGGTCCTCATAGCCCGCGTGGAACCGGTCGTCGTACAGACCAATGTCAAATAAGGCCTCACCCCGTACCAACGCGCAGGTCCTACCGATGAAGGTGACCCGTTGCGGCCGCAGCGGACGGCGAGGCACCGGGTCGAGGATCGCGATTCGCTGGGGCAGTCCCGTTCCATTCTGGTCGGTGAGTGTGGCGACTACACCGGCCGTCGACGGATGCTTCCCGAGGTACTGCACCATCCTGGGCAGCGCTCCGGCGGCGATCTCCGCGCCATCGTGCATGACGAGGACGTATGTAGGGAACCCCAGTTGCCGCAGTCCGACATTGCATGCGGACGCGGCCCCACCCTCTGCAGGACGGGGCAGCACAAGGACGTGCGGAAACTCATGGTGCACGTCTTCCGCCACCCCATCAGCCGACGTGTTATCGACCACCACAACCTCGTACTCAACCTGCTTCAACGCGTCACACTGCGGCAGAAGCGCGCGCAAGGCGCGCAACAACGCCTGCCGTCCGTCGGACGCCACGATAACAACACCCAAACGCTCCCTCGCAGGGTAAGGGGAATGGAAGTCGTGCCGGTGTTGCCAAAGCAGTTTCCGCACAGGCACGCCGATGTATGTTGGATTCCGCTGCCGGATCACCGCCGCACGACGGAACATCTCGTCGTCGCGAAGCCTGAGCTGTTCCCGGGAGCGTGTCTCAGGTGGTCCCCAGTGAAGGCACCAGATAGCCTCCTGCCGCGCGATCCCGACCTCCAAACCCGCTTTGATGAATTCGAGAGCCTGCACATGATCGTAGAGTTCAAATCCCCCCAGCGAGTTTGCCCATGGCAGGTCATACTGCGTGGCCAGGAAGAGGCCATCGACCACAGCTGCAGGCTGGTAGTCGCCGACGACCGATCGGAACCGGCTGAAGTGCAAGATGCGACGTCGGAGGTACAGTGACGCAGGGAAGCCGCCTGGCCGGAAGTACTCCCGCAACCGCCCGTAGCAGTGAAACGCATTATTCAGCCACCAGATGGCTTTGGCTGGCAATCGCGTGGCACCGACTACACCGACCATGCCCAGACGAGGATAAGTGTCGAACAGGTGCAGGAGTTCAGGCAGCAGCCCTCGGTGCACAAGGTATGTGTCCTGGTGGACGTAGAGCTTGTAGCGAGCTGTGGATGACTCCATGGCCCGCTGGTACCCTTCGGCCATGGAGGTCGCCCCATACACCGCAACTTTCTCCACGCTGTACCCTGCAGGAATCTGCAGCGCATCTAGATACCGCAGGCAGGTTGCGTACTGTGTGTCATTGTTGACCAGGGTGAGGAATGCAATCGCGCGGGGGTTAAGGGACCGCTGAGCCCCTGGAGGGCTTCCGCCGCTCGCAGACGCGACCGCCCGGTCAGGCGGTGCTGCTCGAAGATCGACAATCTGATCCAACTCGCGTCACCCTATTTCAGCACTCCGGCCTCGTGGTCGGAGCGGGCGAGATCGCATGGCGGCATCGATGCGTTATTTGAAGCCATCACCAGGATAGTTCCCTACTCGAAATCACACAAATCAAGTCCGCCATCAGAAGAACGCACGGAACACCGACGGAAGACATCGTGCTAGCCACCGTCCCAGACGCTCCTCCAATGCCGCGATCGATCGCCCAGACCCCTGAGGCCCTAGATCGGGCAGCGCAATGACCAGCAACCGAAAGGGAAAGCGCAAAGTGACAAATGGGTCCCAGTGCAGTGCGAGAGCAGCCTCTTCACGAGCCTGTCGAGATCTCCCTTTGAGGAGCGTGGCCCATGCCCGGTGAACTTGAATGTCCGCCTTCCAGCGACCGAGCCATCGAGACGACAACTTCCGGGCGTGACGGGCGAAACCGGGCCCGTAGAGGTCACCGATCCGCCCGAGCGTCTTCTCCAGTACATACTGGTGATCCGCCAACAGGGTCGCGGGTTGAGCGAGAAATTGTTTGCTGAGATTCGCGTCGTGTTGCCGATAGAAAACTAGAGGCTCCGCCACAAATGCGCCGTCGTGATGCATGTACACCCGAAGCCATAAATCCCAGTCGGGCGCAAACGGGATCGCCTCGTCAAATAGGCCCACAGTCTCGATGATCGCCCGCCGTGCCGTCACTGTTGAGAGAAAGATCTTGTTGCCCTGCAGCAAGGTGATGAGCTCAGTCTTCTTGTCGCAAATCCTGTCGCTGCCCCATCGCCTAAAGACCTGCATAACCTTTCCCTGCGCATCGGTGAGATACAGGCCCGTGTGGACAAACGCAATGTCCGGATGCCGATCTAAGGTGTCGACCGTACGAGCTAGGTATTCGGGATGCCACCAGTTGTCATCCTCGAGGAGAACAACATACTCGCCCCTGGCGTGCCGCATGCCCGCGTTCCAGTTTGGGGCCATCCCCAGATTTCGATCGTTGCGGAAATGTCGGATACGTCCATCCATCCATCCCGTCACCATGGCTGGAGTGTCGTCTGTCGACGCATTATCCGACACAATGAGCTCGAAATCAGAATACCTCTGCGCCAAGACGCTTGTCATGGCCTGCCGAAGAAACGTACTGCGGTTGAAGGTAGGAATAACGACGCTGACCTTCGGCTCGCTCACAGCAAAACCCCGTTGTCTGCAGCGACGGATGGCGTCTCGAACCCCACTGAGGTCGGTTCCTTTCCTCTCCAGAAAGCCTACCAGTGCACTGGACCTACTTCAGGAAACTTCGTCAGCGCGTTTTCAAGCATCTGCTCGATGTGCACAAGCGCCTCACGCGTCTTGGCCTCCGCCCTCAGGACCAGCACCGGCTGGGTGTTGGACGCTCGGATGAGACCCCAGCCGTCACCAAACAGCACGCGGGCGCCGTCGACGTCGACAACCTCGTATCGGTGTTTGAACTCTGTCGTGACCTTTCGCACGATCTCGAATTTTACCTCGTCGGGGCAGTTCACACGGATTTCCGGTGTGTTGTGATACCGGGGGACATCGGCGAGTAACTCCGACACCTTCTTGTCCGTCGTGGCCAGAATCCGCAACAACCTCCCGGCCGCGTACAGCGCGTCGTCGTAGCCATAGTACTCGTCGGCAAAGAACATGTGGCCGGACATCTCGCCGGTGAAGACCGCGCCCAGTTCCTTCATCTTAGCCTTGATCAGGGAGTGGCCGGTCTTGTAGAACATCGGGCGGCCGCCCAACCGTGCGATTTCCTCATATAACGACTGCGAGCATTTGACCTCGACGATCCCGACCGCGCCGGGGTGTTTCGGCATGATCTCCCGCCAGAACAGGATCATGAGGGTGTCGCCCCAAATGATCCCGCCTTGTTCATCGACCACGCCGATCCGGTCGCCGTCCCCGTCCAGCCCGATGCCGACGTCGGCTCCCGTGCGCTTCACGGTCTCAATGAGGGCGGTGAGATTGGAAGGCTCCACCGGATCCGGGTGATGATGGGGAAAGCGCGGGTCCGAGTCACAATACAGGCACGTGAGGTCGACCCCCCACTCCTTGAGGACCTGAGGCGCGACGAGGCTCGCGGTTCCGTTGCCGCAGTCGAGAACTACGCGCAGCCGGCGGGGCCCGAGGTGGATCTTCTCCTTCAGCATCACGCGGTAGGCGGGCACGACGTCCCGGCGCTCCACCGATCCCGGGCCTGCCATCTGTTTGCCCTGCTCGGCCAGGCGCCGCACGTCTTGGATTTCGTCCCCATAAATCGTGCCAAACCCGTGGGCGAGTTTGAAGCCGTTGAACTCCGGAGGGTTGTGGCTGGCCGTGATCATCACGCCTCCATCGATCCCGTAATGCACCCGGGCAAAGTAGAACGTCGGCGTGATCACGGTCCCGATGTCGACCACCCGACACCCGCTCGCGACCAGGGCACGGACGACCGACTCGCGGAGCGTGGGGGAGCTCTGCCGATTGTCCGATCCGACCAAGACGGGAATTCCCTCCCCAGTGCCCCCGCTCGAGGCGGGCAAGGGGGGTGAAGCGCGCCGGAGATAGGTGGCATAAGCCCGCGCGACGGCGTCGGCCACTTCGGCGGTCAGATCAGAGCCAACCACGCCGCGGATATCATACTCGCGGAAGATGGAGGGGTTGATGCGCGTCACCATTCCCTCACACTACTCCATCGTGACGTCGCAGGCGGTTTCCCAAGATTTCTCACGTCCACTTGCGTTCTTCACCACGCTCGGGACACGGCCACCGTGTTACGTCCCTTCCTCCCTTCGGCTCGGCGGCGTTAGGGTCCCTGCGAAGGAAACTGGCCGCCGTACCGGGGGACGGGAGAAACGCCCACGGAAATCCACAGCTCTTGCCGCATCTGCCGGTACTTAATGGATAGCTCAAAGCAGTCTGCGATCGGCGCGGTGAGAATGTAGTCGAGATCTTTGAACACGGTCGTAACCGTGTTGTACTCCGCCTGCACGGTGACGTACACATCCGTTCCCAGAGCGACGCCGGTGTCGCTGAGTGTGGAAAGCTGCTGTGTTGTCAGGTTGTACTTCGGGCCCAGTTGCCAGTGGTACCGTTGGGGGATCCGTTCGCCGTACGTGGTGAGGGCAAATAGAGCCTGCGCTACGTAATCGTATGACAGGCCGACTGTCAGTGTGGTCGCAACGGTCTCCGCCCGGGTGCCAGTGCGCTGATAGGCCAGATCCACCTCATTAACGATATCTCGGGGGTTGACCGTGTCGAGCGCGAGAGGGGTCGTGCCGTAGGCGAGGAGCGCCTGGTAGCCAAGCGTCAGCGTACTATCGGGGCCCAGCTGCCGCGTGATTGCCGATTGCGACGTGACGATCTGTTGGTGTGCGCCGGTCCCGTAGGTGGCGTCCGTCCAGTTCCAAGACAGCCGCATCTCCATATCGGGCCCCAACCCGATCGGAGGGGTTCGCAACCCGAGCACCCACTGGAATCGGTTCGTGTCGACGTTTCGCGTGAACTCGCGGTGGCCGCCGCTGCTCACGGAGGCTGCTAGCTCCAGAGGCACAAATCCCAGGGGGGTGGAGGGCAAGACCACCCCGCCCTCGGCCCGCTGCGCGAGGGTCCCGACACTGGTGGAAACGAAGGCGAGGGGGGTACCAACCCCCACCGCCAACCGGTACGCACCGTAGAACCCATCGGTGTTGGTGAAGCCGATACTGGGCAGACTCCCGGCCGTCTCGCGCGCACTGCGCAGGGAGATCGTCATCACTGGGACCGAAAACAACACGGTGTTCCCGATCAAGAACGTCGCCCCATCGATCGCCGCACGTTCCCCCGGGATCACATCGACATGGGAGGCCGTGATGTGGTAGCCGGGGCACTCCGGGTTGCAGGTGGTAATCGTACTCTCACCCGCCACAATGTGGCCGGGCTCGGCGCGGAGACTACTGCTGCGGATGTAGAGCCCGTTGACGATCACCTCGGCCGTAGAGAGGAGAATCGTTTGTTTCTGAACGTCGTACGTGACGACGGAGGCATGCATCTGGCGCCCATCTCGATCGATGACACTGACGCGCCCCCTGGCTTCCAGGCGGCCCTCGCGCACGAACACGCGCACTGTCTCCGCTTTGAACTGCACACCGCGGTACGTCACAGAAACGTGACCGGTGGCATCAATGATCTGGGTGGCCTCGTCGTACGACACTTGATCCGCGTCGAAGACAACGGGGACAACTCCTTGGGAAAACGCGGGCGTGGACGCCAGCGCGCCAATGACGAGGACTGTGAGCACCATCGCATGGAGCGCGACCCGACAGCGATAGCACGGAGAGAAAAAGCGCGGGGGGACCGGAGGGCGCGTCATGCCCCGGGAACGACGGGTCCTCAGGGAATCAGGGTCACAGGAATGGGCGGGATGGGGAATCCCGCCGGCTGGAGATCGGCATCGCACTGGCGACAGGTTCGGGCTGTCCGCGTCACTCCCTCCTCCCCGCGACGGGGATGGTCCTCCGTAGGAAAGCGTGGCAGGAGGCGCCCGCAGAGTTAGATTCGGATATCGATGACTGCCGTGACGCCGACCCCCGGAACCCTTCGGATCCCGTCGGCAATGGGATTTTCGCTATCGATGGGTACGAGCGCTTTGACTCGGAACACGCTGTTGAAATCTGCTTCGAGTTGTCCGACGGCCCGGACTTTATCCAGAGCCCCCTTGGACCCTGAGACTTGCGCGGCCCCAATGTAGCTGGCCTGGCCGACCCCGACGCTCAGGACAGGGACGACTTTCGTCTGCTCCCGGACCTTCACGCCCCTATTGTCCAGCAGATTGTTCACGAAAGTATTCAGGGGGCCGGCGTACTGCTTGACGACGTAACCGATGCCGAAGATTTTGATCAGCCCGGTGATATCCTGCGCAGGCGCACCCAGCGGAAGCGCCAATACCAAGACCGTCATCAACACGAATGCGGCCAGTCGTGCGCGTCTCATTTGTCGCCCTCCTCGGCGCAACCTATAATCGCAAGTGTGCCCTTACCCAGGACGGATCATCCGTGACCGTCGACCTTCTCCTCGTCGGCAACGGGCCGGGCGAACTCACCGGCTGGATCCACCCGGTTGCCAGTGTGGCTCGGCAGCTTGCTCCCACCGACCTCCGACTGACGCTTGTCCTGTCCCCTACCCAATTCGCCGGGGGTAGAGAAGTAGATGTGGTGAAGTCGTGGGCCCTCTTTGACCACATCGTGACTCCCCCAGAGGTTACGCGGTTAGTCCTCGGGGTGGGCACGATTCCGATCGGCCCCCAAGCGTCGGTGATTCATCTGGGCGGGGACCTGTGGTTCTCGGCCCGTATAGCGCGACGTCTGGGTGCCCCGGCGGGCGCCTTTGCGGAGACGCCGCTGATCCTCCGACGTCACCAGGCGTTTGTCCGGATCTTCGCCGCCTCCGAAGACCTGGCCGCCCACCTGCGGGCGCACGGGGTATCGGCGGAGAGGATCACGGTCACCGGAGATCCGCGGGTGGACGCGGTGCTTGGAGGGCCCCACCCACGACGGCGCGCTCCGTTGCCCTCTCGACTCCCCATGGAGGCCAGCGCATCATCCGCTGGCGGCGCGAACGCGGGGGAAGAGCGCGTGGCAATTCTTGCCGGCAGCCGGGACCGTTACTTTAGGGCTCTCATACCCTACTTTATGCGCGCGGCGAGCGCGATTGCCACACGGCGCCCCGGCGTCACATTCGATGTGATCACAGCGGAGTTTCTCTCACCGGAAGTAATCACCGCGATGCAACAAGACATCCGGCAACGGTGGCCGGAACTGCGGGTCGTCTGGGTGAGGGAGGACCCGTGGGATGTCCTCACACGCGCGGACCTCACGCTCACGATCCCTGGCACCAACACAGTCGAACTGGCGATCCTGGGCGTCCCATTCGCGGTCATCGTGCCGATAGATCTCTTAGACGAGGTTCCAACGGAGGGCCTGCTGGAATACGTCGGGCGCCTCCCAGGCCTGGGCCGACTCATCAAGCGCGAAGCCGTGCGCCGGTTCTTCGCACGCCCACGACTCGTCGCGCTCCCCAATCTCCGGGCCGGACGCGCCATCGTCCCCGAGTGGATCGGCAGGTGGACCCCCAGCGAACTGGCGAACCGCGTTGGAGAGTTGCTTGACGACGCCCCACGCAGGGCGGCGATGCAGGCGGCCCTGCGCCAGGTGTACCCTGCCTCCGGCGGTGCTGCGGGGATGATCGCCGAGCAAGCGCTAGCCCTGGCTCGCACTCGAAGGGTGGAACGATCGTGAGACGGCTGGCCACTTTCCTCAGGCCCTACTGGGCGCAGTTTGCCGCCGGGTTGATCTCCGTGCTCCTGCTCACCGCGACGCAGTTGTTCGTGCCTCGGTACGCCGGGCTCACCGTCGATGCCATCATCCGCACGAGAAGTCTGGAGGTGCTGAACACTGCAGCCCTCGTGGTTCTCGCGGCGTTGGGGCTGCGCAGCGTGCTGCTGTATGGTCAGTTGTACTTCGCTCTGTTCTTGGGCCATCGCGTGATCACCGACCTGCGGCAGTTGATCTTCCAGCGCGTCCAGCGCTGGTCGCTGGATCGCTTCGCCGGTTGGACCAGCGGCGACCTGATTTCCCGCAGCCTACAAGACACATCGGTTGTCCAAAACAATCTGTTAGTCGGACTCTTCGACCTCATCGGCACGGCGCTCACGGCTGTAGGCATCATCGTCATGCTGTTCGTCTTGCAGTGGCGACTGGCGGCGTTCACGCTCATCGTCATCCCCCTGTTGCTGGGCAGCGCGCGCATGTTCGGCCAGGAGATCCAGCGGGTTACCCAGCGGGCGCAAGAGCGCGTGGCGTGGTTGGCCTCGCTGCTGCGGCAGGCCTTCGGTGGCGCCCGCGTGATTCGGGCTTTTGTGCAAGAAGAACGGGAAATCGGCAACTTCCTGAAAGAAAACGAACGCACCTTCCACGAGAACCTGCGCATCAGCCAGCTCATTGCGATCCAGGTGCCAATTGTTAGTTTCGCCACGGCTGTCGGGCTGGTCGCGGTGATGTGGCAGGGGGGCCACTTGGTCACAGCCGGCGTGATTAGTGCCGGCACGCTTGTCTCCTTTTTGGCCTATGCGGGAATCGCGGTGGAGCCTTTAGTGGCGCTCTCGCGACTGTATGCCGGCCTACGGCAGGGGCTGGGGGCGCTGGATCGCGTCATGGAAGTGCTCCGCGTGCCCGATGGGGTAACGGATACGCCCCACGCGATCACTGCCCCGCCATTTCGCGGAGAAGTGCGCTTTCGCAACGTCTCGTTTAGCTACGATCGCACGACCACCATTCTGCACGACATCGGTCTGGCAGTCGGCGCGGGCGAGCGCATCGCCGTCGTCGGCTCTAGCGGCGCTGGCAAGTCGACGCTGGTGAACCTGATCCCTCGTTTCTATGATCCCACCGCCGGGGTTGTTGAAATCGACGGGAAAGATGCGCGCATGTTCACGCTGCGATCGTTGCGCCGACAAATCGGCTTGGTCCCACAGGACACCGTGCTGTTCTTGGGGACCATTCGCGACAACATCGCATATGCGAAGCCTGAGGCCAGCGAAAATGAGGTCACCGCCGCGGCCGAAGTAGCCAACGCACATCCGTTCATCATGAGCCTGCCCGGGGGGTACAACACCCTGCTGGGCGAGGACGTGCAGCTGTCAGGTGGGCAGCGGCAACGACTCGCAATCGCCCGGGCTGTCCTCACTAATCCACGCATCATCATCTTGGATGAGGCCACCTCCGCCCTCGACGCGGAATCCGACCAGCTGATTCAGGAGGCACTGGACCGACTGATGGTAGGCCGGACAACCTTCATCATCGCCCACCGCCTGTCCACGGTCCGCAAGGCCAACCGCATCGTCGTCCTCGAACGTGGCCGAATCGTCGAGCAGGGCCGTCACGATGACCTCATGGCGCTAGGAGGCACCTACGCCAAGCTCGCCGGGCTGCAGCTTGTAGAAACCGCGTGATGATGTTATTCGCGCAGTTGCTGGCGCGAGGCTCGATCCAGCGTCGCTTGCAGCACCTGCTCCCATCGCAGAGCAATCGCGTCCCAGGCGTGGTGGGTAATCGCATAGTCATGCGCAGCCATCCGCATCTGCGCAAGGCGGTTCGGGTCGGAGAGTAGTTGCATCGTTGTGTCGACAAAACGGGCAGAGAAGTCTCCTCTCCCGGGCCATCCTTCGACCGCGATGCCACGACGGCCATCCGCGGCGAGCTCGGGCAATACTCCCAACGAACTGGTCACCGCAGGGGTACCTGCCGCCATCGATTCCAGCACGGCGATGCAGCCCGTCTCTTCCACCGTCGCTGGATACAGCATCAACGTGCTCTGCTGCAGTGAACGAACCAGGTCGGGCTTGGGGGCCCAGCCGTTCAAGGACACGCCGGGTGTCGCACAGCGCCTGAAGGCGTCGAGGGACTGGTAGGAGTACACGTGGAGTTCCGCTTCAGGGGACTGTGCACGAATGGCAGGAAAAATGTCTTCTAGAAGTGGGGCAAGGCCACGGTCAGGCACAGACGTGTGGACAAACCGCAGGGGGGAATGCGGAGCAGCAGACCCCGCAAACGCGTGCGAATCAATGCCGACCGGAACGACCACGAGCTTGTCAGCTGGCACACGAAACAACCAACGGAAGACGTCGGCGAGGAAGGCGCTGATCACAATGATCCGGTCGACGCGCTGATGGAACAATGGCCCGGTGGCCCTCCTCCAGGCGATACTTAACTGGTACCCAACGCCTGAGCGCAGGGGTGCCATAGGCACCCCTTGGTAGTCATGGGACCAGAAAAGTCTGGCGCGTGCGCCGATGCCTGTCCGGACATCCTCCATGGCGCGGCAGATAACCAGTACATCCGGCGGCTTTGCACGCGCTGCGGAATGCCACTGTGAACCAGCGGCAGCATCGTAGTAGCGGACGCCGTCGTACACGCCGGCTTCCGCCCCACAGCGATTGATAACAACGACCTCGTGGCCGAGCCCCGCAAGTCCCTTGGCCACGTAGTAGAGAGCACTCTCACCGCCGCCGAGCGGTCGTCGAGCGACACTGGCAGGAGAAAATGGCATATGCCGGCGAGCCAGGAACCAGACGCGCATTCTCGTGTCCTCCCCGGGATGGTAGCATGGGACCGTGCAGAGGGGAAAGCGCGTCCGCCCATGGATCTGAGCGTTGTCATCCCCACCTACAATCAGGCCGATCTCCTCAAAGAGAGTCTGCGGTCCCTCGTGGATCAGATACTGTCCCACGGGGCCTACGAGATCGTCGTCGTGGATGATGGCTCCACCGATCACACAGCAACCGTGCTCCGCGAGTTTGGACCACCCGTGCGGGTCGTGCGGTTGCCTACCAATCGTGGCCGCAGTGCCGCCCGCAATGCAGGGATCCGGGCTGCGGCTGCACCGCTGGTTGCCTTGGTCGATAGTGACATCATCGTCCGCCGCGATTTCCTCAGTACCCACCTGGAGGCGCACCGTCGACACGGAGACGGGATCCTCTCGCGAGGCCCGGTCATCGACGTTTCTGACGTGGCCACAGCGCGAAACGGCCAACTACCACAGCTGGTGAGTTCACCGGCGTATCTGACGACCGCGAATGCCGCGCTGGCGAAAGATGCGCTCCTGCGGGCCGGACTGTTCGACGAACACTTCCCGGGCTATGGCTGGGAAGATTTTGACCTGGGGATGCGGCTTAAGCGCCTGGGCATCAAGCGAGTCTTCTGCCGTCAGGCAGTCGCCTTCCACGTGGACCCGAATCAGGATCGAACCGACAGAATGGGAGACTTACTAGCGAAAGAGGCGGCGAGGGCGGCAAGCGCCGCATACTTCTATCGCAAGCACCCCACTTTGGAGGTCCGCTTGCTCATCCAGGCCACCCGGCTGCATCGGGTCCTGTACTGGCTGCAGACCGGCTTCGGTCGGATCACCCCCGACAACGTAGGGCAGATCGCCGCGACCCTGCGTCGCACAGGGCGCTCAGGGCTGGCTCGGATCCTCGTGCGCGGCGTGCTCAACCGCGCCTATCTGCAGGCCCTCGAATCCGCGCTCATCCATCGTGGCCGAAGTTAACCGTCCCCAAAGCGCAGGCGCACGTCGCCCGTCGGTGCTGATCGTCAGCAACGGCCATGGCGAAGATGCGGTCGGGATGGCACTCGCAGACCACTTGGCGCCGGAGGCCGCGATCACGGCTTTCCCTCTGGTTGGAGTCGGCGGCGCCTACCGTGGGGTCGAGTTGTTGGAGCCCCGTCAGACACTGCCATCCGGGGGGTTTGCCCTGCGGGGGGCGTGGCGAGCGTTGATGGACGACCTGCGCTCAGGCGCCGTGAGGCGGTGGCTGGCGCAACGGGCCACGCTTCGAGACCAGCAAGGACGCCACCGCGTTATCGTCGCTATCGGTGACGTATACGGGCTGTGGATGGCCGCGGCGGCTGGCAGGCCCGTGGTGTTCATCGCGACAGCCAAATCGCAGCATAACGAGCCGCATCGCGCCCTCGAACGCGCGCAACTGCGGAGTTTGGCGCAGGTGATTTTCACCCGCGATGAACTCACCGCGCAGACCCTGCGTCGTGCGGGCTTACCTGCCCGTTACGTGGGCAACCCGTTAATGGATACCATCGGAGCGGTGCAGACCTCTCTGAAAGCCGACCCAACTCAACCGACAGTGGTAATCCTGCCGGGCAGCCGAGTTGACGCGGACGTCAACCTCGGACCTCTGTTGAGTATGTGTGCGCAGATCGGTGCGCGCCAACGCGTCCACTTCATCTGCGCCCTCGCTCCTACGATAGACCTCGCGCGGGTCAGGGCTGCCGCATCTGCGACGGGCTGGGAGATTGACGGAGATGGACTCCGCCGCGACGGGGTCACGGTGACACTCACTCCCGTGTTCGGGGACGCTATTCGCGCCGCCGATGTGATAGTAGGTCTTGCGGGTACGGCCAACGAGCAGGCGGCCGGACTGGGTAAGCCTGTGGTCACATTCGTAGGCCCGGGGGCGCAGGTCTCACCCCAGTTTGTGGCGTTACAACAGCGCCTGCTGGGGGAAGCCCTCATCGTGGCCCAGGGCTGGCAGGATGCGGCGGAAGCCGTAGTGAGGCTGCTAGGGAATCCCGCAGAGCGCGCGGCCCGCGGAGCCGTCGGTCGTGAACGGATGGGCGAACCTGGCGCCGTCCCTCGTATTGCACACGCAGTGCTCGATCTGGTGAATCGCCCTACCGACTCCCGGACCTGAGGCCGCACAAGAAGAGCTCGCTGCCGGACACGCGCGTATGCGATTGCCGCTCCACGCCTGCATTCGACATCTGATTGTGTCACCGGCTACGAGGCCCTCCCCGCCGCCCGTACAAGACTGGCACCCGATCTCCCGCAATCCATAAGTGAGTTACCATCCCCGCGCCACGTCTCTAGATAAGCGTTAGAGACCAAGCACGCGCCTAGCGTTGAGGTGGAATATTAACGGCTTTAGCTCAGTTAACTTGTCGGAGTATCGAAGAGAAAGTGGAGGCGATGGTTAGGATGTCAGTCACGGCTCCAGTTCGAGTACTCTACACTGCTGAGGCCACCGCAGTCGGCGGTCGTGCAGGCCATTCGCGCACGTCTGACGGCAAGGTGGATGTGGATTTGGCCATTCCGACCGAGATGGGTGGCCCGGGGGGTCCGGGCACAAACCCTGAGCAACTGTTCGCCGCTGGGTACGCGGCCTGCTTTCAGAGCTCACTTGACGGTGTGGCACGCCGGGAGAAACTCTCGGTAGCCGGCTCTACAGTCACAGCACGGGTCGGGATCGGGCCGATCGGCGATGCTCGGTGGGGCCTCACCGTTCAGCTGCTAGTCCACGCGCCGTCGATCCCAGACCGCGCGGTCCTAGAGGCCCTGGTGGCACGAGCGCACGAGGTCTGCCCGTACTCCAATGCTACCCGCGGCAATATCCCGGTTGAGTTAACCGTTGTATAAGAAGGAATCCGTTGCATAGGAGAGCATGATGAGCCCAAGACGTGGAGTAGCTCAACCCAAGACGCCGGTGGTCCCCCTCCTTCCGATGACCAATGGGGTGGTCCTCCCCGGCATGGTCGTTTCCGTCAAGCTTGAGACCAGCACCGCGCGAAACGCGATCGCGGCGGCTCGAGCTGCAGACTCTACCCTTCTCCTTGTTCCCACCATCGATGGGCAGCCAACGGCGATCGGCACGCTCGCCACGGTGGAGGAAACCGCACGGCTCCGCTCGGGGGCCGACGTGCTCGTGGTCCGAGGAGTACAGAGGGCGCGCCTTGGCACGAAGGTCGCCGACACCGAGGATGTCGTGTGGGTTCAAGTCGAACCGATCGACGACCCCGCGCCAGCCTCTGAGCGCGCGCAGCAACTGGCCCGCGAGTACCGTGCGACCGTCGAGAACATCGTCGAGGCTCGGGGCGTTCCGCAAGTCGCGGAGATGCTCCGCGCAATCACCGACCCGGGGGCATTAGCCGACCTGGCCGGGTATTCGCCGGATCTGTCCTTCGAACAGAAAGTGCAGATCTTGCAGACCCTGGACGTCGAGCAGCGCCTGGAGTTAGTCACGGAGTGGGCCAGGCGGACGCTCGCGGATCTGGAGCTGAGAGAGAAGATCGGCCGCGACGTAGCGGAGGGCATCGACAAGCGCCAGCGCGAGTTCCTCCTCCGCGAGCAGATGGAAGCGATCCGCAAGGAACTCGGGGAGTCGGAGGACAGCAGCTCCCCCATCAAGGAGTTCCGCGCGAAGATCGCCAGCGCCGGCATGCCAGATGTGGCCCGCCAGGAGGCAGAACGCGAGCTGGGCCGCCTGGAGCGGACTTCTCCACAGTCCCCCGAGTACGGGTGGATCCGCACGTACTTGGACTGGATAACCGAGATCCCTTGGAGTAAGCGAACCGACGACAACCTCAACATCACCGATGCTCGGCGGATTCTGAACGAGGACCACACGGGCTTGAAGGACGTCAAGGAACGGATCGTCGAGTACCTCTCGGTGCGGAGACTGCGCAAGGAGCGGGGTCTGACGGAAGCCGACACCACGGCCAAACGTGGCTCCGGTGCCATCCTTACGCTGATCGGTCCTCCGGGCGTGGGCAAGACGTCGCTGGGCGAGTCAGTGGCCCGCGCACTTGGCCGGAAGTTTGGTCGCATCGCGTTGGGTGGCATTCACGACGAGGCCGAGATCCGTGGACACCGTCGGACGTACGTAGGTGCGTTGCCGGGACGGATCGTCCGGGCTCTGAAAGACGCGGGCACGAAAAACCCCGTCCTGATGCTCGACGAGATCGATAAAGTCGGCGCGGATTGGCGGGGTGACCCGTCAAGCGCACTGCTGGAGGTACTGGATCCGGCTCAAAACCACACGTTCCGTGACCACTACTTGGGAGTGGACCTGGACCTCTCGGAGGTACTGTTTATTGCCACTGGTAACGTGGCCGAGACAGTCCCCGCTCCACTGCTCGACCGCATGGAAGTGATCCGGATTGACGGGTACACTGACGACGAGAAGGTGGCCATCGCGCGAGATCACCTGGTGCCCCGCCAGTTCGAGCGCAACGGCCTGCGGCGTGAGGAAGTGGTCCTCCCCGATGAGGCCCTCCGGCAAATTGTGGCCGATTACACGCGCGAGGCGGGGGTTCGCAACCTGGAACGCGAAATCGGCAAGGTCCTCCGGAAGGTAGCGACCAAGATCGCTGCGGGCGAGGCAGCTGCGCCTGTCAGCGTAAGCCCGAGCGACCTTGTAGCCTACCTCGGCCGGCCCAAGTTCTTCTTCGAAGCCGCGGAGCGCACGAGTGTCCCGGGCGTGGCGACCGGCCTGGCGGTGACGGAGGCGGGCGGCGATGTGCTGTTCGTCGAGGCCGCTGCCATGGAACATCCTGAGGGGAATGGAGCGGGGGAGCCGGGTCTCATCCTCACCGGACAACTCGGCGACGTCATGAAGGAATCGGCGCAGATTGCGCTCTCGTACGTGGACTCACACGCGTCTGCACTCGGCATCGACCCATTGAAGCTCCGCGGCCGGTTTCACGTCCACGTGCCGGCCGGGGCTGTTCCTAAAGACGGCCCTAGCGCGGGCGTGACCCTAACCACCGCCCTGGTTTCTCTACTGTCCGGGCGACCGGTGAAGGCGACCGTCGGGATGACCGGAGAAGTCACGCTGCAAGGACGTGTCCTGCCGATCGGCGGCGTGAAGCAAAAGGTCCTAGCGGCGCACCGGGCGGGGCTGAAAGAAGTGATTCTGCCCAAGCGCAACGAGCGCGACCTGGACGACGTGCCTAAGGAGGTCCGCGACGAGATGACGTTCCACGTGGCTGACACGATCGACCAGGTGTTGGCGTTTGCTCTCGAGCCGAAGCTCACCGCGTCTGGCGAGCGCAACGGACAGATGCCACGCGAAGGCGTACCTGTAGGAGCCTAGGCCATGGTCACAGCGACCTGGGTTCCACCCATGCAGTTTGCGGGCACCGCCCCGCGCGGGGCCCCGGTCGTTATTGATGCGACTCCAGACGATGGGGGTTTGGGCACAAGCCCCACACCCATGGAGAACCTTCTCCTCTCCCTGGCCGCATGCACGGGAATGGACGTCGTTTCCATCCTACGCAAGAAGCGGATCAAGCTCGAGGATCTACGCATCGATGTGACAGGAGAGCGTGCTGCGACTCATCCCCGGATCTTTACAAGCATCCACCTGCATTACACGATGCGGGGACTCGGTCTTAGCACCGAGTCGGCACGAAAGGCCGTGGATCTATCTCTCGACAAATACTGCTCCGTCGCCGGGATGCTTAAGCGGGCAGCGAAGATCACCTACGACATCCACATGCCAGCGGAGACGACCGAGGTCGCATCATGAGAGGATCGACTCACGCACGATAGTGCGGGGACACGACAAATCATGCTGCCTTCAGATGGAGACACAGAAATGCCATTTCCTTCTAGAATCCTTGGCCGCACTGGACTTCGCGTGTCGGCCCTTGGGCTCGGCTGCATGGGCATGTCCGACTTCTACGCGGGGCGCGACGATCAAGAATCCATCGCGACGATTCACCAGGCCCTAGACCTGGGCGTGAACTTTCTAGACACCGCAGACATGTACGGGGTCGGGCGGAACGAGGAACTCGTAGGGCGGGCGATCCGCGGACGGCGCGAGGAGGTCACACTCGCCACCAAGTTTGGAAACGTGCGCGACCCAGATGGCCGTTGGCTGGGGATCAATGGTAGTCCCGAGTACGTCGCGCAGGCGTGCGAGGCCAGCCTGCGCCGCCTGGGAGTCGAGACGATCGACCTCTACTACCAGCACCGCGTCGATCCGAACACTCCTATTGAGGACACCGTGGGCGCCATGGCGCGGTTAGTTACGCAGGGGAAGGTCCGGTACTTGGGACTCTCCGAAGCCGCCCCCCTGACTATCCGGCGTGCCCAGACAGTGCACCCTATCACCGCGTTGCAATCGGAATACTCTCTGTGGACCCGTGATCCCGAAGAAGAGATCCTCGCGACGTGCCGGGAGCTGGGGATTGGATTCGTCGCGTACAGTCCGCTGGGACGCGGGTTCCTGACCGGCCGCTTCCAGAAGGTAGAGGATCTCCCGGCAGACGATAGCCGGCGGAACATGCCGAGGTTTCAGGGCGAGAACTTCCAGCGCAACCTCGCCCTCACGAGGCGGGTGCAGGAAATGGCCCAGGAGAAGGGCTGCACCCCGGCACAGCTAGCGCTCGCGTGGGTGCTCGCGCAGGGTAAAGACATCGTTCCCATTCCAGGCACGAAACGTCGGACGTATCTGGAAGAAAATATGCGCGCGGTCGAGATCGTCTTGACGAGCGCCGATCTTGCCCGGATCGACGAGGTGGCCCCACGGGGCATCGCGGCTGGGGAGCGGTACGCGCCGCAAGGGATGCGTGGGGTAAACCGGTAACCCCGCGGCAACCTTTGAGCCCTGCGTTGTGAATGAGTAACGGCAAGTTGGTCTAGTTAAGCTTCCCCGCTCAAAATCCGTAGAGCCGCGCTGGATTGTCCACAAGAATCTTCTTGCGCAACTCCGCACTCGGTGCCCACACCGCAAGCTGGTTCAGCAGGCGACCATCATCGATCTGGAACAGGGGTGTCACTTCGGTGGGCTTCCGTCCGGGCGGTGTGACCGAGTTTGGATGCGGCCAGTCAGTTCCCCAGAGGATGCGGTCGGGGTTGGCGCCGATGAGCGCCTGGGCAAACGGAGCGACGTCAGGGTAGTCCGGCCCGAGTGTGGAGCACCGATAGGCTGCGGAGATCTTGACATAGGCCCGACCCGACCGAACCATCTCCACAAGATCGGAAAAACCTGGCTGCAGCAGACCCCTGCTTGCTTCGGCGCCGCCGAAATGGTCGACGACGACCGCAACAAGTGAAGCGGCGACGAGGTCCTTAAGCACAGAAATCATCATCAGGTCTGTGAGTAGTTGGAGATGCCAGTTGCGCCCCTTCAGGCGCTCGAGGGCCGCTTGGAAGCGCTGGCGGCCGGTGCGCAGATCCAGGGCGCCTCCAGTGGTGAGGTTCAGTCGGATGCCCCTCACCCCGGCCGCGTTCATGCGGTCAAGGTCGCTCTCGGAGGTTTTCTCATCGATGACGGCGATACCCCGGGCATCCGCCCCGCGCGCCTTCATGCCATAGAGTGTGGCCGAATTGTCGGTGCCGTAAACGCTGGGAGTGACGATTACCTCGCGTTGGATACCGAGCGCCTTGTGGAGCGCGGCCATCTCTTCCGGCAACGCCGTTTGGGGCGTGTAGACGCGCCCCGGAATGTACGGGAATTGGACGGGATCGCCGTAGATATGGGTGTGGCAGTCGCAGGATCCCGCGGGCACGTCAAAGTTCACTGGCGTGGCCGGCTGGGAGGCTTTCGCGAGAACGGGTTCAGCCGACATAGCGTCTCGGACAACAACCGAAGTGACTCATCATTCGAACAGTGTCCGCGGTGTTTCCTCTGCGGACTTATTGGCTCGGCTTCTCCTCAAAGTTCCGGACGATAAGCAAGCGCCCGGGAGCGGCTCCGAGGATCGTGGGCGGAGGACCTCCTTCTAGCGAAGCCAGCTCATCGACCGAGAGCACGGCGATCACTCGCGTCCCCCGCCATGCCTGGGCGAGGGCGGCTCGGTCCACGAACTGCACCGGGCGGTCGATGTAAAACTCAGCAAACGGCGAACGCTCCCCAAGGACCAACACTCCGGCATCGGACCCGCCGATGGCGTTGACCGTGCGCCCCACCAGACGCCACGGGGAGATTTGGTCCCATTGCTTGGCGGTGGCGCCGACCAACAACCCATAGGCTACCAAAGCCATGGCGACCAGAAAGACCTGCGCCTCCAGCCGACGCGCGCGAAGGGCAAGCGCGCCCGCCCCGACTAACCCTGCCGCCAGAGGAATCAAGAAGGCCATGACAATGGGACGGTAAGAGACGACTTCAGGAGCGAGCGGGATGCGGGACACGTACATCACGGCCGCGAAAATCACTCCCCCGATGGCCAGCGAGATGCGCCCTGCCGTCCACAGCGCCCGGTCTGTACTGGTGGCGTACGCGATCAGGACTGCGGCGGGGGGGAATACCGGCAGGAGATATCGGATGACCTTGTCTCCCGGGGAGATCGTCAAGAATGCCAGGATAGTGACCACCCAGATCGCGCAGACCCGTAGAACCCAGGGACGTGTGCTTCGAATTCGCCAGCCTTGTCGAAAGCCCGGCCACAGCCAGCCCGTCCACGGGATCGCACCCACCGGCAAGAAGACGGCATACGCCAGCAATCCCAGCCACCCAGGTGTGGCGCCGGGAACGGAGAGTGCGGGGTGAAAAAATCGCCCAACCCCCAAAGAACCACCGAGTACGAACGTCTCGACGAACGCTTGGCCCTGACGAAGACCGGCAATGACAAACCAGGGCGCACCGACGATGAGGAAGGCGACGAAGGCCAGGGTGACATCCCGGGCCCATTTCCTCGGCCACTTTCGCCGGTCCACGCCGGCGTGCGCTGCAACGACAAGCACGGGCAGGATCGCGCCAAACAAGCCTTTCGAGAGCACGGCGAGAGCGGTAGAAACTCCTGTCAGGACAGCCATCTCCCATTGAGCATCGCGGAGCCATCGCAGGTAGAGGTACATGCTCAGCGTCACAAACAGCGTCACCGGAACATCTTGTTGGGGCACGAGGCTTTGATAGAAAAACTGGCCGGAGGTCAATAGGATCAACGCCGCGAACAGCGACTGGTCGACAGACAGGACAAGCCGGGCTAAGTGGTAGGTGACGAGAACGGTCGCAAGCGCAAGGCAGACGTGCCAGAACCGTACGGCCCAGTCGGCTGATCCAAACAAGGCGAGGGAGAGTTCCAAAAGCCACGTGGTCAGCGGAGGCTTATCAAAGACGCCTCCGCCTCGGACGGAAAAGACAACCCACTCCCCTGCTCGCAGTGCGTCGCGGGCGACGGTGGCGTAAAAGGCCGAGTCGCCATCGGTGAGAGGCAGGACAGCGCCGGCCACGATGAGCAAAATCGCGCCTAGGCCGAGCCACGGCCGCCAGGGCGAGGATATCTCCGCGACGGGCGTAGCAGGCGTAGAACTGGTTACTTGCTCTGAGTCAGTTCGACCACGCGGCTTCGAGGTTCACTCCCCAATCCACACGGGTTGCGCCGGCAACGTGGTCGGCGTTCACTCGGTATGCTGCCCACGGCCCTATCTTCCCTGTCCACCCTGATGAATCGAATGGTGTATCGAATCCGGCCATGAGCGAGTGCTCGACAACACCGCTTAAGAAGAGTTTTTGCCATGCCTCTGCTTGACTCGTGAACCACACCCCCACTTTGCCTTCACCCTTTCGCACGTACGCAACCCAGGTCGAACTTGAGGGAGGGGCGGTCGCCATCCATCGGAGGTGGATCAGATCGAAATCACACCCGAGGACATGCCCCATCGGGAGACCTCTCAGCAGCCAAGCATATGGTGGTCCTTGGCCTTCTGTATACGTCCAATTTAGCACCATCGTATACATCCCCTGAACGCTGGACCCGTCCTCAGAGACGATGTGGAATCCCCCCGAGAAACCCCACCGGGAGGGAAAGTTCGCAGTCGCCGTGGGGATCGTCACGTCGTCGATCAGCACGTCCCCGAAGACGCGCAGACCCGGGGCGGGAACCCAGTCCATGTCAGCGGTGAGGAAGAAGTCATCGTAGATCCCCTGGGGGTTACGAATCTGGGCATAGACGGGAAGGTTGATGCCGATCGGTATCGGGTTGAGCACGTACGGCAGGTAGGGAGATCCTTGCATGAGGACGGACTCGCCAAATCCAAGGCGGAGGTTGGGCCGATAGGGGATGTCCATCCGGGTGCCCACGATCGACCGCCCCGCGTCAAGCCAGCCCACGACCTTGGTGAACCGAGCTTTCAACCAGACAAATGACACCTGCAACGCATCAAAGCCTCCAGCAGTTTCATCAAAGAGGAGTTCCGAGCCTAACGGTGCGGGCCCCCAGCCCAGCGGAGTGCGCCCGGCCAGCCACGACACGCCATTGGACTCCGCCGCCAACATCGCGGTCGGGCTGTTCACAGCCCAGCCGCCCGTCGCCAAAGCAGCGACAGATTCGGCAGAGAGGCTCGCGTAATTTCGGGAGACTCCGAAAGGAGCCACCACAGATGTCTCGGCGGCGTAGCGTACTTTCCCGCCCGAGAAACCCGCAGGATTGAGCGCGGGATCCAGCAACCTGAAGACCGCTTGGTCCTGGGCGCTCAGTGATTGCGCCTGCTGCATCGCTTGGCCGACGTCGTACGCGGCTTGAAGACTCCAGGGGAGCATCGGGCGGGTGACTCCCGCCCACAGCGGGAGCAGGCCCTGGGTTTTCAGGTAGTCGATGGCGTCGCGCGCAAACGGGGTGGCGACAGACCCGTCCGCCGAGAGCGTCGCCGTCGCGACGAAGAGAAGTGTGATGAGGGAACTGCTGAGGAAGGTGCTGAGTCGCACCTCCTCCGACCGCTAGCCCCCGCTCAACGTGCGGAGCAGGAATAGGAACCCGATCAGCGCTACCACCGTAAGGGTCGGATCAGCTGTCACGGAGTGTTCTCCTCCTTCTCGCTATGATCGACGATGGCTCTCTGTCGCTTTCGGTCGGAATCGTCCAGTCTCAGTTTCCGGCCCACCTTTGACAATTCCTCTAGCATCATTCGCCTGTGTAATGGGGTCGCGTCGCAGGGCCGAGCCGACCGAAGGTTGAAATGACGGTGGACCCGATAATGCACCCTTTTAGATTATGCTCGCTTAAGATATCTTGGGACGACGAGACCCAAAGCCGAGGTAATCAGCTGCGGGAAAGACAGATCTGCTGGACCGGTCTGTGGTGCGGCGCCGTGCTTCTCGTCGCCGTGCCCGGCTTCGCGCAGCCCCAGGAGCCCTTCCCTGACGAAACGGTCGCGCAACTACTTACCGCTGCCCTGTATCAGTACTTCGACCCAGCTTCGCGGTTTGAGGTCTCCGCCTCCGGTTCCCGCCTGGCAGGAGATCTGTTGGCCGTGGAGGACCTGCTCATCTCAGGCAAGCCGGTCGTGCGGCACGGCCTCCGAGGCGAGGTCCTGACTCATTTGAGCGGTCTAGAGATGGACTTGGCAGCACTCACCAGCCAGACGTTCAGGGCTCACCGGGTTCGCGAGGCCACCGTGGTCAGCAAGACCACGGCGGACGCCGTCCAGGATGCGCTCGGCCGACTCTCGGCGTCAGTTCTCAGTCCGCGGATCCGCTTCCAAGAAGGCTCCTTTACCGTGACAGCCACGATACGGCGGGAAAGCGGGCTCTATCCGATGGAGGCGCGCGGGACACTGGTGGTCGTGCAGGCTCAACGCGTGTATGTCGCGCTCAGTGAGGTGAAGGTCTCGGGCGGGGGGTGTGCCTGTAGATCTGCTAGACAAGGAACTGGCCCGGATCAATCCGATTCTGGATTTGGCAAAATGGCCGGTCCCTTTGTATGTCCAGTGGCTAGTCCTTCACAGAGATGCAATCGAATTGCTTGCCACAAACGGCAAGTGCCCTGTCACTCCGCGCGAAACACCCCCTCCTCAATTGGGTTGAATCGTTAGGCGCGTCTGCGGGGGCACGGTGGATATCTCGGATCCCGTCACGCGAACGAGCGAAACGTTTGGCGAGAGCAACCCCGTCAACGAGACTGTAGCGCGACAGCATCTGCGCGTGTCCTACGCGAGATGGAAGTCCGTTCTTCCTGCCAGCTAGTTGGGGTTGATGGGCATCTCCAAGCGCGTTTACTGGCTGCCATTTCGTGCCCTGGACCGTTTAGGGGAATCAGCAAACAGCAGGAAGCTTGTGACGGTTCGAGAGAAAGATCTATACAAGTAGTGCGTAGGGCTGAAGGAAATCCGGGGGGGGCGCCGGTCATCACGCCGCAAGAGTGGTACCAGCCATGCAGCGCACGCCTGCCGACCAGTTGAAGGACCATAACCACCGCGCGATGGATCGTCATGGGGATGCCAGCCTCACGCTTGGTGTTGCAAGGCTTGCATCCGTAACCATTCGGCGTCGATGAAGCTCCTGCGCCAGGCAAGTCTCTGGTTTGTCGTGGCGGTGCTGATCTGTGCCCCGGCTGCAGCGCAGCAACAGCAACCGTTCTCTGACGAAACGGTCACGCAGCTAGTGACGGCCGTGCTCCATCAATACTTCGACTCCGCTTCGGCGTTTGAAATCTCCGTGTCGGGATCCGCCCAGGTCGGCGATCTTCTGATTATCCAAGACCTGTTGGTTTTAGGGAAACCGGCTATTGTGCACGGCCTTCGTGGAGAATTCCTTCTACATCTCACTGGAGTCGAGGTCGAACTCGCGGCACTCACTAACGGTACGGTCAAAGCCAGACGTGTTGAGAAGGCTACCGTCGTGGCCAAAACCACGTCTGCCGCCATCCAGGAAGCCCTTAGTCGATGGTCCGGGTCGCTCATCAATCCCAGGATTCAGCTACAGAATGGATCTTTCGTCGTAACCGCAATCCTCCGCCGCGACGACGCCCTCTACCCCACCGTGGCACATGGCGCGCTTGCAGTGGTACAGGGACAACAGGTGCACTTGGTACTCACCGATGTGACGGTATCGGGCGGTAACGTCCCCGTGGATCTAGTCGGGAACGAACTCGCCAGGATTAATCCCCTCGTTGACCTCTCAAAGTACCCCATAGCTTTGTTCATCGATCGACTCGTCCTCCACAGCGACGGCGTCGAGTTGCTGGCCACGAACATGAAGTAGCTACTTCCTCACAAACTCCTCTTCCGGTATGGGAATGTTGAACTGATAGTCGTGATGCCTGATTGTCGCCGAAAGAAAGAAGCTGGGGGCACGGACTAACAAGACATCAGGCAGGTAATAGCGCTCGTAAAGCGCATAGCAGTACTCCGCCAGCAAGTCCCCCCACGGGTAATGAAATTCGGTCTTGCCCACAAGCCATCTAGAGGGATCGACGAGGGCCTCGACGCGTGGCGGGTTTACGCCCGCATGACGGCCCTCCAGTAAGAGGTACAGCCACTGCTGATCATCCTCGTCCTTCCAGCCGATGGTACGAGCGTTGTGTTGGGAGAGCACGTCCTCGGGGCGTGCGGTCTGACCAAACTCCTTTCCCAATGAACTAAAGGGCCAAGGCGCGTCGTGGTACGATCACGTGGTACCGAGCCGGCCGGCTCGCGACGACCGAAGCACTAAACACGAATCGAAACATCAGGACGGTGGCGACGACCTCTTGCTCGACGCGGTAAGTCTCCAAGGAGGCGTTCACCGCAGCCAGCCTCTGGACGACTTCTTCGAACGACGGAATAGGCAGCTGCGCCGAGGACGCGACTGTCAGGCTCGTCGTGAGGATGGCGACAAGGATCAATGGGAGTCGCCCGAGCATGGGTTACGGGAGTGGCCTACCGGGTGAAGCTCACAAATACCCGCCCGGTGGGAAGTTCCAGGATCATGCTGACATATCCGATGTCTGGGGTGCTCACCGAAGTTGTGAGTTGCCGGGCAACGTCGTCCCAGCTGAGCCCTCCCACCACTCCGGGGGCGAGCGTCAGATTGAACGAATATGTTCGGCTGGAAATCGCCCTCGCCAGAAAATCGTATGTCTGGCCGTGTCCGATCGTCAGTCCCGGAGCTGGGGTGAAACTTGCTGATCCCGCGACATAATTCGACGCGCCCATTGTGTCAAACAGCAATGGGCTGGTGCCCCAGGGGTCCTGCCGGAAGTACGTGAACGATGACGACAAGCTCGGCGAGGCGGTGTACGAGACCTGCGTGGAGGCCCACCACGCGCTGTGGGTGCCACCGACCGAATAGCCGTTCTGTCGATAACCGGCGCTGGCGCTGACCCCTATGCCTGAATCCAGAGGAATCTGTGCGGTGGATACCGTCGCCGCCGTTGTCCCGCGAATGCTGGTTAGCCCCACGGGCCTGACGATATAGTTTGCTGCTCCCCACTCGAGGGTGTAGCTGAGGAATGGTCCTAACAAGGGGGCGGTCCGCCACACAGTGGCCTCCGGCAATCGCTCGACCCGATAGTCTCCGCCGAGCCCGCCCCTGCTGGCGGTGAGCCCGACGTTCCACCCATCTGGAAGCGAGCCCCTCGCGGAGACGGAGAGGAGTGGTTCGAGGCCGAGTACTTGCGTATACGTCGTACCGTATGCCAGCGTGGCATCCGGACCAAGTCCCGTCGTTAAGGAAATTGAAAACCAGTTCCCGACTATCCCTGTGTTCCCGCCCGAAAAAGAAACAGCTGCTTCCGAGGGCACAACTCTCAGAACGGGGATGAGAGAGACTGCAACAGTTAGCGCAATGAGGTGGCGCCGCATTCGTGATCCTGGACCTAGAGTTACAGATCAAGCGTCTTCCTACGCAAGAATCATGACGGGAAAGACACCTGCAAATAGAGACCATCCCAGTATAGGATGGTCCTCTCCGGAGTTTCGTCTCGCCACACCGCAACCGCGCCACGATATCCTGCTTCTAGACGCGCTCCATCTCGAAACTGCCACCCAGCGCCGAGGTTGTACGTCCAGTAATAGAACGGTGCACCGCCTTCCCTCGGAGCCCAGATCCCTCGCAGAAGCGGCGAGGAGAGTTCACCCGTGAGGTACAGGGGCGTGCCTACGCCCCCGGGTGCGAACTGGTAGATGAAATCCGCCCCGAGTCTGGGACCTGCCAAGGTCAGATCTCGGAGGGCGCTTCCCAAGACGCCGTGGCGTGTCAGTCCACCCCAACCTCCAAACAGAGTGACGCCGCCGTGCTCGAATTGTGCGAGCGGGTAGTGGAGATCGACCGACCAGAAGGCCTGCCCCCCGCCCGCATCATAGGAGAATGCTGCAGAGAAATCGCCCACGTTCGTTCGATACGCGAGTCCAAGCAGTGTAGCGTTTTCTGCAGGCCCGGACAGCGGGCCACCGGATGTCATCGTCGTCGACCAATGCCGGATGGCCAAGCGGTTCTGTCCGCGTTGAAGGAGGCTTTGACCTTCTTGCGGGAGGCTCGGCTGAGCAGGCCCGGTCCGTTCCTCCGAGACAAGGTCCGGTGATGGAACAGACCATCGGTACGTCGCCTCGAGTCCCAGGAACCATTCCCAACCATTAACCCCAACCACGTTTCCTTGATTGGTCACGGAGGCGATCTCGGCCCGGTAGCGTGTCTCAAGGGACGGCGAGTGAACTGTCTGGAGCTGGAGGCCGAACGTGTTGCGGTGTTCCACAACCCCTGACAAAAACCAGTCCGCCGGTGGCGGCGCTGGCTGCCCTATGCGGCCCTGACCATGTCGGGTATAAGCGTATGAGAACTTCAGGTCTGTAGAAGCATTCAGGCGGCGGCTTAGTTCAATGTAGAGGTCATCGCCGTCCGGCCCGAGCCAATAACCCAGGCTTCGACCGTGATAAGCATACGCCAACTCCGGAGCGTTAGGATAGTTGTATGTGCCGTTTGTGACGGCGCAATACTCGAAGCGCAAGCTCGTTTCCTCATCCTTGAACGGATTAGCGAGAAAGACCCCCGCCAGCACGCCTATCCGAGCCAAGCGCTCTGCAATGCGTTCGGGCATGTCGTTAACATAGCCAACTCCATAGAACCTGGTACCAGGCGCCAGAAGCCAGTCGAAATCTACGGCGACCGCCGAATCGCGAGCCTGGCCCAGTCGGTCATGGAATTCGTACCCGGCGATGATTTGCGAGAGCACGGGGATGGGCTCGAGCAGATCGTACCAAGTCAGAGGGCCGCCCCACGCAGTGACAAGCGACTCGTTGAGGCCCAACCGGAATTGAGGAGTCACCATCCAATCCAGCCTGGTTGCGAAGAGGACGATGGGTCCAGGAGGAGAGCCTCCATACCGCTCTAGGGAGGCGACGATCTTCGTCAAGCGTGCCTGCGGGAGTTCTGCCGTCAGCCGAAAGAGAGGAAGAGTGCCCGCGTTATCGGACAGCAGCAGGCTGGTGCGGAGACTAGGACCCCACGATGCAGATGCTCTTCCTAGTTGAAAGGAGGTCGCCCCCGATTGAAACGACGTGTAGAGCTCTCCTGCCGGTGGATCGCCAGGCGAGTCTCCTCCTGCCACGCGGCCGAAGAGAGACCAATCGTCGCTGAGAGCCAGACCGGCCGCGGCAGATGATACACCCGCAGACCGATCTGGGGTAAACTCCATAGCCCGATTACCGGCCAAGCCCCTTCCCTGGATCTCCAGAACGGGATCGACGGAGAATGCTTCGCGGAGGCGTTGAAGATCGCTCGCGACAAGCCGAATGATCTCGGAGTCGGCGATCCAGGCACGCGAAAGTGCTTCCCTGACCAGTCGCCGCGCTTCGCGCCGGGTAATCGGCCTGGCGGTGACTGCGTCAAGAGGGATAAGACCGAGGCTGGCCAGCCGGTCGAAGGCCTGATACGACCAGTGACCGGCCGGCACATAGGACAGATCCCACCCGCTTTGGGCATGTGCTGGGCTGGGAATCATCGTTAGGCTGGCAATTAGGAGCATGGTCGGGAAATACTTGTAAATCAGGAGTCGAACCTATGACTGCCGTGCGTCTGCCACCGCGGGTTCATGAGGCGGCTCGAAGGGTTTGCTCGCAAAACTGGTCGGATCAAGACCTTCCATGTGCGCGGAGCGATCCTTCGGCACATGAACGGCGTGGCGAATTATTGTCTGGCCGCTCAGCGGCGCAAGAAGAACCTCCCTGACATCCCTCTGGAGAAGGTCGAGTGCCGTCTTGGCCTGAAGGACTGAGTGGGGGAGCCTTCGCCCTTAGGCAGTAGCAAACTTCAAGATCCAATCCACCGCTGATGACAGGGTATGCGTCGTGAAGTCCATGCCTGAGGGATGGGGTTCTGCATATCCGTAGTCGATTAGAACTGTCCGGCAGCCTGCGCGGCGGCCCGCCTCTATGTCTCTCCACCGGTCTCCAACAAGAAAACTTCGATTGAGTGAGATGTTTAAGTCCTGCGCGGCGGCCAGCAGCATCCCCGGCTTCGGCTTGCGGCAGTCACAACCATCCGGATCATCGTGGTAGCATACTCGGACATCGTCGAGCGGGATACGGCTCCGCAGGAAGTCGTTGATCTCCTCGACCGACCGGCGCGTCAAGCGTCCGCGGGCTACCTCAGGCTGGTTCGTGACGACAACCAGGAGAAAACCGTCACGGCGCAGGCGCTGGCACGCCTCCGGAACGCCGGACGGGATCTCGACTTTTTGCAGACCCGACGGTGAGTACGGCCGCCCATCCCTGATCAGGGCGCGATTCAGAACCCCGTCCCGATCCAGGAACGCCGCTCGATGCATAAGATCAACGCTTGACAGCAAACCTCACGAGGATAACCGCGGCAAGGGAGGCCTGCGCGGCAAACCAGGCAATTCCGGCCCCGAGCAGGCCGGCTCTCGGCAGCAGGACGACACTCAGCCCAAGGGTCACAACCAGCACCCAGACAGCGCTCGCGATAACCCCTGCCATCCGTCGCTGGACCCGGCGCACGCTGAAGAAGACGTAGTTCACAGCCAACGGCAGCGCGCTCAAGGCAAGTATCCACAGAAGCTTGGTCCCCGCTTCTGAATAAGCCTTTCCGAATATCAGCAGCACCTTTTCACCAAAAAGGAACATTCCCACGATTGCGGGAGCGAGCAGTAGTAACGAAAATCTGGCGCTCTCGAGGGCGCGTCGAGAGAGGTCGGATGCGTCACGTGAACCATAGGCGAACAGCGACATGGAGGCGGCCATCGGCACCATAGCGAGAAGCCCGCTTACACTGGCAGCAATGTAAAAGTACGCATTCGCCTCGGCGCCTGCGACATTAGTAATGAGAATGGGCAGCAGCGACATCGGGGCACTCCAAAAGACCGCAGTGAAGTAGTTTGCAGACGCGAAATGAGCCATGTCGTTGACAACCGTTCGCGCCAGCGCCGGCCGAAATCGGAAGCCGCTGCCCTCTACAAGCGGCAGGAAAAACAGCAACCCGACGCCCACTGCTGCAGTCAAACCGACCACCCATGCGCCGAGCAATCCTACAGTACCCACTCCGACAACCGCGAGGAGGATCACCGTCACAACCTTCGCGGTTCCGAAGATCAGCGACTGGCTGAACACCATGCGTGCGTTCTTCCTGCTCAAGTAGACGGCAGCCATGAACCCGACGATCGTGGTGGAAACCACCGCGATAATCAAGCTGACCGAATACGCCGGATTCGTACGAAGGGGCATCATGGCGGGGGACCACAGCTCCAGACCGACCAGGAAAATGACCGCGACCAAAAGGGCCACAACCGAGCCAATGGTCAGGCAGGAGTTAATGATCTCGTGAGGTCGCGACGCACTCGGGAGAAATCGTACCAGCGCGTAGTCGAGTCCCAACCCTGAAAGCGTGGCCAAAAGCCCGATAACCGCCAACGCAGCGGCCGCAAGCCCTACATCGTGAGGGCGATAAAGCCGGGCGGCGGCAGTCCAGAAGAGGAAGCCGAAGGCCGCATTCATGACGCTCGCACCCATCAAAAGCGACGATTCGGCATGAACGCTCGATCGCCAAGAGGCCGTTAGCCGGCTCCAATGCGCCCTCGGGGTAGCGCTCACAGCAAGATTCAGGCGGAGACCTCCATTCGACTGCGCCAGTAATCCAGGATGCTACGAAGGGAGTCGCTCAAAGACACCCGGGGGACCCATCCCAGAGCGCGGAGGCGAGAGTTGTCACCCACAACGATTGGCTCGTCCACCGGCCGGAGGAGGGCAGGATCGTGCTCCACGCGTATCGGCCGGGAACCCATCTTCAAGAATACCTCCAGCACAGTCGCGATCTTGTGCCCCACGCCGGAACAGATGTTGTAGGCTTCTCCCGACGCCCCCTCCTCGGCCAGCCGCCAGAGTGCCTGGACTGCGTCTTCCACATCAAGAAAATCTCGCACCGCCTCCAGGTTCCCGACCCTTAGGGACGCCTGAGTTCCGCTTTCCACCGCCACAATGCCGCGAGCGAAGCTGGAGCAGACATCGCCCACTTTGCGAGGTCCGATGACGAAGAAAGGACGGACTACGAGCACTTTCATGTCGAACATACGGTGGCAGAGGAGAGCAAGGGCGCTGCTGGCCATCTTGCTGACCCCATACAGGCTAGCAGGGCGCAACGGTCTGTCCTCTTGGATGGGGATCTCATCCGGATGGCTAAAGCCATACTCGGCGCTGGAGCCGGCCACAACAATGATTGGCCTCAGGCTGGCCCGGCGCACAGCATCCAGCAGATTCAGCGTTCCCAAGATATTCACATGGAAAGTCCTTTCAGGCTCTCTCCAGGAGGCGGATGGTGAGCTCTGAGCTGCCAAGTGAAAGATGACCTCTGGCCGGATCTTCATTACCGCGTCCTCGACCTGAGTCTTGTCGAGAATGTCGCCCCGGAAGAGGTCGACCCTATGCCGGATTTCATCAATGTTGCGGCTATCGCTGCGGAGGATTCCGAAGACTGTCCACCCTCGAGTCAAAGCAAAGTTCGCCAAATGGGAGCCCAGAAAACCGCCGATGCCAGTGATGAGGCACTGAGTCATCCTGCAGACCTTCGAGGCCCCCGTCGGGACTTGTCTACCACGGCTATGATGAATTGAGACAAAGAGGGAAACCTGGAGAGGACACCGTCAACAGCTAAGTACGCGGGCCGTAGGAGTGGGGGGAGTGACGTGGGAGAAGTTGTCTTCCCTCTGGCGCCTATGATTCGTCTGACATTCAGTCCATGCCGCTCCAGCAGTTTTCTGAACGCTCGCAGAGTCAAGATTCGGAGGTGTCCTCCCCCTCCAGCGATTGAAGGTGTTATGAGCTTCCCTGCGTACCCAAACCTAAGACTAGACTCGGTAGATTGAGGCTGGTAGCCAAAGAACAACGACAGACGGTCTGCCCACCAAGCAAGGTTGGGAGTATCAATTATGGCGAAACCCGTGGGGTGCAAGACTCGCGTAATCTCGTCCAAAAGGTGATCAGGGTCATAGAGATGTTCAATGATCTCCCCCGCATAGATAGCATCAACACTGCTGTCTCGAAAGGGCAGTGATACGTCATCCACGTTCAGTTCATAGCAGACGATGCCCTTCATTCTGGCTTCTTCGGCCCCTACAGCCGAGATCTCTATTCCGAAGACTTCCTTGGCGCCGAAGGCGCTTTTCAATGCGAGGGAGATGGTACCATCTCCGCACCCGATATCCAGTAAACTTTCCGCAGTGAGGGTGTTGGCTAATCTGAGCACTTTCACCATACGGTCGTCTGGTGGGAGACCTTTGCCATAAGCTTCAGCATAGAAGTCTATTTGCTTACTCATAGTTTGACGACTGAACCGCCACGGGCCGACTCATACGCCGCGAAGACCAGGCGCATCGCTTCCAGGCCGTCCTCGGCGTTCCCCAGTGGCTCCCGTCCCTCCTTAACCGCCCTTGCAAACTCCTGCCACTCGTCGTGCCAGGAGCGATCCTCCCCACGGAACTCCACCACTTCCTCTGCAAAGGGAGTGGCGAAGTCTCGTTTGCCGAAAACCGCTTTCTCGGTACCGTAGCTGCCACCTAGTCCCTCCGCAGCAACATAACCATCGCGTCCGAAGAGTTCAAAAGAGAACAAGTTCTTCCACTGACTGAGGCTGGAGTGAATCGAAGCGACCATTCCGGTAGTAGTTCGTAAAAGGACAAAGCCATTGTCTTCGAGGGGTTTGATACTCCAAAATGCCGTCTCTAGAAAGGCGGTCACCTGGGCGAATTGCCCCAGGAACCAACGCGCCAGATCAACTACATGGATCCCCTGCTCCATCAACTGCCCGCCGCCTACCACCTCCGGGTTCGCCCGCCACTCCCTCTCGTAGCCAGGCCTGCCCCCGATCCCGTACCGGGCGCGGATGAATATGGGATCACCGATGCGACCCTCCTCAAACCACCTTCGAGCCAGCTGGATCGCCGGATGGTGGCGGTGGTTGAACCCGCACTTCAGGACACGTCCGGTCTCCCTGGCCGTCGCCACCATCGTCTCGGCTTCTCCGATCGTGCGAGCAAGAGGTTTCTCGCACAGAACATGCTTGCCTTTCCTCATGGCTGCAATGCTGATCGGAGCGTGAAGATGGGGAGGCGTCGCCACGATGAGGGCATCCAAATCGTCTCGCTCAACCATGGATTCCCACCCCTCAGCGGCCTCACATCCCAGTCTGGCCGCTAGAGAGGCAGCATGATCTTCCTGGACGGCGCTGACAACGATGAGTTTTGTCCCGGGGAGGTTCACAAGCACAGGTCCGCGGCGGCGAGCCTGAAGGCCGGCGCCCACAATGCCAACTCTCATCGGGAACCTACCTCAACGATGGACCGATCCGCGCCCGATGCCCTGGTAAACAAATCCTGCCTGGGTCACTTTGGTAGGCTCGAGCATGTTGGGAGCGTCCAGAATCACGGGGGTGTGCATGACACTCTTGAGGCGCGCAAGATCGAGGTCTCTAAACTCCGGCCAGGGAGTGACGAGCGCGAGGGCATCAGCATCTCTTGCGGCGGCATAGGGATCTGTGCAAATAGAGAACTCCCGACGATGCAGTTCTATCTCAGCCGGATCTGCCTTGGGATCAAATGCTTTGATCGCAGCGCCTTTAGCAACCAGGTCTCGGATGATTTCAATCGCCGCCGAACGACGTAAGGTGCTGGTACCGGGTTTGTAGGTCAATCCCAGCACACCGATTTTCCTTGCCGCAAGCGTACCCAGCAGGCCTTCCAAGCGGTGGACAACCATTCCGGCCTGGAACTGATTGACAGCCAAAACACCCTTAAGCAGGGACGCTGGATACCCATGTTGGGCTGCAAGCTTCGTCAGCACGGTCATGTCCCGGGCGAGGGTCCCGCCGGCAAACCCCAGGCCGGGCACAAGTGGAGCCTTGGGGCTGACCCTGCTGTCTAGCTTCAAGGCCCGAACCACCTGGAAGGCATCTGCTCCGACCTCGTCGCAGAGGTTGGCTAGTTCGTTCCCTAAGCTGATGCACGTGGCCAGGTACGCGTTGATGGCGTGTTTGGTCATTTCCGCGGTACGAAGATCCGTCCGCGCCCGCGGGCCAGGGATTGGCGAGTAGAGGGCCTCGACTCTCTCCATCGCCACCTCGCTGTCGGCGCCGAAGACCAGAAGGTCAGGTTGCAAGAATCGCTCGATAGCCTGCCCCAGACGCAGGTTCTCCGGGACACAGACCATGCCGAAGCGCAGGCCTGGATTCAAGGAACGCAGGCGGTCGACCAGGGCTTCGCATGTCCCCACCGGCACCTGGCTGCTCATGATAACCGTTGTGTCGTCCTCGATGCATCCAGCCAGCGCATCCACCGTGGCAATTATGGGCGCCAGGTCTGGCTCGTCGTGCTCGTTCACCGGCGTGTCATAGGCGATGACGACGTAGGCTGAACCCCGGACGGCATCCCGAAGGTTGGATGTAAATCGGAGGCGACCAGAGGCCAAATGTTTGGCCATTAACTCCGCCAACTCCGGCTCGAACAGCGGGGGAACCCCGTTTTTCAGAAACGCCGCGCGCTCGGGGTCATCGGCGACGCCAACGACGTTGCGTCCGAGGTCCGCGAAACAGGCCGAGGTCACCACTCCCAGGTGCCACAGCCCAACCACACAAACCTTGGCGATGTTGTGGAGCATGCTTCGTCTATTCCTTTCCAAGGAGCCGGCGCGTTGCGATGCGCACGGCGTCGGCTGAGGAGCGCCTAGCCGACCAGCCTAACTTCTTCATCTTGCTCACGTCGTAGATAACCACAGGCACGTCACCGGGCCAGCCGCGGCGCCCGCCAGTGAACCGAAACTTGACACCAAGCAGCCCCATCTCCTCAGCTACCACGCGGGCGATGTCCCTCACCTTTATCGTTGTCTCGGTCCCCAGGTTGAACACATCACACGGTCTTTCCCGTGCCTGCCGGAAGGCGAAGAGGATCCCCTCGATGCAATCCTCGACCAAAAAGTAGTTCTTCTCCTGTTCGCCGTCTCCGAGAATTTCCAACTCCCGCGGATTGGTCTTCAACTTGCGGATGAAATCGTAGATGACACCGTGGCCCATCCTGGCTCCTACGACGTTGCCGAATCGGAACATCCATGCCTGAATCCCAAACAGGTGGCAGAAGGCGCTGATCAGACCCTCCCCCGCCATCTTTCCCGCCCCGTAGAGAGAAAGAGGAAGCACCGGCCCTACGGTCTCCGGAGTCGGGCGGATTGGAGGCTCACCGTATACGGTTGAACTGGAGGGGAAGATGAGCCGCCGGACACCGTTGGCCCGCATGGCCTCCAGAATGTGGAACGTACCTACGATGCAGTTGTCAAAGTCGATTCGGGGGTCGGTGTTTCCTCGAGGAATGTCAGTGTTGGCGGCAAAGTGAAAGGCGACATCGTGGCCCCCCACAGCTCTCTCCAGAGTCTTCAGGTCCAACAGGTCTGCCTCGAAGAACTTGAATCGCGGGTTCTTGAGCAACTGCCGGACCCATTCGCGCTGACCCGACGAGAGGTTGTCATAGCCAGTGACAGAATTCCCGTGCGCCAAAAGGTGTTCAACCAAGTGGCTCCCAATAAAACCTGCAGCACCAGTGACGAAGCACCGGCCGAGAACAGGAGGAGAGATGTCACGCATCAGGCCGTATCCTCCACATCAGATGCTTAGCCATACCGTTGCATCAGGAGAGGTCCCGAGAAGCCTAGGCGGCCAGCCGCGTAACCCAGCGCGGAGTGAAAGAGGACTGTCGCCGTCAGTGATAACCTCCTCAAAGCTAATCTAGGGCGCGCGAACAGCTGACACATCGTCCTCGGCAGCAGACCAAACAAGATCCGTCGCAATAGGTCGGTTTCTGTGGACAGTCGCATCGTGTAGTCGCTACCGCTGGACCGGACGAGGGTGGCCTTCGTGTAGCCTTCCCAGAAGGCCCGCCTTCGGACGTACTCCGGCTGAAGCCTGTAAGGGTACACCTTGTTGTGCACCACCACCGCAGGGTTGAAGAGGATCGGCCGGCCCGTCCTCTCGCAGGCCTCGAGAGAGAATAGTGTGTCGTCACCCACCAACCCTCGCTTAATACCGCCGGCATCTCCCTGATTCCCCGCCGTTAGCGCCGTGGAGAAACGACAGTATTCGAAAGCTTCCTTGCGGAACGCCATGTTCACGCCCGCCACGTTGCGGACGACCCGTACCTCGCGCCAACCCGTGAAACGCGTGGAGCCCAGGATCCAGTCCAGCTCGTCCGGGAACCAATGGGCCTCCTCACCCAGCCAGAGCGGGAGAGCCTGCCCGGTGAGCCCGATTGCCTCGGGAAAGGCGACGAAGGTCTGAACCAATTGCTCCGCCCAGTCGGGAGCGGCCACGGCATCATCGTCAAGAAATGCAATGAATCTACCCCGGGCGTGTTCCACACCCACGTTTCTCGCGAATGTAAGGCCGTTGGGACCGTCGTTGGGTATGACCCTAAGGTTGTGGATGCCTGTTTCCCGGCCGAAGACCCCAACGCGCTGTGCAAGTTCTTCCGGTCCTTCTGCGACGAAGATGATCTCCATGTCGCGATAGGTCTGCCGACTCAGGCTCCCGATGGCCTCGATCACGTCGGGCAGCCGCTGCATCGTGTACCCAGTGACCACGACAGAAAGCATCGGAGCGCCAGCCATAGCCTCTCCCGCGGGATTGACAGAATGCGACCGCGCCATTATTGAATGAATCGTTCCTTGATAATCACGAGCCAATCGATCAGACCTTGCTTGATTCCACTAACCTTGCTGGTGCCGGCGATGCGCCCGTCGCTGCGGTGGGGGATCTCCACGATTGCCATTCCCAACTTACGCGCGCGGGTCAGCATCTGCTGCTCCATCTCGCAGTCATCATAGGTCAGACCCAACCGCAAGAACGACGACTTCCGAAATGCTATGTATCCGGAGCACACATCAGTGAACCGGGCCCCGTAGAGAATATTGAAGGTCAGCGCCAGAGCCTTGTTACCGACCCAGCGGTAGCATGGCATCCGCAGCGGCCGCCCGCGCGCGAGGCGGCTTCCTTTCGCGAAATCACATCCCCCTCTTACCGCATCAACGAATGCAGCCAGTTCCGAAGGATCGGTCTCACCATCGGCGTCTAGCGTAACTATGATTTCGCCGTCGGCCTGCTCGACTCCGAATTTCAGCGCGTCACCCTTGCCGCGGCCGGGCTGGTCGAGAATGCGGATGTCAGGTCTGAGGCCTCGCGCCAAGTCCACTGTGCCATCGGTAGAACGACCGTCTACAATGAGCACCTCATCCACCCAGGAGGGGATCAGGGGAATGACGTGGGGAAGGTTCTCCGCCTCGTTGAGGGTGCAGACGACGACGGTGACCTTTGGTCCACCAGCGAAGTGCTCCATACGTCCTCTCGCTACTTACTCATTCGAGCGTGAGATAGCCAAGCATTCCTGTTGCGGACGAATGGGAGTGCAGAACTTTCCTCATTCCAGGAGCGAGCGGTTGTCTGCAATCCCGGGATTCCTGCAGATCATAGAACACTTCCTGATGAGTGCGCGCGCGCCAAGTGTCACAAGGGCACCATAGAGCGGCGGAATCTGTGGCTAAGGGCCACCCGTGCTTGGTCTCATAACCTGCGTCTCGCTGCTGAAGAGTGCAGTTGAAGAAATCCGTTGTCATAGACGATGGCGCTCGCGGCATACAACTGTTGAACCAATGCTTGCCAATTGGGATGGTCTTGCTCGACATCATAATTGCGCTTATAAAACGCCGTCATCCGGGGTGAAGTGACGTATATCATACCTTCCGAGGTTTCAGAACGCTCAAAGCGCTCCAACTGCCTAGCGAGATGTGACCAAAGCCTCGCCTTATCTCTCACCAGATAGGGTGGGATTTCTCCCTCAAACAGCGCTTGCGGCAGCTCCCTAATGAAAGCGAGTGCGGTCAGACCAGGCGCAATTATTCGGAGACCCTCTCCACGGTTGGTGGCCCTTGCCAGCATGCGGGCCGGCGCTCGCTCGTAGCTTCGGTAGACATCGAAGCTGATCCGTGAATGATAAGCAAGGTAAGTCGGGAATGCCAGGACTACAGCCGCGGCCGCAATAGCTGTGATGGCGCGTCGCTGCCTAAGCTTTGAGAGGAACCCCAGGGCCAGTATGAGGAATGGTGCCAGTATGTAAGGTGAGAAGACAAGAAAGCGGAAGATGTCGAATCCCTGGGTGCTAACCAGGAAGGTCAGAGCGGTCAAGATGACCATACCCAGCAAGGCGCCCTGCGCCCGAACCTGAGCGCTGTTCAACTTCTGGATCTGTCGTGCCAGCGCTATGGCCGCCAGTAGACCGCCACCAAAGAGAAGCGCGAGCCAGAAGAATTTGATGGCGGTAGCCCACACTGGAACGTCTGGACCCAAGTTCGTCCTGCCAAGTACATATAATTGGCCAAGAAATTTTACATCGCGTAGATTTTCCGGGAGAGCCGCCAGCATGAAAACAAGGGGCCTAAACGTCGAGACAGTGACAAAGACCAACCAGGAGAAGGGCACCACGACCGCCACCACGATGGCCGGGAGCACCGGACGGACGGGAAATCTGCGCGCCAAGCCAACCACAATGATGCCAAGCAGTACGAAGGCGAACAGCAGAGAGGTAACAAAGTGGGTGATTGTGACGGCGCTCAGCAAAAGCGTGCGCGCGATCGCGTCGCCGACCGTGGGCATCGGGAATCCCCTGGGGCTCAGGAGAATCAGCAAGAATAGACCGAGGAGCGCCATGCCGAAAAACCCAGGATAGAAAGGCAGACGCAGGCTTGGGAACATGATGTTCCCCTCCATGGCCAGGAGGGCAGAAAAGCCTGCCAGCTGAGCATTTTGCACCAAGCGCAGTGCCACCAGATAGAAGAGTCCAGCCACCAACAGATCGAGCAGAAGCAATACCGCGGTAATGGCGATCGTCGTCCCAGCACCAGTTACCAATGCGACAGTGGTGGTGGCGAGGTGAAGTCCAGGCATGTCGGCGTATAGGAAGCCAAAGGGAACGAAACCACGTTCAGCAATAGCTTCTACTAATGCGCCATTTAGCAGCGCGTCTGCGGTGTTGACTGGTCCGAAGAGGAGATCCCACAACCCGCGATATCCCAGGACGAACACACTTATCAAAGCCAGCCCTTCCCAAGAGTTGTCTTTCCGGCCCGACACGAGAAGCAACGCGAGGACGCCTACCCACAGGGTGTAGAACGCCCCAAATCCCAGCGGAGGATCCAGGACGGTTATGGCATCGATCGGGGAATAACGCCAGGTAAGTGTCTTCGGAAAGAGGAAAAGGGCGAGGGTGAGCAACAGGAACGCCCCCCAAAACCAGACCCGAACAGACCGTGAGAAGCGGCGGACCGTGCCCGGTGCTGTAAGATCGTCATTCGCTTCGGGTTTGGGTGGAGCGAAACCGGAAACGCTGGTGGTGGAGGTCATACCGCAGTTAGCATGTCGAGACCGTTCAAAGCCACGCCCCGCAACACGCGGTCGTACACATAAGCCACCTGTTTCGTCACCACGGTCCATCGGTACTTCTCGCGGGCCCGCTGACGGGCCTGGGCTCCCATCGTTTCCCGGAACCGCTCTCTGCGTAGAAGGTTTAGGAGCGCATCAGCCAAGGCATCTTGATCCAAAGCCGGAAGGGTGATCCCGGTCCCAGGGGGTAGAATCTCCGTTAGCGGTGGGATATCCGAAGTCACTATGGCTTTTCCTTGGGCCATTGCCTCCAATAGAACTTGAGGACAATTCTCTCGTAGGGATGGAAGAACAATGACCTGCGCCAAGCCGTAGAGTTGACTGAGCTCCTCGAAGGGTATCACTCCGGCAAACACAATGCGCCCTCCCGCGTTTGCCGCTGCCACCCTTTGGAGTTCCCTGAAGTAGCGTTGAGACTCAGTCGGGCCTACCAACACGAGGCGGGCGCGTGGCACCGTTGCAAACAACCGGGCCGCCGCCTTCAGAAGGGTGAGTTGATTCTTATAGGGGGCAATTCGTCCCACGTGGAGGACCACTAGCTGGCCGTCGGGGGCGTATTTCCGCCGCACATCGGTGCCGGGAGAATTCTGCTCAAACCAGTACTCATCTACACCGACCGGGGCGACAGCTACCTTGGCCGGTGGGAGACCGAAAAATCGAACCCGATTCTCCGTAACAGCCCGGCTCAAACCCACAACACCATCGGCCTTGACCTCGGATTTGTGCTCCAGCCAGAATTTTGCTCGCTCTAGTGTTGACTGGCACGCCAAGGCATCCGACCAGAGGGGGTTATGCATAGTGAAGACAGTGGGGACACCGAATCTTTGGGCCGCGCGGATGCCGGTCACCCCTGTGAACTGGCTTTGAAAGTTGACCACGTCAACACCTTCGTAGCGGATTAGCCGCGCCAGCGTGTGCTCTGCCACCCGGCCAAAGAGGAGACCCCGAACTGCGTGGGATACCAGGTTGCGATCGTAGCGCCAGTGTAGCGGTATCTCCACTACTCGGTACTTGGAAGCTGGCCTAGAAGCAACGCGCATATCAATAACGCTGACCTCGTGTCCCAACATGGCCAAGCCGGTCGCAAGGTAATGGGTGTATCTCTCAACGCCGCCTGCACCTCCGGGCAGAACAGGAACAAAACCGGTGCCCACCTGAACAATCTTCACGCTTTTGACGCCACCACAATGATGCAAGGAGTTGGAGAGTCTTGTGGTACTGGCATTGGCACGAATCTGTCATCAATAAGGTCCTCGACGCCTATCTCAGATAATCTTGCTAAAGCATAATCCTTCCACGAGGTAAGGCGAGCGACCGCGTTTACGAAACGCCGGGCACCTGGCACCCTCATCACGTACGGTTTGACCGCACCCGCTAGTCGAGCAACGGCTGTGCCGCGTCGGGTCCTCCCCGGGTCCTGTCCGTACAACTCTAGGACCGAGAAGTACTCGCCCACAAGATCGCACAACTCGTCTGGATAGAATTCGTGTATGTGGAATCCACTTGAGGTCCTCGTGCTGGCCGGCGAAGACACTGTCTTGTTGGGCGTGGAACAGAGCAGGATACCGCCAGATCTTAGACAGCGAAGACACTCGACTAGAAATCCTCCGTAGTTTGGAAGGTGTTCAATGGTCTCAAAGGAGCAAATGACGTCAAAGGAGTTGTCGGAAAAGGGCAGCCTCTGCGCATCTAGCCTTACGTAGTCAATGCCACTATCTTTGAAAAACAGCACAGCGCTGGACAGGGCCTCGGGTCGGATTTCTCCACCGACTACTCTTTGAGCACTTCTCTTTAGAAGGAATGTGCCATAGCCAATCCCACAGGCCACATCCAGGACAACTTTGTTCTTTGCGAACTGAGAGGCAAAGGCGTACCTGTTGACGTGTTCTTTCAGAAAGCGGACCGACCAGAAGCTGTCTACGGCAATATACTCTGCGGCCTTGGCAGCATGGCTGTGCACACGGTCATCGGTGCGAAAACCTGGGCCAGTACTCATTCCCGAGCCACGCCCACCATAATCATCCCTACATTGAGCCGGGTCATCGCGGGGATCCGTCCCACCATTTCATCCACGCCGATTAACAGTCTGATGACGTTCCGCCACAACCACGCCGGGCGACCCAGGTCTGCGAGGGACCTACGCAGCAAATACGTCACGGCGTACCCTATATAGCCAAAGCGTCGCTCCCCGATGAGCCAGAACCCTGTGGTCAAAAACAGGCTTCGGAGCTCTCTTGTATCGAAGGACTTTTCCCGACGCTTCGACAGAAGCTTTCTTCCCCAGAAAATTATCGGGAAGTCGCTGCACGGTTCAGCCACCACGAGGACACCACCAGGCTTTAGGACTCTCTTGAACTCTTGCATTCCTCCTGCAAGGTCGGCTAGATGGTGCAATGTCCCTCGCAAAACCACCGCGTCAAAAACTCCACCTTTGTAAGGCATCTGTTCGGCGTCGCCGACTACTAAACTCCGCAAAGCCGGGTGAGAACATTCGATTAGTTCCAAAGACTTTTCAGAAATGTCCAGCCCGTGCACACAAGAACAACGGGTCACGAGGTCCTTAAGCAACACTCCCACCCCGCATCCACAGTCCAGCACGGTGGACTGCGCGGAGGGCAGATATGCGAGTATCAGCTCATTCTGGTAGCGAGAGTAGGTACTCCCCCAAACTGACGAGTAGTCCCGTTTCGAGGTCATGGCTGCTTCTCTGGCTGCCCGTATCTCCTCCTGTTTCCGTTCAGCAGCGGTGTGGGCGCTCATTAGTATGGTCCTAACCTCCTTTCCGAAAGGTAGCAATCAGGATCATGGAAAGCGAGGCAGCTCGACATATGATGCCGTCAAAGAACCTCCAGAGCAAAGGATAGGACCCATAGGCGGGCTCAGACGCCGCGCATCCTGAGATTTCCAAGACTGAGAATCTATGGCGCATCAGAAGGTCCTCCAGGGCTCGTTTCGTGAAGACCCGGATGTGCCCGCCGCCCCCAGAGTCCATTGGCCGCAGTTTCCCGACATGGTACCGCAAGCTGACATCAGTCAGAAAGGGCTGGTACCCTAGCAGCAGCGCAAAACGGTTTACCAGCGAGGCCAGGTTGGGCGTGTCTAGGATTGCAACTCCTCCCGGTGCCAGCAGGCGCTTGATCTCGTCCAGCAAGTGGTCGGGGTCGTATAGGTGCTCGATCACTTGGCCACAGTAGATGAGTTCAAAGTAGCCGTCATCGAATGGGAGCGTGCTCTGATCAATATCGACTACATGGGCAGCGACTTGGCGCGTGTTGGCGGCATCCACGGCGGCTTGGGAGATCTCAACCCCAAAGGCGGCGCTGGCACCGAGCAGACACTTTAACTCCGCTGCGAAAGTCCCGTCGCCGCAGCCAATATCCAGTATCCTGCGAGCCCCCGATGCGTATTTGTTGGCTGTGCGGGCAACTTTCGCCAACCTGGGGCTGGTGTCGATGCCGGGATAGACGGCCTGAAGACCCGCATAGAATTCGACTGGGCGCACCTCTAGCTCCTCATCGCACTTGTCCGTGTCCAGACTTGGAATTCGCGCCTGAAAGCGTGAAACGCATGAACCACCGTGACAAGGAAGGAGCTTCCGGAGGGTCCCGTTCCTGTTCCCGCAGGCACACCAACCATCGAGGCGATCCCCACGCTAGAGATCCACGCCCGCGCGGCATACCGCCTGCTGACCGGTTCATGGTGGCCTTCGTTGAGGAGTTCTACCGTTTCGGGGAGTTGACCCTCATGAGGTCGCCGACCTTAGCCCGGTTCAGAGCTGATGCAGACTAGCTGTTGATAGCGGCACCCCGGATGAACCCGCCATGCTCGGAGTAGTGCGGAGGGTGGTCCGTGCCGCTGCCACCCAAACGGGACGCGCAGATGCAAACGGGTCATCGTCCCTCCGTGCCGAGCGCGTATCGGGCCTTCTGCGCGTCCTCGCAGAACATCTTCACTGTCTCCAGCGAGTACTGGTGGAGGTCTTTACCAACCGTATTCAGCTTGTTGAGAATGTCATGAGTTGCGGTGATGATATGACAGCCGATGGCGTCGGCTTGGAAGACATTCAGGAGTTCGCGTGGGCTGGCCCAGATGAGCTCGACGTTGGGATAAGGCCGCAGCAACTCGACCGCCTCAGCCATTATTGGTACGGGGTCTCGACCAGTGTCGGCAATCCGGCCAGCGAATATTGACACGTATGAGGAAGCAGCATTCTGCAATGCTGGCAGGATGTGCACTACCTGGTCCAGGGGGAACACGGCGGTGACGTTCACTTTGACGTCGCGATCCGCAAGGCGGCGGACAAGGCCATAAGAAGATTCCCCCCGGGTGTTTGTGATCGGGATCTTGACGTAGACGTTCGGACCCCACTGCGAAATCTCCAGAGCCTGACGTTCCATCTCGACAAACTCGTCCGAGAAGACCTCAAAGGAGATAGGGCGATCTGAAATCACTTGAAGAATATCACGTGCGAATACCCGGTAATCCGTAACCCCGGCCTTTCGCATAAGAGTGGGGTTTGTCGTGAAGCCTCGGATGAGTGGGTTCCGGTACAACTCTCGCATCCCAGCAGCGTCTGCCCCGTCCGCAAAGAGCTTGACTGTCAGTTCAGTCACCGACTTGGCCCGTGGTTCCAAACGCGTTTCAACCGTCATTCTAAACACCTCCTGAGGCTAGTCGGGGCAAAACTCCGCCGATGCGGTACGGGTGTATGACTCCTTAGTGCGTCGCCAACGATTGTAACCTACTGACTTGCACTAAATACCTGACCGATCAGCGCTCTGCAGCCGCCGCCTGTAACTCTGCAACCGCCTCAATTCGCTGACGAAGTGTGTAGCAGATGAGGTGGTGGAGCACTACATGCCAGGACTCCACCAGAGGGGTCCCGAGCGGTTCCTCGTCGATGGGCACGACAATGCAGACGTCGGCCATCTCCTTCATCGCGCCCCCCTGGAAACCGCTCAGGCCGATGATCCGCGCGCCCCGCTCCTTGGCAAACGCCATCGCCTCCACGAGGTTCTGGGACCAGGGACCGGCCTGCCCGCCGCCAGAGCCGCCGTGAACGGAGATGCCGATGAGCACGTCTCCACGTCTCAGCCAGGGCCGCAGTTGCTCGACGAAAATGCTCCCGAAACCGTTGTCGTTGGTCCACGCGCTGACGAGCGGGACGTTGTCGTTGAGGGCGATGACCTTGAACCGCGGGTTGGACCCCACGATTGTGTACTTGGCCAGGTCGCAGGTCAGATGCGTGGCCGTGGACGCCGAGCCGCCGTTGCCCATGACGAACACGGTACTTCCGTGCCGCCAGGCATCAAAGAGAATCTCGATAGCCGCGTCGACCGTTCCCCGGGAGATCTCCGACGCGATCCGCACCATCTGGTTCAGGTACCGGTCGATGTTGATACCGTTGGCCAGCATCACAGGTCCCGCCCCCCCTCTAGAAGTCCATGACCACTTTCGCGCCCTCGAAATCAAAGTCGAATGGCATCTCCCGCAGCCCCTCGTCTGCCATCGCCTCCCGCAACTGTCCCTTGTGGGAGTTCGGGCAATAGAAGAGGAAAAATCCACCCCCGCCGGCGCCGATGAGCTTGCCGCCCAACGCGCCTCGGTCCCGAGCAACGTCGTACCAGCGGTCGATGCGGGGATCTGAGATCTTCGTGGAGCGGCGCTTCTTGTTCTGCCAGTGGACGTCCAGCAACTCGCCGAACCGATTGAAATCACCCGCCTCCAGGGCCGCTTTGATCTCCACCCCCAGGGCTTTGGTCTTATGGAGACTCTCGATAACGTCGTCCTTTGCCTGTACGGTGTCGCGCCTCTGCTCCTCCAGGATGTCCATCGCCCGCCGCTGGATCCCGGTGTAGAAGAGCAACAGGTTGGTCCGGAACTCATCCAAACGGTGGTTGTTGAGTGGAAGCCGCGTGACCGCGACCTCGCCAGATTGGGCAATCTCGAAACAACTGATCCCTCCGAACGCAGCGACGTACTGATCCTGCTTGCCGACGGGACTGCCGACCATTTCAATCTCGATACGGCAGGCTTCCTCGGCCAGTTGCCCGGGCGCCACGTGCTCGTGTTTCATTGCATGGAGGGCTCGCAGCAGTGCGATCAGGAAGCTGCCCGAGGATCCCATGCCGGTCCCGGCCGGCACATCGGCCGTGGACACGATCTCCACGCCGCGCTCGACGCCGGTCAGCCGCATTGCCTCGCGGACGAGTTCGTGCTGCACTTCGTTGAGATCCTCAACCGTCTCGGATTTTGAGTACTTGATGCGGATGAGGTCGTCGACCTGGGGGCGGTTGATGCTGATGTAGACATACTTGTTAATCGCCGCGCTGACGACGAATCCGCCGTATTGCGAGTAGTAAGAGGGCAGATCGGTCCCGCCCCCTCCTAACGGTATGCGCAGCGGCGCGCGCGCGACAATCATGAGGACTCCACCGCCGGCCCCGGGTGGGCGATCGTACCCAGGCGCAAAAGGGTCTCAAACTCCCGCAGCCCGGCGACGGACCCGATCTCGTAGAACCGGTCGCGCGTCTCGTACGCGAGCAATTGCTGCTCTGCGATGAGCCGTTGGTTGATGTCGTTCAGGTCAGCCGGCATGCCCTCGGGAACATCCTGGAAGGCCGTCTGCCGGAACAGCGAGACGCCAAAATCGATGTAGTGCATGCCTGAGTGGGTGTGCTGCTTGTCGTAGACGCGAACATACTCGCCGTCGACGACGACATTGCTGCGATCCCACCGACCCTCGTTCTTGAAGACCACCATCAATCCGAGGCGGTCCCGCCTGAGGAAGTGCTCCATAATCGTTGCGAAGTCGACGACTGTGTAGCTATCGCCATAGGTCACAAAGAAGGCATCATCCAACAAATGCTCGACGTTCTTGATGGCCCCCGCAGTCCCCAGGAGGCGATCCCCGTCGTGCCCGTAACGAATAGTCACGCCGAAAGGACGACCGTCGCCAAAATGTGATTCGATCCCGCTACCGAGGTGACCGACGCACAGGATGACGTCGCGAATGCCGTGATGGGCCAAATACTCCAGCTGATACGTCAGGAAAGGGCGTCCGCAAACGGGCACCATTGCTTTGGGAACGGATTGCGTTAGCGACAGGAGCCTGGTACCTAGTCCGCCGGCGAGGATTACGGCCTGCATAGCTCCGCCGCCCGGGTCTTCCCCACCGACCCCGCACGGCGCCCCGACGCGTGGAGACACAAGAGAATCAATTATGAATCCAGCACTGCGCTTGTTCTAACGCCCTGTCAGCAGATTTCCAACATCTCCGAGTTGACGTCGACCGAAACCAGTGCGCCCATCAGCGTCAGCAGCACCCGGACGCGGTCTCTGCTCGAGGCAAGCCGATCGACGACTCCTTCCAGCATGGCGAAAGGACCGGTCCCAAACCGCACCCGCGTGCCGGCCTGGATTCCCGGGGGCGGTGCGATGAATCCTCGGCCTTCCTCCCTCTGCCGGATGAATTGCACAACATCATCATCGACCGGGACCAAAGATTCTCTGTCCCAGAGCAATCGCGTGACACCGGGGGTCCGCTGGATTCGGTGAAGGAGTGATGGCTGTGGAGTAAAACGGGCGAAAAGGTACCCGGGGAAGAGCGATTCCAGAACCTGCCACCGACGCGAGCCGTGCCGCCGAGGTACAAGGACCTTGGGCGCGTAGGGGACTATAGGGTCGCGGGCCAAGTGCGTCAAGACAAGGGGTTCCGCCCGCGGTTTCGTCCTGATGACAAACCACGATGATGCCTGTGTGTCTCGGTAATGCACGATTCGGCCCCCGGTCAGGGCTGTGACTCGATTGGCAAAGTACAGTTGTAAGCGACCTTCCGGCGATGAAGTTTGAGCAGTTATATACGGGCTCGACTTAAGATTACCTGCTAGCAGTGAACTCTTCCTTCCGGATGGGATGCCCTTCCTTGAATGTGCGCTCCTCACTTATCTGGGGAGCTTTGCCTTAGCTTCACGGGGCAAGCACATCCACCCAGAGATGGAGCCTTCTGTAAGGCCCTGCAGCCCCTTCCATAAGAAGGACAAATTCCACCTTGACCTGCTTGGCGGGTCGGCGCAGGACGATGTCGAATCGGTCCTCTCGCTTTTCTCCATCCGCAAGCGCAAAAGATCCACGGGAATCAAGGCGATCGGCACCCGCCTGCACTTCCACCTTGTAGTGGGCGCTGTGTCCCTCGTGATTGATGACGCCCACAATCACCGAACTAGACTCCCCGACCATTAACCGCCGGGGGTAGCCTTCGGCTTTTCCGCCCTGGCCCAGCACGTAGAACTCCGTAAACGTCTCCCCCACCCGAGAGCCCCCCAGCACTCCGAACCGGAACCCCGCAAACAGCAGCACCCCGATCACAGCAGAAGCGAGAGCTAGGCTGACCCAAGGAAGGCTCCGTAAGGCATCGAGCAGCGGCCGGACGTCCCCAGCAAACCGTTCCGCAGCCGAGTGACGCATCCGCTGCCGGACCGCGGCAGCTGAGCACACCGCAATGAACAGCGCTTGGCTCACAAGAATGGGCGTCGGACGGATCCCCCAGGGCGTGTAATTGAGTACGAGACCGATCAAGGTAACCACGGCCAGACTGAGCCCCAAGCTTAAAGCAACGCGTTCCACCCCGTCGAGATCGCTACGGCGGGGGTAGAGCGCGGCGATCAGCGCATACCCTGGAAAGAACAGGACAAAGGGCAGGCCTAGCACAATGCGGGCAGGGTTGTTAGGGGCAAGGAGAATTGCCACAAGTAATGCGATCGTCGCCAGCCAGATGGCGATGAGGTCATCGAGGAAACGCATCGCGAGGGTGGAATTCTGCATTACCAAATTAGCCCCTATGAGCCCACGTTTCAGGTTGCCGCTACCCCCCCAGGAGAATCGGGCTAAGCAGTCCGCCTATGCGAATATCGGCCTGGGTCTGCTCCTGGGGGGCGTTCTGGCAGCTCCTGCCTTTTTCTTCGTGGCCAACTCGGTCCCGCTCACAGCACTCGCCCTGTCTGCGGTCTTGTTGGGCACTATCGCCCTCTTCCTCGATAGGAGCCTGCCTCAGGTCCCCCCGCGCGCCGCGCAGCTTTTGCTCGAGTCCGGCCTCGCCAACCTCAGTGGACTCCTCGAGGAAACGGGCGTGATAGCACAGGCAGTGTACCTGCCCTCGACCCTCACCGAGGGGCAGCCGAGAGCCCTGATACCGCTATCCTCTCACGGTCAAAGGCCCACCGTTTCGCAGATCAACTCGCAGCGTCTTATCGTGGAATTCGGACCACATCCGGACGACGTCGGGCTCCTGGTCAGCACCCCTGGCGGAGGCGCCCTGTCGCTCCTCGACGAACACATCGGCTCCACGTCAGCGGAACTGGAATCCGCGCTGACAAAACTCCTGGTCGGCGCATTCGACATCGCCAGCACCGTACAGGTGAACCAGGAGAACGGGCTCGTTACGGTGCGGGTGGGCGGGATCCGGCTGAGCACGGGGATCCTCTGGGTCCACAGGATCCTGGGCACCCCCGTCGCATCCGTGGCCGCCGCGGTCGTCGCTGAAGGACGCAAGGCTCCCGTCGTCATCGAATCAGAGGCGCGGAAAAAAGACGTCGTCACGGTGCGCCTCGCGGTGACGCGATGAGAATCTACAATCGCTATCTTCTCGTCCTAGCGGCAGCCTTTACGCTCAGCACGACGCTGCTCGCAGCCTACGGGCAGGACAGGTTGGACGCCTACTTCACGGCATACGTCATCGAGTACTTGGTCGTGACGCTCCTGTTCGTTTACCTGGACCCACGCACGCGACGATTGCTGGATGGGCTCGGCTACGTGCTGTTCGGCGGGTTTGTAGTGATCGTCCTCTTCAAAGTCCTTGAGATTCTCAGGAGATCGTAGAGACAATGTGGCGTCGCCTGGCCGCTGTCGGAGCCGTGCTTACTGCGCTCGGCCTCATCGCGATCGGCCTGACGCGCGTCACACCGCTTCCAGCGCGACCCATCCCGTTTGAGGATCCCGCGACAGCGGTCCCGGACGCACAGCCCGGCGCGGTCTTCGAGTACGTTCTCACGGTCTTCTCCCGCCTAAACACCGGACAGTATCAGGAAGCGCAGCAACTCATCGGGCACATGCAGAAGGCTACTATTCTGCCCGACATCCAGTCGATGTTCTCGGAGATGACCGACGTGCTCGGGAAGGAAGTCAGTTTGGTTGAAGTCGTGGACCGGTGGATCCGCGACATCACAGCCCTCTCTCAGGCTGGGCGCACCGCAGAGGCACAACGACTCCTCGCTCAGCTTGACCTCCAAGTGCGGCGAGCCGACCTCTTGCTCACGGATCTGTCCGGAGGTACCCAGGATCTCCGCACAAGAACCCAACGCGAAGTGGATGCCAATCCCGCCCAACAGAAGGCATTTGATGACCTCCAGCGTGCGGCCGCGCGCGTCAAGGGTTTCCTCGCTGTCTATCGAGCCACGTCGAAAACCACCTCATCCGTCGCAGCCGCCGGTCGGCTGCTCCCTTATGAAACCGTGATCGTTCTTGAGGCGCCTGAGATGGCATACCCTGGGCGCCCGTTTGAAATCAGCGGCAGTATACGAGAACGTGCACCGTCGCCATCCCGCAGACACATCAGCGTGGAGCTGGATGGGCAGCCCGTCGCCGAAATCGCCTCCGGCGCGATCCACGTCCAGTTTGCGATGCCCGATGACATCGTTGCTGGTCTCCACAGGCTCCAGGTACGAGTCCCCGAGCAGGGGCGCTATCTTGCCGCAAGATGGACGAAGACAATTCGGGTGTCCCGCATCACCCCCCGCATCGAAGCATCCTTCCCGACCTTGGTGACCGTTCCAGGACACTTCAGCGTCTCGGGGTCCGTAGCCTCAGAGCTCGGCCCGCTCACTGGTGCGGCGGTCCGGGTCAGTATTGCCGGCCACGAGTATGAGCAAATGACTTCGGAGTCGGGGGGCTTCCAGATCTCGGGTGGTCTGCCTGCTGCACTGAGCCTCGGTGGCCCAACGGATCTCTCTATCACCGTCCTGCCCCGCGAGCCCTGGTATGCATCAATCACCGAACCTCGCCGCCTGATCACGGTAAGTCTCGTCAGCGTGGGGGGGCTCGTCGCAGTCCTCCTGGCAGTCATCGCAATTGTCCTGACACAGGTGAACAGAAGACCGGTGGTCGGAGCCACGCGTCAAGCCGCCGAGCCAGCCGCGGAAGGCGTGGCCCAGGGCCGTGCGGCCCCTGCGCTGGTACAGGTCAGAGGATCCCTCGCCGAGGAATTAGTTGCGATCTACAGGCATGTGCTCCGCCAGCTCGAGGTTGCCTCCGGCATTCAGGCAGAGGTGACGACGACCCTGCGGGAATTTGTCGAGCTGCTCCCTGTGCGAGCCGAAGGGGATACTCTGTGGCGTCTCACAGTGCTGGCCGAGCTGGCCCTTTACTCGTCGCATCCAGTCACCCCAGCCCAAGTAGAGCAATCCCGCGAGCTTAGCATACAACTGGAAGGAGCATTGAGTGGTGCCCAGTAGACGATTCGTGGCCGGAGTTGTGGCCGGTGCCCTCTTCGTCGTCGCGCTCGTCCTGTGGATTTACCCGTCAGCCACCGACTTCGCCAACTCCAACACTCAGTGGAACGGCATGAGTGATGCCAGCCGCGAGTTCCATATCAGGCCGCTCACCGACGTTGGGGGATTTCCCTCCGAGAGCCGGGGCACGGTGGTCCTCGTGATCCCCTCACGCCCGCCGCAGCCCACGCATTTGCAAGCCATCAGGCGCTTCGTCGAAAGCGGGGGCGTGCTGATTCTGCTGGACAACTTCGGGTCGGGTAATGACGTCCTGATGGTCTTGGGAAGCCCGATCCGGTTCAGTGGGCGGCTGCTGGCCGATCCCCTCTTCAACCTGAAGAACAGCCGACTTCCGAGAATTCTCGACTTCGCGCCCAGTCCGCTAACAGTGGGGGTTGAAGAACTCGTCTTTGACCACGCAACCGTGCTGACGGGCATCAGCACGGCGCAGGCGGCGGCGACGTCGTCCGCGGTAAGCTATCTCGCCCTCAGCCCCACTGGCCAGCGTGATGAGGGGGAATCCCGCGGACCCTTTCCCGTCCTCGCGTTGGAACCTCACAAGGAAGGTTATGTCGTGGCCATCTCTGACTCCAGTATCCTCATCAATAGCATGCTCCCTCAAGCCGACAACCGCCGCCTCTTCCAAAACGCCGTCGGCTTGGCGGGCGCTGATGCCCGGATCTTCCTCGATGACGTGTTGCTGCCCCAGGAACCCCTCGATGCGACCAAGCATGCGCTCGCGGACACGCGCCGTCTTCTCAGTGGACCGGCGGCAGCACTCGCGCTGGCGGTAGTCGCGTTGGTCCTTCCGACCGTGCTCCTGTCGAAGTCTAGTAGGGAGACTACTCAATGAAACGGGCCACGACCGACCCACGCAACATACCGCAGCAGATCCTGACGGCAGTCTCCCTGGTGGTTGTTGGCAAGGAGGAGGTCAAATCGCTTTTGCTGACGGCGCTGCTGTGCGGCGGCCACGTTCTGATTGAGGGGATGGCCGGAACTGCCAAGACGCTACTTGGCAAGTCGTTCGCGCTCGCCATTGGTGGTACGTTTAAGCGCGTGCAGTTAACAGCTGACTTGCTGCCGACCGACGTCACCGGCTTCAACCTATACGCCGCCGATGGGTCATCCAAGTTCATTGCCGGCCCGATTTTTGCCCACATCGTCTTGGCCGACGAACTGAATCGCACGACCCCGCGCACGCAGGCTGCCTTCCTCGAAGCGATGCAGGAACACCAGGTGACCATTGAAGGCGTCACACACGAGCTTCCGCAGCCCTTTATGGTCATCGCGAGCCAGTTGCCGGTCGGCGGACCCGGCACTTATCCCCTGTCCGATGTCCAAGCCGATCGTTTTATGTTTCGGGCCTGGAGCGGGTATCCGACCCTGGATGAGGAGGCCGCGGTCATCTCGCACATCGACGAGCTGGAGGAACCGGACGTTAGACCTGTGGCCTCCCCCGAGGCGGTCTTGGCAATCCGGAATGAGGTGAAGAAGATCTTCGTGTCCTCCGACCTCCAGAGATACGCGGTATCCCTGGTGGACCGCGTCCGCCGGGATGCCGACGTGGCCGTCGGCCCCAGCCCCCGCGCGACCATCGCCCTGCACAAAGGCGGCCGAGTTCAGGCCTATCTGGAGGGCCGCGACTACGTGATCCCCGACGACATCAAGCAGTTAGTCCTGCCCGCCATGCTCCACCGGGTGCACATGCGCTCGGAGGCGGAATTGGACGGGGTGTCGGCTGAAACTGTCGTTCGGCGGGCGCTGGATTCTGTGCCAGTTCCCAAACCGCAGGCGTGAACGTGCGCACCATCGCCATCATCTCCCGATGGGTGGGGGTCCTGCTGGTCGTCGGATTCCTGCCCTTCGTGCCTATCTCGGTTCAGATCGCCTCGTTCGCGCTCGTCATCTTGCACGGCGCCGCCGTACTCCGTAGAAATCATCGCTTACTCCGTCTGGCGGCCCTGACCGGTGTTATCATCCCCCCGCTTATCACTGAGTCCCTCTGGCCCAGCGCACTCGTGATGCTCCTTGCGCTGCCGGGGCTGCCGTGGCTTGAATCGACGCTCCGCAGCACATCGGAAGCAAAGCTCGATGAGGTGCGGCCGCTCCTTAGTCTCACGGATCAGCGGTATGTGACGCTGAAGGCGAGCAGTCTGATCCTGAGTTTGCTCGCCGTTGCGCTGGTTGGGGCACTAACGGGTCATCTGTCCCTGATCGGATCTAGCGTGCTTGTGCTCGCGTTTGTAGGAGGGCTGGCTGCGATTTCGTTCACACGCATTCCCACGGACAGCCTCACCGTACAGCCTCCCACCGTGCGTGTTCTCGCCCGCAACACGCTTGAAACCGCAGTCTCACTCCATCCCAGAATGCGTTTAGCCGCGAATATCCTCGTCGACCTCGACGACGCATGGGCGTCAGTTTCCCCTAGCAGGTTTGTAGGAAAAACCCTGCCTGTGGTCGTCCGGCTGAAGGTGACTCCACTACTGGCCGGATCGAAGACTCTGCTCGCGCGCACCCGTTGCGTGGATCCTTGGGGACTCATCGTCACCACGCAGCACGTCCAGTTGGCACATGTTGTCGTGATTCCGCAGGCGATCTATGCGGGACATCTAGCCCGGGTGTACCTCGCGCAGACCGCAGGAGGAAATGACGCGCTCGCCGCCCTGCCACAGACGCAGGAAGGCACTCGCGCGGCGCAGAGGGGGCTGGATTACTATGGGGCTCGGAGGTACGAACCGGGCGACCCGCTGCGAGATGTCTTCTGGAAGCACACCCTCAAGCTTCGCCAGCTCGTGGTGAAAGAGCGCCGAAGCCCGCTGGGTGAGGCTGTGATTCTTGCGGTGAACGTCTGGGGCAGCACCGCCGACGACCTCGACCAGACGGCCTACAGCACCGTGGTCGGCGCGTTAACGCTGGCCCGCGAAGACGTCCCCATCGTCTTCGCCGCTTATACAGACGAGGCTATCGTATCCGTGACTCCTGTCCTCAGCCCTCGTCAGGCCGTGCTCCACGCGCTACATTTGGTCGGCGCGATGCGACAGGTCGCGCGGCCGATCCGTGTCCTGCAACCGGCTCATCTGGCCCGGCTGCGCCGGCGGGTGGAGCGGTTACTGGCGAGCAACGCGAGCCCGGCCATGCGGCTTGCCCGCGTGCTGCAGTTTGAATACCAAGCGCATGTCACCCGCGCGCAACAGCACCCAGGATACGAGGCAGTACTGAAAGCCGCGGACCAACTCCTGTCTCCCGCCGCGCTTCTCGTAACATCAAGCGGGCCTGATGACCCCGAGGCGATTGAGCTGGCCTTGGAGCACCTCCGGATCCGCGGTGTCCACGCCCTCAGAGTTCCCCCGGCATCCGGGGTCGCGGTGAGGAGGCAGGAACGGGCGTACGACTACTCTCCGCTCCGATGAACCCACTGGCGCACATGCTCGCTGGAGCCGCTCTGGGACAGGCGTCTCCAGGCGGCCCCTGGGCTTTCGCCGGCGGGGTGCTGAGCCATGAGCTCTTGGATGCGATTCCCCATGCTGAAGGCGAGACGTTTGGCTTGCGCGGGATATCTCTGCTTCGCGTCGACGTGCTTGAAGCGGGAGCCGAGGTCCTTGTTGGAGCTACGTTACTGTGGCGTCTAACTGTGGCCTGTTCGGGAGCGAGGGCCGACCTTGTTGTCCTGGGCGCGTTAGGCGGATTGCTGCCCGACCTCGTGGACATTCCTCTGCAGGCGGTGTGGGGCAAGATGATCTTGCACGTGCGCCGTCTGCACTGGACGGTGGGGCGCCAGCACGCCGCTCTCGGCGTCCTGGCACAGATCGTTACGGCGGGTGTGGCAGGGGCTCTGTTGTGGTTTGGCAGCTGCCGCTAGCGGCCTGAGTCCAGCCAGAAGGGCTGCGACCACGCCATTCCAGCTGGCGAACTCACCTCCAGGCGTACGAACTGCTCGTCACCTCGGACCGCGTACCGACTTTCGGTCCCGTCGGCTTGGCTGCGCACGATCCCTCGGCTGTCAACAAACCGGATGTGGCCTCGGTCCTCCAACTGCACGGTGATGATCTGCCCCACGGCAGAAAAGTCTCCTGCCGCCCCCGTCGACGCATAGAACGCTCCGTCCCGTAATGCCCGTCGCAGAGCAGCCGCGGAGATCTCGGTCACTTTCACCCAAATCCAGCCGCGGTTGAACTGCTTATGGCTGTGGCAGTCATCCACGGCCACCCCCCAGACAGGGGCGGCCGGCCCGCGGGCACGCAACACGGCGTCCCACAGCCGCGTGTCCTCCCCCGAGCGGGAGTGGGGGTTCCAGACCTCCAGCAGCTGAAACCCCCGCAGCGCGACGAGAGTTTGCTCCTTCCACGCACCCGTCCAGAGGTTTCCGTTCCAGGAGGGATGGCATAGCGAAACGATCCCGCCGTCTGCGAGCGTCCGATCGATTCTTTCCTGCGGAGATCCCGCTCGTAGAGGCGCATCGACAAAGAGCCGACCCATGTGGGGACCCAGCACTGGAAGGAAGCGGGACACGGTGTCTTCGGTGCCGGGGATCGCCTGGAAATGCTGGTCGTTGAGATCGGTGCAGCGGGTGACATGGTTGTGGTCGGTGATGCAGACAAACGCGTAGCCTGCATCCCGGTACGTCGCCAGGAGGTCCCGAGGGCGGAACTGCCCATCCGACTCGGTAGTGTGACAATGAAGTTGTGCCTTGCAGTAGCTGCCCGCGACAGCGTACGGATTGCGGATGCCGATGGTCACGCGTGAGTGGATACGGCGAAACTGGCAATCTCCTTTTCGAGACGCCCGCCGAGTCTGTCTTTCTCAACCTCCAAATCGTAGCGTCCCTGCAGGTTCATCCAGAACGACGGTGAGGTCCCGAAGTACCTTGCCAGCCGGAGCGCAGTATCGGCGGTAATGGATCGTATCCCATGGACAATTTCATTGATCCGGCGAGGCGAGACACGAATATCTTTGGCGAGCCGGTATTGAGTGATGCCGAGCGGCTTCAGAAACTCCTCCACCAGGATCTCTCCAGGATGTACGGGTGGCAGCTTCACGCCGCGCGACCTATGAATGATAGTCCGCGATCTCGACATCGTAAGCATTCCCCTCCTCCCAGCGGAAGCACACGCGCCACTGGTCATTGATGCGAATACTGTACTGCCCCGCCCGGTCGCCGGACAGTTTTTCGAGTCGATTCCCCGGCGGTACAGAAAGATCTTGGAGCGCCTGTGCTGCGTCTAGCATGGCCAGTTTCCGTAGTGCGGTGCGCTGAACGCCTGGCGGAAGCCTTCGGGATCGTTCTCTCAGGAAAACTTTCTCCGTCCCCTTATCCCGGAAGCTCCGGATCACAAGCCAATGATAACGTGAGCCGATAATATCGTCAAATGTTATCAGTCCCCTCCCAGGGTGTGCGCAGCATTTCAAGGGTTGGACGGAAAGAGCGTATGCCTTCCCCGTTCCGACTGCGTCTCTCTCTTCTGCTACAATCTGACCTGATGCAGATCACCGTCCGCGCGTTCGCATCGTACCGAGAGGCCATCGGGTCTCCCCGCATCACCGTCACCATACCTGATGGTGCCTCCCCGGGCCAAGTGTGGAAGACCCTCCTGTCCTCCTACCCTCGTCTGTGTGCTCTGCCCCAGCCCTTCGCCTTCGCCGTCAATGACGAGTATGTGGCGAGTGAGGTCCCCCTCCGCCCGCGCGACGAGCTGGTGCTCGTCCCTCCGGTCAGCGGAGGCGGTGAATACATCGATCTGGTCGAGACACCCATCGACATCAATGCCGTCCTCGCGCAGGTCAACCACGCGCAGGCGGGGGCCGTCGTCGTGTTCTTGGGAACAGTCCGCGACAATAACCGCGGGCGCCACGTGAAGTTCTTGGAGTATGAAGCGTATCAGGCGATGGCGCGCAAAGAGATGCGGAAAGTCGCCGCGGACGCGCAGCGGCAGTGGCCGTTATTATCCATTGCGATCGTCCACCGCTTGGGCCACCTGGAGATCGGGGAGATCAGCGTCGCCATCGCCGTGGCCGCTGGACACCGCAGCGAAGCCTTCGAGGCCGCTCGGTTTGCGATTGATACCCTCAAACACACGGTCCCGATCTGGAAGAAAGAAGTCTGGGCCGACGGAGCTGTGTGGATCGGCTCGGAGCCCACGGGCGCCGGCACACCATCGTAGAACTTTACGCCCTGGATCCAGGACAAGGCCTCTGGTAAGATCTAACCCGGGGAACTCTCTGAAGGGCGTCGTGGAAGAATACATCTCTCCTGCCACTAGGGCGTATCGCTCGTCACAGTCAGGACCAATTTCCCGAAGTGCTCGCTGCGCTCCATGACGTTTTGCGCGTGCACCGCCTGCTGCCACGGGAAGACCTGATGGACCACCGGATGTAGCCGCCCCGCCTCGACCGCCCGCATGAGTTCATAGAGTTCGCCCTTCGATCCCATCCAGGTCCCGTGTATGGACAGGCGACGGCCGAAGATGTAGCGGAGGTCGGTGGGGGCCTCGGCACCTACCGTCGCCCCGCAGGTCACCAGTCGTCCGCCTCGCATCAAGGCTTTAATGCTCGTCTGCCAGGTTGCCGCGCCGACATGGTCAAAGACCACGTCCACCCCCCGCTTGCCGGTCAACCGCCGCACCTCTTCTAACACATCCGCCTCCCGGTAGTCGATTCTGGCATCCGCGCCCAACGCGGCAGCTTTGTCCAGTTTCCAGCGGCTGCTGGCGACCGCAAGGACACGCGCATTGAAGAGTTTCGCGATCTGAATACCCGCACTGCCGACCCCGCCGCCAGCACCCCAAATCAGAACTGTTTCCCCGACACGCAGCCGGGCGTTCGTCACGAGCATGTTCCACGCCGTGAGAAACACCAGCGGCATGGACGCCGCTTCTTCGAAGGTCAGATGGGACGGCTTAGGGAGAATGTTGGCCTCGGGCACGCTGACGAATTCCGCGTATGTTCCATGCCGGTGCTCGCCCAAGATGCTGTACCGGCCGCACAGATTGTCCTGACCCGCGATGCAATACTGACACATACCACAGCTGACACCGGGGGAGAGCATGACCTCCTCCCCCGGCCGCACCCGCGTCACGGCAGCGCCGACCGACTCGACCACGCCGGCGGCATCAGCCCCGGGGATATGCGGAAACGCGAGGCGCAGGCGCGGCAGCCCCTGGCGCACCCACAGGTCGATGTGGTTCAGCGCCGCTGCCCGGACCCGCACGAGCACCTCGCCGGGCCCAATAGAAGGTGTGGGCATCTCCTGCATCCTGACGACCTCACTGCCCCCGTGCTGGGTGTAGACAATCGCCTTCACCTCACACCTCCGCGTTAGGGTGGCATCTGGCGGATTTTGATCGTCGTCGGCCCTTCGGCAACCAGCCGCCGTTCCGCGTAGTAATATGTGACGACCTCGGCGGTCATCGTGCGGCCGGGCCGGTCGACGGTGACGTGATCGCGAAAGATGGCCTTCTTTTCTTTGACCAGTAAGGTGGCCAACGCGGAGGTGATCTTCGTGTCGGAGAACACGCTCTGGACGTTCCCGCGGACAAACGCGATCTGGGATTGGACAGCCACATCTACGCGGTCGCCCTCCAGAGTCCCCGCCGGGTGCTCAATGCGGGGATGGCCGGTGAGGACGGCGACCTCCGTGCCGCTGGCCACCAGGGTCCCGCCGGTGATTCTCAGGTCGGGCGGGAACGTCACCACCACGTGTCCGGTTGCGGTGAGGGTCTGGTCTTTCGTCTGGTATGTGACGCGGTCGGCCCGCACCGTTCGATCCGCCGATCGCACCATGACCGCGCCGGTAGCTTCGATCGTCTCGATTTGTCCCTTGCGCCCCAGCTTGGATGTGGCTCTGTCGCTCGAGAGCTCGCCCTGAACGGTCGCGATATGGACGTGACCAGCGAGCCGGATGTGGCCTTCTCTCCGCCTGTAAAGCGCGTAGTCGGCGCGCAGCGTCGTGGCGCTGTCGCTCAGGACGACATGCCCCACAGCCTCCAGCACCTGGCCCCCCTCGCGGGCGATGGCGGCGTCGGCGTGGATAGTAATTGGCTGGGCGGCCGCCCAGACCGCGGGCGGCTGGGCGGCAAGCACCACCGCTACGACGACCAATCCCCTCCAAATGGCGGAGGGGATTGCGTGGGCGAAGCGAGGTGCCGCGCAAAAACCAATAGACGCGAGGGGAGAAATCGCCTCAGTCCTTATCGATCTGCGCACGCTGCAGGTGCCCGGAGTAGTCAATATACACGGACTTCCATTCCGAAAAGACATCGAGAACCTGCAGCCCACCTTCGCGGTGGCCGTTGCCGGTGTTCTTCGTCCCGCCAAAGGGCAAGTGGACCTCGGCACCGATCGTGCCATGGTTGATGTAGACGATCCCGGTGAAGAGGTCATCGACCGCCCGCATGGCTTTGTTCACATCGCGGGTGAAGATCGACGCGGACAACCCGTACTCCACGGAGTTGAGGATCGCCACGGCATCTTCAAACGACTTCCCCTCGATGATGCTTGTCACGGGGCCGAAAATCTCCTCTTGCGCGATGCGCATGGAGGGCTGCACGTTGTCGAAGAACGTCGGCGTGTAGAAGGAGCCACGGGCGAGGGTACCCTGGGCTGTCCGGCGTCCTCCCACGAGCAAGCGCGCCCCCTCTTTCTGGCCCACTTCCACGTAGCCGTGCACCCGCTCTAGCTGGGTGTCGCTCACGACCGGGCCGACATCGGTCTTCGGATCCAACCCATCTCCCAGACGCAGCTGTCGCGCCCGCTCCACCAATCGGTCCGTCAGCGCCGCACGCACCGGGCTGTGCGCGATGATCCGGCTGCAGGCTGTGCACCGCTGCCCTGACGTCCCAAATGCGCTCCAGATCAGCGCATCCGTAGCCAAGTCTAAGTCGGCATCCTCCATCACGATCGCCGCGTTCTTACCGCCCATCTCCAGCGACACGCGTTTGCCCGCGCGCCCGCACTTCTGGGCAATCCCGAGCCCTGTCTCTGTCGAGCCCGTGAAGGAGATAATCGCCACGTCCCGATGCTCCACAAGCGCATCCCCCACGGCCCCGCCGCTGCCGGTGACCACATTCAACACCCCGGGGGGCAGGCCCGCCTCTTGCAGAATCTGAGCGAACCGCAGACCCACCAGTGGCGTGTAGGTCGCCGGCTTAAACACGACGGTGTTCCCGCAGATCAGCGCAGGAATGATTTTCCACGACGGGATCGCCATCGGGAAGTTCCACGGGGTGATGACACCCACCACGCCCACGGGGACGCGGATGCAGTACGCGGCCTTGTTGGGCATCTCACTGGGCGTGGTGTACCCGCGCAGGCGGCGGCCCTCGCCGGCGATGAAATAGGTCATGTCGATGGCTTCTTGCACGTCCCCCCGAGTCTCGGCCAACACCTTGCCCATCTCTTGGGTCATCAGTCGGGCGAGATTTTCTTTCTCTTCGACCAGCAGCTCGGCGGCATGAAACAAGATCTCCGCGCGACGAGGGGCGGGGTACTTGCGCCACTTCTCAAACGCCGCTTTGGCCGCCTCGATGGCGGCGACGACGTCCGCAGATTCCGATTTGGGCACGTGGCCCAAGACCTCGCCAGTCGCGGGATTCATCGACGGCATGGTCTGGCGGCCGGTCGATTCGACCCACTTACCGTTAATCAGATTTTTTGAGAGTTCGGGTGTCACTGTTGCCACGTGATGTTCCTCCTCCTTGCACGTACTACGGGATCGCAGAGCGCGATCATGAGGACCTACAAATCCATGCTAACACAGCAGAAAGTCGGCCGAATAACGCGTAAGCAGGCTGACACTCACTCCACCCGAGGGCTGGGAAGGGTGTCCTGACGGAAGTTTGGTACGGAGCGACGCGGTGGTGCGACTTCCTCCTCCCCATGGCCGACGGGGGATGTCCCCTCACGTCGCGAACCAAAGGGGATGATGTCTCCGGCGCCCCTGCGGATCCGACCTCTCCACGCTATCGACATCGACCCGTGCGCACGGTTGATCGCCGCAGATCCTTTGTGGAAGCGCTATCACATCACCCTGGCGCGGGCGCGCCGTCTGCTCCGGGAGGTGCTCGCCACCGCCCACCGGGGTGGGGGCAGGATGAGTGAGGCTGGCGAGTTCGCAGTCGCGCACAGCGGGGGGCAGGTCGTTGGCTTCATCTGGTTTCGGCTGGATGGCACCTTTCACCATAGTGGCTACGTCCGCTGGATCGGCGTGGCACCGCACGTCCGAGGACAGGGCGTTGGCGCGGGTCTAATGGCTTACGCCGAACGCAAGATCTTCGCCCGCGGGCCCAACGTCTTTCTCATGGTGTCCGCGTTTAACGCGGGGGCGCAGGCATTCTACAAGCGGTTGGGCTACACGGAAATTGGGGCGGTGCCCAACTACGCGATCTGGGGGATTACGGAGCGGCTCTTCCGCAAAACCCGGGGGCCGTTGGGCGCAACTGCCGCACGGGTAGCCGCTCGCCGGCCTCGGTCAACGTCACGGATAAGTGTGTCGGTCTCGTAAAAGAAACACGACGGACACGATAACAGAGGGGGGACGAATGTGAGAGTGCGGTGGTGGCTGTGGCTCGTGATTGGAACGTTGATCCTACCCGTCCTACCGGCGCGGGCCGGCCCGGCCGGGGCTACTTTGACCATCGGGGTCGACCAGGAAGCCATCGGCTTGGACCCTAACCTGGTGACGGCGTTTTCCTCGTTCCGGAGACTCGACTTCCTTTACAACAAGCTGGTCCGCTACAATGACCGGCTCGATATCGAGGGCGACCTGGCCGAATCCTGGGAGTACCTCGATCCTCGGACCGTCGTATTCAAACTGCGCAAGGGCGTGAAGTTCCACGACGGCTCTGAGATGACAGCCGAAGACGTGAAGTTTACTCTCGAGCGAGTCCTTGATCCCGCCACTAAGTCTCCGGGCCGTTCGTTCATCGACCAGATCGCCAGTATCGAGACACCGGATCCCTACACGGTGCGCATCAAACTTAGCCTCCCCCTGGCTTCACTGCTCTCCGGGTTGTCATCTGCTAACTTGTCGATCGTGGAGAAGTCAGCGGTCCAGAAGGCCGGCAACTTGCAACGCACGGAGGCCGGCACGGGGCCCTTCATGCTCGCGGAGTGGGTCCCGGACAACTTCATCCGGCTGGTGCGCAACCCCAACTACTTCCGCCGGGGGTTGCCCAAAGTGGACACGCTGATCATCCGCGTCATTCCCGACCAGGCCTCGCTGCTCGCCGGTCTGCGGGCAGGTGACCTAGATCTCGCCAGCATCAGCCAGGGGACCGCTATCACATCGGCCAAACGGGAGCCCTCCTTGGTCGTGCTGCAAAAACCGGGGCTTAACTTGCGCATCTTCTCGTTCAACACCAGCCGGCCCCCGTACACGGACCCTCGCGTCCGTTACGCGGTGTCCTGGGCGATCGACCGCCAAGCGATTATCTCCACTGCCGAATTTGGGTATGCGGCAGTCTCGGGGCCGATTCCGGCCGCGACACCCTGGGCGCTGCCGACCTCCCAGCTGCCGTCATACAGTCAAGATCTCGCCCGCGCCAAACAGCTGCTGTCGGATGCGGGGTTCCCCAACGGCTTTGCTACCAAGATCGTGACCTCCCCGACCTATGAAGGGGGGATCGCCGTCGCCCAAGTCATTCAAGACCAGTTGCGCGGCATCGGCGTGCAGGCCACGCTGGAGAACATTGAGTGGGGCACCTACATTAACCGGTGGGTGGCGCGGGACTTCGATACGATGATCGAGCTACGTGGCGGGGACCCCGATCCCGATCGGTTCCTGTACCGGACCTTCCACAGCACGGGCGCGGTCAACAACTTCCTCTTCAAGGACAGCGCCATTGACCGTCTGCTCGAGCGCGGACGCGTCAACGTGGATCCGGCCAGGCGCAAGGTGATCTACGATGAGCTGCAGCGCGCGCTCGTGGAAGCCGCCCCCGCAGTGTTCTTGTATGGGCCGATGGAGACGCAAGTGCTGCGGGCCTCCGTCCATGGCTTCAAGCTCATCGGGAATGGCGCCTTGTACTACTTGGAGGAAGCCACCGTCGAGCGGTAATCTCGCTTTGCCTATGGGGATCCGGGGCGGCTGACGTCTCGGATCCCCCGCGACCTCGATGCAGCGATACCTCGCCGCGCGCGTGATTTCGCTCGTCCCGGTGTTGGTGGGCATCCTCGCCGCCGTCTTCTTGCTCATCCGGCTGATTCCCGGGGACGCCGTGCAGCTCTTCTTGGGTACCCAAGTCGAGATGACGCCCGAGCAAATGACCGAGCTGCGGCGCTTCTTCGGCGTCGACAAGCCGATCTGGGCGCAATTCCTCGATTACGGGAGCCGGATTGTTCGCGGAGAATTTGGGGTATCGTTGCGCACGGCGCGCCCCGTGCTGCCCGATATCTTGGCGCGGCTGCCCGTCTCGGCTGAACTTGCCACGCTCTCACTCGTAATCGCCGTCGCGCTCGCCCTACCCCTGGGCATTGCGTCAGCCGTCACCCGCAACTCGACCTTCGACGTGCTCACCCGCATTGGGGGATTGCTCGGGCTCTCGATCCCTAACTTCTGGCTGGGGGCGATGCTGATCTTGTTCTTCTCACGCTATTTCCACGTTTCGGTGGGCCGCTACGTGCCGCTGACCCAGGATCCGCTCGCGACACTACGCAGTCTCGCCCTGCCTGCCCTCGCCCTGGGGGCGGCGATCGCCGCGATTCTGATGCGCTACGTGCGGTCGGCCCTACTGGAAGTCTTGGGCCAGGAGTATGTCCGCACCGCGCACGGCAAAGGGCTGCGCCGCGCGGCGGTAATGGTCCGCCACGCCCTCCCCAACGCCCTCATTCCTGTCATCACCGTGATCGGGTTTCAGCTCGCCTACTTGCTGGGTGGAACCGTCGTGATCGAGGAGATCTTCGCCCTCCCTGGGATGGGCCGGCTCGCGCTACAGGCAATCTTCCAGCGAGACTACCCGGTCGTGCAGGGTGTCGTGCTCGTGGTGGCCCTTCTCTTTGTGCTGACCAACCTGTTCGTCGACGTGCTCTACGCCTGGCTGGACCCCCGCATTCACTATGGATAAACCCATGCGGCCTCCCTCCCTGCGAAATCGCACCGGATGGCGGTGGTGGATGAGGCGGTGGGTGGCGAACCGCGTGGCCCTGATTGGCTTAGTAATTATCGTCTTCGGAATCGCGGCGGCCGTCTTGGCCCCCGCCATTGCTCCCTATGACACCCGACGCATCGCGCCTCAAGACGCTCTCCTGCCCCCGGGGGGGCACTACCTGTTCGGGACCGATGGGTTCGGTCGCGATGTGTTCAGCCGCGTCCTGATGGGATCGCGCATTTCACTCGTGGTCGCGTTCCTGTCGGTGCTTATTGCACTCCTGCTAGGGACCACCCTCGGGCTAACGGCGGGATTTTACGGGGGCTGGTGGGATGGCCTGTCCATGCGAGTGATGGACGTCGTATTTGCGTTCCCGGCAATTCTGCTCGCCATCGCCCTCATGGCGGTGTTGGGCGCGAGTGTAGGAAATCTTATCATTGCCATTGGCATCGTCTACACACCCCAGTTTGCGCGGGTGGCGCGGGCCGCAGCCCTGTCGATCCGCGGGCACGAGTTCATCGATGCGGCGAGGGCGCTCGGACTGGGCAATATGAGGATCCTTTACCGACACATTGCGCCCAACGTCCTGGCGCCGATCACCGTGCAGGTTTCTTTGAGTTTGTCGCTTGCGATCCTCTCCGAGTCGGCGTTGAGCTTTCTGGGACTGGGGACACAGCCCCCCACGCCGTCGTGGGGCAACATGCTGAGCGAGGGCCGACAGTTCCTGGAACTGGCCCCATGGAACGCCATCTTCCCGGGGCTGGCCATCATGATGGCCGTCTTAGGCTTCAACCTGCTCGGGGATGGGCTGCGCGATCTGTTCGATCCGAGATGGCGATGACGCGTTCGCGCGCGGTCCCTCGCCCCTCGCACACCGGCTCGCGTTTTCGCAACACCGTGCGAGATCAGCTCCAGGATGGCCTGACCCGCGGGATCTTTCCAGGAGCCGTCGCCTGCGTGGTGACAAAGCAAAGGGTCTTGGCTCTTGAAGCAGCGGGGTTCGCGCAGATCATTCCACGCCGACGACCAGTCGAGCCGCACACGGTCTTCGACCTCGCCAGCCTGACCAAACCGCTCGCCACGACAACCGCCATCCTGCAGCTGTGCGCACGCGGGCTCTTGGAGTTGGATGCGCCAGTGGCCGCCTACCTCCCCTCCTCCGCCAACAGCGAACATGCCATGATCACCATCCGCCATCTCCTCACGCACACGTCCGGCCTGCCGGCCTGGGAGATGCTGTACCTCCCGAGCCCGCAGCGCGCGGATAGCAGTCGAGCGCCGGCCAGCACCTCCATTGCGGAGGCCGTCGAGCGCATCGGCTCAACGCCGACCTCCTCACCGCCAGGTGCCAAGGTGGACTACAGCGATCTCGGCTTCATCGTGCTCGGGCATCTGGTCGCCCTCCTTGGTAGCGAGGCCCTAGAAGTGCACACGAAGCACCACATCGCCCATCCGCTTGGCCTGCGCACTCTAAGGTTTCGCCCGCCGACGTCCTGGCGGCGGCGATGCGCTGCGACTGAGGTGGGGAATGCCTATGAGCGGGCGCGTGCTGCCGAGCAGGGGCTACCCGACGGTTTTCGCTGGCGGACCCATCTCCTGTGCGGTGAGGTCGACGACGGCAACGCGTATTATGTGGGTGACGGAGTCGCTGGGCACGCGGGATTGTTTGGAACGGCTCATGACGTCGCTCGGATCGGCCAGATGCTGCTGCACGGCGGCGTCCTCAACCGATGTCGAATCCTGCCCGCGACCCTGATCGCCGACGCCACAATCGACCAGACCCACGGGCTCGCGGGGGGCGGGCGAGGGCTGGGGTGGGCCGTTTCGCAGCCGTGGTTCGGACAGCGGGCATCGGCAGGAGCGTTTGGTCACACGGGGTTCACCGGTACCTCCATGCTGATCGATCCCTCGCGCGAGGTCGTGATCGTCCTGCTCACTAACCGCATCCATCCATCAGCAGAATCCAATGCGATCGTCGAGTTCCGGCCCGTGTTCCACGATGCGGTACTGGATGCACTCGACAAATGACGAAGGTGAGGTGCCTGCTGTGCATCCCGACAAAGGCCACACGCCGATCGACTACGGGGCATTGCCGACCGAGCAGCGCAATCCTCGGTCTCACGATCTCGACCGGCGCTCGGTCGATGACATCCTACGCCTGATCAATCAGGAAGATCGCCACGTTCCGGAAGCGGTCGGGGCTGAAATCCCCCACATCGCAGATGCAGTGCGAGCGATTGTTCGCTCGCTTGAAGCCGGGGGCCGTGTCATTTACGTCGGAGCGGGCACCAGCGGCCGCATCGGGCTGCTCGATGCGCTCGAGTGGGCGCCGACATTTGGCGTGGATCCGAGCATCATCCGACCGGTCGTTGCCGGCGGGGTCGCAGCCACCATTGACTCAGCGGCGGAAGTCGAAGACGATGCGAACGCGGGGGCCGCAGAGATCACCTCGTTAAGCTGTGCTCACACGGATGTCGTTGTAGGGCTCGCAGCCAGCGGGGTGACTCCGTTTGTTTTGGGCGCGGTGGCCGAGGCGAAGCGGCGCGGCGCCACGGTCATTGGTGTGAGTAACGTCCCGGGTTCCCCGCTCTCCGCGGCCTCCCAGATCGCGATCACGCCGCTAGTGGGCCCCGAGGTCCTCACAGGGTCCACGCGCATGAAGGCGGGCACATCACAGAAACTCGTCCTCAACATGCTCAGCACGGCGGCGATGATCCTGCGGGGCAAGGTCTACAGTAACCTCATGGTGGATCTGGCCCCGCGCAACCGCAAGCTCGTCGCCCGCGCGCACCGGATTATCGCCGCGGCGACCGGGCTCAGTATCCCTGAGAGCGCGAAGCTGCTGGACCAAGCCGGAGGCCAGGTGAAAGTCGCAATCGTGATGGCGCTCGGGAAAACCGACCGGGCGACGGCAGAAGCCCGATTACAGCTCGCCGGAGGACATGTTCACAAGGCGCTAGGAGGAGGACACGATGCAGCGCCTCGCTGACCTCGCGCAGCGGTCGGTGCGGCGGGTCGTCGGATTGATCTCTGGCACCTCGGCTGATGGGATTGATGCCGCCTTGGTCGAAGTGTCGGGAGTCGGGCTCCGCGCGCGTCTGCGGCTGATTGCCGGACTCACCGTCCCGTTTCGCCCCTCTGACCGCGACGAACTGTTCCGGATGTTCGATCCGTCTACCGCCACGGTGGATCGGATCACCGCGTTCAATTTCCACTTGGGCGGCCTCTTCGCCGAGGCCGCCCTCACTGTGATTGCGCAGGCGGGGGTGCCAGCCGCGGAGGTGGACCTGATCGGCTCGCACGGGCAGACGATCTGGCACATCCCGGCTCCCCACGGGTCCACGCTTCAGATTGGCGAACCCGCCGTGATTGCCGAACGCACGGGCCTACCGGTGGTTGCTGACTTCAGGGTCGCCGACATGGCCGCCGGAGGCCAGGGGGCGCCGCTCGCGTCCTACTTCGATCTGGTCGTGTTCCGGCATCCCACCCTGACGCGCGCAGCACAAAATATCGGCGGCATCGGGAATGTTACCTACCTGCCCGCCCGCAAGCCGGACGGATGCGGACCCGAGGACGTGCTGGCCTTCGATACCGGGCCGGGCAACTTGGTGATCGACGCGGTCGTGTCAGAGGTGACAGGGGGCCAGCACTCGTTTGATCAGGACGGCGCTATCGCCGCCCGAGGCCGCATCTCACGCGAGTGGCTCGGGCAGTTGCTGGCCGACCCTTACCTGCACCAGAAACCCCCCAAGACCACGGGACGGGAGATCTACGGATCTCCGTTTGCCCAGCGATTGCTCAGCGAGGCTCGATCGCGCCGTTTGTCAGCCGACGACACCGTCGCGACCGTATCCGCGTTGACCGCGGACTCGATCGTCGCGGCCTATCGAGAGTTCTTGCTGCCGCGCGGAATGCTTCACGAAGTCGTGCTGTCGGGCGGAGGATCCTACAACGGGTTCTTGCGGCAGCGCATCGCTGCCGCCCTGGGTATCCCCGTGCGGACTTGCGAGGAACTCGGCATCAACGGGAAGCTGAAAGAGGCGATGTTGATCGCCCTACTCGCCTCTGACGCAGTCGCGGGGGTACCCACAAATGTGCCGGCCGCCACGGGGGCACGCGGACCGCGCGTGCTGGGCAAGTTCGTCCCGCCTCCGTTACTGCACTAACCGCACGGGCTCAACGGCAGATGCGGGCCACTCCCGCCGTAAAAGTGTGGCGAGCTTCTCCAAATGGGCCTCCACGATCATCGGGGCGATCCCCACGGGGCACCAGGCGCCGAAAAGCGCGGCGTCGGTATCCGGACGAAGCCGCGTGCGGTCGTCAGGGCCGTATGCAACAGAAGCAATGATGCCTTCCGGGTCTCGCACGATCATATCGCCTGCTTTCAGCATCCGGTCTTTTCCAGAGAGCGAGGTGTATGTGTCGCCAGCAACCGCGACGTCGACCGCCAGCGGGAAGCGCAGTGCACGGAGGTCGTGCCCCGAGGTCAGGACCAAACTGTCGAGCTCTGCGGTGAACATGGCCTCAACCAGCGCCGAGTTACTCTCGATTGACCGCCCACCCAGAACGGTTTTGGCCTGGTGAACAACGGGATATCTTCCGCCGTACCGGCGGAAGTACACTGCGAAAGCGCGAGCAACCGGATCCTCCACTAGTCACAGCGCCACTTTGCCGTGGAGGTTGAAATGTACATACAATCATTGTATGATCTATATACCATGAGAACTCGCACTTTCAACATTTCGCTTCCCAATCAATTAGTGAAAGCGCTGGATCGGCGGGCGCGGGAGGAGGCTCGTTCACGCAGCGAAGTGCTCCGGGCCGCAGCGCTTGCCTACCTTGACTGGTGGGAGCAGTGGCGGCAGCTACAGACCTATGGACGCCGGCAGGCCAGACGCCTCGATCTGCACCCTCGCGACGTTGAACGTTTGATCTCCGAGGTACGCACGCAACCCTCCTCCCGCTGATGCGCGTGGTACCCGACACAAACGTATTGGTGTCGGGCATCGTGTTTGGTGAACCCCCAGGCGAGATCATAGCGCTCGCTGCTGCTCGGCGGCTCCAGCTTATTCTCTCTCCTCCTTTGATTACCGAACTTCGACGGGTGCTGCGTGAGAAGTTCGAGTTCGGTGACGATGCCCTCTACCTGGCGGAAACTCTGGTGCGCCGGGCCGGCATCGTGGTCGAGCCGGATCGTACGCTGAGGCTCATCACCGGCGATCCCGAAGATAACCGTGTGCTGGAAGCAGCCGCAGTGAGCAAGGCAGATGCCATAGTATCAGGAGATCGGCACCTCCTGGCCTTGAAGGTATTCGAGGGCATTCCTATCATGTCTCCACGACAGTTTCTCGATCGGTTGGATTGAGCAAAGCACCCGGGGTCAGTGGAGTTTCACGGACGATAAAGGCCTTTGACCTCGGTGATAAATTGTTGTAACAAAGGGGACGCATCGCCATAACAACAAGTCCTGAGAGGCCCCCACATGATCAAGCGGCTGACCAAGCATGGAAATAGCCTCGCCCTGGTGATTGACCGCGGGATCCTTGAGCTCCTCGACATCAGCGCGAATACCCCCTCTCCCTGACAACCGATGGCAAGTGCCTGGTGGTCACACCGGCCCGCGACGTGAAGCGAGGGAAGCTCTTTCGCAGAAAGCTGGAATCTGTGACTAGGCGGCACGAGCGAGCACTAAAGCGCCTCGCCGATTAGCCTCTTATCGCCACTTTCCCTGGATCTCGAGGAGGTCCTGGAGATTCACTGCGCAGAGGGTCAATCAGAAGAGGGGCCTAGGCGCTGCGGCTTCGCACGCACTCCTCACACTCGCACAACTCATGGCGGAGCACGTTGAAAGTGTAGAGGCCAGTGTCGTGATTATCAGACCACGAAAAGCGTAACGCGTAGGCGCCCACGCGGCCCATACTCATGGCACGGATTGTCGGGGGGATGTTCTGCGCCGTCAGGCGCGGCGGCCGGTAGCCGAACTCCCCCTTGCAGGCCGCGCATGGGCAGTTGATCCGCAGATTCTGCCACGAATAGTTCGACCGATGGCCGTCGGACCACGTGATCGTCAGCTGCTTGTCTGTGACGCTGCCGACCTGTACAGGGGTCGGCATCTTAGGTGACACGCTAATACCTCCGTAACGCAACAACGTGATTACGGACGGGCCGAAAGGGCGCGGGGCCCGACCGCCCACTCCATTATCCGCTCCCCGATCCCGGTGCAGGTCCCGACCCCGGACTCGTCCCTGGGCGTGGGGCCCCCTGAGGGGACCGCATCTCCCCACCTCGCCGACGCCGCCGGCGCCGCCTGCGTCGCTT
>Ga0209180_10000041_pt1 | contig 67584 bp, 52 predicted proteins | sample CZO8metaG_3_FD_188355 | JGI IMG/M metagenome (GOLD analysis project Ga0209180, IMG submission 188355) | Vadose zone soil microbial communities from the Eel River Critical Zone Observatory, Northern California, USA - CZOApr15con2H2.8 metaG... | ecosystem: Environmental > Terrestrial > Soil >...
ACATAAGATTTTCTTAAAATTTGTCTTGTAAATGAATATCCTATTGATCCTACGACTCCAATAAATACACCGTAGAATACTAAATCGTTATCTAAATTGTTGTTTATTATTTTAATTAGTAATTGCTTTTTTTTTTTTTTTTATGTATTAATTTTTATATTTATCTCTTAGCTGAATATTAATAATTGTTTAATTTTATATACAAAATTTTGAAATTATATAAAATTAAATATTGTTGTAAAACAAAACTTATTAAGATTATACCTTATGATATAGTAATAGAATACCTTATGATAATCATATTATTTTATTTATCTAATAGTATGCCTAAGATTCACCTTGTTCAATTATTTCATATATTTAAATAACTATAAATTATTTAAATATTAAAATCTTAACTATACTATATTTTTATTATAGTATAGTATTCTTTTATATTTATAGTTTAATAATGATTTTAAAAGTTACACGGAATAATGTAATTAAAATCTTATTTTCTTATTTTATTATTTTTTTTTGTTTGTTCCTATTTTATTAGTGATATAAGTATTTATGTTTAAGGTAAATACTCATACATTTGCATGTATGTTGGGACTATATCTTATTAATCTAAATTGTAAAATTTTTTTAAATGATCTCAAGTAAAAAAAGTTCTAGCATCATTCATAAAAAAATTAATTAAAATAATTTCTTTAATATTTGATTTATGTTTAAATTGACTTGATTTAAATTTATCTAGAACTTTAATTCAATCTTTATAATCTAAATATTTACTTCCAAATAATGGGAATGTCTTAAAATAATTTACTAAAAATACATTTCCATTTAAACTAGAAGTTCTAACTCTATATCTTGGATTAGGTTTGTTTACTCTAATAGCTTTAACTGAAGAAAGTAATTTTTTAGCAATAATTTCTAAAAAATCTAAATTATTATTACCTTTACGATCCATTTGTCTTTGACTTAATTCAAATTTACATTCTACTTTTGAATATTTAGAAGAAATAGTAGTGCTTACAAAAAAATGACCATCAGCTTCTATAAATCCAGATAATCATGCATTAGAATCTAAAGAACTATTGTTTAAAGGTTTTGTAGGTATATTAATTGATTTAAATTTAAAATTTAATCAATCAATTAAATTATATAAACTATAATTTTTAGGAGTTCTCATATTACCATTAATCATTGAAATTAATAATATTAATCCATTATAATTATTTATAGTTAAAACATAAGCATTTATTCCTTTTTTTCTAGTTAAGGATCCATTTTTTATTTCTTTTTGAATCATTAAAGCTAAAGAGTAATCTTTCAAATGAAAAACAATTTGAATAGAAGGATAATTAATTCTACCTTTAACTGATCTTTCTGTTTCAGGTGTTATAATTGAACCATCTCCTTCTATTAAACCAGTTATATAAGAACTTATTGTTAAATTAGATAAATCTTTATATTTTTGGATTATTTACTTGAGTAAAAGGTAAAATATTACCACAGATTAATTCCGGCGTGTAGTCTCTGAAGATCCTTAAAAGATTCAAATCTAATAAGTTTCCTGCTGATTGTGTATCATAAAAATAAAACAGTTTCCAGCATATAGCCGAATTTAAAGCTGGCAGTATATCACCAGCTAAAACAGGTAAAGCTAATAATAATAATATAGCAGTTACAAAAATACTTCAAACAAATAATGATAATTTGTGTAAACTCATACCATTAGTTCTCATATTTAATACTGTAGTAATAAAATTAATAGCTCCTAATAATGAAGATATCCCTGTTAAATGTAAACTAAAAATAGCTAAATCAACTGAACCACCAGAATGAGATTGTATTCCTGATAATGGTGGATAACTTATTTATTGTTGATAATCTCATGAATTTATTTTTATAAAATCATTATCATTATTCGCTTTAGTTCTCACTAAAGATCGGACTATGTCTTCATCCTTCTATTTATTAATATAATACTATGTAAACTCACTCTTTAAAAATAAAGGGGTTAAATAAATAAATTCCTATATAAATTATATTTAATTTTTAGGTTCTTTATTTTTATCAAAATCAGCATGAATTATTAACATAATTTCTGAATTAATGTCAAATTTATTTGTATAATTAACTATTGTATTATTTAAATCTTTATGTACATTTTTATTTATAATTTGAATATTATTTATTATACCATTTTTAAATTCTGAAGATATTTTTATTAAATTATTAAAATCGTATAAAGATCAAAACACTAATACACCTCTAGCAGTTAATAATCCTGTATTTTTATAAAATTTAACTATATTTTCATCTATAAACTCAAGTGGATACTTAGCAAAATGTTTATTTAAATTTTCAATATCAAATTTAATAAATCTATTTAAATCTGGTTTTACTAAAAAGTATAAATTAAAAACAACTCATTCGTTATTATCATATAAATCTTCTAATGTTTCAGCTAAATGAAATATAAATTTATCTATCATTTGTTCATTTATATCTTGAGAATTAAGTACTTTACCATCATTTAAAAATAAATTATCATAAATTTTATAAATACCATTTTCTCTATTAATTATAGATTTATTATTACTATTATCTAAATTTAAATTTCAATTATTATTTAGAGGTGTAGTATGTATTAATCGTATACTTTGATTATTTAATTCTTTTGATTTATAATTTAATAAAGTTGTACCTAGTTTTCTAATTCTAATTTTATTTCTAATTTCATTAAGTTTTGTAAAATTACCTTTATGTTTTACATAACTTCTCGCTCAAACTCTAAATTCAAAAGATTTCATTCCTTTCATAGTGTTATTATAATAATTTGTAATATTTTCAATACTTCTAGAATTAGTAGTAACAACTGTATGATAAGTATTTTTAGAATAAGTTTTTATACCTAAAATATATCCTATAGCAGATAATACTATTAAATCTAATTTTTGAGTTATTTCAAAACCATGAACTATTCTACAATTAGATTTATTAACTAGATAAAAACTTCCTTCTGCTTCAGTAAACCCTATTAATCATGGTTTTGACATAACCATGTTAGCTTCATAAGTATTAGATACTAAATTGCTTACTTTTGCTCAAGCTGGAGAAATGTAATCAGAAGAAGGAAGTTTTTTAATTAAATTAAACATTAATTCATCTCGTTTAATTTTAGTTAAATTAGTATCTTCTAATATATTATAAGCTTCTTTAAATTTTAAATAATTAAAATATTTAGAAGTTAATAAAGGATAATTATCAAATATAGGAAATACCACTTCTGCTAATTTATTTCTATCTCTAATTCAATAGTTCACAGTTTTAGTTTTAGTTTCTTTATTAATTTTACCTACACTTAATTGACTTTTAATAAAATATAATAATCTTGCATTATATTCATGTTGAGATAATTTATATATTAAAGTTCATTTTCCATTACTATTAGAAATAGAAAATGTACCATCTCCATCAGTAAATCCAACTAATCATTGATAGAATAATTCTTTATTTTTATTTAATGATTGTGTGGTTATATTATTATTAATAAATTTAGAAGGATGCTCTACGTTTAGTCTCTGATGGGTAGAAAATTTTACCCAGGCAAATTGTCCCCTTGTTAGTAATATTTTTACCATTTTAATACAAATATAGAATAGGTAATTACTTCCGATTTGAGGAGTTTTTCGCATCAAGTAGAGTTTATTTAATATTACATTACTATAATAGAACAACTTATCCTTAATCGTTCATCCAGTTCCTGCTCCATTTTCTACTAAGGCACTAAGTAATAATAAAATTAATGAAGGAGGTAATAATCAAAAACTTATATTATTTAATCGTGGAAATCTTGATCTTAAGTAGTTTCTTACTTAAACGGACTATGTCTTCATCATATTTTTAAATATGAGCTTCGCGTGTAGTCTCTGAGGATCCTACTAAAAATAATAGAAAAATTAAAACACAATACATAACAAATAAATTTCACAATAATTTTAGTTTAATTGTAAAATAAAAATTAGAAAAAGGGGTATTCTTAAGAATACGTAATTAATTTTAAATTTATTTTATTAACAATAAGAAATTATAAAAAATATATTGAATATTAACTAAGAAATTTAATAAAAAGATCATGAATTAATGGATCAATATTATTTGATTGGATAATAGGCATTATGTATGTATTTATTATATAATCTGCATTTGTACCTGTTATTACATTATTAGTAACATCTGTACCCAATAATTCATTTATTGCTTTAATTTATTCGTTTGGTAAATTAAATTCAAATTCATAATCTACTTCATCAAAATTTGTCATAACTCTTGTATTTTGAGTTGGTTTAACAGTAATTATATTACTTTCTGAATTTATTTTAACATTCATATTATGGTAAAAATAAAGAGGTATTCTAATAGGGTTAATAAAAAAAGACAAACCTACATTTAATATAAAAATTATACTTAAACTATAGATTAATAAATAAAATATTCATAAAATTTTAAAACACATTTTTTATTTTTGGAGAATTGACAGTGTCTAAAAAGCATCTTTTACAACATACTCAGGTTGCATTGTTCTTATTTTTATTATTCTTATTTTAAATCTTATTGTTCTTATTTTAAATCTTATTTTTTGTTAGAAGTTGTACACTGTCGTTATAAAAATTTTCTTTTCTCCTCTGTTATATATTTTATAATTTTTATTGTTAATAAATTTTCTTAATTAAAAATTATTTGTTATGTATTGTGTTTATTGTTTTATTTTGTTGGTTTCCTGCACATTCCTCCCATGTATACATAAGTTTTACGACTAATTCAGTTGAAAATACAACTTTATAAGTTTTAAACTTCAATTAGGTGTCTATGTATCTGTTAACTGGAAAATTAATTCCAAAATCGAGAGATTCCATGCATATAGCGAAGTAATAATTAAAAAGTTTACACTTCTTAACGGCATTTCCAGTTTAGAGTTTAATAATAATGTAATTTTAAAAAGATAATATATTTAAATGATCTCAAGTAAATTTAATTCTTTGTCTATTCATACTATTTTTTACAGAATCTGTTTTATTTATACCTTCTTCTGTATAATGTTTATCTTCAAATATTAATAGTACTATTTTTTTTCAATCATTATAATCTAAATGTTTACTTGAAAATAATGGATATTTTTCTAAATAATTTACTATTATTTCTAAAGATAATTTACTTGAAGCTGTTAAAGTATAATATTCATTACCAGTTGATTTTTGTTTTCTAGTTAACAATGAACAATTAAGGAAATTTGATATATCTGTTAAAACTTTAAAATAACTTTCATTAGTTATTGGATCTAACATTCTTTGTTCAATTCTTAATCTGCAAGATATTTTTCTTTTTTTTGCATTGTTTTCTAATTTAGTATGTTGAACAGAAAAACTACCATCTGAATCTATAAATCCAGATAATCATCCATCTTCAGATAATGAACTATCTTTCAATGGTAATTTAGTAAAATTTGTATTATGATTTTTATTTAATCAATCTATTAATTTATGAAGTTGATGTATTTTAGGAGTTCTTAATTCGCCATTTATTAAATGAACTAATTTTTTTAAACCTATAACAGGAGAAACAGTTAATACACAAGCATTATCTTGTATTTTATATCTTATAAATCCTAAACCTATTAATTCTAAGAATTTTTTAGCTAATGGTTCATTTTTAAGACTAAATGTTATACAAAATCTTGGATTATGTTTCTTTTTTTGATTTTCTTTTTGAATCCAAATGTGTCCATCACCTTCAAATAGACCAGCTAAATATTCTTTAAATTTATTATCTTTATAATTATCACTATAATATTTTGTATTAAACTCAAGGAGCTCCTTTTTGTTTGCCATATCTGGAGCTCCTATATGGATTGGTAAAAAATAATTACCAAAACCTCCAATTAATGCTGGCATAACCATAAAAAATAACATTAATAATCCATGAGCAGTTATTATAACATTAAATAACTGATGATCTCCTTGTAGAAATTGTACACCTGGAGAAGATAATTCTAATCTAATTAAAACGGAAAATCCTGTTGCTATCATTCCTGCAAATATAGCAAATACTAAATAAAGAGTCCCAATCTCTTTGGCATTAGTAGAATAAAGTCGTCAATCCATATTAGAATTGGTACTTTCTTTTTTACTCCTCTGTGTGGGATCTTAAAGCAATTTAACAAAAACAAAAATATATCACACACAATAACACAAAACGAAATTAATATTTATAATTTCACGGAATAGAGGTGATTCGAACACCTAAGGGATTACCCGAACAATTAGCAATTGTTTTAACTTTCCAATGTAAACTATTCCATTTCTTTTATTTTGTTTGTGTTTAGAGTTTTATAAGAATTTAATAATCAATTTGCAAGAAAAAGGGGATAAATTTATTTAAATTATGTAAATATACTTTTTAATTTAATATTCATTTATTATTATTTTATCTAATTTATATTTATTAATAGATAATTTTATACTTTTTCAATATTATTTTATTAGGATTTTATTGATTAATAATTATTTACATAATTACTTTTAAGAGTGATTATTTAATATAATAATTAGAATTAAGACATTTATCTAATTAATAATTCATTTAATAAATTATTTAAATTAATAATCAATTTATAATTAAAAAACAAAAATAATTAATGTAAATAAATAGCATCTTTAATATAAGATATTACTAATAATACAAATACATAAGCTTGAATAATAGATACAGCTACTTCTAATCCACATAATGCTAAGAAGAATGCAAAAGGAATTAAAGTGAATATAGCTATTATAAAACTACTACTAAACATTTGATATAAGAAAGTAGATAATATTTTTAATAAAGAATGACCAGCTACCATATTAGCAAATAATCTTATACCTAATGATAAAGCTCTAGCTAAATAAGATACAGTTTCAATTAAAACTAATAATGGAACTAACGCTAAAGGAGTTCCAGATGGAACAAAATATGAGAAAAAATGTAATTTATGAATATATAATCCCAGTATAGTTACACCTGTTAATATAGTAAATGATAATCCAATAGTTACTATTACAGAAGTGGTTATTGTATATGAATAAGGTATATTACCTATTAAATTACTTATTAATATAAAGAAAAATAATGAATAAATAAAAGGTAAATAAATTTCTTTACCTAATTGTTCTCTTACCATTGTATTAATTGTTGTAAATATACTTTCTATGGCTATACTTCATTTTGATGGTAAAATTTTATTTTCATTATTACTTATTATATGTAAACTTAATATTATAAATAAGATTAATATAGAATATAAACCTAAATTACTTAAAGTTATATTTATATAACCAAATATAGGCGCTATTACACTTATTAAACTACTTACTTCAAATTGTTCTAATGGAGAGTTTATGGTTAAAGTTAAATTTGGTAACATTAATTAAATTATGTGTTTGTTTAGTATCTAAAATTAGTATTAAATTTATTTAAAATTTAATAACAAATAACAATTATTAGAAAATTTTATTTATGTAAATATTTTTTATTTTTTACATAATTTATTAATCTTAAGTTAGAAATTTGATATTTTAATATTTTTAAAATATTTAAAATATTAAAATATGTTTATTTATTTAAATTAATATATTTATAATATAATTTAACAAAAGTATGAAAATTTATGTTAACTTTAAAATTTTATTCTATACTTTTAATATTAATTTTATAAATTTTAAGTTAAAAAAAAAATAGCCTTTATCAGAATTGAACTGACACTAACAACTTGAAGGGAAGCCGTACGACCATTATACTAAAAGACCTTATTATTATTAATTAATTATAAATCTTAGATTATTATTTATTAAAAAAACAAACAAAAACAAATTTAAATTCTTATTTGTATTAATTTTATTTAATTATAAGTTAAAAGTTTAAATATTAAAATTTGTAAACAAGAAATTAATAATAAAGACAGAATGGGAATCGAACCTTTCTACTAACTAATGAGATTAGTGTGCAAACCGTTACACTAAACTGTCTAAATATAACTTATTATTTAAATTATATTGAACACTATTGTTATAAATACATACGAACAAAGAGACTTGAACTCTTAAGGAATTACTTCCACTCCTGCTTAAGAAGAGATTGTTTACCAATTTCAACATATTCGCTATTTTATTACTCTTTTATATATTTGTGTGTTTGATTTGTTAGTAATTTAATTTAATTTAATTTAATTTAATTTAATTATATTTAATTTATTTTGTTTATTTAATAATAAATAATGAATTAAGTTAAAAATCTAATTAAAAAACAAAAATATAAGTTAATCTGATAAAAATTAAACTAAGGCGTTAATAGGAATCGAACCTATGAAAAAAGTATTAACAGTACTCCGCAATGACCTCTCTGCCATAACACCTAACATATGGTAGGCACGATTCGAACATGCTTTATGTCTCCTACCCAAAAGGAGCGACTGACCAATTTGTCATCTACCATTTTATTATTGAGCAGTAAAGGAATCGAACCTTTTACGGCGTTAACCAATTCTTTTACAGAGAATCACCATTACCAATCGGATCACCTGCCCTTAATATTTAAAAGATTATTTCTCTATTTTAACAATTAGAATTTAAAATTTTAATTATAAATTCAAAATATTTATGTATATTCATATATTTATTATATAAAATTTATATTTAAAACTAAAAGCACCTGGACTTGAACCAGGACTTTCTCCTTAAAAGGGAGACACTCAACCACTCAAGTTCTGCTTTCTTAAAAAACAAACAAAAACAAAAATATATTAAATATAAAAATAAATAATTTACTGAGTTGACCAGATTCGAACTGATATTATTCATTACCAAAAAATGATGTTTTTCCAAATTAAACTACAACTCATATTATTTGGGTTTTAACTATTTTTTGATGTTATTTAATTTAATTTAATTAAATTAAATTAAATTTTGCCAAAAACTGGAATCGAACCAATATCAAAGTCTTACAAGGAATTCGTTTTACCAATTAAACTATTTCGGCTTAAAACATTATAAATTCTTTGATTAATATATAATTTGCCTCGAGAGAGAATTGAACTCACATTTCTATATCTTCAGAATAGCGCTTTGACCACTAAGCAATCGAGGCTTATAATTATTATATTTTTATTAATTAAATATAATTTATGGAGAAAGATAGACTTGAACTATCATATTTGTAATGCAAATACAACTGATTACCAATTATCAGATTCCCCCTTTAATTTATGTATTCTTTTAAATATAAATATTTAAAATTATTATTTAATTGAAATAGTTAATTATTATTATATTTTTCTTTAAAAAATATATAATAAAATTATATAAATAAGGGGGTAAATTTAATAATAAATATAGATAGATTAATTAATATTTCTATTAGTCAATAAAATTTATTTATTAACTTTAGTATGTGAAGTTTTAGCTATAGATATAGCACCAGAACCAATTTCTAAGATAAATCCTATTGTTAATACTACAAAGAAAATTAAAGCTATACTAAAACCAAAAGTACTTACTTTATATAAAGTTACAGCTATAGGGAATAACAATAATATTTCTAAATCAAAGATTAAAAATAACATAGCTACTACATAAAATTGAATTTGGAAATCAGTTCTATTTTGTTTTCTAATGGCTGAATATCCACATTCATAAGCTGATATTTTAGATTCATCAGGTCTATGAGCTGAAAATAGGAAATTTAAAAGTAATAAGACTAAAGCTAAAATAGGAACCAGAATAAATAACATTAATAAATTATTCATTAAAAATTAAATAAAGATAAAGAAAGTATTGTTGTACTATTTAATAAAATTGATGGTTTAAGAACAAATAATAAAATAGATAATGTTAAAGTAGATATTATAAAACTGTTAGTACTACTTATTTCTATTTCAGATTTAGAATTTAAATTAGTTATTATTTTTAATTCTTTATCACTATATTCGGAAGTATTTTCTTCTTCTGTAAATAATATTTTTATAATTTTTAAATAATAAGAAGCACTTATAATACTTACAATAATAGCTATAATAGACATAAAGTAATATCCATTTTGAATTGCTGAATATAATACAAACTGTTTAGAGAAGAATCCTATTAAAGGAGGTATTCCAGCCATACTAAATAAACAAATGGTTAAACTTATTGATAAAACAGGATTTAAGAAAAATTGACCTTTTAATTCTGAAATATAATTAATATCATTTTCTGTACCTGTTTCATCTTCTACCATAATACTTTGTATTAAATCTCTAAATGAATTTTTTATTATATATCCAAATAATATTATTATTAAAAAGGTATTTAAATTTGTAATAGTATATTGTATTATATAAAATATTAAAGCTTCTATAGATTGTTCTGAATTAATTGCTAAAGCTAATAAAATAAATCCAACATGTGAAATAGTACTGTAAGCTAATAATCTTTTTATTTTAGTTTGAGCTAAACCTAATATTGTCCCTATTAATAATGATAATAAAGAACTTATTAATAATAAATTTTTACTTCATAAATAATTATTATTAAAACTTAAAGTATAATTATTTGTTATATTATTTAAAGGATTTAATTCTAATATTATATTAATATTTTCTATTAAATTAATGTGAGTTTGTATTTCAAATAAAAGTACTAAAATAGATATTTTAGGCATTATAGTTAATCATGTAGTTATAATTGTAGCACTATCTGCATAAACATCTGGGGCTCAATTATGTAAAGGTGCGGCTGCTATTTTAAATAATAATCCTATAAAAATTAATATTAAACCTAAACTAAAACCTAATAATATATTATTATTATCAATTACTGAAATCATACTATAAATAGAATCTAAATTAGTTAATCCTGTGAAAGAATATATTAAACCACAACCTAATAATATTATACAAGAAGCTAAGCTACCTAATAAAAAATATTTTAATCCTGCAGATATTGCTAATTCTGAATGTCTATATAAGGAAGCTAAAATATATACTCCAAATGATTGTAATTCTAAACTTAAATATAAAGTAATTAAATTAGAAGAAGATATTAATAATAAAGAACCTAAAGTTGATATTAATACTATTATTGAATATTTTATTCTATAATTATTTATTGATAATATATTATGACCTTCTTCATTTAAATTTAAATTATTATCTATAAATTTATGATTTATTAAAGGTCAAGCTATTAATATTACAGAACCTGTTAATACTATAACTATATCAAATAATTGTGTGAATAAAGTAATTTGAAATAAACCACTATATATACCTATACCTGATCCAATTGACTGAATATAAAAAGCATTTAAAGTTAATGCTCCAGTATAAAGTAATAATAAAGAAGATATTCTTAAATATAAATTTGGTGAAATATTTCTATTTATTGAAGGTAGGGCTATAGCCACTATAAGAATCATGATACTAATAAACATCATTACTTTTATTTAAATTATTAAAATTTTTATTTTTAATATTATTATTATTATTATTATTCTTATTATTATTATTATTATTATTCTTATTATTATTATTATTATTCTTATGTTAATCATAATTAATTAAATTAAATTAAATTAAATTAAAATATATTTAACAAATTTTGTTTTAATTAATTTTTATTACATCCTATTGGATTTGAACCAATATACAATTGCTTCGAAGGCAAACGCTTTTCCAATTCAGCTAAAGATGTTACAGATTTTTAATTTGTATCAAACTTTAGATTATTATTTAAATAAATAAATAATATAAAAAGGATATAATATTCAACTAATTAAAACCCCATCTTAAATAATAATATTTTATTTTATTTTATTTTATTAACCTCTTCTTAACTAATTTGATTATTTTAGATAAAAATTTTAATATATAATTTCTTTTTATAATTTGTTGAATAAATATTTTTATTTTCTTTTAAAACACAAAAACAAAAACAAAATTGTTTTTAAATTTTATATATATATTTTTATTTTTTATATACGAGTAAAGAGACTTGAACTCTTACGATTAAAACCATAAATTCCTAAGATTTACCCGGCTACCAAATTTCGGCACACTCGCAAATTAATAAGTGTTTATATAAAAATTTATATATATAAAAATATATGTTAAATCTATCCATTAAAATATAAATAATATAAAAATATATTATATAATATAAATTAAGAATATTTTTGGTTAAACATAAAATTTATTTAATTATAAAGATATAATTATAAAAAAAATAAACAAAATTATAAATAAGAGATAGAGTAATCGAAACTCTGTCTGCATAGTGTAAATATGCTATTAAACCACTCAACTAATCTCTTACTAATTATTAATCAAAAGGGGGTAATTCTTATTTATTTTCCAGCAGCACTTTCCAGTACGGCTACCCTGCTATGACTTTTGAGATGTTACTCAATTGAATTAATAAAAACTAATTAGTTTAAAATAGCCGTTATATTATTAAAAAAAATAAATAACTATTTAAATTAAAAAAATATAAATTAAATATTAACTATGAAAAGTTATAATAACATTTTTATTTCCATCAATATAAGCTTCTTCCCAGCGACAGACAGTTAGTTCATCACGGATGCTAGTTTCACCGTTGCGCTTATTATCAACGATTACTCGAAATTCCTTCTTCATGTTCCCGAATTGCAGAGAACAATCCGTCTAAATTTATATTTTAACTTTTTTTAATGATTAGCTCTTCCTACTTTCCAAATTTAATTTTTATTTTTTTTTATAAATTAAAAATAAATGCATTAATTAATCTTTCGATTATTTATTTTACATTAAATATAATATTATCTCTAATAAAAAATAAATATATAATGCATTTTAAGAAAAAGTTTGGCATCACTTTGTAAAAGTTTTTGTGGCACGTCTATAGCCCAGTTCATAAGGGCCATAAGGACTTGTCTTAGCCCCAAATGAAACTTTATAAGAATCATAAATTGTTAAGTATGTAATAAATTAAAATATTTAAAATTAACAATAGGGATTTCGTCCGTTAATGGAATTAACCTCAGTTCTCACGATACGGACTGAAGACAGCCATGCAACACCTGTATTAAATGTTTTAATTTACTATTTAAAATATTTTCATATTTTTAAATTTTAAACATTCCTTTATATATAAAAAATATATACAAGTTTTTATTCAAGAACTGGTAAGGTTTTACGCGGATTATCGTATTGAATAACATGCTTCACTTCGTTTGCTCCGAAACCGACTAATTTTTTTGTTTTCAACTTTGCAGTTGTACTCACAAGGCGGAATGGTTATCGTGTTAACATTGCCATTAATAATTTTACTAATAACTACCATTCATCGTTGACAGAGAGGGGTATCTGGGTATCTAATCCTATTTCCTATCCTCACCTTCGTTTCTGAGCGTCAATCATTAATGGAAAAAAGCTTTCGCCTTTAATATTCTACTTAGTATCTAAGGATATCAGACCTACTCTAAGCATTCTTTCATATATCCTCTATTTGATTCTAGCTTTTATTCTTTACTTATTATTTTTTATAAGTAAATTTTAAAGCCGCCTACAAACCCTTTACGCCTGATTAAGACGATTAACATTTGTGTCTCTGGCCTTACCGAGTCTTCTGGCACCAGATTTGGACGACACTAATAATAAGGTAATATCATTATTTTCCCTTATGTTATCAATTATTTTAATTGATTTCAGTTAGCTAGTTCACTCTTTCGAGCATTGACTAATATTCTTGACTGCTGGTAGTATAAAACTACTTGGGAGATTTCATTCCCAATGTGGCCATCTGTTCTCTCAAACATAGCTATCGATCGTCGGCTTGGTAGGCATTTACCCTACCAACTACCTAATCAAAGTAAATAGTATTTTATAACAGAATAATTCCTTTTATATAAATTAAATTTTTATTATATTTATTTCCTATTTATGGAAATTATAAAGTAACTTATTTACTATCCTCACCTTTACACCTTATTACCTTAAAATATTTTTCGGTAACAATGATTTGCATGTCTTAAAACTACTGAACAACGTTCAATCGGAACCAAAATTAAATTCTTATGATATTTAAACAATAATTTTTATTATTGTTATATTTTATATGCTTTATGGCAATTTTTTGTATCTCTTTTAATTATTTGTATTATTTTAAAACTATCGTCATTTTATTTATTTTAAAATTAAACAGAATCATTTTAAATTAAATTAGAAGTTTAAAATTATTGTTCATTATTTATTTAAGGGGGGTTAGAGAATAAATTTAATTTATATTTAATAATTTAATAAGGTGAAATATCAAATGCTATTAAAATACTAGGTACTAAAATAATAAAAGCTACACAAACAGGTAATAAATTTAATCAACATAATTCAATTAAAGCATCATATCTCATTCTAGGTAAAGTAGCTCTAAATCATACAAACATAAAACAGAATAAACATGTTTTTAATCCAAGTATGATAGATTGTAAATTAATTAAAGAATCATTAATAAATAATTCAGGCATATGATATCCACCTAAAAATAAAATAGAAGTTATACAACTAAATAAAACTATTGAAGCATATTCAGCTAAGAAAAAGAAAACAAAAGGTACACTAGAATGTTCAGTAAAGAAACCAGCTACTAATTCAGATTCCAACATATATTTAATTCGATAAATAAACATATCAAATTAATATATTATATTAGTTTAATTATTTATTTACAAATCTTGATTTCATTTTTTATCTTGCTTGTGTTTTTATGCTTATACCTTGACATTGAATTAGCCTTTTTTTTTTAAAATTAAATAGAGAAGAAAAAGGAAAAGCAGATATAACAGTAGTTTCAATATCTGTTAACAATACATTAGGATCGGTATGAAAATAATATATTATTAAATTAAAACTTTCTAATTTATATTTTTGTATAGATCTTTGTAATCTTAAGTTAGAATCTCTACCTTTTATATGATTCATTATTCTAGAATATAAATTTGAACTAGAACCAATGTATTGTTTAGAAGATTTAATATGTATAAAACCATAAACCCCACCTAAATTACTTAAATCTTTCTTTAATAAATTAGTATTAGAAATCTCACTATAAGTTTTTAAAGGTTTAATAGGTATAGTATAAAAACACTGAATATAAAAAATAGAAAACAAATTATCGTATTGAAGTTTATCATAGTAAATTTTGTAAATTAAAACAAGTAAAATAAGTAATAATAATAATTTAAATATAATATTTTATCCATTATCTTTCAATAATGGTTGGACTATATCATATTTCATTTTGTTATTAGAAATTATCGCGTATAGTCTCTGAGGATCCTACTCAATTTTAATTTTAAGAATTATTGTGTTTGATTTGATTTTAAACCACTGGTCTTAAATTTTATATTTTTGGTTTCCTGCTGATTGTCCATTGTATTATCTTTAAGATTTTAACTATCTATTTATAATTATTATTATTTAAAATTAGATTAGTACTTAAAGCTTTAGGGTGTTCCAGCATATAGCGATATTTATAGAGGCCAAATCAATTAGTTTTTAGCCTCTTGTAAATCAAAAGGTGTACGAGATGTTTCAGCTAATATAGAAATAAAATAAAATATAAACACTGGAAATAATGGTATAATATATCAAATAGCTTGTTGATTTTCAATTATAGTTGTAAAATTAAATGAACCTGTTAATATTATTATTATTAATATAGCTGAACTTAAAATTAATTCATAACTAATCATAGCTGCAGTACTTCTTAAAGAACCTAAAAAGGCATAAGTAGAATTTGCTGATCAACCTGCAAATAATACTCCATATACTCCTAAGGAAGATAAAGCTACGGTATATAATATTCCTAATGTAAAATCAAATAAAGTTAATCCTTGTCCAAAAGGAATTATTCCTCATCCTAATAAACTAAATATTAAAGAAAACACAGGCGCTAAATAAAATAATATTTTATTAGATTGAGAAGGTATAACAGTTTCTTTAACTATTAATTTAAGAGCATCACTAAAAGGTTGTAATAAACCATAATATCCTGTAGTATTAGGACCAACTCTTCTTTGATGAGCTGCTAATTGTTTTCTTTCTATTATAGTCATAAAGGCTACAGATAATAATATAGGTAATATCACTAATAATACATCTAATAAATTTATTATTAGATTTAATAGAGTTAAAATTAAATTATTTGTATTCATAGATAATAATATTTATCATCTTTATTTATTTCTATATTTTATTTTATTATTAATTGATTTTTCATTTTTAAATATTTACTTTAGTCTTTAAATTATCTTATTTAATTTTATTACAGAATAATTTAAATATATAATTTTTTTTAAAAAAAAATAATCTTATATTACATTTTCATAAAATTGAAATAGATATAAATATTGATTTATAGTTAATTAAAATTAACCACAGAACTTTATAAATTAATTAAATTAATTTTTAATTAATAATTTAAATATTTATAAGTAAAATAAATAATTTAATTAGATATAAATTTTTCTAAATAAATTGTTAGAAAATACATAAAGTAAAAGATACTGTAACAATAATTTATTTTTATATTAACAACCTAATTAATAAATTAATTATCTAAATAGTTATTATGAAAAAGATTTTACTATTCTTTTTAACTTTTAGAAATATAATTTTTTAATAGTTTAATATATTCTTATTCTCTTTTGGATTCGAACCAAAATTAACACTTTAGAAGAATGCAGTTCTACCATTGAACTAAGAGAATTTATTATATATTATTTTTAATTATATTAATTTTATTTTAATTAATAGATTACTTTAATTATAATAATTTAATATTATTATTAAATGAAATTTTTATGATTATAGAGTTAAGAGGGAATTGAACCCTAATATTTATAGATTTTGCAGATCTATTACAGAAACCATCTGTAAACTTAACTCTTATTTATTTAATTTAAAACAAATTAAACATTATTATGACAAATTAGATAAAAATAAGGGGTAAATAAATAATAATTGAATAAATTAGATACATTTATTTTTTATTTAATGATATAAAAATAGGTGCTATCATAGATAATAATAAAATAATACTAAATATAATTAATAATACAGCAGCATAAGTGTAAATTAATTGTCCTATAGCTTCTATTTGACTAAATGAAATAAATGTAGTATCTGCAATATTAGATTGATAAGTAGTATGAATATTATTAATAAAATTTAAATTATTATTATTTCAAATAAATAAATTAAAATTAGTAATAGCATCAAAAATTGAATTTAAACCAGATACATTATTAAAACTAAATGGTAAAATGTTAAACATTTCAAACAAGAATAATGAACCTACTACAAACACTAAAGGTAAATTTTTAGTATATTGTTTTCCTGTATCTATAATATCTGTTAATGAAATATTAATCATCATAATAACAAATAAAAATAATACAGTTATAGCACCTACATAAACAATAATATAAGATAAACCAAGAAAACCTATTCCAGATAATATTAAATAACCTGCTGCATTTACAAATACAGAAATTAAATATACTACTGATATCACAGGATTTTGAGATGTTATAACTAATACACTTGATATTATTGTTGTAAAACTTAATATATTTATTAATACAAATTTCATTTTTACTTTTATTTAAGCCTATTAATAAAATTATATATTATTAATCTTCGATCTAAAATTTTATTTTTATATACAAATAAAATTTTAACGATTAAGGCTGTAAACATTTAATTTTTATAAATCATTCAATTTAATAAAATTTTTAATGTAGGTTAAACCTAAAAATATAATATTCTAATTAAAGAATATTTTTGAAATATAATTATAATAATTTATAATAATTATTTTAAAATTAATAAAATTAATAAAATTAATAAAATTAATAAAATTAATAAAATTAATAAAGTCGTAAATTAATATGAAAATTAACGAAAACTGAATATTTAATATTCTCTTTTACTAAAGAAAACCTTAAATTTACCTCGTCAAGGAAAAGTTAGAAATCGAGCTCTATATTTTATTTAAATAATTGTATATTATAGAGTTAGAAGGATTCGAACCTTAAATAAGAATTTCGCTAATCCTTAATCCAAACCATTGAATATCAAACTCCTTATATCTATCAGACTTGAAATTAATATTTACTGATAAAAGGTAATTAATAAATTAGACTTGATGTTTAAAATTGTCCCATTTTCTAACTCTATAATATATATAATTCGGGTAATTCTGAAATTAAATTAAATTAAATCAACTTAATTTAAGGATTTAAAATATTTTAAAGGGGGTTAAATTAATAAAATAATTTTGTTTTGTTTTTGTTTTTAAAATAAATTAACCAGTTATTAAAGAAGTGATATTAGTTATTAATTCATTTCCAAACATATAACCATCAATATAATAGTATGGGTTATATATATCAGTTATAAATGTAGGATCTATAAATTTTCCTATTGAAGGTGCTTCCCCATGTATAAGTAAATCAGGATTTGGCATTGTTTGAATACTTTGTTCTAATTTATTGAATAAAGTTTGTATTGATTTTGAAGAATGTGAATAAGTTTCTCATTTGGATAAACCTGGACTTATATTAATGGTATCAACACTTAATGTAGGTTGAGCTTGAATATTTTTATCCATTAATTCACTACAAACTTGAATCGCTTTTTCAGAAATTTTTATTGGGGGACTTTGAACTCCTTTTTCTGAGATAGGAATAATTAAACCTTCTAAATTATGATCAGTTTGAACTGATTTAGAAATTAAAGATGCTTGTTTATCAATTACATCTGTTCAAGTATGTGTTTTTTCTAAATGAGAAGTTTTTGTAATACCATCACTAGTAAATGTTTCTATAGTCATTTTAGGACCAATTGTAACTTTTCTTGAAGAGTAATCAATTATTGTTTGAACACTTTTATCGGTATGACTTTGCATTAAATTTAATTGATCTGGAGTAAAGGAGAAAGTTCTAGGTGTTACAGTTGTATCTGTAACAGGAGAATTCATTGTTCCTTTTGAAACAGTTTCTAAAACGTTTTGTTTGATAGAACTAGAATATCACGATCATCCTATCACCGTAGTTACTCCTGTAAATAATGTATAAAAAACTATTTCGCTTTTTATTTCTAAAGCGTAATTAAAGATTGTCATCATTGTAAAGTTTTTTAATTAAAAGTATCTAAAATTAGTATTAAAAATAAATTTTTAAAATTAAATAAATTATCTTAGTTTAACGATAGAACTGCATTCCTTAAAAATGTCGATTTAGGTTTAAATCCTAAAGAGGATCGCTCACTAAAGTACCCATTAATCAACTGATTAATGTTAGATAAAAAACCTAATCAAATTTAAAAACCTAGATATTTATAACAATAGCTATTCACTTCTATTTCTATGAAAGTTGATTTAGAAGATGCTACTTATAAGTAAAATTTATTATAATTGTTACCGTTATTAAATTTATTTTTAATACTAATTTTAGATACATTATTTTTGATAATATAAATGACATTCATATTAGATTCATTATTAAACAGTGATGTGGTTTTTTATTCTGTATTTACAGTGATAGCTGGAGGATTAAGTTATTCATTTGCTTCTTCTTATTTTAACCCACAAGTAGAAAAAGTAGATAAAAATGTACAAACTGATTCATGATAAAACTATTCTGATAGACCTAGTCTAATTCAAGATAGTGTGACATCAATAGATACTCAAACTCCTAGATTCTCTCCTGATACAAATACAATTGATATAGCTGGTCAAACTATTACTGATGGTACAAGCACAGTAACAACTGTATTACCAATTCCACCAGTTAATATAGAAATAGTTCCTAATCAAGATATACTTATGATTAATCAAGAACTTATACAAATTATGGCAAACCATGGAGCAAATCTAACAGCAAGAGAATTATTCAATTTTTGTGTTGTGTTTTTTACCGCAGATTACCTAAATTAATGCATTTCCCTTTCTTATATTTAATACTAGAAAAAAAATATTTAATAATCAATATTTACCAATTATTATAAATGTAAAATTTATAACTAAAATTCATTATTACTTAAAAATTATTAAAAATAGAATAATTTGTTTTATTAAAAAACATAATTTAAATAAAATTAAATAAATTCAAACCCCCCTTCATTATTATCATTGTTTGTAATACATTTCCCTTTCTTGAATAGAGATACACTTTTAAAATATTTGTTATTTAAGCCATTATTATTTTATGAATTCATTAAATAATAATAATTCAATTATTGTCGTAAAATTTACTGAAATTGAAATACAGTAGGTATATCAACTAAATTTATAAAACAACAATCTAATTATAGTTAAATAAAGTAGGAATATACTTTATAATTAACAAGTAATATTTCTTAATTGAATATTAGACATTTAATACAAGTCCCAAAGGGTTATTGCAATCAATTTTAATTTAAAAATGAATTTAACTTCTAAAAATATATCTTTTTTAAAAGATATCCATTCTAGTATAAAAGTTGACATGAGATCAGGATGAAGACATCATTATTTTGATGGTAGCTTAAGTGAAATATCGAATTTCATAAAATTAATTGGTGATGATAAAATTTATTTATTAATCCCATTATTTGCTTCTTCGAAATCTTTATCAGTTCCAACTTTAAATTTATCTGAACCATTTTTAGTGAATAACAAAAGCAACCCAGCTTTAATCATTAAATTTATATTAGATCAATGAAACTCTTCTGGATTTAATAAAAAACAAGATATATCCTTTACCTTTTCATTTAAATTCAAAAGAGTATGATTTACTTATAAATAGTCCTTCTTTTACTAAAATTGAATGACCAACAATTGTTTAAATTTTTCATGAAATTAACTATTGTTATTAATAATTTAAAGAGTAGTAAATACAAAATCTTAGATTTTTCTAAGTCAGGTCCTAGCTGATTTATAACAGGAGAACGAGAAGACCTTATAATTAATTATCCTCGTCTAAGCGTTTTATAAGGAGGTGACTCAAGCTATGAGCGTCTTAACCTAAGTAAAATAAGATAGTCTTTTGCCAAAGTGCTAAGGAAAGACTTTAATACAAACCTAAACTAAAATAATAAATGACAAAATATCAAATATATTCACATTATAAATTACCAATAACAAAAGATCCGTTAAAATTTGGAAAATTATTAGATCAAACTAATAACAAATTTATAATGCAATTAACTACAAAAAACGTAGCTGTGATTAACCACTATGAAAAAGAAAATTTCGTGAGAATCTTCAAAAATGGAGATTTAGTTCTTGAATTTAGAGATAAATTCATTAATGAAACTTCTTTCATCAGATCTTTAAATGACACAAGATTTTTATTTGAAAATGATAAATTAATATCAACTCAAATTATAAATGCGTTAGGTTCAATTACAATCTTTAATTCTATTACCCCCTTAAATTATTCAAAAACATCATTAATTAAATATTTAGAAAATTGTTCTATTTTTAAACATAAAAAAGCAGAATTATTTATTTTATTCGAGTTATTCTTAATATTTTTAGTTTTTATTATATTCTTTGTAATATTCCCTGATGTTAATGAAGATAGTCCAACTATAAGTTTAGCAGCTTATAATGTTTTTAAAATGAGAAAAGTTGCATCTAAGTATAATTGAAATGATTCAGTTATAAATGTTAATAGTAAAATTTTCACAAAAACTTTATTAGAAAATATAATGAATAAATTTTGAAATGAAATAGAAAGTAATTTTACAGGTAATAATCATATGTTTATTTTATTTAAAATTAAATATATAAATGGTGAATATTCCTCCATTGGTAAAGTTCAAAGATTAAATAAATCCGATTATTCTTGATATATTGACTTTATAATTGAATCTATGAAATTTAAATCAGAATATTATAATGAAACTCAAATTGAATCATTAATATTAAGTTATGGGTTTAAAGAAGGTAAAATTAAAAATAAAGATGATATAAATATAAAAATAAAATTTATTAAAATCAATGAAACGAATTTACCTATATCTATACACCCAATAGATTTTGGAAGATTAACTAAAACTATTAATATTGAAAATGGTGAACTTTTAATTATTCAAAATAAAAAAGGTGAAACTATTATGTTTTCTAAATTTAATTCTTATAATGAAGTAGAAATTTTAAAAGATGGAATCTTATTACTAAAATTTAAAGATGAAATTTTAAGTGAAAACAGATTTATTAGAATTATTGAGAATAAAAAATATTATTTTGAAGACGGTCAACAATATTTATATGTTAAAGACCTGAAAGGTAAATTTATTGCGAAAACTAAAAAATCTAAAAAAATAATAGATAATTTTATAACTTTAGATATAGAGACATATAAAGATGAAAACACCTTAATACCTTATATTATTTCATTTTATAATGGTAAATTCTGTAAATCATTTTGATTAAAAGATTATGAAAATGTTGAACAAATGATTTTAGATTGTTTAAAATCTATTATGATTAGAAAATATAATGGTTATAAAGTTTATGTTCATAATTTAGCTAAATTCGATATAATCTTCTTATTAAAATATTTAGTGAAAATTGGAAGTGTTCAACCTATAATTCATAAAGATAGAATTATTACTTTAGGGGTAAATTATGGTAATAATAATGAATATCAAATACAATTTAAAGATAGTTATTTATTATTACTTCATTCATTAAGAAAATTAACTCAAGCATTTATGGTAGTAAATCAAAAATCTATTTTTCCTCATTTATTTATTGATAAAAATAATTTAGATTATATTGGAAAAATACCAGATATTAAATATTTTGATAATATTTCTAAAAATGATTATAATAATTATAAAACTAATTTTAAAAGTTGAAACTTAAAAACAGAAGCAATTAAATACTGTGAAATTGATTGTATTTCTCTTTATCAAGTTGTATATAAATTTAATAATATGATCTTTGATTTATTTGGTAAAAACATTCATCATTATCCTACTTTATCATCATTAGCTTTTAGTATATTTAGAAGTAATTTCATGGTTGAAAATACTATACCTCAAATATCAGGTGAAGTTGCTAAAAACATTAGAAGTGGTTATACTGGAGGAGCTGTTGATATGTACATTCCTAAATCTAAACCGGGAGTTAAAATTAAAAGTTATGATGTTAATTCATTATATCCATCTCAAATGGAATCTCAATTAATGCCAATAGGAATGCCAACATATTTTGAAGGAAATATATTAAATATTAATAAAAATGCTTTTGGATTCTTTTATTGTGAAATATTTGCTCCAGATGATATTCAGCATCCGATTTTACAAACTAGAGTTAAAATTAATGGAATTAATAAAACAATTGCTCCAATTGGAACTTGAGAAGATATGTTATTTTCAGAAGAGTTATATAATGCAGAAAAATATGGTTATAAATTTAAAATCCTTTGAGGTTATACCTTTGATTCAAAAAATATATTTAAAGATTATGTAAATTTCTTATATAATTTAAGATTACAATATCCTAAAACAGATCCAATGAATTATATCGCTAAAATTTTACTTAATAGTTTATATGGTAGATTCGGAATGGATGATAATTTCCCGAATATAAATGTGATGCATAAAGATTATTTCCGAGATTTTGAAAATAAATATCTAGATAATATTATTGATCATAAAGAAATAGGTGATTATATTTTAGTAATATATAAAAATACAATCGAATTGGAAGAAGATAATAAATCTCATAATGTGAGTATTAGTATAGCTGCAGCAATTACAGCTTATGCTAGAATTTATATGTCATTTTTTAAAAACAATCCAGATTTCATATTATATTATTCAGACACTGATAGCGCTTTTATTAATAAACCTTTACCACAAGAAATGATTGATTCAAAAATTTTAGGGAAAATGAAATTAGAACATGTTTGTAAAAAAGCTATTTTCTTAAGTCCTAAAGTATATTGTTTAGTTACTGAAAATGACGAACTTATTTATAAAGTAAAAGGTTTATCTCATGATATTCCACTAACTTTTGAAGATTTTGAAAATTTACTTAATAAAAATGCAATTTTGAAAAAACATCAGACTAAATGAATGAGAGATCTATCAAAAGGACATATAAAATTGCTTGAACAAGTTTATACATTACAACTAACTGAAAACAAAAGAAATTTAATATTTAGAAATAATAAACTGGTAGCTACCAAAGCTTATAATATTGACACAAATAAAAAGGTGTTATAATAGAAATTATTTATTAATCCCATTATTTGCTACTTCGAAATCTTTTTCAAAAGCTACTTTAAATTTATCTGAACCTTTTTTAGTTAATAATAAAAGCAATTCAGATTTAATTATCAAATTTATTTTAGATCAATGAAAAACTTCAGGATTTCTTATAGAAAAGGATAACCTAATTAACTTATCCTTTTCTTTCAAATTCAAAAGAGTATCACTTTATTATAAATAGTATACTCTTTTAATAGAATTAAAATGAATCTTTATAAAAGATTTAATATTACCCACCTTATTTCTATGTCTTTTATTTGATAGGACACTAAATAATAATTAAATTATTGCAATCAATTTTAAATATTTATAATGACTATAAAAAATATTACATTTTTAGATCAAATTATGCCACATTCTATGTTTGTTTTTAATAATTAAACAAGATTTTATTTTAATGATTATTTAGAAGTTAAACAGTTTCTAAATAATTTAGATCCTGATCAAGTTTATGTGATTACATTTGATTTTATTTCTTCTTTAATGATGTATTCGGAAGATACACCAGTTATTGCATTAAGTAAACCAATTTTAATTACTAAAAACTCTAACCACATAGTCATATCTCATTTTTTAAAAGAGAGAATAAATGCTGCTTGTAATAGTCATTTTCTAGATGAAAGTATTCTAGAAATGTTAACCATTCAAGATGGACCAGGAGTTCTTGTAAATTACTCTAAAATAAATAACAACCTATCGTCATACATAAATATATATATATATATTATAGAGTTAGAAAATGGGACAATTTTAAACATCAAGTCTAATTTATTAATTAGTAATGCTAAACTAAATAATTCACAGTTACTTACATTTGCATCCTATTAAGAAATGTTCTTTTTCTTATAAAATTAAATATTATTTCATTTCTTAGAATATATTATGGATTAATATAATACAAAGATATATTATTTAATAAATAAATAATAGAAATAAACTTAAGATAGTATCTAGGGGTTAGTTTCTTGCTTTATATACATTCAGCGCTTATCTAATATGTTTGTGGCTACCCAACTATGCTTATTTAAAAAATTAAATTCAACAATTGGTGCACTAGAGAAACACAGCCTATTGATCCTTTCGTACTAGAAGGTCTTCCCCTTTTTACTATTTATCTCTTCAGAAGATAGGGACCATACTGACTCACGTCGTATTAAACCCAACTCGCGTACCCTTTTAATCGGCGAACAGCCGAACCCTTCCAAGCTTCTTCACCCGGAGGATAGGATGAGTCGACATCGAGGTGCCAAACAGCCGGGACAATGTGTACTCTTACCGGCTATCAGCCTGTTATCCCTAGCGTAACTTTTATCGATTGATCCCCGTCTATTCCATTTTATAGCGAGGGGTCACTATGCCCTACTTACGTATCTGTTCGACTTCTAAGTCTTTCAGTTAGGTATGCTTTCCGCCATTATACACTTCAAAACCTTTCACTAGTTTATTGATCTCCATTCAATTTCTAGCTATACCTTATAATAATAAAACTAATTTATTAAGTTTTATTTTTATTTAACTCTTTTTTTATATTTAAAATAAAATACTAGAGAATTATTTTTGTTTTTTTTGTTTGTATATTATAATAAATAATTATAATATTATAAATTTTAATTTAAATCTTTGGATGTACTTTGCTACTTTTTTAAAGACGACCGCCCCAGTCAAACTACCAATTAGTCATTTATCCCTTAAATTTCAATTTATAAGGTAAACAAAGATTTAATTCAAATTATAAGGTTTTCCAATTTTGTCTATCGACATCCCTAATTACTATTAATTGATTTAAAATCAATGTAATAACTAACTATAGTAAAGCTGCATAGGGTCTTCCCGTCCCCCTGAAGACAGCGAGCATCTGCACTCGCAATTCAATTTCACTGAGCAAGTTGTAGAGACAGTGAGACCATCGTTACATTATTGATACAAGACCACATTTAATGGCCAATTTATTTTGCTACCTTAGGATCCTCATAGTTAAGACCGCTATTAACCAGATTTTCGATTAGTAACTTTAAAATTACCTTTCTTATATTAATGGCATTGAGCAAATTTCATCCAGAATACTATTATCTTAATCATTGCTCTGAATTGTGTTTTTAGTAAACAGTCGTGGCCTCCGATTTTATTATACTATATAACTATTTAAATTATGGCTAATTTAAATTTTATATGGTTTCTCTTATTGTCAAACTTATGAGAACAACTTGCCGAGTTCCTTAACAACTTTTAGCTCTACGCCTTAGTATACTCTACTTACGAACCTGTGTCGGTTTAGGGTACGGTAGTATATTAATTTATTATTAATAATAATAATTAATAAATAAATTATATATTTAAATTTCCTGATCTATTATAATTTCCATAAAGATTTTCAATATATTACTCATCAGTCAAAACTTTGGTTTTGAACCTTAGAGGCCGCATTAACATAAGGTGGTTTAACCTTTCCTTATAACCCTTTCGTATTCGGCGAGAAGTATTATAACTTCTTTTACGTTACTCATGTCAGCATTATCTCTTCAGTTATTTACAAACAATGAAACACTGTTTATCGTCAATTATACTGAATGTTCTACTACCTAATTTATAAACATAAATTTAATTATATTTATAATTAACAGGATATCGGTTGATTATTTAAGACCCGTTAAATTTTTGGCGCAATAGTCTAAGGGCTGCTACGTTGTTACAACGGTCATTAAAAGATAGCGACTACCAGGCTCACTTTACAGCTGCATTCAATCTATTACTTCCTTTAATTTCACTTAATAATCATTCGGGACCTTGATCCATGTTCTCGGCTGTTTCCGTTTTGACTATTCAACTTATCATGAATAGTCTGAATATCTATTATCAATTTATGTAATTCCGAGTTTCGTTTCCATTGGTAAGATTTTCGAGATCCCCTCAACCTAAACTTTTAATATAAAATATTATTAGTTGGGAATTACCGTGCTGTACCTCCATAAATTTATTAATAGATGTCATACTAAAATATGTTTCGTAGAAAACCAGCTATCACCAGTTCAGATTGGCATTTCACCGCTTTCCAAAACTCTTCGGAGAATTTTGCAACATTCAACCGTTCGATCCATTATAATCTGGTTTTGGAAAGATCAACTGGCTTCGGGTCTAATAATAGTAACTATCCCAGAATTATATTTGTAAATAAATTACTTATATTATAATATAAATTTTTATTTTATAAGGAATTTATTCTATTTTATTGTAGTAAAATATTTAAAAATACATTAATTTTATTATACAAATAATTTAGTCGCTTTCGCTAAGGCTAATTAACCTTGCTACTATCATTAACTTACTGACCCATTATGCAAAAGGTACGTCGTCATTTTTTATTTTTAAAACTTCGACTGCTTATAGAATTACTAATTCAAGACTATTTCATTTCGTTATACAACGAACTATTTCAACTTTTCCTTTACAGTACTTTTCACTATCGCTAAATTTATTATACTTAGCCTTAGAGGATGGTTCCCCTATATTCCGACAAGTTTTCTCTCATCGTACTTATTTTTAAGAAAAAATTTGGGTGTTTTATTTTACAGGACTAAATACCTACTTTGGTAATTATTTATTTAAATAATTATAATATAATAATTAAATTATAATTAATGACATTCCAACTTCATTCTTTAATAATTAATTTTATATTATTTCAAATATTTTTGTTTTTTCTTTAGGCTAATCCGATTTCACTCACCATTACTTTCGAAGTCTCGGTTGATTTCCTTTCCTTTCCTTAATACAATGTTTTGCTTCAGGAAGTATTAATATTTAAGGTTTCCCTTAGGATCGCCACAATTTGCTTACTATTAATATAATTATTAATTAGTTTGTGGCTTTTGGTTCAGACCTCCTTTTTAATAAATTTGCTAGTTATCCTTAATAATTCCTTTAAAATACTTTGATGTTTGTACTAAATTGTCATCTATACTTTTAATTTTTTAATTTAATTTAAAACTATCTAATTTATAATTTTTATTATAATACTTTACTTATATATTATTAATTTAAACGAAAATATTATAAATTTTAAACTTAATTTTATTCTTTAAATTTAATACTATTAAATAAATTTTAGCTGAAAAAAGGAATTGAACCTTTATTTTACCGTCATGAATGGTAAGTTTTAACCATTTAAACTATTTCAGCTTAATTAATAAAATTAGATAATTTAATTATTTTTATTAATCAATAATAATTTAATTAATCAAATGAGTTAGAAAAACAAAAATATTTTTATATCTACAAAACTAATTATGTTCATATTATTTTTTAATACATAATTTAATTCTTTTATTTAAATATAATTATGATTAAAATATAGCTGATTTACTCTAAATATTAATAGGTCTAAGTATAGGACTTAAAGATATCTCATCTAAAACAAAAAATATATAAAACAAAATTAAATTATTAAATTAATAGTTAAGTAAAATAATTTTATAATTTAATTTTACAAAAGTGTTTAATACTATTATATTTATTTTTTTTAATGAATATTTTTCTATTTTTTTATCCATAGATTGTTCTATTTTTATTAATATACAATTAGATTTTTTATATAAATCTTTATATTATTATAATTAAAGTTTATATAAAGACCTAGAACCTTAACTTAAAATTTCATTTTAATTTATTATTAAAAATTTTACAGGTTTAGATATCTTAACTCATTTAATTTTAATTATATTATAAATAATTTTTAATTTATAAAAATAATTCAATATATATCTAAATTATTAATTTAGTGTAAAATCATAGATTTGAACTCTGAACAGCGTCGCCACAAAACGTTATTTTGCCAATTAAACTAATTCTACCTTATTTATATGTTTTGTCTATATTCAATTTAAATAAATTTTAATTAATCAATAAATTAAAATTACTAATTTTAGATTAATATTATAAATCTTTTTCATTCTAATTAATAAATTATATTTAACAAATAATAAAACAATTTTGTTTTTTTAACTTTTTATGTTTGTTTTTTTACTCTTTTAAAATAGAAATTAATTAATTTATAATTAAATAATATAATTTAAAGGGGGTAAATTTAAGGTAAATAATAGAATAATAGTTCTTTAATTATAAATATTATATTAATTAATATAATATTTATTTTATATAAGTTAATATAAATATTTTAAACATAAAAAGTTATAAAATAATAATATTTAATTATTATCTGTAGCTAAATCCATTAAAGTATTTTCTGCTATACCGATTATAGGAACAATAATTAAGAATCAAGAAAAATAAAATGTAGTAGCAATTTGTCCTACTTCTACAAAAGGGCTTTCTGGATGTTGAGAACCAATTCACATTAATATTACAAAATTTACAATAAAAAATCATTGAGCTAATTTCATAGCTGGTCTAAATTGGCTACCTCTTATTCTAGATAAATCAGTTAAAGGTAATATTAATAAAATTAATAATGAACCAAACATAGCTATTACTCCTAATAATTTATTAGGTATAGATCTTAATATAGCATAAAATGGTAAAAGATATCATTCTGGTACTATTGAAGGAGGTGTACTCATAGGATTAGCTGGAATATAATTATCACTATGTCCTAATAAATTCGGATAGAAAAAAACTATTACAGATAGTGCTAATAAAAATGCAAATATTGTTACAAGATCTTTAAATGTGAAATAAGGATGCATTGCATATCTATCTCCATTAGAAGATATACCATTAGGATTATTTGACCCGTGTGTATGAAGAGCCATTAAATGAGCTACTACTAAAGCAGCTAATAAAAATGGTAGTAAGAAATGAAGAGAGAAAAATCTATTTAATGTAGCATTACTTACACTAAACCCTCCTCATATTAATTCTACTAAATCTTGTCCAAAAAAAGGTACTGCTGACAATAAATTAGTAATTACTGTAGCCAAATCTTAAATTTGACCTATTCTAGCCTAAGCTTTGTATGTTTAAAACAAGTAAATCATGTACATTATAATTATTTTATTTAAAAATAATTTATATTATAAAATATAATGCCTTGTGCTTCATTAAAATTTATAATGAATAAAGATTTCGACTGTACATTAAGCATCATTTCAGACACCCACTGATGACCCAGTCTGTCGCGATAGTTTACTCTACCGACGGTCTTAATGCTAAACAAACATTTTTGACCTGTTTTCATCAGTATTGCTATAATGTTTATTATATAAATTTTTAGTAAAAATTGCTTTATATTTTACATTATAACTATATACAAATATATTAAATTAATTTGTATTTCATTTCAGGTATTATATATGGAGATACTATACTTGTAAGATCTATCAAAGATTCTTTTCATATATAAATTAAATATTGATCTTTTTTTCCTGCTGATTGTATAGAAGCTTTTATATTAAAATTATTATGTAAAGCTTTTACAAGTAGTAAACAATCACTATAAGAAAAAGAATTAGTAGAAAGTTTTAAACTTTTACTTACTTTAGCTCCATCAACCATAATTCAAATAGCTAAAGCTAAAGGAGTTAAATATTGATCAATACATTTTGGTACATGTTTTACTTCATTATTATATCATAGATCATATATTCAATTAAAACTAGTATAAGTTCAAGTTGAAAATCTAACTATTTTTTTTAATTTACCTTTACTACCTAATCTAGTTGTAATAACAGGTAATTTAGAATTACAATAACCTAATTCAGATAATAATTTATGTAAGAACATTATATATTTTACATGAACAGCTTCTTGATAAAATTTAAATCTAGTACCTACTCCTAATAATAATTTTTCACCTTGAGCATCTCCAAGAAGAGATCCAAATATAATTGAAATTATATCTTTATTATGTGGACCTATTTTATACTTACCTTTAAGTTTAATTACTTTAGGTTGATTATATAAATAAATAGGTGTGATTAATAATAAAGATAAACAAATAAAATATATATAATACATTTGAGGCTTATTAAGCAAACCTCATAAACTCATTTGACCATAAGGTAATACATAACCTAAAAAGGCTATAGCCATCATTAAAATTAAAATTATTACTCCTATACTTCATACTAATATTCTAGGTGATTTATAAGAACTATAATATAATCCTCTAGCTATGTGAGCATAAACAAAAATGAAAAAGAATGAAGCTACATTTGCATGTGTATATCTTAATATTCAACCAGCATTAACATCTCTCATAATATGTTCTACACTATTAAAAGCAAAATCTACATGAGGTTGATAATGCATTGCTAAAAATACTCCAGTTAAAATTTGTATTATTAAACAAGTTCCTAATAAAGAACCAAAATTTCATAAATAGGAAATATTAGCTGGTTGAGGAGAATCTACAATATAAGAATTTAATAATCTTAATAATACATTAGTTTTTAATAATCTCATTTGTATTTATATTTTGATTTAAATTAATGTTCTTTAATTTAATTATTTTCAAATTTGACTAAATTATATTTTATATTTGTATTTTTTTTGTTTTTAGGAGATTTAAATAGTATAAAGTATTAATTATGGTATATATTTATATTTATAAAATTATATTTTTTATAAATATAATTTATAAATACCCTATTTTAATAAATAGTTTACAGTGCAATCTTAAAAAGAATTAAAATTATAATTTAAGATGTTAAATAATTTTTTAATTTTAGTAATTTTGTAGTTAAATTTACATAATAATCAAAATCAAAGAATATTTTAAATTTAAATAAATAATTAGAAGATTTATAAAAATTGATTCCTTTATTAAGAAAATATATATTAATAATAATTTTATATTTTATACTACCTACTTGAAATAATATTATTTTCATAGATTTATATATTAAACAAATGTTTAATATTCTAACGTAAATAATTGTTTAAATATTCTGACAAATGTAATAAAAATTTTTGTTTCAAGTTAACATAAAATTTTTTAAGCCTAAGAAGATTTGAACTTCTAGAAATTTCTCATCAAGAAATCATTTTACCATTAAATTATAGGCTTTTACTTTTAATTAATAATTTTTGTTTTTTTATTTTTTTAAATTATATTATTTATATTATCAAAAGTAAATTACAAATTTTATAATAATATAAATTATTAACCAAATTTTAATTATATACTTTTATTAATAAGGGGGGTAATTATTTCAATTTAATTAATATTTTTAAATAATTTAAATTTATATCTATATATATAGAAATATAATTTAAATTAACTATTAGCTTGATCAACTCAAGCTAAATAATCTTGAACAGACACAGCTTCAACAACAATTGGCATGAATCCATGTCATACTCCACAAATTTCACTACATTGACCGTAAAATGTACCAGTTCTATCAGCTATTATAGAAGATTGATTTAATCTACCTGGTACCGCATCAACTTTAAGCCCTAAAGAAGGTACAGCGAAAGAATGTATTACATCAGCTCCAGTTACAATTAATCTAATATGACAATCTACAGGTATAATTACTTTATTATCAACATCTAATAATCTAAATTGACCTAATTCTAAATCAGATTCAGGGATCATATAAGAGTCAAATTCAATAGATTCTCCACTTTCAGTTACATAATCTGAATATTCATAACTTCAATATCATTGATGACCTACTACTTTAATTGTTATTGTAGGTGATATTACTTCATCTAATAAATATAATAATCTAAAACTTGGGAAAGCTATAGCTATTAATATTAATGCTGGTGTTATTGTTCATATTAATTCAATTAATGTCAATTTAACTCATATAGTTTCCTACGTGATCGGACTATATCATACCGTAATAACGGCTTTCACATGTAGTCTCTGAGGATCCTACTTTAATTACAAACTTTTACAAGAAAAATACAAAAAACAAAAATAAATGTAAACAAAAAACAATTAATAATAAGTTTTAATTTTGTTTTTTATTTGTTTTTGTTTATCTTTTTTACTCTTTTATTCTAAAGACAGTATTAATTAAAGGGAGGATAATATAATTAAATAATTGTTTCTTGTTTTCTTGTTTAATTATTAGATTTAAATTAAATTTGTAAAATTTTTGGTTTCCTGCTGATTGTCCATTGTAACATCCGTTAGAATTTTCACTAATAAAACCAAAAAATTTTTGGTTTTAGGTTTTGTTTATTTTAAATATTATAGTATCTAAGGCTTTAGGAGATTCCAGCATATAGTGAAATTTAATTCAAAGTTTTTCTAAGTTTAATTAGATGAAAATTTATATCTATTTTTAAATATTTCACCTGAATTCATATATTTTATAACGGTACTACCGCTTATCCCTAAGAATATACCAGCTCTTCTAACTGAAACAAAACTACCTATTAAATTAAATCCTTTTGAAGAAAATTTTTCATATATATTTACAGGATTTCCACTAACAACATTTAATTTTAATTTAGAGTCTTCAAAGTGTTTTCTACCTAAAACTTTTTGTCTCATCAATTCTATTGAATATTCACTATGAGTTTTCCCGAAAAGGGGATTATTTTCTTTTACTTTTTTTAAACTCATTAGTTTTTTAGTTTCTTCAGTATGATGTGTATCAAATAAAGCAGAGTTTTCTCTTACATAAACTCCTTTTAAAGTTTGACTAAATTTTGTTTTAGTTTTTTCTGTATGTTTTGAATTTAGAGAACTTCCTGCCCTTTTTTAAAATATTATATTGAGGATTTAATTTGTCAAAATAATATTGTTCTCTAGCATGTAAATCGGATTTATTACAATATTCTAATATTATTAGAGAAAAATTAGAATATCCGTTTTTAATTAATGCTTTACTTATTCTAAAACTATCTTTACTTTTTATATAACTAAGATTAAGATAATTTTTAAATCTATTTGATAAATTAATGGATTGTCCTATATATATTTCCTTAGTTATTTTATTAGTTAGCATATAAATTCCTGATTTACCTTCATTTTCATTTAAAATATCTTTTTTCATATCTAAAATATTTTCATATACTTTAACATAGTTATTATCATCATATTTTAATTGATTTTTAGATAATGTAATATAAGTTCTTATAGAGATGAATATTTTACTTCTTAAATTTTTATTTTTAAACTTAGAACACTTTTGAACAGGCACATATTTACCATGATTTAAATATTTATGAATAATAGGTGATTTTTTCGTATTAAAATAATATATTGAAGAACCTAAAACTCAAAATACTCCAACACAAATTACTATTAAATAAAAAAATATAGTATTATGTAATTCTACTATTCCAGTAAAACCTGGTGCAGCACTGTCTTGGAATCCTATTTGTCATGGTTGAGGAGCATCGTTATATATAGTATTAAATAATGATAGTATTTTAAACATTTATTTACTTTCTTTTATAAAATTTTTATTTTTATTCTCTCTTAGTTTAATACTAATCTACTTTTAATTTAATTAAATTATATAATATTATAAATTTATAATATATGACTTATTAGTATTAATACCCTATAAATAATTTATATTATATTTCAATATAAAATAATTAAGGTATTCTAAGATTCGTCTTAATCAATTATTTCATATATTTAAGTAAATTAAATTAATTTAAATAAATATTAAAATCTTTACTATAAATTTCAATATAGTACTACTTTTATTAATATAAATTTTTTAATTAATATTTATATTAGAAAGAAGGGGGTAATTATTTAAATTTAATTAATATTAAATAAACTAAACAAATTCTAATTTATTATTAATTTAATAGTATTTATTTATATTCAATCTTAAAATTATAAATAAATATTATAATTTAATTTATGATTTATTACTTAATTTAGTAATATACATTCTTATTACTTGTTGGAAAGTAAATAATGGTAATACATATTTAGAAAATATATAAATTAAAGTAAGTAAAGTTAAAAATGAGAATGAAAATTGGTTAACAAAATAAAATGGTATTAATTGAGGCATTTAATTTAATAAAATATATGTGGATCTCATGTTAAACAAAAATATTTTTGTTTATTTTTAGAGAACTGTCTCTGCTGTTAAGCTATTATTTAAATGAGACATTGACTGAATTTATAATAAATTATGTTCATGTTATTGATTAAAATTTAATCTCTTAGAGGGGGGGGTAAAATTAGTAATTATTAATTAAAATATAATTAATTAAAATTTAATATTAGAAGGAGATAAAACTATAATTAAAGCTGCAATATATATTATAAATAATCTTATTTCATTTAATAATAAAGTATCTATTAATATCGGAGCAAAAATCAAGAAAATTAAAGAAAGTAAAGATAAAGTAATATAAATAGAATATGTAGTAATAACACCAGTATCTAATTTACTAATATTTTTTCCTGTATTAGTTAAAGTGTGAGATAAACCATAAGGTCCTACCATTTCTATTATACCTCTATCTAAACCTTTAGAGATTTTATAACCTAAATCTAACCCTTTATTAATAAAATAATTGTTATAAATTATATCAAAAAAATATTTTCCATTAAAAAAAGTATATAAATTTTGTCCAATAAAATTATCAGTTAAATCTATAATAAATGTTGGACTTTTATGATATAAAAATATAGCTAAACTAGCACCAAATAAGGATAGTAAAGCAGGTAATAATTTAATAATTAAAGGTAAACTAAATTCAGCTTCAATTAAAGAAATATTATTAGGTTTAATAAATAAAGCATTACTAAAGAAATCGCTAGCCATTCCTACAAATAAATCAGAAAATATAAATCCAAAAAATATACTAAATAAAGCTAATAAAAATAAGGGTATAATTACTTTATTATTTGCTTCATGAACATTTAAATAAGATTGTTTGGGTCCATTTGGTATAGTTAAGAATACTAAACATATTAATCTAAATGAATAAAATGCAGTTAAACCTGCTGTTATACTTCCTAATAGGAAAGCATATATACCACTAAAACTATATTGACCATAAGCTAATTCTATTATTAAATCTTTACTATAAAATCCTGTTAATCAAGGTGTAGCTAATAATGATAATGATCCTACTAACATAGCTGTATAAGTAAAAGGTAAAAATTTAATTAAACCTCCAAATCTTCTTACATCTTGTTGATCTGAAAAACTATGAATTACAGCACCAGCTCCTAAAAATAATAAAGCTTTAAAGAAAGCATGATTTACAACATGCATTAAAGCTACATTATATTGGCTTAAACCTACTGCCATTACCATATATCCTAATTGACTTATTGTTGAAAAAGCAATTATTCTTTTTAAATCATTTTGAACTAAACCACAAGTAGCTGCAAAAAAAGCAGTAGTAGCACCAGTTAAAGTTATAATTAATAAAACTGTACTACTATATTCTAATAAAGGTGAGGATCGTAATAATAAATATAATCCTGCTGTAACTAGAGTAGCTGCATGGATTAAAGCTGATACAGGTGTTGGCATCTTTGTTAACAATAAATTTCTTTATTGATCGGACTATATCTTCAGCATATATTAATATGAGCTTCACGTGTAGTCTCTGAGGAGCCTACTTAAAGTGACACTTTAAATAATTATTTTGAAATTGAAAAAGAAAAACAAAAAACATCAACAAAATAATTATTTGACATTTACCGATTATAATGAAGCATAAGGCAATTATAATCTGAAATAAAAATTTAAGAGTAATATTAACATAACAAACAAAGAATAAATCTTATACTGTTGTCATGTTTACTCTTTTATTCCATTAATGGTATATTACCAAAGAAAAGGGGGGTAATTTGTATAAATAATAAGAGATAATCAAATCATTAAGATTTAACCATGATAATAAGACATTATAGTAAGAATCAAATGATTAATCTCTGGATTAAATAAACTTGTAGCTGGAAGATGTTCAATTATAAGTCTTAATTCTGTTTGAGTTATACCAAAATTAATAATATCTTGACTATAAAGGATATTTAATTCATCAAATTTGAATCGTTGAAGTATACCGGCTGGTGTATTAATAGAAAGTTCTTGTAACTCCATTGCAATCTCTTTTCATTCTTCAAAACTTTGAGTATTTAATATAGTTTGACTGTCTAATGAAGTAAAATTATCAAATACACCTCCATTAGAAGGTAAAAATTCTTCATTTGTACTTGTAACATATGAATTTTCAGTATGAGTCCCTCCATTTATTTCTGAATCTATTAAATTCTCATTATCAAATATATCTTGAGATATATTTGTTTCTGATGAAGTTATACTTAAAGTTTGAGATGAACTTGTTTCTGATGAAGTTACACTTAAAGTTTGAGATGAACTTGATTCTGATGAAGTTAAATTAATAGGATTTGATGCTATTAATGATGTAAGAGCTAATCCATCTTTTTCTGAACTATTTGTTATAATAGATATATTTTCAGATGAATTTGGTTTATTTAAGTTAAAAATTGTAAGACTATAAATAAAACCATTACTAGCTAAGATAGCAAATAAAATTAAGATTGTTTCAAATAAAAAATTTATATTCATTATTATATTATATTGATTTTTTTTGTATCGAAAATTAGTACTAAATAGTATTTCTGCTTCTGCATAATAAAATTTAATAACGTAGACCAAATTTGGTTTGGACTTATTTATATGTTAAAAAACACATAATTTAAGTTTAAATTTTAAATAAGTCAAAATTTAAGTCTCCTCTGCCTCTTTTGGATTCTAACCAAAATTTACATCTTAAAGGGATGTGGTTCTAACAATTAAACTAAGAGGGTTTATTAAATTAAAATTTAATCCACTAACCGCCCTTCACAAATTAAAAATAGAAGAATAAACCTATTATACTCTTTTATGGATATTTTATTACTTTATCTTAAGCATTCTGTTTAAAACTATCAATTGTTCTTTTGTTCGCTTACTCTTTTAATTTTAAAGAAAAGGGGGTAATTTTGTAATTTTCATATTTTTGTTTTTTGTTTTTCTTTCTTTTATTCTTTCTTTTATGAAAATATTTTGTTATTAAAATTTAAAGTGTGTAACTTTGTTGGTTTCCTGCTGATTGCCCATTGTACTATCTTTAAGATTTTCACTACCATGACTATGATGAGTACTTAAAGCTTTAGAGTGTTCCAGCATATAGTGAAGTTTAAGGAAGGCCCTATTTAAAACAATTATATTCCTAATTTATATAAAAAGTCTATATGCATATATGGTTTTACTAAGAAAATAACTCTATCCATACTAGTTTTAGATATTCTGATTCTGTATTTATTGTTAACTTTGTCTCTTACTTTTAAAGTTGATTTAATATTAAACTTTACTAGTACTGATTGAAGGATTATACATTCTTCTTTAGTAAATTGATTCAGTGCAAAGAAGAAGTGTTTTAGTTCTACCTTGTGAGTCAAAATAACCGTCATCCATTATTCAATAAGCTAAAGATATTTCTGAGAACATTTCAGAGATATTTAAAGGAACAAATTTTACAAACTTGTTTTCCCATTATCTCATTCCTATCACAAATCATGTAAAGCTGTAAAAAAGGGATGTGTTTTAGTTCAAAAAATGATTATTGAGTTATTTCTTTTCCTTTATGTTGAGGAAGTGAATTATTCGGATAAGAATAAAATTTTGTATTAGTAAATTGACTATAGATATCTTCATTTAAATGTGGGAAATAATTTAAAGAATTAACTTTCATAGTCATAGCATATTTACCTTCACCTTTGTTAACTTTAGAAAGACTAATAGATCCGTCACCTAACATATTTCCAGTAATAGTATGTAATGTGGTTGTAGATATAGTACTAAAAATGGGTAACAAAGATGAGTATTTAAAATCGTATGAGTGATCTGAATAAATATAAATATAAATATAGAAAAATATAATATAAATAATTATAGAAATATAATGTTTAACACCTTTAAAACCTTCCATACTTCCAGGTAATCATGAATGTAAGGGTATTTGAGCTGATTTTGCCATAGCTCCTGTTAATAACAATAATCCAATAATAGTTATAGCTGTTTCATTCATAATTGGTACTATACTAAATATTGTTGCATAATCTAATGATCCAAATAAAGCAAATAATGCAAAATATCCAATACTTAAACCCATATCTCCTACTCTATTCATAGTTAAAGCTAATATAGCTGCTTTATTTGCTTGTATTCTAGTAAATCAAAAATTAATTAATAAATAAGAAACAATACCAATACCTTCTCAACCTACAAACATTACAAAAAAATTAGCACCAGATACTAATACTAACATAAAAAAAGTGAATAAAGATAAATATGAGAAAAATCTTTGATTATGAGGATCTTCAGCCATATAATCTGTTGAAAATATATGAATTAACGAAGAAATATATAATACAGGAATAAACATAGATACTGTTAATTGATCAAATAAAAATTCTCAAGATATAGTCATATATTCAGAATCTATTCAATTAAATAAATAAACTGTTACTGGACTTGAACTTAACCCTACTTCATAAAAAGCAATAGTTGCTAATATACTAGATAATATTAAACAAGTACAAGTTATTATATGAGATCCTGTTATTCCTATTTTTCGACCTAAAAATCCTGATACAAATGAACCTAATAAAGGTAAAATTAATATTGTTAAATACATTAAGTTTCTTGTCTAATTAAAATATTTCCTTTAATTCTATAAACAGCCACAATAATACTTAAACCTATTACAGATTCAGCTCCTGCTAATGAAATTATAAATATACTAAATATTTGTCCTATTCCATCATCAAAACTAAAACTTGATATTAATATTAGCATAGTTACCGCTAATAACATTATTTCTATAGCAATTATCATTAATATTATGTTTTTTCGATTTAATATAAAACCTAATATTCCTATTAAAAATAAAAATAATGATAAATTCATAATATTATCGTATTATAAACCCTTTGGGACTTGTATTAATTGTCTAATATTTATATTTATTATTTTTATATATTTTTATTATATTAAATATAAAATATTACTCGCTAATTACAAAATAATTATTTAAATTTTTGTTTAGCATTTATTTAATTATTTCAAGTAAATTTAAATATAATATTTATAAAGGGGGCGAGAAATAAATAAAGAGAATTAATAATAATAATTATTTAATTAAATATCTTTATTTGATTATTACTTTTATTTATAAATTAATTACCACCTCAGTAATAAACAGCTATAAATAAGAATAATCAAACTACATCTACAAAATGTCAATATAAAATTGCAGCTTCATGTCCTTGGTGATGTGTATCAGTTAAATGATAATTAATTATTCTAACAAAACCTACTAAAATAAATAATGTACCAATAATAACATGTAACCCATGTAAACCAGTAGAAGCATAGAATACTGTACCATATACTGAATCACTCATTGTAAAACTTGATTCTGAATATTCATAATATTGTAAAGCAGTAAATATAATAGCAAAAATTATTGTTAATAATGTACCTAAAATAGCTCCTCTTCTATCTCCTTGAATTAAAGCATGATGACCATAAGTTACAAATGCACCAGAAGATAATAATAAAATAGTATTTAATAATGGTATTGCAAAAGGATCTAAGGGTGTTATACCTTGTGGAGGTCATACTCCTCCTATTTCTATTGTAGGAGATAAACTAGAATGAAAAAAAGCTCAGAATACACTTAAAAAAGCAAATACTTCACTAATAATAAATAATACTACTCCAATTGTTAAACCTTTTTGTACTTGTATAGTATGATGACCTAAATAAGTACCTTCTGTTATAATATCTCTAAATCAAAGTATCATACCAAATACTGTTAAAGTAAACCCTAAACTTAATAATTGTCCACCGTGAGTAAAACCTTGCATATACATAACTGCACCTAAAGTTAAACTTAATAATGAAAAACTAACTAAGATTGGTCATGGTGAGGGATCTACTAAATGATAAGGAAAAGATTGAAATTGATTTCTATTTATTTTATTCATTTTTTATATATATATATTTGTGTGTTTTAATTTTTATACTAAAGTGATTATTAATTTAATTTAAACCTAAAACAAGATTTATATTAAAAATATAAATTAATAAAATTTAATATCTAAAAATTTAGATTTGATTAGTTACTTAAAATGTTAATTTATTCATGTTATAATAAGTTTAATTTCTTTATTTAGTGTTTTAATGTTTTAGTTTATAATTTTATTAAAATAAATTATATAATTAATATATTTGTATATATTTTTGTTTTTTTTATAATTAATAAAATAATATATAAATTGAAATTAATTAATCCTTAATTATATGTCCAGTTTTTATAGTAATACTAAATGTACCTCTTTTATTTTTATTAACAAATCTATTAGTATTAACTAAGTTAGCTTTAGTTCTAGCTAAACTACCTTTTTGGACTACTTTAGATTTAACTCTTCTTTGAATTTTTTGTGTTAAAACTCTACCTGCTAATTTTAAATAAATTCCAGATAAAAAAGAAGGTATTTTATTTTTAGTAAATCTACTATTATTTTTTTTATTAAAAATTTTTTTTTTACTTCTTTTAAATAATTTCATATGAATATATCTAAATTTAATAAAATTACTTAAGATACCAATAAGATTAGCTAATATATTACTTTCATTTTTGGGAGAATATATCCTAATTAATTCTAATTCTACTGATTTTTTAAATAATTTAATTAATAAATTAACTAATTTTTCTAATTTATTATAATGTAAGATTAAAAATTTAGAATGTATATTACTATTGTAATATTTTTTTTTTAATGGTTTTCAATAATAAAATATTGTAATTTTTAATAAATTTGGATTAAAAGATACTATAGGTTTACTTATTATACTTGACATATTCAGAAAGGCTGATTTACATATTGTATATAAATTAAATAAATTTTTATTTATTTGTTTATAAGGTTTATTAGTAAATGTATAAATATGATTAGTATAATTTGCTAATTTAGAATTAAATGGACTAATTAAACCTATATAGGGTTGTTCTTTCATAAGTATTATATTTTTTTCATTTAATTTTTTTTTTCTTAATTCAAAATTAAAATTTTTTATTTTTAAATCTTTTGATTTAGATAAACTTAAATTAAATTGATTTTTATTTAATAAATTTAATTGAAATTTATTAGTATTAACTATTTCATCGCTTAATTTAATTATTGTTTGTAAATTTTTATTAGACTTTTTACTACTTACAAATTTTTTCTTTTCTAACTCTATTTCTTTATATCTATTAAATATATTTTCTACAGATAATTCTGTTATTCCTTTATTTATATGTTTTCTTAACATAGATAAACCATATATAGGACTTATTTTGATATTTGAATATATAAATTTATTCATTATTAAATTTATTTTTAATTATAGGTTAATGTGACAAAGACTAAATTAAATTAAATTTTTGTGTTTTAATTTAGGGATTTTATATTTATAATAATTTATTAAATATAAATCTATTCAGATGAATAAAATATAAAATTAGTTTATAATATATAATTATTAAATTTTATTATTTAATTATACTGGTATAATCTAATTATATTATGTTATAATTCTCTACTTATAATTTTTGTTTTTTGTTTTTTTTTATTTAATTAAATATTAAAAGGGGGTAAATAAATAAAATAATTTAATTTATTTTCTCAATTTAAAATAAATATTGAATAAAATAAAAATTCAATAAGTAAATTCGAAAGGTTAAATGTTTAAATTTATTATTATTAAGTAGTTCTCAAAATATAAAAAACTAAGAATATAATAATAAGAAAGCAATCATTAAAGAGAATAACCCTGTAGCTTCAGCTAAAGCGAATCCTAAGATTGCAAAGCTGAATAATTGTCCTCTTATTTGAGGATTTCTAGCTGTTGAAGCAATTAATGAAGAAAAGATTAAACCAATCCCTGCTCCAGCTCCAATTAAACCTGAGCAAGCTAAACCTGCTCCAATATATTTTGCTGCTGCTAACATTTTTGTTTTTTTTTGAATAGTGTTATAATAGCGTCTAATATGTATTATAATTATAATAATATACCCTTTTATTATTATTATTATATTATATTATATTAATTTATATATTTTTCTTTTAAAAAGATTTGTATAAACAAATGTACGAGTAATCAGATTCGAACTGATGACATCTACTTGGAAGGTAGAGATTATACCAATTTAACTATACTCGTTTATATTTAACTCTATTAAATAACTATTTAATTAAATAAACTATTTCTTTTATATTTTTTATTTTTATAATAGGGGGTAAATATAAAAACAAAAATTAAACATGTGTTAATTTTATAAATTATTAACAAATAAGTAAGAGGAAGTATTAAATTTAATTTTATTTATTATAGCTTATTAAATATAATTTGTTTTACTTGAAATAATTTAAAAATAAATTGAGAAATAACTAATAATTTGACTACTAATATATTTAAATAAAATATACAAAGTGTAAAATTTTATTAAAAAATTAAATATTTTTTATATATGAAATAAATTTAACATAATTTATAAAATTAACAATTAAGAAAATAAAATAAATACTTACATAAATAATATAAAAATTATATGAAATATAAAATATTAAATTTTCAAAATTATTAAATAAATTAACATAAATATCTCCAGATTCTAAAGGACAATGAATATTAACAACATTAATATTAGTTGGAGCATCTCCACTAATAACTGTAGTATTATTTTCCATATTAGTCATTTTAGATGTTTTATAATGTTTGTGGTGAAAAGGTACCATATCCTTAAGTAAATTAATATGATCTTCAGCTTTTTCAACAGTTAATAAAACATAACTTTTAAAATTAGAATCTAAGGGTGAAACATAAGATTCTTGGTGAACTGTTAAATCTAAAGTAGGTCCTACACCTAAACCAAAGTGAAAATAAAATGTAGGTTCAATTGGTGAAATTTTTAAATATATACTAGATAATTTAACTCCTACAGCATAAGCTATTAATTCACCATAATTTTCAACTAAAGAATTTAAACCTTTTATGTAAATATTATTGTATAATATTAAATATTCATTACTATCCATATAAATAACATTATTTATTAAATAAATATAAAAATAATTATATATAAAAATACTTATAAAAACTACTTTGATTCAAGATATGTTATTAAATTTATTATATTTTAAATTTACATTAATTAGTAATAAAGTTATTAAAGCTATTAATATATTAATATAATAATTTAATAAAATTAAATAACCAGATATTAAGATTAAATTATTTATATAATTTAATTTATTATTAGTTTTCATTTTTAAATTTTAAGTTTGTTTCTAAAATTAGTACTAAAATTATTTTTTGTTTTTTGTTTTTATTATAATAATTTTAATAACGAAGACATTTATTTTATGTTTATTTTAATTATATATAAACTTATTTATTTATATTTATTATTTATAAACTAAAATAAAAATATTGGTTTAATAATTTATTATATAAATTTTTTGTTTATATCAAAATTATATATTATTATGAAATTATTAAGTCTAAAAATGAGAATATTAAACGAGATCTTCCAGATTCGAACTGGGACCCTTCTAAATGACAATTAGAAACTCTACCAATTAAGCTAAGATCCCTTAAATTTAACAGATTATAAAAATTTTTAATTTAAAGTTAATTAACAAGAGCGAGGTGATTCGAACACCTACCAATGATTTTGAAGATCGTCATACTAACCGTTAATACTACGCTCTTTATTATAATTCTTTTTTATTATAAAAAAAGGGGGTAAAAAAACAAAAAATTAATAATAAAAATTAAGATAGGTTTAGAATTAAATATTATAAAGTAAAGAAGAAATAGAAAAATGTAAACCATCTAAGATAACATTAGGAAATATCCCTAATAGAACAGTAGGTAATAATAAAGTTAATAATAAATTAAATTCTCTTCTAGAAATATCTTTAATAGGTTTTAAATGAGGAGAATAAATACCATAAGAAATTCTATTATATAAAAAAATAGAATAGATAGCAGATAAAACAATACCAGTAGCACCTAAAGCAGCTATTATAGGACTTCTTTCTCATATACCAATTAAAGATAATTGTTCACCTAAGAAATTTAAAGTTAATGGTATACCAGTATTACTTAATGTGAAAATGAAAAATAATATAGTAAATACAGGCATATAAGTTACTAAACCTCTTACATAATGAATTATTCTAGTACCTGTTCTATCATAAATTACACCTCCTACACAAATAAATAAAGCAGGTGAAACAAATCCATGAGCTAAAGCTAATAATAGGGCACCTTCTATACCTTGAATTGTATTAGAAAATAAACCTAATATAACTACACTCATATGTGCAATACTTGAATAAGCAATTAAAGCTTTAGTATCTTGTTGAATAATTGTAGCTAATGAAGCATAAATTAAAGTTATAATTGCTATAGTTTGAACTAAAGGTGAAAAATAATTAGTAGCATCAGGTAAAAAATTTATTAAAACTCTTAAATAACCATAAGTAGCAAATTTTAATATAGTAGCAGCTAATAAGATAGAACCAGCTAAAGGACTATCAGCATGAGCTCTATATAATCAACCAGTTAAAGGTCATAATGGAGTTTTTACTGCAAAAGCTACAAAGAAACCTAATCATAAGATTTTTTGACTATCTAAATTTATATCTGATAAAGATATTATTTGAAAATCTGTTGATCCTACATAACTATATATTTGAAGTATAGCTAATAACATAAATAAAGATCCTGCTAAAGTATATAAAAAGAATAATAAAGCTGATCTTATTCTAGCTTCACCTGAACCATATATCATAATTATTAAAAATAATACTGGTAAAACACTTTCAAAGAATATATAAAATAAAATTAAATCTAATACTATAAATACTCCTATTTGTAATGTTTCTAATAATAAAAAAGATATTAAAAAATATTTTAAATTATTATTTATATTATTATAATTAGATAAAACAGCTATAGGACTTATAAATGTTGTTAATAATAAAAAATATAATGAAATTCCATCTATACCTATATTTAAATGACAATAACTTAAATCTATAAATTCATATACAAATTGATATTGACTAGTATTTGAATCAAATTCTAATCATATGTATATTGATATTAAGAAATTTATTATCATACTTATTAAAGTTATTCTTTTCATTCTTATTTTATTTCCTATTGAATTTTCTGGTATTGTTAATAATAATAAAGTACCTATTATAGGTATTAATAATAATAAACTAAGCATTAATAAATAAAAATTTTCTCCGATATTTGCGACTAGATTGTCTATTTAAATTTTTTAATAGATTTTTAATCTTTTTATATTATTTTTATTTTCATTAAACAAAAAAAACAAAATATATAATTTGTTTATTAAAGTTATAAAAACAACAAATTTTTGTTTTTTATTCTTCTTTTAAAATATATTTCTATATTATTCTATATATTAAATAAATTAATTTAAATTAATCTAAACTTACAATCTATATAATATAAATTATTAAATATATAATAAATATCATATTTAATTAAAAATCGGACACTGTGAGATTTGAACTCACGACTTTATTCAAGTACTCGTTTTCAAAACGAGCGCCATAAACCAGACTCGACCAAGTACCCTATATAATTATATTATTAATTTTATATAAATATATACAAAAAAAACAAAAAATTTTTATTTATTTAAATAAGACCGAAGGGGGTTGAACCCTTATAATATCCATTATGAGCGAACTGCATTACCAATTATGCTACAGTCTTTTTATATAATTCTTTTATAAAAATAAATTAAAAAATAATAATTATATAATAAAAAGGGGGTAAATTTATTGAAATTAAAATTTAATAAAATTAGAAATTAAAATTATTAAAATTTACAAATTCAAATGAGTTATAATCAGAAGGATTGATTCATTAATATCATTTGTACATAAATCCTCAACTGAAAATATACCAATTATATTTTCTAATGCTTCATAAGTTATATTGTTAGCTTCAATTTCTTCACTATATAAGCTACATATTTCAAAATGTTTTAATTCATGTATTGAAAATTCATCTATATCTACATTTGGCATAAAAAATAAATCTAATTCAGTTGGATCAATTTCTATAGTACTTTGACTGTCAAATGGAGTTTGATAATCAGATGCAATATCTGATTCAAAATCACTGTCAGTTATAGCATCTAGAATTTCATTACTTATAACTATTATATCTTCGTTATTTATAGTTTCTGTATTTATATTAAGATTTTCAGTATTATTATTTTTAAATAAGTAATATAAAGAACAACTTAAGATAATTCCAGAGCCTATTAAGATATAATAGAAGTTTAAATTATTATCAGTTAATAAGTTATAATTCATTATTTTTTATATTTATATTTAATTATTTATCAATTTAAGATTGAACAGGTAACATTTTGAAAGCATGTAATGGGATAGGGCTTTGTAATGTTCATTCTAAAGTTGTAGCTGTATCTGTTTCATTTTTAAATTGTTCTGAAGATGTGAAATAAGAAGGTATATTTCAAGGATTAGTATTTACTGGACTTCCATTAGCAAATATATCATAAATAATATAACCAAATAATACAGTAGCCATAATTGAAATCATTGATCCAAAACTTGAAATTTGATTTCAACCACTAAAGGCGTCAGGATAATCTGGTATTCTTCTAGGCATACCCGCTAAACCTAAAAAGTGTTGAGGGAAGAAAGTAGTATTAACTCCTATAAATAAAGTTCAAAAATGAATTTTTCCTAATAATTCATTATATGATTTTCCTGTAATTTTAGGAACTCAGAAATAAAATCCTGCAAATATTGCAAAAACAGCTCCCATTGATAATACATAATGGAAATGAGCTACTACATAATAAGTATCATGTAATGCTAAATCTAATGAAGCATTAGCTAAAATTACTCCAGTTACTCCTCCAATTGTGAATAAAGCTAAAAACCCTAATGCAAATAATAAAGGTGTTGTTAATCTTAAACTACCACCATATAATGTAGCAATTCAAGAGAATATTTTAATACCCGTAGGTACAGCAATAACCATTGTAGCTGCAGTGAAATAAGCTCTTGTATCTACATCTAATCCTACACTGAACATATGATGAGATCATACTAAAAATCCTAATATTCCAATAGAGAACATAGCATAAACCATTCCTAAATAACCAAAGATAGGTTTACCTGAAAATGTAGAGATTACTTGACTAATTACACCAAAACCAGGTATAATTAATATATAAACTTCAGGATGTCCAAAAAATCAGAAAAGATGTTGGAATAATATTGGATCTCCACCTCCAGCTGGATCATAGAAACTAGTATTAAAATTTCTATCTGTTAATAACATAGTTATACCACCAGCTAATACAGGTAAAGCTAATAATAATAAAATAGCAGTTACAAATATACTTCAAACAAATAATGGTAATTTATGTAAACTCATACCATTTGTTCTCATATTTAATACTGTAGTAATAAAATTAATAGCACCTAATAATGAAGATACCCCTGTTAAATGTAAACTAAAAATAGCTAAATCAACAGATCCTCCTGAATGAGATTGAATTCCTGCTAATGGTGGATATATTGTTCATCCTGTACCTGCTCCATTTTCTACTAATGCACTAAGTAATAATAATATTAATGAAGGAGGTAATAATCAAAAACTTATGTTATTTAATCTTGGAAATGCCATATCAGGAGCTCCTATATGAATTGGTAAAAAATAATTACCAAAACCTCCAATAAATGCAGGCATAACCATAAAAAATAACATTAATATTCCGTGAGCAGTTATAATTACATTAAATAATTGATGATCCCCTTGAAGAAATTGAACACCAGGTGAAGATAATTCTAATCTAATTAAAACTGAAAATCCTGTAGCTATCATACCTGCAAATATTGCAAATACTAAGTAAAGAGTTCCAATTTCTTTAGCGTTAGTGGAATAAAGTCGTCAATCCATATAACAATCTTCACTTATCCTTTTTTTTTACTCCTCTATTTTTGATTTAATAATATAACAAAAATTTCAAAAAACAAATTTATAATTTGACGGAATAGAGGTGATTCGAACACCTAAAGGATGACCCGAACAATTAGCAATTGTTTTAACTTTCCAATGTAAACTATTCCTTATTTATATTTTCTAAAGCTTTATTATAAAATATTTTATTAATAATTAAATATTTTTAGGGGGTAATTTTATTTAATTTTATCATTTTTTAATTAACAATTTGTTTTTTTTTATTATTATTAAATATTAAATTATCTCATTATTAACACTAATTAGTGTAAATAGATAGCATCTTTAATATATGATATTACTAATAATACAAATACATAAGCTTGAATAATAGATACAGCTACTTCTAATCCACATAATGCTAAGAAGAATGCAAAAGGAATTAAAGTGAAAATAGCTATAATAAAACTACTACTAAACATTTGATATAAGAAAGTAGATAATATTTTTAATAAAGAATGTCCAGCAACCATATTAGCAAATAATCTTATACCTAACGATAAAGCTCTAGCTAAATAAGATACAGTTTCTATTAATACTAATAATGGAACTAAAGCTAAAGGAGTACCTGATGGTACAAAATATGAGAAAAAATGTAATCTATGAATATATAATCCAAGTATAGTTACACCTGTTAATATTGTAAATGATAATCCAATAGTTACTATTACAGAAGTTGTGATAGTATATGAATAAGGTATATTCCCTATTAAATTACTTATTAATATAAAGAAAAATAAAGAATAAATAAATGGTAAATAAATTTCTTTACCTAATTGTTCTCTTACCATTGTATTAATTGTTGTAAATATACTTTCTATTGCTATACTTCATTTGGAGGGTAAAATTTTATTTTCATTATTACTTATTAAGTGTAAACTTATTATTATAAATAAAATTAATATAGAATATAATCCTAAATTACTTAAAGTTATATTTATATAACCTAATATAGGTGCTATTACACTTATTAAACTATTTACTTCAAATTGTTCTAATGGAGAATTTATAATTAAATTATAATTATGTAACATTTTAATTGTTTTAGTTTCATCTAAAATTAGTACTAAATTTTATTTATTAAATTTAATAACGTTTAACAATATTTAATTTATTCTATTTAAAATAATAAATCTTTAAAGAAACTATAAATTTAAGTTAGAAGAAATTTATTTATTTAAGATATATATACTTATAATTTTTAAAATATATAAAAATTATAGTCTTTACCAGATTCGAACTGGCACTAGCAACTTGAAGGGTAGCTGTACGACCATTATACTAAAAAACCTTATTATAATTAAATATAAATTATGAAATTTTCGATCGATATAACAATCAAATTCTGAAATTTATTTATTGAATTAATCAATTCATATAATAAAAAAACAAAACAAAAATTTTTGTTTTTTGGTTCTAAAATTTTGTTTTTTATTTTATAAAATTTGATGGTAAAATTTTTAAATCTAAACAAGTTAATATTAACAAAGACAGAATGGGAATTGAACCCTTCTACTAACTAATGAGATTAGCGTGCAACCGTTACACTAAACTGTCTAAATATAATTAGATTATATTGAACACTATTGTTGTAAAACGTATACGAACAAAGAGACTTGAACTCTTAAGGAATTACTTCCACTCCTGCTTAAGAAGAGATTGTTTACCAATTTCAACATGTTCGCTTTTATTACTCTTTTATATTTAATTGTTTAGTTTTTTAGGTTCTTTTAAGATATGTAAAAAAATTAATTTAATATATATTTTTACTTAAACACTAAAAGGCGTTAATAGGAATCGAACCTATGAATAAAGTATTAACAGTACTCCGCAATAACCTCTCTGCCATAACACCAAAAAACAAAAAATTTATTTTGTTTTTATTTAAAATTTCAATTTTTATAAACACAATTTAAAATTAAATATAAAATAAATTATGGTAGGCACGATTCGAACATGCTGTATGTCTCCTACCCAAAAGGAGCGACTGACCAATTTGTCATCTACCATTTAATTTATATATTGAGCAGTAAAGGAATCGAACCTTTTATGGCGCTAACCAATTCTTTTACAGAGAATCACCATTACCAATCGGATCACCTGCCCTTAATTTATAAAAAAGTTTATTTCTCTATTTCTTTGAATATAAAATTTTTTAAAACAACCAAAAAACAAAAATAATTTAATTTATGAATTCTTAAATATATAACAGGAAATTTATATGAATTAGATTAAATTTAAATTTCAGATAAAATTTTTATATATTTAGAATTGAAAGCACCTGGACTTGAACCAGGACTTTCTCCTTAAAAGGGAGACACTCAACCACTCGAGTTCTGCTTACTTATAATTATTTATTTAATTATAATTTAAAATTATATACTATAATGTAATAAAATAAATTATTTTTTAGAACCTACTGAGTTGACCAGATTCGAACTGATATTATTCATTACCAAAAAATGATGTTTTTCCAAATTAAACTACAACTCATATCTTTTTGTTTATAACTATTTTAATATTTTAAATAAATTATTTAAAATAACCTAAATAATATTGCCAAAAACTGGAATCGAACCAATATCAAAGTCTTACAAGGAATTCGTTTTACCAATTAAACTATTTCGGCTTAAACATATAACAAAATATTTTTGTTTTTTGTTTTGTTTTATTGTTCTTTAATTAATATATTAATAGCCATTTGCCCCGAGAGAGAATTGAACTCATATTTCTATATCTTCAGAATAGCGCTTTGACCACTAAGCAATCGAGGCTTAAAATTTAAATTATTTTAATTAAATAAACAGTTAACAAACTATAGTGAATTTAATCAAATTAAATAATTTATGGAGAAAGATAGACTCGAACTATCATATTTGTAATGCAAATACAACTGATTACCAATTATCAGATTTCCCCTTAGTTTATATTCTTTTAAATTATAAAATCAAAAATTTTTGTTTTTTTATTTTTATTATTAAATATCAGATATCTAAAATTTTATTAAATAAAAGAGGATTTGACTTTTAAATATCATATAACTATATAAAAATTTTTGATTTTAGTCTTGTTAAATTGAATTAGCTATTTATTAAATAATATCACTTTATTAATATATTATTAAATATAAGTTAAAAACTTAAAACACAACAAACAAAAAAATTTAAATTTATTTATTGTTAAATAAGGGGGTAAATAGAATGAAAAAAAATATATATAGTTATTGATAAAAATTTTTTGTTTTTAATTTTGAAAATAATTATTTATTTATTATTATTATTTTGTGTAGTAATAGATATGGCTCCTGAACCAATTTCTAATATAAATCCAATTGTTAATACTACAAAGAAAATTAAAGCTATACTAAATCCAAAAGTACTTACTTTATATAAAGTAACAGCTATAGGGAATAATAATAATATTTCTAAATCAAAAATTAAAAATAACATAGCTACTATATAAAATTGAATTTGGAAATCAGTTCTATTTTGTTTTCTAATAGCTGAATATCCACATTCATAAGCTGATATTTTAGATTCATCAGGTCTATGAACTGAAAATAAGAAATTTAAAAATAATAAAATAAAAGCTAAAATAGGAACACAAATAAATAACATTAATAAATTATTCATTAATAATTAAATAAAGATAAAGAAAGTATTGTTGTACTATTTAAAAAAATTGATGGTTTAAGAACAAATAATAAAATAGATAATGTTAAAGTAGATATAATAAAACTATTAGTACTACTTATTTCTATTTCTGAATTAGAATTTAAATTGTTAATTATTTTAAATTCTTTATCACTATATTCAGAGATATTTTCTTCTGTTGTAAATAATATTTTTATTATTTTTAAATAATAAGAAGCACTTATTATACTTACAATAATAGCTATTATAGACATAAAGTAATATCCATTTTGAATTGCTGAATATAATACAAATTGTTTAGAGAAAAATCCTATTAAAGGAGGTATACCAGCCATACTAAATAAACAAATTGTTAAAGTTATTGATAATACAGGATTTAAGAAAAATTGACCTTTTAATTCTGATATATAATTTATATCATTTTCTGTCCCTGTTTCATCTTCAAACATTATACTTTGTATTAAATCTTTATAAGAATTTTTTATTATATATCCAAATAATATTATTATTAAAAAAGTATTTAAATTTGTAATAGTATATTGTATTATATAAAATATTAAAGCTTCTATAGATTGTTCTGAATTAATAGCTAAAGCTAATAAAATAAATCCTACATGTGATATAGTACTATAAGCTAATAATCTTTTTATTTTAGATTGAGCTAGACCTAATATTGTACCTATTATTAATGATAGTAATGAACTTATTAATAATAAATTTGTACTTCATAAATAATTATTATTAAAACTTAAAATATTACTATTTATTATATTATTTAAAGGATTTAGTTCTAATAATATATTAATATTATCTATTAAATTAATATGAGTTTGTATTTCAAATAAAATTAATAAAATAGATATTTTAGGCATAATAGTTAATCATGTTGTTATTATTGTAGCACTATCTGCATACACATCTGGTGCTCAATTATGTAAAGGTGCTGCTGCTATTTTAAATAATAAACCTATAAAAATTAATATTAAACCTAAACTAAAACCTAATAAAACATTATTATTATCTATTACTGATATCATACTATATATTGAATCTAAATTAGTTAATCCTGTGAAAGTATATATTAATCCACAACCTAATAATATTATACAAGATGCTAAACTACCTAATAAAAAATATTTTAAACCAGCTGATATTGCTAATTCTGAATGTCTATATACAGAAGCTAAAATATATACTCCAAAAGATTGTAATTCTAAACTTAAATATAATGTTATTAAATTTGAAGAAGATACTAAAAATAATGAACCTAAAGTTGATATTAATACTATTATTGAATATTTTATTCTATAATTATTAATTGATAATATATTATGACCTTTCTCATTTAATTCTAGATTATTATCTATAAATTTATGATTTATTAAAGGTCAAGCTATTAATATCACAGAACCTGTTAATACTATAACTATATCAAATAATTGTGTAAATAAAGTAATTTGAAATAAACCATTATATATACCTATACCTGATCCAATTGACTGAATATAAAAAGCATTAAAAGTTAATGCTCCAGTATAAAGTAATAATAGTGAGGATATTCTTAAATATAAATTTGGCGAAATATTTCTATTTATTGAAGGTAGGGCTATTGCCACTATAAGAATCATGATACTAATAAACATCATTACTTTTATTTTGGTTTGTTTGTTTTTGTTTCTTGTTTTTAACTTAACTTTATTACATCCTATTGGATTTGAACCAATATTTAATTGCTTCGACGGCAAACGCTTTTCCAATTTAGCTAAAGATGTTACAGAATTACAATTTGTATCAAACTTTAGATTATATTTTAAATAACTATATTTTAAATAAAACATATTACATAAAAAGGATATAATATTTAACTAATAAAAACAAAATTTTTGTTTTTTTTAATAATATTAAACTTATTTAGATTTTAATTTGGTTGCAATAAAATATATTTAAAATATTTTATTTTATGTGATACGAGTAAAGAGACTTGAACTCTTACGATTCTATAACCATAAATTCCTAAGATTTACCCGGCTACCAAATTTCGGCACACTCGCTAATTATTAATAATAAGTGTTTATACCAAATATTTCATATTTTATTAATTAATTCAAGAAATTTCAGTGAAATTTTATTAAAAACTAAACCACTATATTTAAAAATTTTAAATAGAATTATAAGTAAGAGATAGAGTAATCGAAACTCTGTCTGCATAGTGTAAATATGCTGTTAAACCACTCAACTAATCTCTTAGTATTTATTATAAAAAAAAAAAGGGGGGTAAAATTTATTTATTTTCCAGCAGCACTTTCCAGTACGGCTACCTTGCTATGACTTTTAAGATGTTACTCAATTAAATTAATAAAAACTAATTAGTTTAACATAGCCGTTATAATATTAAATAATAAAATAACTATTTAAATTTATAATATATATAAGTCTAATATTAACTATGAAAAGTTTATAATTATATTTCCATTTCCATCAATATAAGCTTCTTCCCAGCGACAGACAGTTAGTTCATCACGGATGCTAATTTCACCGTTGCGCTTATTATCAACGATTACTCGAAATTCCTTCTTCATGTTCCCGAATTGCAGAGAACAATTCGTCTAAATTTATATTTTAACTTTTTTTAACGATTAGCTCTTCCTACTTTCCAAATTTCACTTTTGTATACAAAAAATGAAATTTAAATGAATTATTAATCTTTCGATTGTTTATTTACCTAAAAAATAAAAATTTTATCCTTATAAAAAAATAAATAAATATTTAATTCATTTTTGGAAAAAGTTTAGCATCACTTTGTAAAAGTTTTTGTGGCACGTCTATAGCCCAGTTCATAAGGGCCATAACGACTTGTCTTAGCCCCAAATGACACTCTATAAGAATCATTAATTGTTAAGTATGTAATTAATATTTTAATTAACAATAGGGATTTCGTCCGTTAGCGGAATTAACCTCAGTTCTCACGATACGGACTGAAGACAGCCATGCAACACCTGTATTAAATGTTTAATTTAAAATCTATTATTATTTTAAAGTTAAAACATTCCTTTATATTTTTAATATATATATAAAATTAAAAGTTTTTATTCAAGAACTGGTAAGGTTTTACGCGGATCATCGTATTAAATAACATGCTTCACTTCGTTTGCTCCGAAACCGACTAATTTTTTTGTTTTCAACTTTGCAGTTGTACTCACAAGGCGGAATGGTTATCGTGTTAACATTGTCATTAATTAATTTATTACTAATAACTACCATTCATCGTTGACAGAGAGGGGTATTTTGGGTATCTAATCCTATTTCCTATCCTCACCTTCGTTTCTGAGCGTCAATCATTAATGGAAAAAAGCCTTCGCCTTTAATATTCTACTTAGTATCTAAGGATATCAGACCTACTCTAAGCATTATTTAATATATCCTCTATTTGATTCTAGCTTTTATTCTTTACTTATAAATTTTAATAAAAATAAAGAAGTAAAATTAAAAGCCGCCTACAAACCCTTTACGCCTGATTAAGACGATTAACGTTTATGTCTCTGGCCTTACCGAGTCTTCTGGCACCAGTTTTGGACGACACTAATAATAAGGTAATATCATTATTTTCCCTTATGTTATCAATTTTTATAATTGATTTCAGTTAGCTAGTTCACTCTTTCGAGCATTGACTAATATTCTTGACTGCTGGTAGTATTAAACTACTTGAGAGATTTCATTCTCAATGTGGCCATTTGTTCTCTCAAACATAACTATTGATCGTCGGCTTGGTAAGCATTTACCTTACCAACTACCTAATCAAAATAAATAGTATTTTATAACAGAAAATTTCCTTTAATATAAATTAAATAACAATATTTTATTTATTTTAATTATTAATAATTTTAATAATTAAATTTATTTCCTATTTATGGAAATTATAAAGTAACTTATTTATTCTCCTCACCTTTACACCTTATTACCTTATAATATTATTATAAAATTATATAATATTGTCGGAAATAATGATTTGCATGTCTTAAACTACTGAACAACGTTCAATCGGAACCAAAATTAAATTCTTATGATTTTTAAACAATAAATTAATATTATTTTATTGTTATATTTTATATGCCTTAATTGCAATATTTTGTATCTCTTTTAATTTAATTTCTTATTTTAAAACTATCTGTAATGTCCAATTAATTCAAACAAAAACAAATTTTTACTTTTATTTGTTTTGTTTTTTGTTTTTTATGTTTTGTTTTTATTGTTCTAAATAAACTAATACTAATAAATATATTATATTTATAGTTTTTAGTTTAAATTTTAAGGTTTAAAATAAAAATTTTATATTATATAGATTTAAACAAAATTGAACAATAAATTGAATATTTTTGAGTTTTCAAGTTAATATCACTTAAAATTTTCAAGGGGGATAAAAACAAAATAAAAACAAAACAAAAATAAAATTAATTTAATATTATTTAATATCTTATAAATATATTATTAATTTTATAAAAAAGAAACTATTTATAATTTAATAATAGATAATAAATTAATAAGGTGAAATATTAAATGCTATTAAGATGCTAGGTACTAAAATAATAAAAGCAACACAAACAGGTAATAAATTTAATCAACATAAATCAATTAAAGCATCATATCTCATTCTAGGTAAAGTGGCTCTAAATCATACGAACATAAAACAGAATATACATGTTTTTAATCCTAATATAATAGATTGTAAATTCATTAAAGAATTATTAATAAATAATTCAGGCATATGATAACCTCCTAAAAATAAAATAGAAGTAATACAACTAAATAAAACTATTGAAGCATATTCAGCTAAGAAGAAGAAAACAAAAGGCACACTAGAATGTTCAGTAAAGAAACCAGCTACTAACTCAGATTCAGCTTCTTGTAAATCAAAAGGTGTTCTAGATGTTTCAGCTAATATAGATATAAAATAAAATATAAATACTGGAAATAATGGTATTATATATCAAATAGTTTGTTGATTTTCAATTATAGTTGTAAAATTAAATGAACCAGTTAATATAATTATTATTAATATAGCAGAACTTAAAATTAATTCATAGCTAATCATAGCAGCAGTACTTCTTAATGAACCTAAAAAAGCATAAGTAGAATTAGCTGATCAACCGGCAAATAACACTCCATATACACCTAAAGAAGATAAAGCTACAGTATATAATATTCCTAATGAAAAATCAAATAAAGTTAATCCTTGTCCAAAAGGGATTATCCCTCAACCTAATAAACTAAATATTAATGAAAATACAGGTGCTAAATAAAATAAAATTTTATTAGATTGAGAAGGTATAACAGTTTCTTTAACTATTAATTTAAGAGCATCACTAAAAGGTTGTAATAAACCATAATAACCTGTTGTATTAGGACCTACTCTTCTTTGATGAGCTGCTAATTGTTTTCTTTCTATCATAGTCATAAAAGCTACAGATAATAATATAGGTAATAAAACCAATAATACATCTAATAAATTAATTAATACATTTAATAGAGTTAAAATTAAATTATTTGTATTCATAGATAAGTATAATTATCATCTTTATTTATATTTATTGTTGATTTATACTTTATTATTTATAATTACTTATGGTTAATTAAATTTAAATAATTAAAGTATATAAAATTATATTATAATCTTAAATTATAATTTCCATAAATTTAATAAATATAAATATTGATTAAAATAGTTAATTAAAATTAACAACACAACTTATAAAAATATCTATTTTATATTTTTATTAATTATAAAATAAATTAATTATTTCTTTAAGTAGATTTAAATAATTAAATAAAAAAATTTAATTTAATATATTTAATTTAAGTAAATAATAATTAAATATAAGTAAAAACACTGTAACAATAAATTTATTTTTATATAATCAATCTAATTTAATAGGGATTTGTACTAAAATTATAAAAAACAAAAATAATTAATTAGTAACAATGGAAAAATTATTAAATTATTCTATTCTATTAAACTTTTAGACAAATTATAGAATAGTGTAACATTTTTTTTAATAAAAATTTTTATTCTCTTTTGGATTCGAACCAAAATTAACACTTTAGAAGAATGCAGTTCTACCATTGAACTAAGAGAATTCTTATAATTAAATTATTTTACTTTACATTTAACCTAATTATAATTTTACAAATAATAAAACATATAATTAATAGATTTCTTAAAACACAAACCAAAAATAAAAACAAAAAAGAATATAAATAGATTTTAATTAATTTAGAGTTAAGAGGGAATTGAACCCTTAATTTTATAGATTTTGCAGATCTACTACAGAAACCATCTGTAAACTCAACTCTAATTTATATAAATCTTACAACAATTTCAGATTTACTTATCGTTTTGTTTTTTGTTTTTATTATTTTAAATATTTAAATTTTTATTCTCCCTTTTTTACTTAAATAAACAAACTTTTAAAGATATCTCCTCATCTAAATTATATATAACTTTTATCTATAAATTGACTATTTTTCTTTATATTTAAGATTTATAATATTAATCGTAATCAAAAGATATCAAAATAGTACATAATTAGAAAATTAAATATATTAGAAAAGGGGGTAATATAAATTTAAAACAAAAATTTTTGTTTTATAGTTTTAATAAATTAAATAATTTATTTTTTATTTAATGATATGAATATAGGAGCAATCATAGCTAATAATAAAATAATACTACAAATTATTAATAATATAGCAGCATATGTATAAATTAATTGTCCTATAGCTTCAATTTGACTAAATGAAATAAATGTAGTATCTGCAATATTAGATTGATAAGTAGTATGAATATTATTAACAAAATTTAATTCATTATTATTTCAAATAAATAAATTAAAATTAGTTATAGTATCAAAAATAAAATTTAAACCAGATACATTATTAAAACTAAATGGTAAAATATTAAACAATTCAAACATGAATAATGAAGCAACTACAAAAGCTAAAGGTAAATTTTTAGTATATTGTTTTCCAGTATCTATTATATCTGTTAATGATATATTAATCATCATAATTACAAATAAAAATAATACAGTTATAGCACCTACATATACAATTATATATGATAAACCAAGAAAACCTATTCCAGATAATATTAAATAACCTGCTGCATTTACAAATACAGAAATTAAATATACTACTGATATTACAGGATTTTGAGAAGTAATAACTAATACACTAGATATTATTGTTGTAAAACTTAATATATTTATTAATATATATTTCATTTAAAAAATAATAAAAAAAAGCCTATATTATTAATATTCGATCTAAATTTTGAACGAAAAGGCTATAAACATTAAATTTTTATAAAATTATAAAAAATAATTGAATTTATTAAATTTTAATGTAGGTTTAACCTAAAAATATAATACTCTAATTAAAGAATATTTTGAAATATTATTATAAATTTTTATAATAAACTTAAATTTCTTTTATAAAAATAAACTTATAAAAATGTAATAATTTTATTTGTTTCGTTTATAAATTGAAAATCTAATGTGATTAATTAACGAAAACTGAATAGTAAATATTCTCTTTTATTATTAGTGACTTGAAAAGAGATAACACACATAATCGACAAAACACTTAACATAGGCGAAATACTGTCACAATCAGATTAAAAAACAAAAACGCACACATTAAGTCTACAAAACCGATTATAAGCTGCAGACATATAATACCTCATTATCCGAATTCATATCATACTCATAAAAACATGAAAAAAGGTCTCCTCTTTCCAAATTCAAAATCAAGCGCACAATAAAAGATCCAATTATACTAATTTTAAGAGGGGGTAATAAATTAAAATACTCTAATAATTAGAATATTGAAGAATCGAACTTCTTTATAAATTTCTCTTAAATTTACTGTTAAAACCATTTAACTTAATACCCTTTAAAATACCAAAAGGGGGCAAAATTATTTAATCTTATAACTATAAGATTAAACAAATCCATTTTTTTCTTTAAATGTAATTTCCACTTTTTTATATTTAAATATTATACTGAATTCTTTTAATTCTTGAATATTATATAATTTCATAGTATCAATACATTTATTAAAAATATATCTAGAAATTAATTGAGGATTACTCTTATTAGAAATTAAGATAGATTGAGATAAAATAATATAAGGTTCATCTTGTTTATCATTAGCTGAAATAAACGGAATTAAACTATAAATTTATTATCTTCTAATTTACCTAAAATTTTCGAAATATTACTAATATTTAATTCTAAAGATTTATAATATAAGAATTTACCGCATTTATTAAATATAATTCTATTATCTAAATCTTTAAGCAAAGTAATTTCTCTAGTAGAAATTAAATCAAATAATTTAGTTTTTAATTGTTCTAAATTCATTATTTCAATTATTGTGTTAAAAGGTTTCACTTCCTTAAAATATTTTAAATAAATATTATAACCCTTATTTTAAAATAAGAAATGGGGGGGGTAATAAGCTATCAAAAGCATATACCATTAGAGGAGAGCGCTAGAAATATTTAGTATTCTTTCAAACCGAATTACCTTGATAATTTAAATCTAAAATGATAACTTCTTTTAATTCAATTATAGAATTATTATCAGTTTCAATTCTAGAAGATAGATCAAAACTTCTCGATTGTATGTTACCACTAGAAACAAAGGGGTAATCAATTACTTGACCAGTATTCATAATAAATCTATAACTAGCAATTCTAGTTCATAGATTATCATATTTCAAGTCTACACTAATATTAGTTGGGGAATCTCCCATATGAATATTAGTTTCAACTTTATCTCAATCGTTAATTACATCAACAGGTATTTCTTTACCTTTACCTTTATCGATATTACTTATTACTAAATCATCATCGTCATCTTCAAATAATGCAACTGTATCATCTAATAAATTAGAGATACTTGGTTTAGTATTTAAAGGTGATAATCTAGATGGTTCAGGTTGTAAACCTAATTGACTAACATTAGGCGAACCAACTACATTAGAATCATCTCTTCTATTAGTAATTTGACCAAATAATTTGGATAATCTAGAACTAAGCTCTTGTTGAGTAACATCAGGTTTAGGAAAATATTGCTCCATTGAAGAATTACTTGAATCAACTTCAATTTTAGGTAAATCTTGAGGAAAAGCTTGTTGATTTACATCAGATGTATCAACTTTTAAACCTATATCTTCCTTAAAAGTTTCTTTAACTGAACTCATTAGATCTTTATCGTCTAAATTATCAGCATTATCAACTAAATTAGATATTTTATTAGATGGACTTCCTACTACATGAGAATCCTCTCTTCTTGCTTTAATTGAATCCAATAAATTAGCAAATGTATATTTAGGTTTAGTACTTTGCTCATTGATATCTGGTTGACTATCTAAATTATTTGCTTCATTTTTGAGGTGTATTAGGAGATAAAGCTTCTGAATGTACTGATGGACTACCTATTTGAGAATTAATATCTTGTGAATGTACTGAAGGCGTAGCTCTATCCGATCAAGCCATTCTACTTTCAATATTAGCTACTGCCACTTCTTCATAAGTATCACTTTGATTATCCATAATATTTTGATTGTTTGTATTAGTTTGATTATCTAAATTACTACTTTCAACTTCAGGTGAATTATGTTGAGTAATAAATTGATCTTCTAATTCTGTGAATCTATCTAACTTATCCATTACTTTCTCATCATCAGATATTTCACCATAAAACCCAGTTACATCAATTAATTTCTGTAATCTATCTCTTAATAATTTATATATTCCAGCACCAACAACAGCATTTTTAGGGAAACTAGCATTATCATAATAATTCAAGAACTGATCAATTTCATTTACAACAGAATTAGTTTCAGCTGTTAAATCTTGACCAGTAATATCTCTTAAACCAGTCATTTGTTGTTCAACTGGTTTAGTAAAATATTGATTCATAGAATTATCTGATGGTGGACTATTATCTAATTTAGAATCCACATTTTGAGTATTATCTAATTTAACTTTAGAGCTTGAAGCTATATTTTGAGTATTATCTACTAATTGAATTTGAGATTGATCTGATTTATTAGAATTAACTAGATTTTTCAATCTATCTTCGATTGTAGGCTTATTATCTAATGAGGGTTGAATATTTCCTCTATCCATTCCTGGATTATTTCCTCCAGTACCATCATTTCCTGATCTAGGTCTTCGAAATCAGTTATATAATACTGGACTTATCTCACCTCAATAATATCAAGTTATACAAGCTATTAACATACCAGCAATAATATAATATTTTTTATTATTAGATTCTTCTTTAACTTCTGGTTCAGGGTTTAATCATTCAGAGATTTTAGAATTTCCTTTACTTTTGTTTTGACTTCTTGTTGTTTCATCGCTAAATCCTTCAATCAAGGGTCTATCTCTCAATGAGATTTTTTGATTGGTAGTAATTTCTTTATCGGTAAAAATTGATGCAATGAACGAATAAAAATAAGTATTAGAAAAGTAAGTAATAATTCCAGACAAAATAAATCTAATTTCTTTAAATAAATCTAAATTAAAATTATCTAAAACTGATATACCAAATATTGATAAGATTATTCAATTAATAAATCTAAAGATTTTAGTAAATAAAGAATATTTTTTAAAAAATATGGAAGATAAATCTGAATATTATAAAGAACAATTTATCAAAAATATGACTTTTAGTTATACTATTAAAAAAGGTAGAGCTAAAGATAAAATTAGTTTAGATTCAACTAATATAAACTTAGAATATCAACATTTCCATCATCATAAATTACCTATTACTATGAATCCGTTAGAATATGGGTTATTATTAAAACAAATTGATAAAATATTCATAGTTCAAATTAATAGAACTAATACAGCTGTTATTACTAAATACGATGAATTTAATAAAGTTGAATTCTTTAAAGAAGGAAAATTAGTTTATGAATATAAAGATCATAAAATAGATGAATCTACATTTATTAGATCTATATTAAATAAACATTATACATTTAAAGATAATAAACTGATAGTACTAACAATTGATAAAACAGTTAATTTCATTCGGAAATTTGAAATCTGCATCAACCTTAACAAATAAAATTATTACTTTCGATATTGAAACATTAATTAAAAATAATATTATGATCCCATATTTAATCAAATGATTTGATGGTGAAATTGAAAATTCTTATTTCATCAAAGATTTTGAATCTTCAGAATTAATGATTATTCAAGCTGTTAAAGATTTAATGGTTAGAAAATATGATAATTATCAAGTATATATTCATAATTTAGCAAATTTTGATGGTATATTTTTATTGAAAATATTAACTGAATTAGGAGATATTAAACCAATAATTCATCATAAAGATTTAATTTCTATTGGATTTAAGTTTAATGGATATACTATTACATTTAGAGATTCATTACAAATGTTAATTGTTTCATTATGGAAATTAGGTAAGTCATTTAACGTTTTAACTCAAAAATCTATATTTCCTCATTCATTTGTAAATGAAAATAATTTAGATTATATTGGACCTGTTCCAGATTTTAAATATTTTGATAATATTTTAATTAATGAATATAATGAATATAAATCAAAGTTTAATAATAGTAATTGAAATTTAAAAATGGAAGCCATCGAATATTGTGGTACAGATGTTGTAAGTTTATATCAAGTAATAGTTAAATTTAATAATTTGATTTTCGATCTATTTAAAATTAATATTCATAAATATCCTACACTTTCTTCATTAGCTTTTGCAATATATAGAACTCATTTCTTGAAAAAGGATGAAATTGCTCAAATAACAGGTCAAATTGAAAAGGATATCAGACAAGGTTATACTGGGGGAGCTGTGGATATGTATATCCCTAAAGCACTTGAAGGTGTAAAAATCTTTAGTTATGATGTTAATTCTCTTTATCCAACAATGATGAGCGAATGAGAAATGCAAGTTGGTAAACCAACTTTTTTTAAAGGAGATATTTTAAAATAGATCCTAATACATTTGGGTTTTTCTATTGTAAAATAACGGCTCCTATTGATTTAAAACATCCAATTATTCAAACTCATGTTAAAACAGAACATGGTATCAGAACTATTGCACCTTTAGGTACATGATATGATATGTTATTTAGTAAAGAAATAAATAATGCAATTAAATTAGGATATAAATTTGAAATCTTATGAGGTTATAAATTTGAACCTAAAAACATATTTAAAGCTTATGTTGACTGTCTTTATAAATTCAGACTTAATTATCCTAAATCAGATCCTTTAAATTTTATAGCTAAATTATTATTAAATAGTTTATATGGTAGATTTGGTATGATCGACCAATTTCCAGATATATTAATATTTGATAATAAAAAATCTCTAGATGAATTTTTAAGTGATCATAATTTGGATATTTTCGATACAATTGATTTAGGTGAAAAAGTTTTAGTTAAATTTATCTCAAGAGATAAAACTAGAAAAACTATGTTATATGGTAATTTAGAAACTCATAACACTAATGTTTCTATTGCTTCAGCTATTACTGCTTATGCTAGAATTCATATGAGTCAATTCAAAAATAATCCTAATTTTAATTTATTTTATTCTGATACTGATAGTATCTATATTGATAGACCTTTACCAGATGAATTTATAAGTAGTACTGTCTTAGGTAAAATGAAATTAGAAAATATTTTAGATGAAGCTATTTTCTTAGCTCCTAAAGTATACTATTTAATTACTGAAACAGGGGAACATATTTATAAAGTTAAAGGCCTTTCTCATGATATTGAATTAACTTTAAATAATTTTGAAGATTTATTAAAAAAAGATTCATTTTTAAAAAGAATTCAAACTAAATGAAGAAAAAATCTTTCTGAAGGTAATATGTCTATTCTTAACGAAGTTTATACATTACAAGTTACTAATAATAAGAGAAAATTAATTTATGATGAAAATAATAAATTAATTGGTTCTATTCCTTATTTAATAAATAATGATAAAGAAATTATTAATAAATAAGCTTAACTCTGTTATAAAATTGTCCCCCCTTTAGATCATTAAATAAGGTAGAAAACTGGCCTCCATTTCTAACTTTGAATGGTTAAGGGTTTTTTGTTTTTTGTTTGTTTGTTGTTTAATAATTCAAAATAGTGTTTCTGACTGGATCCGTCTTAATGAGGGATTTTGGGGGTCATAATTGGCCCTCTATAGTACAAACAGTTGATAGTAAAGATTTAGAAATATTAATTGAATTATTTAATTCTTATTGAGAAATAAAATCTGATGAATATCAATTGGCTGAAAGCTTAGAAATAATATTTAGTTCTAATCTATTTAAAGAAGAAAAACTAACTAAAAAAATATATAAACCAAATTTATTAAAAATTGATGAAAAATCTTCATTTGAATTTAAAGTATATAAGTTACCCAATACAATGGATTTAACATTTTTAGGGGATTATATGTTTACTAATGATTATACTTCAGCCATAGTTTATAAACCAAACTCAAAAGCAATTTATCATATAACTTTATTTGATAGTTATCAATTAGTTGAGTTAAAACTAGGTGATAAAATAATAATAAGTTTTAAAGATATTATGCTTGATTCTAATAATTTAAATTCCTTCAAAAGAATTATAGATTCTCAAGAGTACATATTTGAAAATAAGTAACTATTACTTAAAAAAATTACTTATAAAACAAATTATCTAAAAGCTATTAGTCAATCTATATTTAGATCTTCTAAATTTATTACTATGGATTTAGAAACTAGATTAGTAGATAATACAATGGTTCCTTATGCAATAGGTATTTATGATGGAATTGAATCGTTTTCATTTTATTTAACAGATTTTTATAATCCAGATAAAATTATGATAATGCTATTGAACATTAAAACAAAAATGTTTTTATTAAAAAGATTAAAAATTTGAACAATTTTAAACATCAAGTCTATTTTATAAATTAGTAATGCTAAACTAAATAATTCACAGTTACTTACATTTGCATCCTATTAAGAAATGTTCTTTTTCTTATAAAAATTAAAAATAATTTCTTTTTCTTAAAAATATATTATGGATTAATATATTAAAAAGAAATATTTAAAAACAAAAATAATAGAAATAATAATTAAGATAGTATCTAGGGGTTAGTTTCTTGCTTTATATACATTCAGCGCTTATCTAATATGTTTGTGGCTACCCAACTATGCCTGTTTAATTAATTAATAATTAAATTCAACAATTGGTACACTAGAGAAACACAGCCTATTGATCCTTTCGTACTAGAAGGTCTTTCCCTTTTTACTATTTATTTCTTCAGAAGATAGGGACCATACTGACTCACGTCGTATTAAACCCAACTCGCGTACCCTTTTAATCGGCGAACAGCCGAACCCTTCCAAGCTTCTTCACCCGGAGGATAGGATGAGTCGA
>Ga0209180_10000045_pt1 | contig 64162 bp, 60 predicted proteins | sample CZO8metaG_3_FD_188355 | JGI IMG/M metagenome (GOLD analysis project Ga0209180, IMG submission 188355) | Vadose zone soil microbial communities from the Eel River Critical Zone Observatory, Northern California, USA - CZOApr15con2H2.8 metaG... | ecosystem: Environmental > Terrestrial > Soil >...
CCCCGAGCGCGAATGCTCGACTGCGAAAGCGCGTCGATGTTGCCCCTGCAGTCGGTCCAGGAAACCCCGGACGATGGGTACCCATGCCATTGCGGAGCCAGCCACATCATGCTCGGGACGGGACGCGCTGCGTCACCTTTCGCGTGCTGCGTGAACAACCCCGCGGCATTCGAAGAAGCACCGCTGGCGCACGAGTCGAGCGCCCGCCGCTGCGCCCGACTCTTCCCCTGAAAAGCAAACGGAAACCGCCGTCGATTTGTGCTCGCCGTGAGAGGGTTCGATCTCGTTGCTTCTGAAAACTCGGCTTGAGCGAGTTACGTGGAATGTGACTAATCGTGAGAGCGAGCTCCGCCCTGGTAGAGGCGCCGGAGGCGCCGGATCGAAGAGCGTGTTGCCGGCTACAGAGCGTTACTTCCTTTGTCGCAGGTCGCGGGCGACCGTTGCCATGAATTGGTCCGCCTTGAGGAAGCCGCCGTTCCAATCTTCGTAAGGAGCGAGCAGCTTTTCCTTCTGCATCTGCTCCACCGTCTTCCCGCTCTTCAAGCCCCGGGCGACCAGCGCCACGATTTCGTCCAGCCGGTTTCGGAACTTCTTCAAGTCCGCCACGGTAGAGAGAGGTCCGTGGCCGGGGATGATCTTCGCGTCGGGCGGAATCTGCGGCAAGAGCTCGTCGATGGCGCCGATCATCCCGCGCACGCTGCCGCCGCTGTCCAGATCGACGAACGGAAACCCATAGGTGACGAAATCGTCGCCCATGTGGACGACGTTGCTCTTGGTGAAGAAGACCACGGTGTCGCCGTCGGTGTGCCCGGGCGGGACGTGCAGCGCGCGGACGGGCTCGCCGTTGAGCCAGATCGTGACGTCGTGTTGGTAGGTGACGACCGGCAGCGCACGCGCCTCGGCGGGCTCGATCTTCATGTTGAAGGCGGGCAGCTCTCCCCCGACCTGCATCCGCTTGCGCACGTTCTCGTGGGCGAGGATCGCGGCCGTCTCGGCCATGGCGGCGTTCCCGCCGACGTGGTCGGAGTGCCAGTGGGTATTGATCAGGAAGCGGACCGGCTTCTGGGAGATCTTCGCCAACGCCGCCTTGATCTTCGGCACCAGCGGAGCGAACTGGTCGTCGACCATCACGATGCCGTCGTCGCCGACGCTGACGGCGATGTTCCCGCCGGAACCTTTCAGCATCCACACGGAGCCGGCCACCTGCGCGGCCGTGATCTCCACCTTGCTGAAGTCCTGCTGCTGCGCGAGAGCCGCGGAAGCGGCGAGCACGACTGCGAGGATCAGGCGCTTCATCCGATGGACCTCCGGGGAAAAGGACCGCGCACCATACTCCAGCGGGCGCCTGCTTGTCCGGCCGCCCTGCGGCACTAGCCGATGCCGGCACAGCAGCCACAGCTTGCGGCCATCATGCATCCCGCCGCGCAGATCGCTTGGGCGCTCGCGTTGGCCGCCCTGCTGCTGGCCATCCTCCGACAATCGGGCTGGCTCCTGCTCCTGGCGCCGGTCGGGCTGGAGCGCGCCACCGGACCGCGGGTTCCCGGCGAGGGTGGGGAGGACGAGCAGCTTCCGGAGACCGATCGGGCACCTCGCCGCGGGCTGCATGCGCTGACCTGCGCCGTCGTGCTGACTGCCGCCATCCGCGTCGGGCTGCTCGTCGCGCTGCACCGCTGAATCCAGGACGCTCGGCGGAGCGTTCTTGCTGCTGCGCGATCGTTGCGCTACTGACCGTCCGTGCCGCCCATCGTCGCCATCGACGGACCCGCCGGCGCGGGCAAGAGCACCGTCGCGCGCGAGCTGGCCCGGCGCCTCGGCTTCACCATCGTGGACACGGGGGCAATCTACCGGGCGGTCGCGCTAGCGGCGCTGCGAGGCGGGATCGGATGGGAGGAAGACGCGGGGCTGTCGCGGCTGCTCGACGCCGGGCTGGGAATCTCATACGTCCCGGCGGGCGACGGCCAGCGCGTGCTGCTCCACGGCGAGGACGTCACCGAGGCGATCCGCACGCCGGAGATCAGCCGGGGGGCGAGCGTGGTCTCGGCGCGGCCCGTGGTCCGGAGCAAGCTTCTGGGCCTGCAGCGGCAGCTCGGGCGCGGCGCCCCGCGGGGGGCGGTCCTGGAGGGGAGGGACATCGGGACCGTCGTGTTTCCGGACGCCGACGTGAAGTTCTTCCTCACCGCGAGCGACGAGGCCCGGGCTGCCCGCCGGCACGCCGAGCTGGCGGACCGGGGCCTTTCCGTGCCCTTGCGGGAGGTGCTCGCCGACCAGCGCCGCCGGGACAAGGACGATTCGGAGCGCGCCATCGCACCGCTGAAACCGGCCGCCGACGCGGTCGTCGTCGATACCACCGGCCTGGATCTGGGCGAGGTGGTCGAGCGGTGCTACAGGCTCGCGCGCGAGCGGCTTGGCGGGAAACCTTGAGGGGTGAAACGCATCCAATTCGGGTCCCTTCCTTACCTTGACACCATGCGGGCCCGCCTGTAGGGTCCGCCCGCTTCGACGGCGGAGTACCGGAAGAGACACCGCCGCCTGCCCTCGATCCCCGGGGCGCGCGGCGATTTCCATTTCCGAGGGGGCGAAGTTCCAGAATCGCAGGTCAGAACAAGTTCATGGCGAATCCTTCCCCCGGTTCCACCACCGATTACAAGAGCCAGTCCGCGCCGTACGAAGACGAAGATTTCGCTTCCATGCTGGAGGAGAGCTTCAAGGGGAGAGGCGGCGGAAAAGGCGAGCTGAAGGAGAACGAGATCGTCAAAGGTAGCGTGGTCCAGGTCACCAAGGACTACGCGGTCGTCGACATCGGCTACAAGAGCGAAGGCCAGGTCCCCATCCAGGAATTCGGCCTCGTCGACGGCAAGCCCAACGTCAAGGTCGGCGACAGGGTCGACGTGCTGCTCGAGTCCCGGGAGAACGATACCGGGATGGTCGTCCTCTCCAAGGAGAAGGCCGACAAGATGCGCATCTGGGACGAGATCTCGGCTGCGTGCGAGCGCGACGAGCTCGTCGAGGGCACCATCGTCGGCCGCGTGAAGGGCGGCCTCTCCGTGGACATCGGGGTGAAGGCGTTCTTGCCGGGTTCGCAGGTCGATCTGCGTCCGATCCGCAACTTGGACAAGCTGATCGGCGAGAAGTACAAGTTCAAGGTCATCAAGTTCAACAAGAAGCGCGGCAACATCGTGCTCAGCCGCCGCGTCCTCCTCGAGAAGGAGCGCGAGGAGCTGAAGAAGGACACCCTCCAGAAGCTCAAGGAGGGCGCCATCCTGACCGGCATCGTCAAGAACCTCACCGACTACGGCGCGTTCATCGACCTGGGCGGCATCGACGGCCTGCTCCACATCACCGACATGTCGTGGGGCCGGGTGGGGCATCCCAGCGAGATGCTCAACGTCGGGGACGAGATGCGCGTCATCGTCCTCAAGTTCGACCCCGCCACCGAGCGCGTCAGCCTGGGGCTCAAGCAGATCCAGGAGGACCCCTGGGCCCACGCGGCTGAAAAGTACCCGCCGGGTACGCGAGTCACCGGGAAGGTCGTCTCGCTCACCGACTACGGCGCCTTCATCGAGATGGAGCCCGGTGTCGAGGGCCTGGTCCACATCAGCGAGATGAGCTGGACCCGGCGGGTCAAGCACCCGTCGAAGGTGATGGCGATCGGCGACCAGGTGCAGGCGGTGGTGCTGGACGTGGACGGGAAGGCGAAGCGCATCAGCCTGGGCATGAAGCAGATCGAGCCGAACCCCTGGACGCTGCTCGAGGAGCAGTACCCGATCGGGTCGGTGATCCGCGGCCAGGTCCGCAACGTCACCGACTTCGGCATCTTCGTCGGCGTGCAGGAAGGCATCGACGGCCTGGTGCACGTCTCCGACATCAGCTGGACCCAGCGCATCAAGCATCCGGGCGACCTGTTCAAGAAGGGCGACGAGGTCGAGGCGGTGGTGCTCAACATCGACGTCGAGAACGAGCGCTTCTCGCTGGGGATCAAGCAGCTCCACCCCGATCCATGGACGGAGCTGCCCAACAAGTACCCCATCGGCAGCCGCGTGAAGGGCAAGGTCACCAAGGTCGCCGACTTCGGCGCCTTCGTGGAGATCGAGCCCGGCATCGAGGGGCTGGTCCACGTCTCCGAGCTGCGCGACGAGCGGGTGGAGAACCCCCGCGACGTGGTGAAAGAAGGCGACGAGCTGGACGTGAAGGTGATCGACATGGATCCGCACGAGCGGAAGGTGGCGCTCAGCGTGAAGGCGGCGCTCCACGAGGGCGACGACTACCGCGAGTACATGCGCAACCAGGGCTCGGGCCGCGCGTCGCTCGGCGAGGTGTTCGGGGAGAAACTGGGCGGCAGGAAAGGCCGCGACCGGTAGCCCCAGCGACTTGGACTCTGGGCGGCGAAGGGATTGCGCAACCACTGCGCGATCTCTCCGCCGCCCGCCCGCTCCCCCCGAGGCGCGGCAGACGCATCCTTTCACCCCGCGTGCGCGCCGTCCAGCCAAGATGAGATTTAAGTCGTAGTTTTCTGCGTGGTGGCTGGTACGGACTCGCGCGGCGGTGGCGTCGCGCTCTTGCGCCGGAACACCACGGCCAGGGCCAAGCCCAGGACCGCGCCAATCAAGATCGAGATGACTTGCGCGTGCACCAGCCGGTTCATCCCCCACTGGATGGCCTTGGGCGCGTCGAAGGTCATGGTCAGGCCCGCCGGGGGAGTGAACCACCAGATGAAGACCGAGGGCGCCAGCCAGGTCGTCAGGATGACCCCGAGCAGCGCCCCTGCGCACATCCAGCCGACGATCCGTGCCATGACCGTGAACCTAGAGGGCCTCCGGACGGCGGTCAACCGCCGCCTTGACTTCCCCCCTTCCGGCCCCTATGGTGCGCCGCTTTCCGCAGGCAGGGTAGCATCTTGGAACCGCTCACCATCGACGTCGACGAGATCGACGAGTCGGGCCAGGAATGGCAGGCCGACTTGCCCCGCGAGTTCATCGACGGGGTCCTCCGGGGGGAGCCTCCCACCGAGTTCCACGCCGGCGGCGCCGCGCGCGCGCGCGCCCGACTCACCAAGCTGGGCCGCAGCGTCCTCTTGCAGTCCCGCTTCACCGTGCCGATCGAGGGGCAGTGCAAGCGGTGCCTGAAGAAGGTGCGCCTGGACGAGCCCGTCGACCTGACGCTCACCTATGTTCCACGAGAGGGCGCCGCCGACGAGCCGGCCCGCCGGGGCGACCGTGAGTCCGAGGCGGCCGCGTCGTTCCAGCTGGAGACGGTCGACGAAGAGCCCTACAGCGGCAAGACCATCGACCTGGCGCCCGCGCTGCGCGAGCAGATCCTGCTCGCCGTGCCCCCTTCGCCGCTCTGCGACGAGGCCTGCAAGGGCCTGTGCCCGGCCTGCGGCAAGGACCTGAACGCGGGCGATTGCGGCTGCTCTACGACCACGCTCGACCCACGCTGGGCGGCGCTCAAGTCCATCCAGCTCGAAAAGAAGGAGAAGTGAGATGGGAGTCCCGAAGAAGCGCACCAGCCGGCAGAAGCGCGACCAGCGCCGGGCCCACTGGAAGGCGACCGCGCCGAACGTGGGCGCGTGCCCCAAGTGCGGCGAGCCGGTGCTGCCCCACCGCGCCTGCCCCAAGTGCGGCGAGTACCAGGGGCGCGTGGTGATGAAGGGCAAGGAGGAATAGTACGGCGAGCCGCCAGCGGCCAGCCGGGCGATGACGATCGCTCTCGATGCCATGGGCGGTGACCTCGCTCCGGCGGCGACGGTCGAGGGCGCCCTGCGCGCGCACCGGGAGCGGGGGCTCGACGTCGTGCTGGTCGGCGACGAGCCTCGGGTGCGCGAGGAGCTGCGGCGGCACGGAGCTGGAGCGAACGAGGTGCGCGTCCACCACGCGTCGCAGGTGGTGGAGATGGACGACCACCCGGGTCAGGCGCTGCGCAAGAAGAAGGACAGCTCCATCCGGGTCGCCTTCGATCTGTGCAAGGCGGGCCAGGCGGGCGGGATGGTCTCGGCCGGCAACTCCGGCGCCGTGCTGGCCGGCGGCCTGTTCGTGCTGGGGCGCCTCGATCACGTCGACCGCCCGTGCATCGGCGGTTCCCTTCCCTCGCTCGGCGGAGTAGGCCGGTCGGTCCTGGTCGACATGGGGGCGAACGTCGAGGTCACTCCGCTGCAGCTGGTGCAGTTCGCGCTCCTGGGCGAGGTGTACGCGCGGCGGGTCCTGGGCATCGCCCAGCCCCGGATCGGCATCGTGGCCAACGGCGAAGAGGAGGGGAAGGGCACCGATCTCACCCGCGCCGCCGCCGCGGCGCTGCGCAAGCCGGAGAGCGGAGTGGTGTTCCGCGGGTACGTCGAGGGAAAGGACGTGTTCGGCGGCGACTTCGACGTGATCGCCACCGACGGCTTCACCGGCAACGTGCTCCTCAAGACGGCCGAAGGCGCGGTGTGGGCCTTCGGTCAGCTCCTCAAGCGCCAGATCCAGGCGAGCGCGATGGCCAGCGCGGGCGCGCTCTTGCTCCGCAGCCAGCTGGAGCAGGTGAAGAAGAGGGTGGACTACGAGGAGGTGGGAGGCGCCCCCCTGCTCGGCATCCACGGCGTGGGCGTGATCGCGCACGGCCGTTCGAGCCCGCGCGCCATCTTGAACGCGCTCTCTGGCGCGGAAGCGTTCGCCGCCCAGCGGCTGGAGGAGGACCTCGCGGCCGCGGCGCTGCGGGGCACGCTGCTCTTCAAGACTTGACGCGGCGGTTGTCTAAGGGCTTTCTGCTGCTCTTTCCCGGAGCAAACCGATGCAGCGTTCCCGGATCGTCGGCACAGGCACCTACTTGCCGGAGCGGGTGGTCACGAACGACGACCTCTCGCGGAAGATGGGGATCGATACCACCGATGCCTGGATCCGGGAGCGGACCGGCATCGGCGCGCGGCGCATCGCCTCGCCGAACGAGGCGACCAGCGACATGGCCACCGTCGCCTCGAAAAGGGCGCTGGAGATGGCCGGCATCCGCGCCCAGGATCTGGACTTCATCATCTGCGGCACCGTGACCGCGGACATGCCCTTCCCGGCGGCCGCCTGCTTCGTCCAGTCGAAGATCGGGGCCACGAAGGCCGCGGCCTTCGACGTGTCGGCCGCTTGCGCCGGGTCGCTCTTCGCGCTCTCCATCGCCGACCAGTACATCCGGGGTGGAATGGCCCGGAAGGTGCTGGTGCTGGGCGCCGAGCTGCTCACCCGCATCACCGACTGGACGGACCGATCCACCTGCGTGCTCTTCGGCGACGCGGCGGGCGCGATGGTGCTGGTGCCGGAGACCCGGAGCGATCGGGGCCTGCTCTCGACCCACCTCCACACCGACGGGACGCAGGCCGGTATCCTCAACATCCCCGGGGGCGGCTCGCTCAAGCCGCTGAACCAGGACGTCCTCGATCGCCGGGACCAGTTCATCAAGATGAACGGCCGCGAGGTCTACAAGACGGCCGTGCGCGCCTTGGAGGCCTGCTCCCGCGAAGCGCTGGAGCGCAACGGCTACCGGCCGCAGGACGTGGACCGGGTGATCGCCCACCAGGCGAACCTCCGCATCCTCGAGCACGTGATGAAGAGGCTGGAGATCCCGCTGGAGAAATGCGAGCAGAACATCGAGGAGGTGGGAAACACCTCCTCGGCCTCCGTCCCGCTCACGCTCGATCAGGCGAACCGGGCCGGACGGCTCAAGGACGGCGATCTGGTGCTGATGATGGCCATCGGTGGCGGCATGGCCTGGGGCAGCGCGCTGCTCAAGTGGTAGGGCCGGAGGTGACATGCCGGTCGCGTTCGTGTTTCCGGGGCAGGGCTCGCAGGCGGTCGGGATGGGGCAGGCGCTGGCCCAAGCCCATCCGGAGGCGCGCGCGGCGCTCGACGAGGCCGACGCGGCGCTGGGCGGAGGGCTGCTCCGGCTCCTCTTCGAGGGGCCCGAGGAGGAGCTGCGTCAGACGGCGAATACCCAGCCGGCGATCCTGGCCGTGTCCATCGCGGCCCACCGGGCGCTGGTGAAGGAGGCCGGCGGACGCCTCCAGCTGCCGCTGTTCTATGCCGGCCATTCGCTGGGCGAGTACTCGGCCCTGGTGGCGGCGGGCGCGATGCAGCTCAAGGACGCCATCCGCGCCCTGCGCGCGCGCGGCACCTTCATGCAGGAGGCGGTGCCCGCGGGCGAGGGCGCCATGGCCGCCATCCTGGGCCTCGATCCGCGCCAGGTGGTGGAGGCCTGCAAGGAAGCCCAGGCGGAGGAGCCGGGACGGGTGGTGGAGCCGGCCAACTACAACTCGCCCGAGCAGACGGTGATCGCGGGCCACGCGCCCGCCGTGGACCGGGCCATCTCCAAGTCGAAGGAACGAGGCGCCAAGCGCGCCCTGCCTCTTCCCGTCTCCGCTCCCTTCCACTGCTCCCTGATGGCGCCGGTGCAGCCCCGCCTGGCCGGAGTGCTCTCGACGATCCCGCTCCGGCAACCCGCCGCGCCGGTGGTGGCCAACGTGACCGCCGAGCCGAACACCGATCCGGCGCGCATCGTCCAGCTCCTGCTCTCGCAGGTGACGGCGCCGGTGCGGTGGGTGGAGTCGGTGCAGCGCATGGCGCTGGCCGGAGTGGACACGCTCATCGAACTGGGGCCCGGCAAGGTGCTGACGGGGCTGGCGCGGCGCATCGACAAGAAGCTCCGTGCGTTCAACGTAGAGGACCCGCAGAGCCTGCGGGTCGTCCTGGACGAGGTGTTCAAGTGAGTCGATCGCTCGCCGCAGTGCTGATTTCCGCCGCCGCCGGCCTCGCCGTAGGCCTCGCCTGCGCAGGGACGACCGGCAAGAAGGCGATCAAGGAGCCCTGCACGCGCAACCTGGACTGCGCGTACGGCCTGGAGTGCGTGGACGAGACCGGCGCGCCGGTCGCCGCGGCGGGGGAGGATGCCGGCCCTCAGAAGGCTCGGACCTGCCAGTGGAAATCATTCGGCGACTGCGACGTCAGCGACTCGCCGGACGGGGGAGCCGCGCCCGCCGCCCCCCAGGGCGGGCAGCAGTGCCTGGCGGGCTACAAGTGCCGCGACGGAAAATGTACGGTGATGTGCGCCGGCAACAAGGACTGCCGGGAGGGAGAGACCTGCAAGATCGGCATCTGCCAGCGCCAGTCGGGCGGGCAGCTCGCGCAATGCTTCGACAACCGGGACTGCCCGTGGCCCGAGACCTGCTACTACGGCCAGTGCATGACCCGCACCGAGGGCGTGCGTTGCCAGTCGGATCTGGACTGCCATACCGGGTTCCGCTGCATCAATGGCGTCTGCCAATGAGGTGATTCGCGTGGCCCCTTGCCAGGGGGTCCGCCTGTGCTACAAGGCCGCGCCAGCCCGGCTCGGTCCAAAAGGGAAAGGAACGCGCACATGTCCGTCGAGGCGAAGGTCAAGAGCATCATCGCGGAGCAGCTCGGCGTGGGCGAGGACGAGATCAAGCCGGAGTCCGCCTTCATCGAGGACCTCGGCGCCGACTCCCTCGACATCGTCGAGCTGGTGATGGCCATGGAGGAGGAGTTCGAGGTGGAGATCCCGGACGAGGAGGCCGAGCACATCAAGACGGTCCAGGACGCGGTGAACTTCATCAACGAGCACAAGAAGTAAGCAGGGCCCCTGGCTGGCGACTGGCGGGCCGGGCAGGTCGCAGCTAACCTCAAGGACTCATGCAACGCGTGGAGCGCAGAGTCGTCGTCACCGGCATCGGCTTGGCCACCCCTCTGGGGATCGGCACCCAGCAGACGTGGGAGGCGGCGATCGCAGGGAAGAGCGGGGTGGGGCCCATCACCCGCTTCGACGCCAAGGAACTGCCCTGCCGGATCGCAGGCGAAGTGAAGGGATTCGACCCGGCCGCCTTCATGGACAAGAAGGAAGCGCGGCGGAACGATCTGTTCATCCAGTTCGGTCTGGCGGCAACCCAGATGGCGCTGCAGGACGCGCGCCTCCCGACCGACGAGCCGCTCGGGGACCGCTGCGGGGTGATCGTGGGGAGCGGGATGGGCGGCCTGGGCACGCTGGAGGACACGCATCTCACCGCGGTGAACAAGGGGCATCGCCGGGTGAACCCGTTCTTCATCCCCTCCATCATCGTCAACCTGGTCGGCGGGCAGATTTCGATCCGCTACGGAGCCGCGGGCGTGAACTACGCGCCGGTCTCCGCCTGCGCCACCGGCAACCACGCCATCGGCGAGTCGATGCGGCACATCCAGCACGGCGACGTCGACCTGGTCATCACCGGCGGCGCGGAAGCCACCATCACGCTGCTCGGCATCTCCGGGTTCACGGCGGCGCGCGCGCTCAGCGAGCGCAACGACGCTCCGGAAAAGGCGTCGCGTCCGTTCGACAAGGACCGCGACGGCTTCGTGGCCGGCGAGGGGGCAGGGATCCTGATCGTGGAGGACCTGGAGCACGCCCGCAAGCGGGGTGCTCGCATCTACTGCGAGCTGACCGGCTACTCGGCGACCGCCGACGCCTTCCACATCACCCAGCCGTCCGGCACCGGGGCGGAGCGCGCGATGCGTCTGTGCCTGAGGGACGCGGGGCTGCAGCCGGCGGAAGTCCAGTACGTCAATGCCCACGGGACCTCGACGCCGGTGGGCGACATCGCCGAGACCAAGGCGATCAAATCCGTGTTCGGCGACTGGGCCAAGAAGGGCCTCATGGTCAGCTCGACGAAGAGCATGACGGGGCACCTGTTGGGCGCCGCGGGAGGGGTCGAGGCCGGCTTGACCGCGCTGGCGCTGTACCACGGCATCATCCCGCCCACCATCAACCTGGACAATCCGGATCCGGAGTGCGATCTCGACTACGTGCCGAACCACGCGCGCGAGGTCCGCATCGAGTCCGCGCTCTCCAATTCGTTCGGGTTCGGCGGCACCAACGCCGTGCTCGCCTTCCAACGCTTCCGCGACTGACCCCCCGCGATCGAGGCCTAAAGCGTTTCACGCGGAGGGCGCGGAGGAAGGGGAGAGCGCGGAGGAGCGTCTCGTTTTCAAAAAACCATGCTCCTCCGCGCCCTCTCCTTCTCCTCCCCTCCTCTGCGTGAAACGCTTTAGGCCCTATCGGTTGTGGTATGAGGCGGGGTCACCGCTATGGAGATGGGATGGACTGGTTCGAGAAGCCGCTGGCCGCGGTGGACCCGGAAGTCGCCAAGCTGATCCGGGAGGAGACGGCGCGCCAGGCCGAGGGGCTGGAGCTGATCGCCAGCGAGAACTTCGTCTCCGAGGCGGTGCTCGAGGCGGCCGGGTCCCCCCTGACCAACAAGTACGCCGAGGGCTTGCCGGGGAAGCGGTACTACGGCGGCTGCGAGGTGGTCGACAAGATCGAGCAGCTCGCCATCGACCGCGCCAAGGCGCTCTTCGGGGCCGAGCACGCCAACGTCCAGCCCCACGCCGGCTCGCAAGCCAACATGGCCACGTACTTCGCCCTGCTCCGGCCCGGGGACCGCATCCTCTCCCTCTCGCTGGCCCAGGGCGGGCACTTGACGCACGGCGCGCCGGTGAACTTCTCCGGCAAGCTCTTCGAGATCCACCACTACGGGCTGGATCCCAAGACGGAGACGATCGACTTCGTCGCCACGCGCCGGCTGGCGCAGGAGGTCCGGCCGCGCGCCGTCCTCTGCGGCGCGTCGGCGTACCCGCGCACGCTCGACTTCGTCAGGCTTCGGGAGATCTCCGAGGAGGTGGGCGCGATGATGATCTGCGACATCGCGCACATCGCCGGCCTGGTGGCGGTCGGCCTGCACCCCAGCCCGGTGCCGCTCGCCGACGCGGTGACCACCACCACGCACAAGACGCTCCGCGGGCCGCGCTCCGGCCTCATCCTCTGCAAGCAGCTGCACGCCAAGGCGGTGGACTCGAACGTGTTCCCGGGCATCCAGGGAGGCCCGCTCGAGCACATCATCGCCGCCAAGGCGGTGGCCTTCGGCGAGGCGCTGCGGCCGGAGTTCAAGGAGTACCAGCAGCGGATCCTGAGCAACGCACAGGCGCTCGCGCAGGGGCTGATCGAGGGCGGCCTGCGGCTGGTGGCGGGCGGGACCGACACCCACCTGATCCTCTGCGACCTGCGCCCCAAGAAGCTGACCGGCAAGGTGGCCGAGGCGGCGCTGGGGAAGGCGGGGATCACCACCAACAAGAACATGATCCCTGGCGATCCCGAGAAGCCGTTCGTCACCAGCGGCCTCCGCCTCGGCACCCCCGCGCTCACCACCCGGGGAATGGGCCCTTCCGAAATGCGCACGGTGGCGAAGATGATCGTGCGCGTGCTCGACGCGCCCGAGGACGCCTCCGTGCACGATCGGGTCCGCGGCGAGGTGCGCGAGCTGTGCCGCCACTTCCCGCTCTACGCGAAGAGGCTCGGACAGCGCGCATGAAGTGCCCGTTCTGCGCCGAGTTGGAGAACAAAGTGATCGACTCGCGCCTCTCCAACCAGGGCGCGGTCATCCGGCGGCGGCGCGAATGCCTGGGGTGCGAGCGGCGTTTCACCACCTACGAGCGGGTCGAGGAGATCCTCCCCATGGTGGTGAAGAAGGACGGGCGCCGGGAGAATTTCGACCGGCACAAAGTCGTCGCCGGCATCCAGCTCGCTTGCCAGAAGCGGCCGGTCTCCTCCGAGCAGATCGAGGCCGTCGTCGACGGCATCGAGCGCAGGCTCCAGGAGCTGGGCGAGAAGGAGGTCCCCTCGAGCTTCATCGGCGAGTCGGTGATGCGGGAGCTGTCTCGCCTCGACGAGGTGGCGTACGTGCGCTTCGCCTCCGTGTACCGCTCGTTCAAGGACCTGGGCGAGTTCATGAGCGAGCTGAAGGAGCTGATCCACGAGCGCAAGGGCAAGCAGAAGTAACCTCCCCGAGCTCCTCATGGGCCTCGCCCTGAACGAGGCGGCGAAGGGGCTCGGCCGCACCCATCCCAATCCGGTGGTCGGGGCCGTGGTGGCGCGGGGCGCCCAGGTGCTCGGGCTGGGCCACCACCGCAAGGCGGGGGGAGCGCACGCCGAGGTGGAGGCGCTGCGCGAGGCCGCAAAGAAGGCCCGCGGGGCCGACCTCTACGTGACCCTCGAGCCCTGCAACCACCAGGGCCGCACGCCGCCCTGCACCGACGCGATCCTCTCGGCGGGGATCGCCCGCGTCTTCATCGGGAGCATCGATCCCAATCCGCTGGTGAAGGGCAAGGGGGCGCAGCGGCTCCGGGCGGCGGGCGTCGCCGTGCGCACCGGCGTCCTGGGCGAGGCCTGCGACGCGGCGAACGAGATGTGGTTCAAGTTCATCACCCGCAAGCTCCCCTGGGTGGTGCTCAAGGCCGCCGTGACGCTGGACGGAAAGCTGGCCACGGCGTCCGGCGATTCCCGCTGGGTGTCGGGGCCCAGGTCGCGCGAGATGGCGCACGCGCTTCGGGACGAGCTGGACGCCGTGCTGGTCGGCATCGGGACTGCGCTCGCCGACGACCCGCGGCTCACCGCGCGCGGCCGGGGCCAGCGCGATCCGGTGCGCGTGGTGGTGGATTCCGCCGCCCGGCTTCCGCCCGATGCTCGCGTCCTCCGCCAGCGGTCCCAGGCCCCCACGCTGGTCGCTTGCACGCTCCGCGCGGACCCACGGCGGGTGAAGGCGCTGCAGCGGGCCGGGGCCGAGATCGTGCGCTGCCAGTCGCGCGACGGCCGGGTCGATCTGAAGGACCTGCTCGAGCGGCTCGCCGGCCGCGGCCTGACCAGCGTGCTGGTCGAGGGCGGCGCGGCCATCCACGGCAGCTTCCTCACCGGGCGCCTCTGGGACGAGCTGTACCTCTTCATCGCACCCAAGGTAGCGGGCGGGAACGCCCCTTCCTGGGCCGGATTTCCCGGCGCGCGACGCATGGGCGAGGTCCTGGGAGCCCGCATCGTGGACTCGAGCCCGGTAGGCGACGATCTGCTCGTCACCGCCCGTCCCCTGCGATAGAACCAGGGAGTGTTCACCGGGCTGGTCGAGGACGTCGGGGAGATCGCCGGGGTCGCGCCCGCCCCCTCCGGCGGGGCGCGCCTGAGCGTCCGCACGCGCCTGCCGGAGGCCGACCTGAAGCGGGGAGCGAGCATCGCGGTGGACGGGGCCTGCCTGACGGTGATCGAGCGCGAGGGTGGGACGTTCACGGCGGACGTGTCGGTGGAGACCCTGCGCAGGACGACGCTGTCGGATCGGCGGGCCGGCGACGCGGTGAACCTGGAGCGTCCCCTGGCCCTGGGCGAGAGGCTCGGCGGCCACCTGGTGTTGGGGCACGTCGACGGCGTGGGGCGCATCCGCAGCCGCGAGCAGGCCGGCGAGGCCGTCCAGGCGGTGGTGGAGCTGCCCAGCGACCTGCTTCCGCTGGTGGTCGAGAAGGGCTCGGTGGCGCTCGACGGGACCAGCCTGACCGTCAACGAGCTGGTGGGAACGGACGCCATCTCGTTGATGCTCATCCCGGAGACCCTGCGCGCCACCACCTGGCGGCACAAGCGCAAGGGCGATCGCGTGAACGTCGAGGCGGACATCCTCGCCAAGCACGTCGCGCGCCTGTTGCAGGCCCAAGGGAGCCGAACGTGACCGAGATCGAGCGGGTGGAGCACGCGCTGGGGGAGATCCGGCAGGGGCGGATGGTGATCCTGGTCGACGACGCCGACCGGGAGAACGAAGGCGACCTGGTCCTGGCCGCGCAGCACGTGACGCCCGAAGCGATCAACTTCATGGCGAAGAACGCCCGCGGCCTGATCTGCCTGAGCCTCACCGAGGAGCAGGTGAAGCGCCTGGCGCTCCCCATGATGGTGCAGGAGAACGAGAGCACCTACGCGACGGCGTTCACGGTGAGCATCGAGGCGGCGCGCGGAGTCACCACCGGGATCAGCGCCGCGGACCGGGCCACCACCATCAAGGCGGCGATCGACCCCGAGGCCAAGCCGAGCGACGTGGTGCGGCCCGGGCACGTATTCCCGCTCAAGGCGCGCAAGGGCGGCGTGCTGGTGCGCGCCGGGCAGACGGAAGGATCGGTCGACCTGGCGCGCTTGTCGGGCCTGATCCCCGCCGGCGTCATCTGCGAGGTGATGAACGACGACGGAACGATGGCGCGCATGCCCGATCTGGAGAAATTCGCGGCCCGGCACGGCCTGTTCATCCTCAGCGTCGGGGACGTGATCCACTACCGGATGCAGCGGGAGCGCCTGGTGCGCCGGGCGGTGGAGGCCCGGGTGCCCACCGACTTCGGCGGGGAGATGCGCTGCATCGCCTACGAGAACGACGTCGACAACCTGAACCACGTCGCGTTCGTGAAGGGGACCTGGGAGCCCGACGAGCCGGTGCTGGTGCGCGTCCACTCCAAGTGCCTGACGGGGGACGTGTTCGGGTCCCGCCGCTGCGACTGCGGGCCACAGCTCCACCGGGCGCTGGAGATGATCGACCAGGCGGGGAAGGGCGTCCTGGTGTACCTCGACCAGGAGGGGCGCGGCATCGGCCTGATCAACAAGCTGCGCGCGTACAACCTGCAGGACGAGGGCCACGACACGGTCGAGGCGAACCACAAGCTCGGGTTCAAGGCCGACCTGCGCGACTACGGGATCGGCGCGCAGATCTTGTGGGACTGCGGCGTGCGCAAGATGCGCCTGATGACCAACAACCCGAAGAAGATCGACGGGCTCAAGCAGCTCTACGACCTGGAAGTGGTGGAGCGGGTCCCCATCGAAGTGGGCCACTCGGAGCACAACGCCGACTACCTCCAGGTGAAGCGGGACAAGATGGGACACCTCCTCTCCCTGGTCGGCGAGCAGAAGAAGTAGCCCGGCCCGGAAGCTCGCCCAGGAACCCATGTCGACCCAAGCGCCCAGACCGCAAGCCGCCCTGACCGCGAAGGGGATGCGTTTTGCCCTCTGCGCCACCCGCTGGAACCCGGAGATCGTCGAGCAGCTGCTGGCCGGCGCGCGCGCGGCCCTGGAGGCGCGCGGCGCGGAGGAGATCCGGGTGCTGCGCTGCGCGGGCGTGTTCGAGCTGGGGCCCCTGGCCGCGCGGGTCGCCCGGACCGGCGAGATGGACGGCATCGTCGCGCTCGGCTGCCTGATCCGCGGCGCCACGGACCACTACGCCCTGCTGGCCGCCGAGGTGACCCGCGCGCTGGGATCGCTGGCGATGGAGGCGGCCACTTCCCCCCGGGCCTTGGCGATCGCGTTCGGCGTGCTGACCTGCGAGGACATGGTGCAGGCCCTGGAGCGCGCCGACCCGCGCAGGATGGACAAGGGGGGAGAGGCGGCCCTCGCCTGCCTCGAGCAGGTCCACGCGTTGCGGGAGGCCGAGTCCCCCCTGCCTGCCGGTCGGCGGGGAGGCCGGTAGGTGGGGTCCCGGACCAAGGCGCGAGAGTGCGCGCTCCAGGCGCTGTACCAGCTGGACTTGAGCGGCGGCACTCCCGCGGACGTGCTGGCCGGCCTCTGGACGCACTTCGAGCCGGTCGACGAGGACACCAAGGCGTTCGCCGAGGCGCTGGTGCGCGGGGCACAGCGCGAGCAGGAGGCGATCGACCGGCTCATCCGGCGCACCTCGACGAACTGGAAGCTGGAGCGGATGGCGCGGGTGGACCGGAACATCCTGCGCCTCGCCGTCTACGAGATCTTGAAGCGCGCGGACGTGCCGGTGAAAGTGACCCTCAACGAGGCGATCGAGCTGTCCAAGAAGTACGGATCCGAGGAGTCCTCGGCCTTCGTGAACGGCATCCTCGATCGCATCGCCAACTCATCGGGCCTGGCCGGCCAGGTCCCCAAGCAGGAGCGCTGATGGAGCTGTCCTACTACCCGCTCACCATGGAGGCGCTGGACCAGGCGGACGCGGAAGCGCTCTGCCTGTTCGCCTCGGAAGACGAGAGGCCGCTGACCGGGCTTGCCGGGCTGGTGGATTGGCGGCTGTCCGGGCGCCTGTCGCGGATGATCCGCTCCGGCCTGGTGATCGGCGCTTCCGGGGAGGCGCTGCTCACGCCTCCCGGGATGCGGCTCTCCTTCAAGAAGCTGTTCCTCTTCGGCCTCGGCACCGCGCGCGGCGAGGACGAGCTGGCGGCGAAGCTCGCCGACGCGCTCCGCCGGCTCGCCCAGGCGGGCGTGAAGGACGCCGCCTTGCAGCTTCCGGCGCGCCTGCCTCCCGAGCTCGGGGTGCGGACCCTGAAGGCCGGCGACGGCACGCTGCTCCGCGCTCTCGTCTTCACGCAGGAGCCGGCGAAGCTGGTCACCTCGCTTTCCTCCTCGGGCGTGGAGCGCCGGGTGGTGAAGGTGCCGTCTCCTCCCAAAGCCTCCCCCGCACCGCGGACGAGGCAGAGGCCCACGCCCCCGGCCTCGCGCCCGGTTCCGCCGGCGTCGTCCGTGTTGCCTCAGGATACCGAGCCTGCCGAACCTCCCGTGCTGCGTCCGCCTCCGCCCAAGCCGCAGCGGTACGTCCCTCCTCCTCCGAAGGATCCGGGACCCAAGAAAAAGAAGCGGTAGGTTGTCGCCGGCCGGACGAGCCATGAGCTTTCTCGGAGCGGCACGTCCGCCGGAGGAAGCGCCATGACCTTGCTCGCTCTGCTGCTCGCCCTCGCACAGCAAGGGGGCCAGCCGACCACACACGATCAGCCCGGCGTCTCGCAGCCGAGCCCGAACGATGCGCGGCCCGAGCGATCGACCGCCAGCAACACCTCGGACAAAGCCGAGGCGCTCTCCCCGGAGCACCACACGGACCCGCAGGGCGGCACGCCGGCGAAGAAGGCGAAGAGAGCGAAGAAGAAGAACCAGGCGCGCGCGGCGAAGCCGCTGCCCGAGCCCTCCTCTCCGCCCAGCGCGGAGCAGGACCATCCGGAACAGATCGAGCGCAAAGGGGGCAAGGGCAAGGCACCGAAGCAGCCCAAGCCGATCGGCGAAAAAGCAGACCAGTAGCGCCGGGCCTCGCTCGAGCGCTCTGACCGCGTCTGTTGGGGGGGTCGAGGAGGGAGCGAGCTCTCATGATTCGTCACTTCTCGCCTCGTGCGCCTGGGGCGAGGCCGAGTCGCGATCGTGAATTCCGCGTCCGAGCATGAGTGGCGTGGATCTCCGTTTTGCTTTCCGGGGGAGCGCCAAGCCAGTCAGGCGAAGAGTGCAGCTCGCATGGGGAGCCCGGTCGGCAGCACGGGCCCTGGGCCACCCGGATTGACGCGCTGCGGCCCGTCCTGGAACAGGTTCACGCACGAGGCCTCGGCACGGGCGACGCTTCATCGCGCCATCCGGCGCGGGCAGCGAGTCGCCGAGGTTTCGACCACTCCCCGCAAGCACCTTCGGCGCGGGGCGCATCATCGGTCGTTTGACCGATGCCTGCCTTTTCTAGTTGACGAGTTCAGCAGGCCGTTTGGATTTGCGCTCCGATCATCGCGCAATCTTGAGTCCTGAACGCTCAGGAGGCGCTCCCCTGCACGGAGGATCGAGTTCCACTCTGGCGTGTCCCTTCGCCACCCCGCGTGCACCAGCGGCCGGCGCAGAGAGTGGGAAAACGGTCGTGCTACCAAACGTGCATGATCAACTCACTCGAAACCGTAGCGTTGCTCAGCGACCCGGATCTCCTCGCGCGGACGCGCGAGCTGGCCGACCACTCCTGTTGCACGGAGGCAGACCTCCTCGTGCACGTGGGCGAGGTCGACGAGCGAAAGCTCTACCTCGAATGCGCATTTCCATCCATGTTCGCTTACTGCCTCGGCGAGCTGCGGTTCTCCGAGGACGCGGCTTACAGCCGGATCATGGTGGCACGCGCAGCGAGGCGATTGCCGGCCATGATCGAGGCAACGCGGTCCGGGCAAGTCCATCTGACCGGACTGCGCCTGCTCGCGCCGCACCTGACAGCCGAGAATCACTGCGAGGTGCTCGCCCAGGCGGCAAACAAGACTAAGCGCGAGATCGAGGAGCTGGTCGCGCGTCTGACGCCGCAGCCCGCGGTCGCGCCTACGATCCGGAAGCTCCCGGAGCGGCCCGCACCAGCGCCGGCGGAACCTCTTGCCCTCGCCCTCGAGCCGGCGCCTGCAAGGCCGCCGAGGCGGGAAGACCATCGGCGCTCCATCGCGCCGCTTGCAGAGAAGATGTACCGGGTAGAGTTCACCGCGAACCAGGAACTTCACGACAAGCTGCGAGTGGCACAGGACCTGCTCCGGCACCGCATTCCGGATGGAGATCTGGCCTGCATCGTGGAGAGGGCGCTCGATTTGCTGATCGACCACGTGAAGAAGGAGCGGTTCGGGGTCGGTCGGAAACCTCGGCAGCCGTCCGTCGTAGCCGTGAAGGAGGAGGCGTCCTCCCGCCACATCCCGGACGCGATCAAGCGGAAGGTCTACCAGCGCGACACCGGGCGTTGCACGTTCGTAGACGACCGCGGGCGCCGGTGCCTGGCGATGGGTAACCTGGAATTCGAACACGTCGATGGATTCGCGCTCACGCATCTGCACGATGAAGATCGCATCCGGCTGATGTGCCGTGCCCACAATCAGCACGCGGCAGAGAAGCTCTACGGGCGCGCCTTCATGGAGCGAGCACGATCGTTACGTGTCTCGACTTGTTCTGGGCCGGGACGCGGCGCGTCAAGAGAGGCCACGCGCCAATTGGACCTGCTCGGCCAGCCGACACCCTAGGCCGCGCGGAGGCCCGGGGCCTGCGTTACCTCCCATCTGGCTCCCCCTGAAAAGCAGTGGAGACCGACGGTCGTTCTTCCTCCGAGGTGGAGTTCGTGGGCGACCCGCTCGAAATCGGGAGGAAGAAGTGACGAATCATGAGAGCGAGCTCCCCCTCGTAGAGGCGCCGGAGGCGCCGGATCGAAGAGCGTGTCGTGGGTGGCAGAGGCTAAGGAGTCAGCCTCTCCATCATCCGAGGAAAAGGGATCGTCTCGCGCACGTGGTGCAGGCCGCAGATCCACGCCAGCGTCCGCTCCACGCCGAGCCCGAACCCGGAGTGCGGCACGGAGCCGAACTTGCGCAGCTCGAGGTACCAGGCGAATGCCTCGCGCGGAAGCTTGTGCTCGTCGATCGACCGGAGCAGCGTCTCGTAATCGTCCTCTCGCTGCCCGCCGCCGACGATCTCGCCGTACCCCTCGGGCGCGAGCACGTCGACGCCGAGCGCCAGCTTGGAATCCTGCGGGTCCCTCTTGAAGTAGAAGGCCTTCAGCGAAGCGGGATACCGGTGCACCATCACCGGCCGGTCGAACTGCTTGGCCAGCACCGTCTCCTCGTCGCCGCCGAAGTCGGCGCCCCATTCGACGGGATGTCCGGCCTTGCGGATCGCCTCCACCGCCTCGGTGTAGGTGATGCGCGGGAAGGGCTTCTTCACCTTCCGGAGCGCGGTCAAGTCGCGCTCGAGCACGCCGGTCAAGTCTTTCTCGTGCTTGGCGAGGACGCTGCCGACGATCTCGACCAGGAAGTCCTCCGCGAGGTCCATGTTGCCCGCCAGGTCCAGCCAGGCGACTTCGGGCTCGACCATCCAGAACTCGGTGAGGTGGCGCCGGGTCTTGCTCTTCTCGGCACGGAAGGTGGGGCCGAACACGTAGGCCTTTCCGACCGCCATCGCCGCCGCCTCGCCGTAGAGCTGACCGCTCTGGGTGAGGTACGCCTTTCCCAGGTCGAAGTACGGCACCTCGAACAGGGTCGATGTCCCCTCACAAGCGGCCGGGGTCAGGATCGGCGAGTCGACCAGCGTGAATCCCCGCTCGTCGAAGTAGTCGCGGATGGCCTTGATCAGCGTGTGCCGCACGCCAAGGATGGCCCGCTGCCGGGAGCTGCGCAGCCAGAGGTGCCGCTGCTCCTGGAGGAACCCGACCCCGTGCTCCTTGGGCTGGATGGGGTAGCCAGGCTGCCCCTGGTGCAGGCGGAAATCCTTGACGTGGACCTCGAACCCGATCGGCGAGCGCGGGTCCTTGGCCACCGCGCCGCGCACCTCGACCGCCGCCTCCTGGGGAGCCCGCTCGGCCGCCTCGAACGCCGCCTCGGGAACGTCCTTCTTGGAGACGACGCACTGGACGACCCCGGTGCCGTCGCGCAGCTGGACGAAGTGGAGCTTGCCGCTGGACCGCTTCCCGTACAGCCAACCCCGCAGCAGGACCTCCTGCCCTTCGTGCTGGGCGATGTCGCTCACGTAGACCTGGGATTCCATCCGGCGCTGTATAGCAGACGCGACTTGCCCAAGCCGGGAGGGTTCTGGTACCTGACCCGGCTCCCCAACGCCGCGAAGCGTTAGAATGGCGCAGCGGAGGCAACGTGCAGGAGCGGTACGACCCCAAGGTGCTCGAGCCGCGCTGGCAGCAGCACTGGGCAACGAAGGAGCTGTTCCGCGCCGGGGTCCGCTCCGGCGCTCCCAAGCGATACGTGCTGGCCATGCTCCCCTACCCGTCGGGGGAAATGCACATGGGCCACGTCCGCGTGTACTGCATCACCGACGTCCTCGCCCGGTACGCCCGCAAACGCGGGTTCGACGTGCTGCACCCGCTGGGCTGGGACTCCTTCGGGCTGCCCGCCGAGAACGCCGCCATCAAGGAAGGCCTGCACCCGGCCGTCCGCACGCCGAAGAACATCGCCTCCTTCAAGGAGGACGTGATCTCGCTGGGGATCTCCATCGACTGGTCGCGGGAGATCACCACCAGCGACCCCGAGTTCTACAAGTGGAACCAGTGGTTCTTCCTCCGGATGATGGAGCGCGGCCTTGTCTACCGCCGGCGCTCGCGCGTCAACTTCTGCCCGAGCTGCAACACGGTGCTGGCCAACGAGCAGGTCGAGGACGGGCTCTGCTGGCGCTGCGGCAGCGTGGTGGAGGAGCGCGAGATCCCGGAATGGGCGTTCCGGATCACGCACTACGCGGATCGGTTGCTGGAAGGCCTCGACGGCCTGGACTGGCCGGAGCGCGTCAGCACCATGCAGCGGAACTGGATCGGGCGCTCCGACGGCCTGGAGATCGAGTTCCCGGTGGTGGGGGCCGGCGAGGACGACGCGTTCCGCGTCTTCACCACCCGGGCGGACACCATCTTCGGGGCCACCTACGTCGCGGCCGCGCCCGATCACCCGCTGCTGCAGAGGCTCCTCAAGGGCGCCAAGCGCAAGGAGATCGACGCCTTCGCCGAGCGCGTCCGGGCGGCGGCGAGGCAGGTGGGGGAAGGCGCCGCGGCCGCGGAGAAGGAAGGGATCGACACCGGCCTGCGCGCGCGAAACCCATTCACCGGAGAGCACGTCCCGGTGTGGGTGGCGAACTTCGTCCTGGCCGGGTACGGGACCGGCGCCGTGATGAGCGTGCCCGCGCACGATCAGCGCGACTTCGAGTTCGCCCACAAGTACGGGTTGCCCATCCGCTGGGTCGTGCAGCCGGACGAGGCACAGAAGCCGGAGACGGCTTCGGCCGAGAAGGCATTCACCGAGTACGGAGTGCTGGTCGATTCGGGAGACTTCACCGGCCTTCCCTCGGAGCAGGCGCGGCTCGCCATCGCCGCCGAGGCGCAGCGGCGCGGGATTGGCCGCCCGACGGTGAACTACCACCTGCGCGACTGGGGGATCTCGCGGCAGCGGTACTGGGGGACGCCGATCCCCATCGTGTACTGCAAGAAGTGCGATCCGGAGGGGAAGGGCATCCCGGTCCCCGACGAGGACCTGCCCGTCCTCCTGCCGGACATCGACGTCAAGGAGGTCCTGACGGGCAAGGGGGAGCCGCCCCTGGCCAAGGTGCCGTCCTTCGTGAACGTGAAGTGCCCGCGCTGCGGCGGCAAGGCGAAGCGCGAGGTCGACACGATGGATACCTTCGTCGACTCGAGCTGGTACATGCAGCGGTACCTCTCTCCGCACGAGGATCGGGCGCCGTTCTTGCGCCACGACGCGGACCGCTGGCTGCCGGTGGACGTGTACGTGGGCGGTCCCGAGCACGCCGTGCTCCACCTGCTCTACTTCCGCTTCTGGACCAAGGTGATGCAGGAGATGGGCTTGTGCGCCAATGCCGAGCCCGCCCACAAGCTGGTCGCGCAAGGGATCGTGAAGGGGCGCGACGGCGAGAAGATGTCCAAGAGCCGCGGAAACGTGGTCTCGCCGCGCGAGATCATCTCCACCTATGGCGCCGACACCGCCCGCCTCTTCATCCTCTTCGCCGCGCCCACCGAGAAGGACATGGACTGGTCCGACGAGCAGGTCGAGGGCCAGTTCCGCTTCCTGGGACGGCTGCACCGCCTGTTCGCCGCGCAGGCAGGGAAAGTCGCGGGAAAGGCCGTGCACGCCGCGCAGACGCAGGGCGAAGCGCTGGAGCTGCGGCGCAAGACCCACCGGACCATCGCCCGCGCCACCCAGCAGCTGGAGCGGCTGCAGTTCAACACGGCCATCTCCAGCCTGATGGAGCTGTCCAACGCGGCCAGCGCATTCGAGCCGCAAGACGCGGCTGGCGAAGGGGCCCTGGCGGAGGCGCTGGAGACCCTGGCGCAGCTCCTGGCGCCGTTCGCGCCTCACATGGCCGAAGAGCTGTGGGCTTCGCTGGGGCACACCGCGAAGGAGCGCGACGAAGAGCTGTCGCTGCGCCCCTGGCCCGCGGCGGATCTGCAGCTGATCGCCGAGGAGACGGTCCACATCGCCGTCCAGGTGAACGGCAAGCTGCGCGGCGAAGTCCTGGTCCCCGCCACCGCCGCCGAAGAAGAGATCCGCACCGCCGCCGCCCTCGATCCCAAGATCCGCAACTGGATCGACGGCAAGACCGTCAAGAAGGTCGTCGTCATCCCCAAACGCCTCGTGAACTTCGTCGTCGCCTAAGAAAGGTTTCACGCGGAGGAGGGGAGGAACAGAAGCGAGGGCGCGGAGGAGCTTGGGTGTTTTCAAGAAACAAGACGATTGCTCCTCCCCTCCTCCCCCTCCTCCGCGCCCTCTGCGTGAAACGCTCTTTCGCGGTCATCGCGGTCATCCAGATGGGGTGTGGGTACAGGGTGGCGAGGCCGGGGGATTTGCCGAAGGGGCAGGAGATCAGGGTGGCGGGGTTCCAGAACTACACGGCGCAGGTGGAGGCGGGAGGAGTGTTCGCGGGAGCGCTGCGGGAGGAATTGGCGGCGCGAGGAAGTCTTGCCCCGGAAGGAGGCTCCGGGCCCGAGCTGACCGGCGAGCTGATCTCCCTGGCGAGCGTGCCGAGCGCGCTGGGGGCGCAAGGCGCCTCCGCGTTCAGCCTGTCCGCAACGGTGCGGGTGCGGCTGCGGGATGCGACGGGCGTCGTGTACGAGGACCAGGCCGCGCTGGGCGAAGACTACCTGGCCGGAGTGGACGTGCTGGGCACCGAAGCAAACCGGCGGGCCGCGCTCCGCCGCCTGGCTCGGAACCTCTCCCGCGAGATCCTGGAACAGATGAGCGTGGCCGCGCGCTTCTGACGGCCGCCGCGCGGTCCTACTTCGCGGGCCGAGGCGCGTCCGCCGCGGCCTTGCTGAGCCGGGCGATACGCCGCGAGGCCTGCGCCTTGTGGATCACGCCCTTCGACGCGGCCTTGGAGATGGCGCGGACCGCCGCGCTCAGCTCCGACTTCGTGCGCGCGGCGTCGCCGGCCGTGAGCGCCTCGCGGAACTTCCGCACCTGGGTGCGCACCGCCGAGGTGATGGCCTGGTTGCGCGCGCGGTGCCGGATTGCCTGGCGGTTCTGCTTCTCTGCGGACTTGGTGTTGGCCACGTTCCGATGCTCCGATCCGATCGAAAAGAGGGCGGTCCGATAGCACCGCGCAGGTCAAGGTGTCAATCGCCGAAGTCGCTTGGGGCCCTTCCGGCCGTCCACACGTTGTCCACGAGCCGGAAATCCGCGATTCCTGGGCATGTCAGGACCCTATGGGCGGGAAGGGAGGCGGCCGTACCCGCCCGGGCAAGCGCGCGGAACTGCGCCCCTTCTCCAGGCTCTTTGCGCCTTGTTGCGAGGAGGCGTTCGCCTCTCTCGGCGGTTCGTGAAAATTTTCAGGTCATCGCAATTCACAGCCGCTCCACAGGCCGGGCCGCGGCTGTGAAAACAGGCTCCCATGTGCGTCACGCCGGGCTTTTTTCCAGCCGCTTGGCCTCGTCCCAGAGCCGGTCCATCTCCGCGAGCGTGGCCTCGCGCGGGGTGCGGCCCTGCTCCCGCAGCCGCTCTTCGACGTGGTGGAAGCGCGACTCGAACCGGCGCACTGCTCCGCGCAGCGCCTCCTCCGGATGCACCTTGAGGAAGCGGCCCAGGTTGGCGAGCGCGAAGAGCAGGTCGCCCAGCTCGTGCTCCACCCGGCCGTGCAGCTGATGCGCGGCGGCGCTGGCGGGAGCGGCCGCGGAGCGGTCGGCGATCGCGCCCTCGAGCTCGCCCAGCTCTTCGCGGACCTTCTCCAGCACGCCTTCGATTTCCGGCCAATCGAAGCCCGCCGCCGCCGCCTTCTCCGTGATCCGCTCGGATCGGACCAGCGCGGGGAGCCCGACCGGCACTCCGCCGATCGCGCTGCGCGGCGCGCCGCCCGCGGTCTTGCGCTCGTCGGCCTTGATCCGCTCCCAGTTCTTCACCACCTCGCGAGATCCCGAGACGCTCACGTCGCCGAACACGTGGGGGTGTCTCCGGGTGAGCTTGTCGGAGATGCTGTCGCACACCTGGGCGAAGTCGAACTTGCCTTCTTCGCGCGCGATGCGCGCCTGGAACACCACCTGGAAGAGCAGATCGCCCAGCTCCTCCTTGTGGTGCTGCGCGTCGCCCGCCTCGATCGCCTCGATCACCTCGTGCGCCTCCTCCAGGAGATAAGGCGTCAGCGTGCGCAGATCCTGCTCGCGGTCCCAGGGGCAGCCGCCGGGGTCGCGCAGCCGATCCATGATGCGGAGCAGGCGGTCGATCGCGGCCTGCGCGGAGGTCGGATTCTGCATGGCGGGCCATCTACCACATGCGCCCATCCGCCAGGGCCGATTCCTTGCTGGCCCTTCGAGCGCGCCGCTAGGATGAAACCGTGTTCTCCTCGACGACGCGTCGCGCGGTCGCGCTCGCGGCGCTGTTCGCTTGCGCCGGCGCCAGTCCGCTGCGCGCCGAGGACGAGGCGCCGCCGCCGGTCGTCGCACCGCCAGCGCCGCCTCCTCCGGGCCAGGTCTCGATCCTGCCGGCCGAGAAGAGCGACAACCTGATCGCGCACTGGGCCCAGCGCCGCGAGTACCTGCGCGAGCGGGACCAGCGCCGGGCGGAGGACGAGGAGCAGCGGATCCGCCACCTCAAGGACGATCTGGCGCTGGAGAACCTCTTCGGCGTCGCCTCCGCGCTGGTGCGCGAGAGCCACGACAAGCTCGCCGCCGAGTCGCCCGCGCTGGCCCGCAAGGCCTGCAAGCTGGCCGTCGACCTGGCGCCCGCGCTGCCCGCGGCCCACATCTGCCTGGCGCGCGCCACGCTGGCCGAGGAGCCCAGCGCGCTTCCGGCGGCGGCGGCTTCCCTGGCTGCCGCCGCGCGCGCCGCGCTGCGCGATCCCCGGATCGGACGTGCCCTGGCGGTCAACGCCGGGGGGATCGCGCTGGCCGGCGTGGTGGGCGCGGCCCTGGCCTTCGTCCTGCTCCTCTTCCTCCGCCATTCGCAGCTCTACGTGCACGACGTGCACCACCTGTTCCCGGCGGGAGCGCGGCGCTGGCAGACGAATCTTCTCGCGGCGGCGCTGATCCTCTCGCCGCTTCTTCTCCAAGCCGGGTTCATCCCCATTCTCTTCACGCTGCTCTTCGCCGCGGCGCTGTACGCCAGCGCCGCCGAAGTCGCGCTGGGCTGCATCGCCCTGGTGCTGCTCGCCTCGCTTCCGTTCGCGTCGGCGGGGCTGGCGCGCTTGGCCGCTTTCGGCGGTCCCGCCGCCGACGTCTGGATGCTGGAGCACGGCGAGGGCACGCCCCGCGAGCTGCGCCGGCTGCAAGACAGGCTGCGCTCGGACAAGCCGGAGCTGGCGGTTGCTTTCGCCCTGGCGCACAAGGCGAAGCGGGAAGGCGATCTGGCCCAGGCGGAGCAGCTCTATCGCAAGGCGGTGGAGGCAGGGCGGGGCGCCTCCTACCAATCGCTCGCGGCCGTCCACAACAACCTCGGCAACGCGCTGCTGCTGCAGGGCGACGCGCAGCGCGCGGTGGCCGAATACCAGAAGGCGATGGACCTGCAAGACGACCTGGCCGCGCCGCACTTCAACCTGGGCCGCGCGTACGCGCTGGGCGGAGTCGACTCCCTGGAGAAGGTGCAGGCCGAGCAGGCGCGGGCCCTGGAGCTGGACCGCGACGCGATCGACGTATTCACCGGCGGCCAGCTGGCAGTCAGCCGCCGGTCGAACAAGTTCCTGCTCGACGCCCCGCTCGACGATTCGATGCTGGCTCCTCTGGTCGACGCCGAGGCGCGGCTGGCAGCTCCGGTCGACGAGGAGGTGCGAGCGATCCTGGCCGGGCCGCTGCCGGCGAGCGCCGCCACCGGGCTGCCGCTCCTGGCGGCGCTCGCGTTCATCGGGCTGCATGCGCTGCGCCACCGCCTCCGCCCGAGCGGCCGCTGCGAGCGCTGCGGCCGCGAGGTGTGCAAGCGCTGCGACGGCGACGCCCGTGCTTCCGAGGCGCTCTGCGCGCAGTGCGTGAACGTCTTCGTGCGGCGCACCGGCGTCGATCCGAGCGAGCGCATCCGCAAGGAGGTCGCGGTCCACGCCTATCAGCGGCGCCGCACGCTGGTGGCCCGCGGCTTCAACCTGCTCTCGGGCGCCGGGCACGTGCTGATCGGATATCCCGTTTCGGGCGTCTTCTTCCTGCTGCTCACCGCGGTGCTCGCCGCCAGCGTCCTCTTCTGGCACGGCCTGGCGCGCGACCCGGTGGCGGTCCGGTCCCAGGTCTCGCTGCTCCGCGTCGGCGCCACCGGGGCCTGCTTCCTGCTCGTCTGGGCGATCTGCCTGCGCGACCTGGTCGCCAAGCAGCGCGGGGAGGGCGCCTAGATGGCCCTCTCCGGCACGCTCAAGGACTTCGGCATCGCCGACATCCTGCAGCTCATCGGCCACCAGACCAAGACGGGCAGGCTGGTGCTCAAGAGCGGCCACGACGAGGTGGACGTGCTGTTCGTCGATGGCACGGTGGTCTTCGCCACCCAGAAGGCGCGCAACAAGGCGGACATGCTGGGCTCGCTGCTCCGGCGGGCCGACCTGATCAACACCCGGAAGCTGGAGGAGGCGCTCACCGAGCAGCAGCGCAGCTTGAAGCGCCTGGGCGACGTGCTGGTGCAGCAGAAGCACGTCGATGCGGAGAAGCTCTCGCAGGTCATGCGCCTGCAGACCACCGAGACGCTGTACAAGCTGTTCCGCTGGAAGACCGGGACCTACGAGTTCACCCAGGAGGACGTCGACGCCGCGTCGGCCGGGTTCGAGCCGATCCGGGCCGAGGCGGTCTTGTTGGAAGGCTTCCGCCGCATGGACGAATGGCCGGCGGTCCGCAAGAAGATCCCCTGGAATGACGCCACCTTCGAGCAACTGAAAGACCTGAACAGCCCGCCTGACGGCGACGGCGGGGGAGGGACCCCGGCCGAGAACCATCGCTTGGTCTATGCCCTGGCGGCGGAGGGCCGGACGGCCGAGAAGATCGCGGACGTGTCGCTCCTGGGCGAGTTCGAGGCGCTCAGGGCCCTGGTCGAGCTGCAGGAGTGGGGCTACCTCAAGGTGATGCCGCCGGAGCGCGGCACGGGCGCGGCCATCAAGGGTCTGGCGGAGGGCGGCAGGCGGCTGGCGAGGAGCGGGGCGCTCCTCCGGCTGGCGTTCTCGACCGCCTTCTTCGCCGCCACCCTGTTCCTGGTGCACCTGTTGGCTCCGGCGCTGGGGGCGACGCGGACGGAAAACCCCGCTCGGCGCGGGGCCGTGGCGCGGCTGCTTTCGCACGACCAGCTGCTCCGGCTGGAGAGCGCCCTGGAGCTATACCGGCTGGAGCACGGGGAATATCCCCGCGAGCTGCGCAAGCTCGTCGAGGGTCGATTGGTGGGCGAGGACGACCTGCGCTACCCGTACCGCGGGTCTTATCATTACCGGAGGACGCCGCAGGGGTTTGTCTTGCTCCCACCGCTCGATTAAAGAGAGGCTGATGGCAGAACCTTCCGCTCGCCTGGAGCTGATCGACAACGACGGAGCAAGGGCCCTTGCCGGGGGCCGCAGCGAGAACCTGAGGCTGGTGGAGAAACGCCTCGGGGTCCACATCGGACAGCGCGGCAACGTCTTCCTCATCTCGGGTGAGCCCGAGAAGGTGCAGCTCGCCGAGCGCCTGCTCGCGCAGCTTGGTGCGCTGATCGAGAAGAAGTACCCGCTGGGCCTGGAGGACGTGGAGCAGGCCTCCAAGGTGCTGCTCAACGACCCCAGCGCGGACCTGCGGGAAATCTTCCTCGACACCGTCTACGTCACCAGCCGCAACCGGCCCGTGACGCCGAAAGGCTTCGCCCAGAAAGCCTACATCGACGCCATCCGCCGTTACGACATCGTCTTCGGGATCGGGCCGGCGGGGACCGGGAAGACCTATCTGGCGATGGCCATGGCGGTGGCCGCCCTGGTCGAGCGGCGGGTGAAGCGGATCGTGCTCTGCCGGCCGGCGGTCGAGGCGGGCGAGAAGCTGGGGTTCCTCCCCGGCGATCTGGCCGAGAAGGTGAGCCCGTACTTGCGGCCCCTGTACGACGCCCTGCACGACCTGATGGACATGGACCGCGCGCAGGATCTGCTCGAGCGCGGGACGGTCGAGGTGGCGCCCCTGGCCTTCATGCGCGGGCGGACGCTGAACGACTCGTTCGTGATCCTCGACGAGGCACAGAACACGACCACCGAGCAGATGAAGATGTTCCTCACCCGGCTGGGCTTCGGGTCCAAGGCCGTGGTCACCGGCGATGCCACGCAGATCGACCTGCCCGCCGGCAAGCCCTCGGGGATGAACGAGGCGCGGGAGATCCTGCGCGAGGTGGAAGGCATCCGGTTCATCGAGTTCACCGATCGGGACGTGGTGCGGCACCCGCTGGTGCAGGAAGTCGTTCGCGCCTACGAAGCCGCGGCGAGGAAATGACATGATCGGATTGATCCTGGCGGCGTCCGTCGCGGCGAACGCGTCCGGCATCCAGTTCCTCGAGGACGACTACCCGGCCGCCCTGGCGCAGGCGCGCAAGGAGCACAAGCCGGTCCTCGTCGATACCTGGGCCTCGTGGTGCCACACCTGCCTGTCGATGCAGCGTTTCGTGTTCCCGGATCCGGGCCTGAGGCCGGTGAAGGACGCGGTCGTCTGGCTGTCCATCGACAGCGAGAATCCGAAGAACAACGCCTTCCTCGACAAGTTTCCCCTCGACGCCTGGCCGACCTTCCTGGTGATCGCGCCCCGCGGCGAGCGCGTGGTGGGCCGGTGGATCGGCGCCGCGAGCGTGAACGACTTCCGCGGCTTCGTGCAGGAAAGCGCGCGCGCGGCGGGGAAGGAGAAGCAGGACGCCGCGACCGCCGAGCTGCACAAGGGATACGAGGCGCGCGCGAAGGGCGACTTCGCCGCCGCCGCGGCCGCCTACCGCAAGGCGCTGGAGCTGACCAGGAAGGACGATCCGGCCCGGCCCGAGCGGCTCGTGCTGCTCTCCATGGCGCAGGCGCGATCGAAGTCGGCCGAGTCCGCGCGCGACTGCGTGCAACTGGGCCTGCGGGAGCTGGACCGGACCGGCGACACATCCATCGTCACCGATTTCCTCGCCGCGGTGGACTACTGCGCGCAGCAGCTACCCGCGAGCGATCCGCAGGCCGCGGAGCTGCGCCAGAAGAGCATCGCGCGCTTGACCGCGCTGGTCGCCAAGGCCGACGCGCCGCTCTCGGTGGACGATCGCAGCGACGCGCAGTCGAACCTGATGGAGCTGCTCGATGCCTCCGGCCGGCACGAAGAGGCCGCGCAGGTCGCGCAGGCGCGCCTGAAGCTGCTCGAGGAAGCGGCCGCCAGCGCTCCCGACGCGACGATGGCCTCGACCTTCGACGCGCACCGCACCGATACGTACCTGTACCTGAAGGAGCCGGCGAAGGCCGAGCGCCTCCTGTCCGAGCGCGAGAAGCAGATGCCGGACGACTACAATCCCCCGGCGCGCCTCGCCAGGGTGCTGCTCGAGCAGGGCAAGCTGCCCGAGGCCGAGGCGGCGGTGGACCGCGCGCTCGCGAAGATGACCCGCGGCCAGCGGCGCATGGGCGTGCTGGGCCTCAAGGCGCGCATCCTGGACAAGGAAGGCAAGCCCACCGCCGCCGTGGTGCAGGAGCAGCTCGAGGTGCTCAAGGAGCTTCCGAAAACGCAGCGCAGCCCGGATCTCGAAGCGCAGCTGCAGAAGAAGCTGGCGGAAGCACAAAAACGGTAAGCGTCGACTCCGACCTTCACCTCGACCTCGATCTGACCCCCTTTGCCCTCGACCTCAACCTCCACCTCGACCTACCCCTCGCCCTCGACCCCGACCTCGACCTTTCCCTCGACCTAGACCCGAACCTGCTATTATGACCGCCCCGTGAGCACCTCCTCCGGCGGCGTCTGGCGCCGCTTGATGCGCCGGCGGCGTTTTCGTGCCTTCCTGCAGCTCGCCGTGCTGGCTGCCGTCGCGGCCAGCGCGATGTTCCTGCTCACCCCTTCCCCGCTCACGCCGGCCATCCCCGGGGACGACTCGCTAGGGCAAATCGCGGGCTCGACCATCCGCGCGCCGCGCGACTTCGACGTGCGCGACCACGAAGCAACCGCGCAGAAGCGCGAGGAGGCGGCGCGCTCGGTGTGGGCCGTCTACGACTTCGACCTGAGCGCCGGCGACGTGCTGCGGCAGCGCATCTCTTCCGCCTTCGCCCAGGGCCGCGCCGCCATCGAGCAGTGGAAGCGGCAGAACCCCGGGAAGGCGGCGCGTCTCGCCGACCGGGGGAGGCGGCGCTCCCCCGGGCAGGACGAGCTGGTGCGCGCCCTGCTCGGGCAGCGCGACGAGTTCTGGAAGGCCTTGCAGGCGGTGATGGACGAGGAGGACTACCTCGAGCTGGCGCGCGCCGGATTCGATCCCGTGGTGGAGCGGGCCGCCGACCCGCTGATCGAGGCGGCGAACCGCGGCTATGCGGTGGCCGAGCGCGAGCTCCTGGCCGCCGACCGCGAGCGCGGGATCGTGGTCCGCTCCCTGCCGGGCGATCCGCGGGCGCCGGCGGCGGGGGCGGCCGGCCCGTCCGGGATGGTGCCGCCCGAGCGGCAGATGGGGCGCGACGAGATCGACCGGATCCGCGACCTGGCCCAGGTGCGGGCCGACATCGACCGCGCCGCCCAGGAGAAGCTCCGGCCGCTCTCGCCCCAGCTGCGCCGCGCGGTGGCGCAAGCCGTCCGCCGGGCCGTCCGGCCCAACCTGGCCTACGACGACGCCGAGACCCGCCGCCGCCAGGACGAGAAGCGCGCCGCGGTGAAGGAGGCGGTGCTGCAGATCCGCCGCGGAGAGCGGATCATCGAGGCGGGGGAGCCGATCACCAAGACGCACCTGCTCATCTTCCAGGCCATGCGCGCCGCCGGCCGGGCCGCTAGCGACGAGCAGGTGCGCTGGGGCGGAGCCCTCTTCGCGGCGCTCATCTGCTTCGCCCTGTACGTGTTCGCCCGGCGCAACGTCAGGCCGTTCCGGCTGCGCACCCGCGACGTCCTGATGCTGGCGGCGGTGCTGGTGCTGCAGCTGTTCGCGGTGCGAGGCAGCCTCTTCGGCGCCGAAGTGCTGCGCGACCTGTTGCGCGACAAGCTGCACGGAGCGTGGTGGGCCTGGGCTGGGGAGGCATTGCTGGCGGCGGTCCCGTACGCGGCCGGCTCGATGCTGGTCAGGTTTCTCCTCACCAGCGAGGCGGCGCTGGTGTGGACGGCGGGGTTCGCGCCTCTGTGCGGGGTGATGGTGGGCAGCGGCCTGCAGCCGGCGGTCCTCGCCCTGGTCTCCGGAGTGGTCGCCGCGGACCGCGTGGCGCACGCCCGCACCCGCGGCGCGGTCTTCCAGGCCGGCCTGTGGACAGGCGCCGCGTCGGTCTGCGTGCTGGCCTCGTTCGCACTGTTCCAGGGCCGCATCTGGACCATGGACACGGCCGCGGCGCTGTGCGGAGCCGCGCTGGGAGGAGCGCTGCTGGTGCCTCTCCTGGTGCTGCTCGCCGCGCCCGTCTTCGAGTGGATGTTCGGCTACGTCACCGACATCCAGCTTCGGGAGCTGACGAACTTCAACCACCCGCTGCTCAAGGACCTCATCGTCCAGGCGCCGGGCACCTATCACCACGGCATCGTCATCGGCGCGATGGTGGAGGCGGCCGCCCGCCGGATCGGCGCCAACCCGCTGCTCGCCCGGGTGGGCGCCTACTACCACGACATCGGCAAGGGAAAGAATCCCCTGTTCTTCGGGGAGAACCAGAAGGGCGAGAACCGCCACGACGCGCTCTCGCCGCAGATGAGCGCGAAGCTCATCCTCCGCCACGTGACGGACGGCGTGGAGCTGGCCCGCAAGGCCAAGCTCCCCCAGCGGGTGATCGACTTCATCGAGCAGCACCACGGCACCCGGCTGATCGGCTACTTCTTCCACCGCGCGAAGGAGGAGGCGGAGCGCAAGGGCGAGCCTCCTCCGCCCGACGCCGAGTTCCGCTACCTGGGCCCCCGCCCGCAGTCGCGCGAGGCCGCGCTGGTGATGATCGGCGACATGGTGGTCGCCACCTCGCGCAACCTGACCGAGGCCGACGCGGGCACGCTGCGGCAGCTGGTCGACCAGGCGATCCAGCAGATCGCCTCCGACGGCCAGCTCATCGAGTGCGATCTCACCCTGCGCGACCTGGACGCGGTGGCGCACAGCTTCGCGGAGACGCTGCACGGGATTTACTTCGCCCGGCCCGAGACGCCTCCCGACGCCCGGCCGTCGCTGCGGGTGCTCGAGACCGTCCCGGCGCGCGTCGCGGGCAAGTAGGGCAGCCCAGGGAGGCCGATGCGCTCTGGGCTGCGGGGCGTCTCGCGGAACGTCTTCCTCCTCGGGGTGGTCTCGCTCTTCGGCGACGTCTCGAGCGAGATGGTGGTGCCGCTCCTGCCGGCCTTCCTGGTGGCGCTGGGCGGCGGGGCCGAGGCGCTGGGCATCATCGAGGGCGCCGCGGAGGCGACCGCCAGCTTCTTCAAGTATCTCTCGGGCCGATGGGCCGATCGGGCGCGCCGGCTGCTCCCCATGGCGATCGGGGGTTACGCGATCGCCGCCGCCGTCCGTCCACTCCTCGCCCTCGCCGCGCATCCCTGGCACGTCTTCGCGGTGCGATGCGTGGATCGGGTGGGCAAGGGAATCCGCACTTCACCGCGCGACAAGCTCCTCGCGGCAAGCGCCGATCGCGACCGGCTCGCGGAGGCCTACTCCTTCCACCGCGGCATGGATCATTTGGGCGCCGCCATGGGGCCTTTGCTGGCCACCGCCCTCCTCTTGTGGTGGCCGGGCCGGTTGCGGCTGGTCTTCGCCCTTGCTGCGGTCCCAGGAGCGCTCGCCGTCGCATTGCTCTTCGCGGTGAGGGAGACTCCAACCTCGCCCTCTCCCTCACCCTCGACCTTTCCCTCGCCCTCTCCCTCGCCCTCTCCCTCACCCTCGACCCCGACCTCTTCCTCTCCCTCGACCTCGGTCTCCGGCCCTCCGCGCCGCCTCCTCGCCTCGATCTTCCTCTTCACCCTGGGCAACTCCACCGACGCGCTGCTGCTCCTCCGCGCGCAAGGGCTCGGCGTGCCGACCGCGCTCCTGCCCGCCCTCTGGACCGTGCTCCACGTGGTGCGCGCCGCGACTTCCTGGCCGCTGGGGCGCCTGGCGGATCGCCTGGGGCGCCGCGCTTCGCTGGCCGCCGGATGGGGCTGGTACGCGTTCTGCTATTCGGGCTTCGCCGCCGCTTCCGCGCCGTGGCACGCCTGGGTGCTGTTCGTCGCCTACGGACCGGTCGCCGGGCTGACCGAGGGCACCGAGCGCGCGCTCGTCGTCTCGTCGGTCGGAGCAGAGAGGCGCGGTCGCGCCCTGGGCGTCTACAACCTCGTCTCCGGCTTCGGCCTGCTCGCCGCCTCGGTGCTCGCGGGCGAGGTGTGGGACCACGTCTCGCCGGCGGCTGCGCTCGGATTGGGCGCCTCGTTGGCTGCGGCCGCCGCGGTCCTTCTTCTCGCCCGGCCCGGCGCTCCGCAGCCCGCCTGATCCCTCGGGCCGCACGGGTTCCGCGCTCTCGGGCGCGTGCCCAATTTTCGTCTCGTGGAGGCGACATGCGCGTAGAGGGCGGCCGCGTAGTCTCGCTGGAATACCTGGTGCGCCTCGGCAACGGCCAGCTGGTCGAGACCAGCGTGGGCAAGGACCCCATCGAGTATCTTCACGGCGGTGGCCAGATCCTGCCGGCGCTGGAGCGCGCTCTGGAAGGTTTGCGCGAAGGCGAGCAGGCCGCCTTCAGCATTCCTTGCGAGGACGCCTACGGCACGCGCAGCGAGGACAACGTCATCAGCCTGCCGCGAGCGCTGTTTCCCGTCGACCTCGCCCTGAAGCCCGGCCTCTGCCTCTACGCGCGCGCGTCGGGCGGGCAGAGCTGTCCGATCACCGTCCGCGAGGTGCGCGAAGATGCCGTGCTGGTGGACCTGAACCACCCGCTGGCCGGCGAGCGGCTCTACTTCGAGGTGACGATCCGCGCCATCCGCCACGCCGGCTCGGAGGAAATCTTCGCCGGCAAACCCCACGAAATCGAATTCGTTTGACGCCTACTTTTCTTGCAGGAGCTGCAGCCAGCGGGAGGATTCGAGGGAGCGGCCGGGTGGGGCGGCGGCGCCGAGGCGGGCGAAGGCGTCGCGCGCGGAGGACACCTCGCCCAGGTGCCAGGAGGCGAGACCGATCATGCGGAGCGCCTCCTGCTCGAAGAGGGCTCCGGGCAACCTCAGGGAGAGGGCCTCGCGCGCAAAGCGGGCGCAGTCCGGCCACTCGCCGCGGTTCTGCGACTGCTTGGCGACGAGGTACGGTGGTAGCCCCTCCGCGGGCTCGCGCGCTTCCAGGTCCCGCAAGAGGGCGAGCGTCTCGGGTTCGCTGTCGCCATCCGCCAGCAGACGGCGGAGCGCCGCCCAGCGGTCCGGGTCGGGCAGCGCCCACAGCCGGGCGGCGAGCGCGCGCTCTTGCGGTTCCGGCTGCGCCAGGGCGCGCGCTTCCTCGTACCGGCTGCGCGCCCCGGCCGCATCGCCCCTGCGCCAAGCCTGGTCGCCCGACTCTGTGAGCAGCGCCGCCCGAAGCGGCTGGGACAGCTTGGGATGCGACATCGCCCGCCGCTCCGTCTCCAGCGCGCCTGCCGCGTCGCCCGCGCGGAGCTGCGCGCGGCGCAGCTGCAGCAGGAGCCGCGGATCGTCGGGCTCGAGCTGCGCGCAACGCGACCACAGCCGGACGGCGGCCTGCGGGTCCTCCGCGCGCTGCGCTTGTTGCTCCAACTCGGCCACTTCGTGGGGGCAAGGGCGATGGACGATGCCCGGCGCGGCGAACCGCTGCTGCGCCAGCGCCTCGGCTCGCGGCTGTGAAGGCAGGCCATCGAGGAACGCGCTGTACGCCGCGGCCAGGCCGTCCAGGTCCCGCACCCCGTGCGAGTAGCTCTGCCGGAAGCCGGCGGGGCCGCGCGACTGCCACAGGAACCGGATCGCCGAGCCGGCGGCGGTATAGGCGCGCGCTCCCGATTCGCCGTAGAAGCGCGCCGGCGCGAAGAGGCGCCGGAGATCCGGGAGCAGCTTCAAATCGCGCAGCGCCCGCGCCTCCTCGTGCACGGTGAACTCGCCCGGCGGCCAGTCCGCGGCCACTGCGGCCCCTTCGACCAGCGCCATCTGCGGCCAGAGCCCGCCGGGCACGCCGAAGGGCCCCGGCGCGATCTCCGCGAAGGCCGCGTGCGCCAGCTCGTGCCGGAGGATGGGATGGGGCGCGGGCGCATCGTTCGTGTGCACCTGGCGCAGCCACGGCTTGGTGAAGCTCGTCTCGGCAGCCCCGGTCAGGCGCCGCTTTTCCTCGGCGCTCCGGTAGAGGAACACGTCCACCGGAGCGGCCTCGGGTGGAAGGCCCGCGAACTCCCGGACCGCGCGCCACGACACTTCCGCATCGTGCGCGAGCAGGCGCCTGTCTTGCTCGGTCTTTTCCCGCGGGAAGTGCAACACCAGGTGCTCGGTCCGCAGGGATCCGCCCAACTCCGCGTCCAGGCCGGCGGCGCTGGCCCGGAAGTGGAATCGCTCGGCGTGCAGGGACAACCACGCCGCGGGAGCGCCACACGCGACCAGCGCGACGAGCCCTGCGGTTCGCCTGAGTCCGGGCCCGGCCAGGAGCGCGGCCCCGGCGCAGGCGCCCGCATAGAGGATCGTCCCGGCGCGGAAGATCCAGAGCGCACGCGTGGGGCGGATCGCCTCGTCGTAGATCGGCCCCGGAAACCACCCGCCCAGGTGGTGGAAAGCGAAGATCTGCGGGCCGCGGGCGATGGGCCAGAGCGCCGCGAACAGCGTCGCGGCGAAGACGGCCGCGACGATCCAACCGGCGCGGCGGTGGGCGGCGAAGCCGCACGCGACGCCGAGCGCGGCGGCGAGCGCGCCGGAAGGCACGGCGAGCGCGACATAAAGGACGAGCCCCGCGAGCGGATCGCAAACGGGCCGGCGCAGGCCGTTGAGCAGGATGATGCCCAGGGGGATGGTCAGCGCCGTGAGCCCGGCGAGCACCGCGGCGCCGAGGGCGGGCGCCGCGTCGGCCCGGTTGCGCCAGATCTCCGTCCGCGCGGCCGCCACGCCCGGGGCAGCGCCGAATGCGCCGGCGCAGAGCGCGACGATCTCGGCCAGCTCGTACCCCAGGTGATCCGCCAGCGGCAGGAAGGCGCAGACCACCGACACCGCCGTCAGCAGCGCTACGTACGCCCAGGTCCCCCGACAGCGCCACAGCTCGCGCCACCGGCTTGCGGTCGCGAGCGGCAGTTTGTCATTCTGTTCGGAGATGACCTCTCCTTCCGACCGCCGAGCCGCGCCTCGCGGGCCCATCCGGCTGCGGGTCGACTACGAAAGGATGAACGCGTTCTTCGCCGACTACACGAAGAACATTTCCAAGGGAGGGACCTTCATCAAGACGTCGCGGCCGTTGCCGGTCGGGACGCGGTTCCTCTTCGCGCTGGCGGTGCCCGCGCTGTCCGAGCCGGTCACCCTCGACGGCGAGGTGACCTGGGTGCTCGCCGCCGAGCAAGCCCGGGCCGGCGAGGAGCCGGGCATGGGCATCCGCTTCGTGTTCGCCTCCGACGGCCAGCGCAGCGAGTTCGAGTCGCTGGTCGAGCGGATGATGGAGGAGAGCCTGGGCCGCTACGTGACGCAGGGCCTGCTGCAGAAGGCCTAGCGTTTTTTCCGGGACGGTCACTCCTCGATGGCTACGAAGACCGCGCGCGCGCCCGGACCCACCGCGTGCGCGGCGGCTTCGCCGCCTCCGACCTCGACCACGTAACGCGAGGGCTTTCCCACGGTCCGGGGCGTGTCGGTGCGCGGCTCGGCGCTCTCCACCACTCCGACCACCCGGCGGTCGTCGCCCAGGTAGATCAGGTCCAGCGCGATGAGCGTGTCGTGCATCCAGAACGGATGCTCGGACGTCTCGTCGAAGATGAACAGCATCCCGCGGTCGCGCGGCAGGTCGGGGCGGAACATCAGGCCGCGCGCGCGCTGCTGGTCGGTGCGGGCCACCTCGACCTGCACCACCCACGGGCCACGCGGCGTCTCGAACCGGACGGCAGGTTGCGGCATGTCCTTTCCTTGGGCCGGCGAAGCGCTGCCCCGGCACGAGCCGGCCAGGATCAGCGCGAGCAGGACGGGTCCGCGGCGCATCGGCCGCGACCGTATACCATCCTGGCGAGCCAACGGCGCTAGCCGCTCTCGCGCCGAAAGGCGCGAGTTTGCGGCTACACACGCGGAGCGTGACCTGAGGCTGTCTCCGGAAGCGGAGACAGCCTCTTAACGCTTCATGCAGTAATAGGTCCCGCCGAGCTGTCCGAAGAGCTGCTGGAACGTCCCGGGGGGAAGGCGCTGCTTCATGGTGTCCAGATAGTCCTGGTTCAGGTTCAGCTGGCCGCAGGCGAGGCCGGCCGGGCACGATCCCCCCTCTCCCGAGCACGCCTGCGAGCAATACGCGCCCTGGGTGCTGGGAATCGCGAGACAGGCGAAGCTGTCGCACTCGCTGGAGCCCAGGTAGAGGTACTCGCGGCCCGGCTGCGGTAGAAGCTCCGCTCCGCTCGCGTCCTGCAGGTGACACGGCGCGCCCAGATCGGTGCGCGCGCAGGCACTCCCCGCGAGCGCCAGCGCGGCCAGCGTAGCCGCGAATGTGCTCCGGAGGACAACCCGGCCTTCCTGCAGCGCGTGCATGCGGGCGGAAAATTGGTTCCCTCGGGCACGGCCGCAAGGGGTTGCCCGGCCGTACCTCGGCTCCCATGTTGTCCGCGCCATGCGCCTGTTGCCGCTGTGCTTTGCCGCCTGCCTGCTCGCCAGCTCCGCGCGAGCCGCCGACACCGACGAGATCAACGCCGTCCAGAAGCGGCCCTTGCGGCAGGCCAAACGGCTGGAGCTGTGGGCCTACGGCACGATGAGCATCGCCGATCCCTACCAGCAGCGGTGGGGAGGCGGGCTGCGCGGCATGTACCACTTGCGCGAGGGCCTCTCGGTCGGTCTCGACGTCGGCGGCCTGGCCACCTGGGCCACGCAAGACCTGGTGATCGCCAAGCGCGAGCTGCATGCGCGGATCATCGAGTCGAGCCAGCGCGCATCGGTGGCCGGGATGGCGTCGATCGCTCCGATTTACGGAAAGGTGGCGCTGCCCGGCGACGCGCTGGTGCACTTCGAGACGTTCTTGGACGCCGGCCTGGGCGGCGTCCTGACCGAGACCGAGGCGGGCAGGGGCGTGCGGCCCATGCTCACCGGCGGAGTCGGCCAGCGGCTGTTCCTGAGCGAGAACTTCGCTCTCACCGCGCGAGTCGGCGGCGAGCTCTACGCCGAGCGCGTGGTGGTCGAGGGCCAGCGGCAGACCCACGCGATGGGCTTCTGGACGGTGCAGCTGGGGCTCTCCTGGTACCTGCCTGGCGCCAAGGAGGAGCGATGATCGCGTCGCTGATATTGCTCCTCGCGGCGGCTGCTTCGGCCTCGCCCTCACCCTCGCCCTCAGCCTCGACCTCGCCGTCGCCCTCAGCCTCGACCCCGACGAAGACCTCCGAAGCCCTGGCCGTCAACGAGCTCCCCGCCGTGGCCGACGATCCGGCGGTACGGCTGGCGATGCGCGGCACACCCGCCTCGCTGCCCCCGGTCACCGCGCAGATGTTCCACGTCGGGGGCCGCACCGAGGCGCAGCCGATGTTCCAGTTCTCCATCGGCGACCCCTTCTTCCGCAGCATCCTCCTGGGCCTGCGCGTCGAGCAGCACCTCGACGAGCGCTGGTCTCTCTCCGCGCACGTGCTGGGCGGCTCGTCGCTCCTGTCCGCCCCGATCGACGTCTGCACCGACTCGTCGTGCAACAGCCCGGAGGCGGGACAGCTCCGCTCGACACCGGGCGACATCCGGATGATGGGCGGCGTGGAGGTGGGCTGGGCGCCCATCTACGGCAAGCTGTCCTTGGCGGGAGAGAAGACGATCCACTTCGATGCCTACGTCTCGGCCGGGCCCGAGCTGGTGCTCGAGCGCATCGCGCCCGATGCGGTATCCGGCACTTCCTCGCACTGGGCGCTGGGCGGCCGCCTGGGCATCGGGGAGCGCATCTTCTTCTCCAACAACTTCCTCCTCCGGCTGGGCGTGAGCCAGGTGCTCTACAACACGCGGGTCCGCGGCCTCTCCGAATGGGAACGGAAGCTGTCCTTGGAAATGGGCGTGGCGTGGATGTTCGGTGGGCGGTGACGCGATGAGGACCTGGTTCGCGGTGACGGTGGCGGCCCTCGGGGCGTTCGCGGCGCGCGGCGCGCCGGAGCCCGAGGAGGCCGCCGCCGCGCGGGCCTTCGCGGCGCTGCAGGGAGGAAAGCTGGACGCCGCGGGCGCCCAGTCGCAGGTGCGCGCCCTGTCCCTTGCGCTGGAGCGCGCCGGCCTTCCCGAGACGGCGCCCGTCGCGCTGTCGGTGCTGGCGGCGCAGGACGGCGAGGCCGCGCACGCCGCTTCCGCCGAGTTGCAGCGAAGGGCCGCGCAGGGCGGCCTTGCCCTCCTTCTGGCGATGCGGATGCCTCCGGCGGGGTTCGATGCGGCCCTCGCGGTGCGCGTGGCCCGGGCGCACCTCGAGCAGGCGCTGGTGCTCGCTCCGGTAGACGAAGGCTCCGCTTTCGCCGGCATGGCCGGCGGGACCGGAGCGGCCCTGACGCCGGTGGCGGCGGGAGCGCCGGTGCGCGCCGCGCTCCCCGAGGATCCGGCGCCTCCCCGCGTGAGCGCGGTGCAGCGCCTCGCCCGGGCAGAGCTCGAGCGGGCGCGGGAGATCGCCGGGCAGGTCCCGGCGGGCGACGCCGCCGAGGCCGAGGCGCGCGAGGTGAGCGCGCTGGCCGCGCTGGCAGCCGGCGACACGGCGGCCGCGGAGCAGCAGTTCGAGGCGGTCGCTCGCCTTGCTCCGCGCGGCGCCGAGCGGCGCGAGAACGCCCTGCTTCAGCTGGCGCGGCTCGCCTACGCGCGCGGAGACGACGCGCGATCCCAGGCGATGTACGCGCGGGTGTCGAGGGCCGCGCCGCAGTGGCTGGACGCCCTGTTCGAGTCGAGCTGGTCGCACTTCCGGCGGGGCGAGGACGAGAAGGCGCTGGGGAACCTGCTCACGCTGCACGCTCCGTTCTTCCAGGGCCGCTACTTCCCTGAATCGCACGTCCTCAAGGCGCTGGTGCTCTACGAGAATTGCCGCTACGCCGACGCGCGGCGGGCGCTGCGCGATTTCGAGGCGCGATACCGGCCCGTGCACGACGGACTCGCCCAGGCGCTCCAGGTCATGCCCACGGCGCAGGCAGCGGTGGACGCGGTCGCCTCCGGCACCCTGCTTGCCCGCCTGCCCGAGCCGGCCCGGGCCGAGGTGGTGCGGCTCCTCGGCACTCCCGAGCTGGCCCTGTCGCTGCGGCAAGTGACGGCGTTGGGCGCGGAGCTCGACTCGGTGGACCGCCGCAGCGCCGCGTTCCGCGGCTCGGCGCTCGCCTCGGCGGTGGTCCCGCAGGTGCGCAGCTCGCGCCTCGACCTGCTGCAGCGCACCGGCGAGCGCGCCCGCAGCGCCGTGGCCGACGAGCGAGGGGAGCTGCGGGAGCTCTTGGGCCAATCGCTGCGCCTCGATTTCGAGATCGCCGGCCGCGAAAAGGAGCTGGCCGCCGCGCCGCCGGCGGAGTCGTCGGTCTCGCAGCGGCGGCCGCCCGCGCAGATCGAGGACGACGAGGAGCTGTGGCCCTTCCAGGGCGAGTACTGGCGGGACGAGCTGGGCAGCTATCGCTTCCACCTGGGCGACCGCTGCGTCCGGCCCGCGCCCGTGCAGCAGGCGCAAGTGCCCGCGCCCGGTCCGGCTGCTGCCGCCTCCGCTGAACCATCGCCGGTCCCCGCGCATTGACGCGGGGCTCCAGGGCGCTCGCGGAATCCGTCGTCGCCGGTAGGCAGCGGGCTACCCAAGGAAGCGAATTTCCCCGTGCGCCCGGTCACGCCGGTTCACCAGGGAGTTCCCGGACTTGGGGAGCTGGGGGCGCGCGAGGCAGGCCCGAAGGTTGCACCGTGCGGCGCCGGGAGAGGAGCCGTGCGCCCGGCGGACGCCGGCCGACGAAGAGGACCCCCATGATCGCCTTCGCCATCGCCCTCGCCGCCGCAACCGTCGCGGCAGCCCCTTCCGCGGGCAGGCAGGGCGCGCAGGCGCTGGCCCAGCCGGGCCGGGACCCCGCGCTCCTCCACCGCGGGGTGGATCGAGCAGTCCGGGAGAAAGAGCAGGAGCAGGAGCGTGCGCTCCGCAGCCTGCTCGCCCTGGGCGGCAACGAATCGGAGCAGGCAGAGGTCACCGCCCGGCTGGCGAATCTGCTCCGCGCGCGTGGGTTGGGGCTGAGCATCCGAGCCGCGGCGGAAGCCGATCAGGATCCTGCCGGGGCGGAGCGCGACCGGACGGCCGCGCAGGCCGCCCGCTCGGAAGCGGTGGCGCTGTACCGCGACCTGCTCCGCAAGTACCCCCGCGCGCCCAGGCTCGACGAGGCGCTCTTCTTCCTCGCCGACGCGCTGCAGGATTCCGGGAAGGAGGACGACGCGGTCGCCACGGCGCGCGAGCTGACCCGGCGCTTCCGCAAGTCCGCCTGGGCGCCGGCGGCCCACGTCTTCGTCGGCGAGCACCTGTTCGAGAAGGCCAGGCTCGCCGATGCCCTCGCCGAGTACCGGGCGGCGGCGGAAGTGGAGACCGACGAGGTCTATCCGTACGCGCTCTACAAGGCGGCCTGGTGCCGCTTCAACCAGAACGCGTTCGGGGACGCGATGAAGCTGCTCCACAAGGTGGTGGCGGTCAGCCTGGGCGGGGACGCGGCCCACCCCTCCGAGGGAGCGGGCAACAAGGTGCAGCTCGCGCGGGAGGCGCGCCGGGACTACGTGCTGGTCTATGCGCGGGTCGGCGCGCCCGTGAGCGCCCGGGCGGAGTTCCGCGAGAAGTTCGGCGCGCGGGCAGGACAGAAGATGCTCGAGCAGTACGGAAAGCTGCTCTTCGATCAGGGCCGCGATCCCGAGGCGCAGCTCATCCACCGCCAGCTGCTGGAGATCCACGGCTCCACGCCGGGCGCCGCGCTCGATCAGACGCGCCTGCTGATGATCGCGGCCCGCGGAGGGAAGCGGAAGGACTTGCTCCGCGAAGCGCAGGCGCTGGTGGAGACCTTCCAGCGGGTGAAGAAAGCGGCGGGCGCCGAGCCCGAGGGCCGCGAGGCCCTGGAGGAAGCGGAGCAGCACGCGGAGGAGACGCTGCGCACGCTGGCCGTCCAGCTCCACAACGAGGCGAAGAAGACCCGCCTCGACGACACGTACGCGGCCACCAAGGCGCTGTACGCGGACTACCTGACCCTCTTCCCCAACGCACCCGATGCCTACGATCTGCGCTTCTTCGACGCCGAGCTGCTCTACGGGCTGGACGAGAGGCCGCGGGCGGCCTCGCTCTACGAGGAAGTGGTGCGCCAGGACCTGGCCGCCCAGAAGGCGGGCAAGAAGCCCGGGCGCTGGCTGCAGCGGGCGGCGTGGGGCGCCGTGGTGGCGCGCGCGGAGGTCGCCGGCGAGCAGAAGCCCAAGGAAGGGAACCACGCGCAGCGCCCGCTGACGTCCGACGAGGAGCTGCTGGCCAGCTCCTCCCGGCTGTTCCTCGCCGCGCTGCCCGACGGGCCGCGCTCGGTGGAAGTGGCGTTCAAGCTCGGGCGCCTGGAGTACGTCTCGGGGCGGCTGGACGAGGCGCAAAAGCACCTCTCCTGGATCGCGCTGGGCCATCCCGAGCACGAGCTGGCCGAGTACGCGGCCAACCTGGTGCTCGACATCGCGAACCTGCGCAAGGACTACCCGGCGGTGCACGCCTGGGCGCTCCGCTTCCTGGCGGACCCGCGGCTCGTCGCCCACGGCACCCTGGCCGCCGATCTGCAGCGGGTGGAAGGGGAGAGCGCGTACGCGATGGCGGACGCGGTCCAGGGCGACGCCGAGAAGGCGCGCGCGCTGCTCGCGTTCGTCGAGCAGCACCCGCGCGGTGCGATGGCCGACAAGGCGATCTTCGGCGCCGCCGCGGCGCTGTCGCGCGCCGGCCAGATCGACGCGGCGCTCGCCGTCCGCGCCCGGCTGTGGAAGGAGCTGCCCGCATCGCCGCTGGTGCCGCGCGCTCTGCTCGCCTCGGCGGCGGACCACGCGGCAGTGGGCGACCTGGCCGAAGCGGCCGCGCTGCTGGAGCGCTATTTCGCCGGCTACAAGCGCCAGCAGGAAGCGCGCAAGTGGCGGGCGGCGCATCCGTCCAAGTCCCGCAAGCCCGAGCCGGATCCGCTGTACGAGGAGGCAAAGGCTCAGACCAGCCTGCAGGATGCCGCACTCCTGCGGGAGGCCCGCGGCGAGCTGGCGAAGGCGATCCAGGATCGGAAGGAAGCGCTGCAGAAGTGGCCCAAGGCGGCGGACCGCGACGAGCAGGCGTTCGCGCTCGGCCTGCTCCGCGCCAAGGCCGGCGAACCGGCCCGCGCCGCGCGGGAGCTGGCGGATCTGGCCCGGTCGGCGCGGGGCAACCCGGCGCTGCAGATCTCCAGCTGGCGCGAGTCGGCCCGCCTGTTCGCCGCCGCTCGAGAGACGGCCAACGAGAACCAAGCGTGGCGGCAGGTCGAGGGGCTCTGGCGCGCGCTGGCGAAAGGGCACGACGCCCTGCCACCGGAGGCGAACGCCGCCGCGGCCGAGGCCCACTTTGCCCTGAGCGTGCCGGCGTTCGAGGAATTCAGGCGACAGCCCATCCAGCCGCCGCTGGCGCGCACCTTGAACCGCAAGATCGCCCTGCTGCAGCAGGTGAAGAAGCGCGCCGAGGAGACCGTCGCGATGCGCCAGGCCGGACCGGCCGTCTGCGCGCTGGCGCAGCTGGGCGAGGCGCAGATGCTGCTCGCGCAGGCGATCGCGGCCAGCCCCGCCCCGGGCGGGCTGAGCACCGAGGAGCGCAAGCTCTACCGCGACGCACTGCAAGAAAAAGCCACGCCTCTTCTCCAAGAAGCGCGCGAGACGCTGGAGGGCGCCGACGGCAAGGCGCGAGAGCTGGGGGTGACCGGGGCCTGCGTGACCCGGGCTGGATCGCTCCTGGAGAAGCTGGGCAAGAAGCCCCAGCCCCGCGCGGAGCTGGCGGTGGCGCGGGTGCCGGTGCAGGGAGTTCCGGACCTGGTGACGTCCGACGGCCGGCCAGCCGAGCCCGAGCGTGACGGCCTACCGGGCAGGACTGCGCCTGGGTCGAAACCGGACGGGACGGCGAAGGCGGCCTCGCCTGCACAGCTTACCGGCGGGACCGACGGGAGCCACCGATGAGGAGTCTGATCACAGGGGCGGCGCTGCTGGCCTGCTGGACGCAGGTCGCCCGCGCGGATACGTCCGGGCAGCAGGCCGGTCCGATCGGCGAGCACGCGCGCCGGCTGCTGGACGAGGCGATCCTGGCCTCGGGCACCGCGGCCAGGCCCGACGCGACGCCGGAACTCGTGGCACGCTTCAAGTTGGCCGCCGAGGCGGCTCCGCACTGGGCCCCCGCGCTGCTCGACTACGGCATTGCGCTCGACCGCTCGGCGAGCCTCGAACAGGCCGAGGCGGCCTACCTCGCCGCCGCCGGAGCCCAGGACTTCCCGGAGCTGCGCTTCAGCGCGGCCGCTCGAGCTGCCTCTCTCGCTCTCGACCGCGGGGACGCGGAAGCCGCGCGCGCGGCGGTGACCCTGGCCCGGGCCGCGCTCCCGGACGACGCGGCGCCGTACGTCCTGCAGGCGCGGGTCGCTCTCCGGTTGCATGATCCGGGGGCAGCGCAGGCCGCGGCCCGGTCGGCTTTGGTGCGCGACCCGCAGGATTCGGAGGCTCTCTGCGTCCTCGCCCGCGCTCATCTCGCCCAGGGCAACACTGGCGTCGCGAGGCTGTTCGCCGTGCGCGCCGCCAAGGTCGACCCCGAGGACGCGGAACCGCTCCTGATCCAGGCGGAGATCGCGCGCGGAAAGGGCGATCCCGCCGGGGAGCTGGCCGTCGCGCGGGCGGCGGTCGAGGCGGATGCGGAGTCCGCCGATGCCGCGCTGGCGCTGGGGCGCGCCCTGTACGAGCGCGGCCTCACCGCCGCGGCCTTCGAGCAACTCTCGCGCGCGGCCGAGCTGGAGTCCGACGCTCCCGCGATCCGGCTGGCTCTCGGAACGGTCCTCGCCGCGGAGGGTCAGAAGCCCCAGGCAGAGGAACAGCTGCTTCGGGCAGCGAAGCGTGCGCCGGCCTGGCCGGAGCCGCACCTGGAGCTGGCGCGCCTCAAGGAGCTGCAGGGGGATGCAAAGACGGCGCTTGCCGAGGCAAAGGTTTTCCTCCGACTGTCGGTCAGGGCGCCGCCGCCGGGGCATCCGATCCACGCCCTGGTGCGGCGGTGCGAGGAGACCCTGCGGACGCGGGCTCAGGCATCGGTCGTGCAGTAAGGGACGGTGGGCGGGGAGGGTGGCGATGGCTGGCAAGTGCTGGGGGATCCTGCTCGCGGCCGCGATCTCTTCCGGCGCTGCCGCGGCCGAGACGGCGAAGGCCGCGCCCGCGCAGGAGAGGACCGACCAGCCGGCCGCCCGGCCGCGCCGGACCATCATCCATTTCGGAGAGGACGACATCCGCGGCGACATCACCCGGCCCGACGGCGAGCTGGTGCAGGCGCCGCGCCGCGTCGCCGAAGGAAGCCTGCTGCGCATGCGGCGCAGCTTCATCGATCGCGCGCTGGCGGGGGCGGCGCGCGGCGAGTAGCGACGAGTCCTCGAGAGCGACCCGAAGGGAACATGCCCATCTCGATCCACCTGAAGGTCTACGAGGGCGGGAAGCTGAAGCTGACCCGGCTCTTCCGGTCGGATCAGATCCGCATCGGCAGCGGGTCCTGCGACCTGGTGCTGGAAGGCAGCGGGATCCTGCCCAACCACGCCGTCATCGACGCCGGCGCGGCCGGGGCGGTCCTCCGCGCCGTCGGGCCGGCCACGCTGTACCTGAACGGCCAGCCGATCATCGCCGCCCCGCTCCGGCACGGCGATCTGATCTCGGTCGGCGACTTGCGCGTGATGGTCGAGCTGCGCGCTTCCGCTCCCGGGCCGGTTCCCGAGAAGCGGCCGCGCCTGCAGCTCATCGAGGGTGAAGCGGATTGGGAGCGGGAGAGCTCGCACGCCCATCCGCCCGCCCTCGCGGTGGTGCGCGACGAGCCGCTGCCTCGAGGCACCGAGGCGCGCAGCGACCGCGGCATCCACGCCGCCATCCCGGATCTGCCCGCGCCCGAGCCGGAGCCGGAGCTGCCCGAGCCGGAGCCGGAGCCGGAGGCGCAGCATCCCGTGGCGCAGCCGCTGGTCGCCGTTCCCGCCCCGGATCCGGAGCCCGCGCCTGCGCGCCGCCTGCCGGCGCTCCCCGACGAGGCGGTGCAGGGCGGCGAGCGCATCGAGGCGGAGCTCTTCTGGGGCCAGACCCGGCTCTCCGTCTGGCAGCTCGCTCCGGGCGAGGAGCTGGTGGCGGGAAGCGCGCAAGGCTGCGACGTCCTGCTGGAAGGAGTGGTGCGGTCTCCCCTGGTGCGCTGCGACGCGAACGGGTGGATGGTGTGCGCGCCCCGGCCGCTCTCGCTCACGCTGGTCGAGGAAGGCCGCTCCCTCGGTGGCCCCGAGCTGCTCGTGCGCGGCCGGAGCCAGGCCGACGCGCAGGGACTGGTCCTCTCGCTCCCGCACAAGGGGGTGGCCCTGCTCGACTCCGGCACCCTCGCCCTGCGGATCCGCAGGGTGCCGAGGGCCGCGCGCGTCGCCGCCGAGCCGACCGACTGGCGGGGCCTTTTGGGGGCCTCGGTCGCCGCCCTCCTGCTGATCGTGGGCATGAAGGTGCTGGCGGGGAACGTGCCGCCTCCCAAGGTCAACGGCGAGCCGGAAGTGATCCGGCCGCGGCCGCTGGTGGTGCGCGCCTCGCCGAAGAAGCCCGATCCGATGGCGCTGCCGCAGCAGACCTCCAAAGTGCAGGGGCGCAAGGATCCGGGTCAGGCGGTGGCGCGCCATTCCGGTCAGGAAGGGGAGGCCGGCAACAAGACGGCTCCGCGCCGCGCCGCGCGCGCCGAGCGCGCCATCGTGGCCAACACCGGCCTGCTGAAGGCGCTGGGCATGGGGAAGGGCGCGAGCGACGTGTTCGGCGTCGCCCTGGAGAAGGGAGCGCGCGACGCCATGGGTCACCTCACCGGACCCAGGGTAGCCGAGGCCCACGGCAGCGGCGGCATGGGCCTCAAGTCGCTGGGCGGCACGGGCGGCGGTGGCGACGGCTCCGGCCTAGGCCTGGCGCGCATCGGCACCAACGGCATCGGCGGGGGCCTGGCGAGCTACGGCGACGGCAAGGGTGGGCTGCGCGGCAAGTCGGACGCGGACATCGGCCTCGGGCCCGGCCGGCCGCAAGTGAACGGCTCGATCGATCCCGAGCTGATCCGCAAGGTCGTGCACGAGCACCGCGCGCAGATCCGCACCTGCTACGAGACCCAGCTGAACACGAAGCCCAGCCTCGCCGGGAAGCTGGTGAGCGCCTGGACCATCGATCAGAGCGGCACCGTGACCGAGGCGCACACCCAGGAAAGCACGCTGCGGGACCAGGGCGTCGAGCAGTGTGTGGCCTCGAGGATCCGGACCTGGCGGTTCCCCATCCCGAAGGGCGGCGGCGAGGTCTTCGTCACCTATCCCTTCATTTTCACGCCGGGGGGGTAGGAGCATGATCGCGCTGATCGCCGTACTGCTGGCCGCGCCCACGCCGCCGGTTTCGCAGCGCGGACCCTGGCTGGAGATGCAGGCCGGGCCGCAGGTCTTGTTCCGGAGCAGCGGCGCCGGCGTCGGGCCCGAAGTGCGGCTCAACCTGGGCCTGGGGCTCAGCAGTGGCCTCGCCGCCGAGGCGTGGCTGTCGGGAGCGCTGGAGGAAGCGCCGCTCCGCTCTCCGGGAGATCAGACGCGGGTGGCCGCGGGACTGGCGGCGCGCGCGCGGTTCTTCCAGCTCGACTCCGAGGGCAAGGCGACGCTGTGGGGCCGCATCGGCGCCGGCTGGGCGGCCGCGAGTCCGGGCGGATCGGGTCCGGCTGGGTTCGGGGGATTGCAATTCCTCTTCCAGCCCTTCGTGAACCGGTTTGCCCTCGGCCTGGAGGTCGACGCCGTGGGAGTGAGGTCGGGCTTCGGTTTGGCCCTGCTCCCCTCCCTGCGCTGCGCGCTCTGACCCGGGCGGTCTGGACTTACGCGCCAGCTGGGGATCCGGGTTAGGCTGGCGGCCGTGATCGTCCGTCCGCCGCTGCCCGTCCCGGAGTCCTGGTCCCTGGGCGACCTGGAGCGGATGCGGATCATCCTGCGCGGCGGCTCGGTCATCGACTGGCGCAGGCTCCACTTCCAGGGCAAGGAGGAGGTGGACCACTACCTGCGGCTCTGCCTGTTCGAGCCGGACGACCCGTTCGACCGGGCCCGCCTGCAGCGCATCCTCGACGAGGCGGTCGACTACCTGCGCACCAGCTTCCGGTATCGCGTGGCCGAGGAGGTCGCCAGGCCCCGCGAGGTGCAGGACCTCTTCCTGCTCGCCTCCGGAGCGCGCGAGCCCCAGCGGCTGCGCCGCATCGCCTGCCTGGTGCTCAAGGTCATGCACGTCGTGCACCACGTCGAGGCACGCGGCCTGCTGCACCGGGCGCGGGTCAGCGAGGACGAGCTGGCCCAGCTGGTCACCGCCAGGGTGGATCACGCCATCGCGCAGCTGCGCCGGGCGGGGATGCCGATCCTGGCTGCGGCCGGGAGCGTGAAGACGCGCCACAGCCTGATCACCAAGCTCCTGGCCAAGAAAGAGACCCTGGCCGCGCAGATCTACGACCGGGTCCGGTACCGGGTGGTCGCCTCGCGCCGCGAGGACGTGCTGCCAGTCCTGGTGCGTCTTTGCGACGTCCTGGTCCCGTTCAACTTCGTCGTTCCCGGGCAGACGCAGAACACGCTGTTCAGCTTCCGCCGCCTGGTGCGCGAGACGCCCGGCCTGCGCAAGCTCACCCCCGAGCTCCAGGCCGGCCTGCACCTGGAGGAGCTGGATCGGCGCGAAGGCAACGCTCCGCCGGCCAACGAGTTCAGCGGCGACAACTACCAGGTGCTCAACTTCGTGGTCGACCTGCCTGTCCGGCTGCCGGAGCGGGCGGTGGAAGCCGCGGAGGGCCGCATCGCCTTCTGCATGGTGGAGCTGCAGCTGGTGGACTCGGAGACGGCCCGCGCGAACGAGAGCGGCGCCAACGCGCACGCCCGCTACAAGAAGCGCCAGCTCCGCCGCGTCCTGCGCCGGCTGTCGCGGGGACTGGTGGTCCCGAAGCGAAGGCCCCCGCCGCCGGACGGCTGACCGACGCGAGGGTCCGGGGACCTTGACGTAGGTCCGCCTCCGCGATACCTGCCGGTCCCTCCAGGGGCACGGCACCGTCGCCAAGTTGGTAAGGCACGGGACTGCAAATCCCGCATTCGCCGGTTCGAATCCGGCCGGTGCCTCCAGTCATCCCCCGGACAGATGAGTCCAGGGGCGGAGTGCACGAGGTCCGCGGGAATTGGGCGGACCATCCTTTCCGACAGGTGACCGCGCCGGGACCAAGCCTGCCCGCTCATTCCTGGTCACGGTTGAGCGGAGTCTGGCGCCGCCGATGTAGGCTGAGGCGGTGTACGTGATCGTCTGGGAGTTCGTGGCACGCCCCGGCCGCGAGGCTGACTTCGAGCGCGCCTACGGCCCGCGCGGCCGGTGGGTTGAGCTCTTCCGCGGCGGGGAAGGGTACCTGGGGAGCGAGCTGTGGCGCGGCGAAGGCCGCTGGCTCACGGTCGATCGCTGGGAGAGCGAAGAGGACTTCCTCCGGTTCCGGGGCGCGCGACTCGCGGAGTACCAGGCGCTCGACCGCGAGATGGAAGAGCTGACCGCCAGCGAGAGGCAGCTGGGCGCGTTCACTTCGCTCTGACGGGGCCCGAGCGCGCTACAGTGCGCCGCCGTGTTCCGCTCCTGGTACGCCACTTGTCCGCGCGGCGCCGAGCCGGTGCTGAAGCGAGAGCTGGCGGATCTGGGCGCCAAGGGCATCCGGCCAGGGCAGGGTGGGGTGCGCTTCACCGGCGAGCGGGAGACGGCGTTGCGGGGATGCCTCGACCTGCGCACCGCGCTCCGCGTGCTGGAGCCCATTGGTGAGTTTCCGGCAGCCGATGCCGACCAGCTCTACGAAGGCGCTGCGAAGCTGCCGTGGGAGGAGCTGATCGCCCCGGGGCAGACGTTCGCTGTGAGCGCCACCGGCCGCGCGCCCGAGCTGACCCACACCCATTTCGTCGAGCTGAAGGTCAAGGACGCCGTGGTCGATGCGCTGCGGGCGCGGAGGGGAGCGCGCCCCGACGTGGACCCGCGCAAGCCGGACGTGCTGGTGGTGGCGCACCTCGCGCGGGGAGCGTGCAGCCTGTCGCTCGACCTGGCGGGCGATCTGCTCTCGAATCGGGGCTACCGCGTGCGCACGATCGAGGCTCCGCTGCGCGAATCGCTCGCCGCCGCGGTGGTTCTCCTCTCGGGGTGGGAGGGGCGCACGCCGCTGCACGATCCGGTGTGCGGGTCCGGCACGCTGGCCATCGAGGCGGCGCTGTTCGCCGCGGCGCGGGCGCCGGGCGAGGGCCGCACGCTCGCTTGCGAGACGTGGCCGCGCACCGCCGCCGAGGATGCAACTGCCCTGCGCCGGATACGTGCGGAGTTGCGCGAGCGCGCGGCGCGCCGGGCGGCCGAAGGCTTGCCTCCGCTGCTCGCCTCCGACCGCGATGTGGACGCGGTCGCCGCCGCCCGGGAAAATGCTCGCGCCGCCGGCGTGGAGCTGCGCATCTTCCAGGCCGATGCCCGGGAGATCGAGCCGCTCTCCCCGCCCGGGCAGCTCCTGCTCAACGTACCCTACGGCGAGCGGCTCGAGGCGGGAGGCCGCAAGCAGCTGAAGACCTTCTATCACCAGCTCGGCGCGGCGCTCGGGCGGCTCTCCGGACACCGCGCGGCCGTGCTCAGCGCGAGCGAGGACTTCGAAAGTGCGTTCGGGATCCGTCCCCACGCGCGGCACGAGCTGTGGAATGGCCCCTTGCGCACCACTCTCCGGCTGTACCAGCTCTAAAGGCGGTCGTCGTTCTTGCCTTCGAGATCGGTCTCCAGATCTCCGGCGCTGCGCGACCGGCCGGACCCCTCGGCGCGCTCGTATTCGTCGCGGTAGTTCTCCACGTCGCGCTCCGCCTCGATTCCCTCGTCGACGGTTTCGTTGACGTCGTCCTGCGGCCGCTTCTTGCCGTCGTCCATCGCGTCGCCTCCTCTGTCGAAAAGGTGACGATGGAGCGGTGCGTCTTCAACGGGAGCTGCCTTGCGGGGGCCCGCTCGCCCGTCGATCTTGCGCGCGGGGACGAGATGGTTTTGATCCGCTCCCATGATTTCGTCCGAAACGCATGGCGCGATCCAGGCAGTCTGGCGGATCGAATCGGCGAGGCTCATCGCCCGGCTCGCGCGGATGGTCGGCGACGTAGGTCTGGCCGAGGAGCTCGCGCAAGACGCGCTGGTGACCGCGCTGGAGAAGTGGCCCGAGACGGGCGTACCGGACAACCCGGGCGCCTGGCTCATGACGGCCGCCAAGAACCAGGCCGTCGACCTGCTGCGGCGGGGCAAGCGGCTGGAGCACAAGCACCAGGAGCTGGGGCGCGAGATGGAGGTCCGGCAAGAGCTCGCCGCGCCGGACCTCGAGGCCGCGATCGACGACGACATCGGCGACGACCTCTTGCGCCTGGTCTTCGTCTCGTGCCACCCGGTCCTCTCCACCGAGGCGCGGGTCGCGCTCACGCTCCGCCTCCTGGGAGGACTGACGACCGAGGAGATCGCCCGCGCCTTCCTGGTGCCGGAACCGACCATCGCCCAGCGGATCGTCCGGGCCAAGCGGACCCTGGCGGAGAAGGGCGTTCCGTTCGAGGTCCCTCGCGGAGAGGAGCGCGCCGCTCGCCTCTCGTCGGTGCTCCAGGTCATCTACCTCGTCTTCAACGAGGGTTACTCCGCCACCGCCGGCGAAGACTGGATGCGGCCGGATCTCTGCGAGGACGCGCTCCGCCTTGGCCGCATCTTGTCGGGCCTCCTGCCGGAGGAGCCGGAGGTCCACGGGCTGGTCGCGCTGATGGAGCTCCAGGCGTCCCGCTCGGGGGCCCGCACCGGCCCGTCGGGCGAGCCCGTGCTGCTCCTCGATCAGGATCGCGCCCGCTGGAATCGCCTGCTCATCGGCCGCGGCCTCGCCGCGCTCGAGCGTGCCCGCGAGCTGGGCGGCGAGCCCGGCCCGTACACGCTGCAGGCCGCGATCGCCGCTTGTCACGCGCGGGCGTCCACCCCCGGGGAGACCGACTGGGCCCGTATCGCGGGGCTCTACCAGGAGCTGCTCCAGGTCGCGCCGTCGCCCGTCGTCGAGCTGAACCGCGCAGTCGCGGTCTCGATGGCGGCCGGCCCCGCCGCGGGCCTCGAGCTGGTCGACGCATTGGTCTCGGAACCGTCGCTCCGGAACTACTACCTGCTGCCCAGCGTGCGCGGAGATCTCCTCGCCAAGCTGGGCCGCCTCGACGAGGCGCGCGCGGAGATCGAGCGCGCCGCCTCGCTCACCCGCAACGAGCGCGAACGGCAGCTCCTCCTGGAACGCGCTGCGGCGCTGCGGAGCGCTTGACAAGCCCCTCGTCGTCGTCCTGCGGTGACTTCAGCTGGAACGCGCCGCGCAGGGCCACGGGCGTCAAGAGAGTGGTGAGGATCACGACGGCTACCATCAGCGCCACCTCCGGGCGCCCGAAGATCCCGGTGCTCGCCCCCATTGCGGTGACGATCAGTCCCACCTCGCCGCGCGAGATCATCCCGCAGCCGACGCGTAGGCTGCGGACCCAGTCCATCCCACAGACGCGCGCGGCGAGCCCGCAGCCGACGAGCTTGCCGATGACCGCCAGGAACAGCACTACGAGCATCAGCGTCCAGTGGCCGGCGAGGGCACGATAGTCGCTGACCAGGCCGATCGAGACGAAAAACAAGGGAATGAGAAGCCCGTGGCCGATGGCGTGGAAGCTGCGCTCCACCTCCGCCTTGTGGCTGGAGCCCGCGAAGACGTAGCCCAGCAAGTACGCGCCGGTGATTCCGGCCACGCTTCCCAGCCACTCGGCCGAGATTGCGTAGAGCAGCACCAGCGCCAGCACACAGCCCGGGACCGCCTCGTTGGCGTTCAGCCTGCGCAGCTGGCGCATCACCGGATCCAGCCAGCGTTTCGCAGCGCCGTATCCGACCACGAAAAACGCGGCCACGCAGGTGCCGATCGCCGTCATCTGGATCAGCAACGGATGGCTCGCCGCCAGTGACGTCTGGCTCTGCAGCCAACTGCTCGCCATGGCCGCCGCGCCGAAGGCCTCGCCTTTGGTGGTGACCGTCGAGGCGGCGAGCCCGGCGAGCACGAACAGCCCCATCACGTCGTCGATCACCGCCGCGCCCAGGATGACCGAGGCTTCCGGCGAGGACATCTTCCCCGCGTCCATCAGCGTCCGGGCCGAGATAGAAACGCTGGTCGCCGTCAGGGCGCCGCCCAGGAAGCAGGCCGTCGTCCAGGAAAGGCCGAACAGATGGCCTGCGCCGGCCCCCAGCACGAACGGCACGACCACTCCCGCAAGGGCGACCAGGAAGGCGATCCCGCTCGCCTTGCGCATGCGCTCGATGTCGGTCTCGACGCCGGCGATGAACATCAAGACAAAGCCGCCGAGCTGGGCGAGAAGCAGTAACGCCCCCGTCGCCTGGCCACCCTCGAAGAGACGGAGGTGGAACAGGTTCACGGCGCCCGGGCCGAGCACCACGCCCACCAGCAACTCGCCGAGAATGGGCGGTATCCCGAAGCGGGTGCAGAGCGAAGCGGCGATCTTCACCGCCAGGAGCACGATCGCGACCAGGAGCGCGAGCTGCAGTGCGGGCTGCATCGCCACCTAACCGTCGACGGTTGCGAGGGCTTCGTCCCGGCGGCGCTGCCAGAAGCGGCGCAAGCGGCCCAGCACGGCAAAGGGGCTTTGGTAGCCGCCGCGCTCGATCCCCTGCCGCAGCATCGTCCGGATGGCCGCTGCCTGCCTGCGCGCTAGCTCCGCCTGTGCCAGGTTCTGCGCCAGCAAAGCTGCCTGCCGCGTGTGCCCTTCCGCTTTCTTGCAGACCCGCAGCCGCATCCACAGCTCACCCATCTTGAGATGGGCGATGAAGCTGTCCGGGGCCAGCCTCACGCTTTCGCGGAGCTCTTCGATCGCTTCCTGCACTTCCAGGTTCACACAGAGGGCCATTCCGAGAAGCACCCGGAGCTCGGCGACCTCCGGATGCGCCGACACGCTCTCGCGCAGTCTTCCGATCAGCTCGGCGCGCTCTCCCTGCTCGAGCACGTAGGGATCGGCGAACATCCTGAGGAGCAGCCCGCGCGCCTTCTCGGGGACCGGAACCAGCGGCGCAGGAGCGACGGACGACGCCACCGCGCCGCTGTCCGTCGGTGCCGTCATCACGTCGGTGTCCTGCTGCCGCTCCATGGTCATGAATGTCTCCCCGTTCGTCACGCCGCTGCGGCAAGTACGGGTTCCGGACGAAAGACGAACTCGGGATAGCCGAGCTGCCCCATCTCCGGAATGTCGAGACCGTTCAGCTCGGTCTCCGCCGACACGCGGTGCCCGATGAAGTACTCGAGCACCATGTTGATGGCGAAGCTCAGCGTGAAGACGACGCCGAGCAAGGTGGAGATACCCACCAGTTGCGCAGCGAGCTGGGTTGCATCTCCGTAGAACAGACCCGTCACGTTGCCGGTGACGCCGTTCCAGCTTCCGCCGTAGTTGCTGGTGCCGTCGGCAAAGAGGCCGACCGACAGTACGCCCCACAGTCCGTTGGTGCCGTGGACCGAGATGGCGCCTACCGGGTCGTCCACCTTGAGCACGCTCTCGATGAAGGCCACGCTCACGCAGACCAGCACGCCGGCGACGAGGCCGATGATGGCTGCGCTCGGCGCGCTGACGAATCCGCTCGGCGCGGTGATCGCCACCAGGCCTGCCAGCAGGCCGTTCCCGGCCATCGACGCGTCGGGCTTCCCCTTGGTGATCCACATGTAGAGGATGGAACCGAACGTCCCCGTGCAGCCGGCCAGCATGGTGGCCACGGCGATGGTTCCGATCCGCAGGTTCCCATTGGCGGAAGCACCCAGCGTGCTGCCAGGGTTGAATCCGAACCAGCCGAACGCGAGGATGAAGCAACCGATCAGGACCGCCGAGATGTCATGTCCGATGATCGGGTTCGCCGAGCCGTCGCGGTTGAACTTGCCGATGCGTGGACCCACGATCATGCACACGGCTAGCGCGGTGAGCCCGCCGACCGCGTGCACCACGCCCGAACCGGCGAAGTCGCAATATCCTTTCCCCAACCCGAGGTTGGTTCCCAGTTGCGACAGCCACCCTCCGCCCCAGGCCCAGTTGGCGTAGAGCGGATAGGTGAGCGCGCCCATGATGACCGAGGTGACCGAGAAGGTGATGAACTTCCACCGCTCCGCGCACGCCCCGGTCACGATGGTGAGCGCCGTGTCCATGAACACCATCTGGAAGAGGAAGATCACCATCACGCCGACGTCATAGGAGGTTCCGGCGAGAAAATATCCGGTCTGGCCGAAGAGGCCCCAGGTCTTTCCGAACAGGGAGATGCCGTGTTCGGCCGAGAGGGGATTCAGGCCACCCAGGTTCGCGTTGCCCGCTGCGCCGCCCATCTGGATCGCAAAGCCGATCAGCCAATACGCAAGCAGACCGCAGCCGTACACGAAGAAGTTCATCATGTAGGTGTGGTTTGCGTTCTTCACCCGGGTCAGACCCGACTCGACCATGGCGAAGCCCGCCTGCATGAACATGACCAGGAAGCCGCAGACCAGGGTCCAGACGAAGTTGATCGCGACCTTGTTCTGCCCGATCTGATTGGCGGCGTCGGCCAGCGTCACGCCCGCCTTGGCGTCCGCCGCGGGCACATCTCCGATGGTCCCGGTGATGACGCCGCCGGGATCGCCTTTCTGGAGATCGGCGGTGGTGGGCGCCTTGGCCGCGGCCTCTCGCAGCTCTGCGGTCGCTGGCGGGACCGGGGCCGGCGGTGCCGCGGGTGGAGCGGAAGCGGCCGGGGTCTGAGCGTAGGCCATCCCCGCCACCGTCAGCCCGAGAGCGAGGATGCAGAGAGCAAGAAGATTGTTTCGAAGCGCTGCTTTCATCTCGCCGACTCCATTCTCGCCGACTCCATCGCGGTAGGCGTTGGGGTAAAGCCCTGCTCCATCGTCACCTTGCCTGCCATCCTGGTGAGTCCCGGGCGCGCGGACGTTCCCGCCGGCTTCTTCCAGAACGCCGTCTTGTTGAAAGCCGCGGGCAGGACGTACAGGATTCCGAACAGGGTCACGCCGATGCCCAGCAAGGCGATGACGATGCGGCCGCCGTTGCCGTCGACGAAGTGGAGGCCGCCGATCGTGACCACCCATCCGAGCGCGGCCACGACGGCGCCGATCCACTTCATGGTTTCCGGGCTCGGCTGGAGAGCCGTCTCGCCCTCGAGGGCCTTGATCTTCAAGAAGCCGGCCAGCGACCCCAGCAGGATTGCGGCGCCCACCAGGAGCAGCAGCTTGCCCGTGCCGCTGGCGACGTAAGCGATACCAGCGCAGAGGACCGTGCTTCCGACCAAGAACACCCCGAAATACCTTCCCTGGGATTTACTCGCCGCCATGGATTCTCCTCCTCGACATGATTCCTCCTCGACCCGAAATCGGGTCACTCAAGTGGCAGGCTGCGCCGCGGTCCTCGTCGGCAGGGCCAGGAAGAGAAGGAACTGGAGCGCAGCCATCAGCTCCAGAACCGGGGGCAGCTGCTGCTGAAGCCGCAGCACGATCATCAATGACACCATGGCAAACCACTGCCACCGCGACCGCCGCAGCCTCTCGATCCGACCCGGAAAGCGGAGCAGGTTCGTCAACGATGCGCGGCTCCCCGGGCTCGATGGCCCGGAGGCGCGAAGGCATGCGACGGCGAAAAATCCGGAGAGGAGCAGGCCGAGAAGGGCCAATCGCTCATTCATGGCGAATCGCGCACTGCAAGGCTGAAGCCATCGGCGGCGCGCTGCGATCGAGACGAGTCAGGTCCACTCGGTGATCGAGGTTGCGCGCCGGGCTGGTTTCTTGACCAGGCGCGCTGGCCGTGCGCGGACGAAGTTGTCCGTCCATCCGAGCGGTCCGACAGTCCTGTAGCTGCCCAGGGAAAGCGCTTCCCCAGAGGAGAAGCGCGCCGGCGGCGCCGTCAAGGGGGGTCGGACCGACGGTCGTCGCCACTCTTGCGATCAGCAAGATCGTCGGGCCTTCCGCGAGAAGCGAACAAACTTGTCTCCCGGGCGACGACCCCGCGAGCAGCGCGGCGGCGATTGCTGAGAGAGGACACGAGGCGCGAGGAGCAAACCGTCGGGCTTGGTACCTCGCTTGCACAATCGTGCGGCGAGACCCGCGCGCCCAAGCGCGCGGATAGAGGGAAACCACAGCGGGCGCGAGCGCGGCGCCGGGAGCGCGAATGCCGAAGGCCAAGGACGTCATCGGGTATGCGCAGGACAAGAAGGCGGTGATGGTCGACCTGAAGTTCATGGACTTCCTCGGGCTGTGGCAGCACTTCACCATCCCCATCGCCGAGCTGACCGAGGCGGTCTTCGAAGAAGGGCTCGGTTTCGACGGCTCCTCGATCCGCGGATGGATGCCGATCCACGCGAGCGACATGCTGGTGTTCCCGGACCCGGACACCGGCACCATGGACCCGTTCATGAAGGATCCGACGCTGTCGCTCATCTGCAACATCGTCGACCCGATCACCAAGGAGCCGTACTCGCGCGACCCGCGGTACGTCGCGCAGAAGGCGGAGAAGCATCTGAAGTCGACCGGCGTCGGCGACGTGGCCTACTTCGGGCCCGAGGCGGAGTTCTTTATCTTCGACGGCGTGTCGTACGACACCGGGCCGAACCACGGCCATTACAAGATCGAGTCGCGCGAGGGGCAGTGGGAGACCGGCAGCGCCGTCGAGCACGTCTTCGACGGCAAGGAGCACGGCACCCGCCCCAACCTCGGCTACAAGCCGCGCTACAAGGAGGGCTACTTCCCGGTCGCGCCCCTCGACTCGCTACAGGACCTGCGCACGGAGATGTGCCGGGTGATGGAGCAGGTCGGGATCCAGGTCGAGCGGCAGCACCACGAGGTGGCCACCGCGGGCCAGGCGGAGATCGACATCCGCTTCGATTCGCTGACCAAGATGGCCGACAAGCTGCTCTGGTTCAAGTACATCGTGAAGAACGTCGCGCTGCGGAACGGCAAGACGGTCACCTTCATGCCCAAGCCGCTCTACGGCGACAACGGCAGCGGCATGCACACGCACCAGTCGGTGTGGAAGGCCGGCAAGCCGCTCTTCGCCGGCGAAGGCCACGCCGGGCTCTCGAAGACCGGGCTTCATTACATCGGCGGCCTCCTCAACCACGCGCGCGCGCTGGCGGCGATCTGCAACCCGACCACCAACTCGTACAAGCGGCTCGTCCCGGGCTTCGAAGCTCCCGTGAACCTGGCGTACTCGTCGCGGAACCGCTCCGCGGCGATCCGCATCCCGACGTACTCGCCCAGCCCCAAGGCGAAGCGGGCCGAGTTCCGATCGCCCGATCCGTCCTGCAACCCGTACCTGGCGTTCTCGGCGATGCTGATGGCGGGGCTCGATGGCATCGAGAGCCGCATCGATCCGGGGGAGCCGCTCGACAAGGACATCTACGGACTTTCCCCGGAGGAGCTGAAGGACGTCGCCAAGATGCCGGGCTCGCTGGAGGAGGCGCTCGGCGAGTTGAAGAAGGACCACGCGTTCCTGCTCAAGGGCGACGTGTTCACGGAGGACGTGATCGAGGCCTGGATCGAGAACAAAGTGGAGCGCGAGCTGAACCCGGTGCGGCTGCGTCCGACGCCGACCGAGTTCGCGCTCTACTTCGACATCTAGGCCGCGGGCTCGGTCGTCGCAGGCGGCGCGGAGGGCCGGCCCGGGCGTGGCCGGAGAGGCGGAGTCTTTCCCGATTTCTGGAAGGAAGAAGAGGAGGCAGTCCGATGGATGCAGGAGACGTGCGTCGAAGCCATTACAAGCTGGTCCGGCACGTGGCCCCCTGGCCCGTGGGACGGCGAGTGGGCAAGGTGCGCAGGGCGTTCGCGCCTTCCCGTCCCGTCTGCCGCGCGGTCTGCGCTCTCGTCGCGGCGCTCGTCTCGGCTCCGGCGATCGCGGAGGCCCCGGCGGCGGGACAGCCGGCAACCGCGGCGCCTGCGGGCGCGGTCGCCCAGGCAACGCAGGTCGCGCAGGCAACGCAGGCCACCCCGCCAACGCAGGTCGCCCAGGCGACCCCGATCGCGGGAGCGGCCTCGCCGGCCGCGCCGCCGGGTGCCAGCGCCCAGGCGGTGCCCGCTGCCCCGGAGCCGAAGCCGCCACCCTGGTACGAGCAGCTGAGCTTCGACGCCTTCGTCGAGACCGGCTATCTCTACAACACCAACCAGCCGTCCACGCGCAAGAACGTGCTCCGCAATTTCGACGCGGAGGACAACACGTTCTCCGTCAGCGTGGCCGAGCTGACGTTGCAGAGGACGGCAACCTCGCCCGGCGACCTCGGCTTCCGCACCGACCTCGACTTCGGGGGCGTGCTTCCCGCGAGGACGGTCTCCTCCGGCGATCTGCCCGGCAACTTCGATCTGCGCCAGGCATACGCGAGCTGGATCGCCCCAGTGGGCAGCGGCTTGTGCCTGGACGCCGGCAAGTTCGTCACCCACGTCGGCTACGAGGTGATCGACGGATGGGACAACTACAACGACAATTACAGCCGGTCGTTCCTCTTCAACTACGCCATCCCCTTCACGCACACCGGGGCCAAGCTGAGCTACACGATCTCTCCACAGATCGCCGTGATGGGGATGGTGGCGAACGGCTGGGACAGCACGCTGAGCAGGACCCGGGGCAAGACGGTCGGCGCGCAGCTGGCGCTCACGCCCGTCGAGGCGCTCACGGTGTACCTCAACTACCTCGGCGGCTCGGAGATGGTCGGCGACGGCCCGCAGACCGCTTTCCGGCAGCTCTTCGACGTGGTGGCCACCTGGAAGGTGACCTCCTGGCTGACGGTCGGCGCGAACGGCGACTACGGCACCGAGGACGGCAGCAGCCTGGTCACGCCGGGCGAAGACGCGAAATGGTGGGGGGGAGCCGGATACGTGAAGCTGGAGGCGCCGGCGGGTTTCGGAATCGCGCTCCGCGGCGAGTTCTTCCGCGACGAAGGAGGCACGCGTACCGGGCTGGGCCAGCCGGTCACGGTGTACGAGGGGACCGTGACGCCCTACTACAAGTTCGCCAACCGGTTCGGCATCCGCGCCGAGCTCCGCATCGACGGCAGCCGGGACCCGATCTATCCGAAGAAGGACGGAGCGCTGGGCACCACGCAGCCGACCGTGGCCGCGAATACCCTCTTCGTTTTCTGAGGACCGGTCCCCGTGGGCCTCGCGTCCAAGCGACTACGGGATTTCGACATGGAAGCCGAGCAGCTCTCGCTCCTGCTCGAGATCAGCCAGGCGCTGTCGGGCGCGCTCCAGCTGAAACCGGCGCTGGAGCGCGCCCTGGAGAAGCTGGAAAGCGAAAGCGCGGTGATCCGCGGCGCCGTCGTGCTCCGCGGGGAGGACGGCGAGCTGCGGATCGCCGCGGCGGTGGGTCCCGGCTCGGATGGAAAGCGGGCGCGAAACGAGTTGGCCGACGGCGTAGCCGCTCGGGTGGCGCGGAGCGGGAGGCCAGCCGTCTTGCCGGCCTTGAAACGCGACGTGGTCCTCTCCAGAGCCGACGGCGCGCGGCCCGGATCGCCGCCGGCGACGCAGGTCTGCGTCCCGATCATGCTCGAACGGCAGCCAGTCGGTGCGGTGTCCGTCGAGCTCGAGTACCAGGAATCGCGCGATTACGAGGCGGCGCAGCGGTTCTTCACCGCACTGGCCGGGATGATCGGCGAGGCCCTGAAGGCGCAGCGCGCGATCGAGGAAGACCGCCTGCGCCTGGTCGAGGAGAACAACCGGCTGAGGCGCCAGCTGCTGGAGCGGTACGCGTTCTCCAATCTGGTCGGCACCAGCGGGCCGATGCGCCAGGCTTACGAGCAAATCGCGCAGGTGGCGCCGACCGACACGACGGTGCTCATCCGCGGAGAATCGGGGACCGGAAAGGAGCTGATCGCGCACGCGATCCACTACGCCTCGCCGCGGGCGAAGAAGCCGCTGGTCAAGCTGAGCCTCGCTTCCATTCCCGACTCGCTGGTGGAATCCGAGCTGTTCGGCTACGAGAAGGGCGCATTCACCGGCGCGCTGGCCCGCAAGCGGGGACGCTTCGAGCTGGCCGAGGGCGGCACCCTCTTCTTCGACGAGATCGGCGAGCTGAAGCCCGCCGCCCAGGTGAAGCTCTTGCGCGTGTTGCAGGAGCGCGAGTTCGAGCGCCTGGGAGGCACCGGGACCCTCCGGGCAAACGTCCGGATCGTCGCCGCCACCAACAAGGACCTCGAGGCGGCCATCGCGGCGGGGGAGTTCCGCGAGGACCTCTACTATCGCCTCAACGTCTTCCCGATCTTCGTGCCTCCACTCCGCGACCGCAGGCCGGACATCCTGCTCCTCGCCGAGCACTTCCTGGCCAAGTACTCCCGGCAGCACGGCAAGTCGATCCGGCGCATCGCCACGCCCGCGACGGACATGCTGACGAGCTACCACTGGCCCGGGAACGTACGCGAGTTGGAGAACACCATCGAGCGCGCCGTGCTCACCTGCGAGGGCGCGGTCATCCACGGCCACCACTTGCCGCCCAGCCTGCAGACCGCCGAGTCGTCCGGCACGCTTCTCCAGACGTCCCTGACCGAGGCGGTCGAGCAGTACGAGAAGGACCTGATCCTCGATGCGCTGAAGAGCGCGCGCGGCAACCGGGCGCGGGCGGCGCGCCTGCTCAGCAGCACCGAGCGGGTGGTCAACTACAAGGTCCGGAAGTACCGGATCGACTGGCAGCGCTTCCGCGAGCCCACCCCTGGACCGGCCGGACCGAGCCGGGGCGATCGGGAGAGTCAATGAAGCCTGAACGCATCCTGCTGATCGACGATCGTGACGAGGTCCGTGACGCCCTGGCATGCTCGCTCGCGCAGGCCGGCTCCGTCGTCGAGTCGGTGCGCGATCCCGCCGAGGCGATCGATTCCCTGGCCGCGGCCCGGCCGAACTGGATCCTGGTGGCGGAATGGCAGGCGCCCGATCTGCTGGCCCGGCTGCGCCGCGAGAGACGCTTCCGCGATATCCCGGTGGTTCTGCTACCGGACCTGAAAGTCCCACCGCGTCGTGCCGTCATCGTCGCGGCGGCGAACAACTCAGAGTCGAGCTCCTAGAGCCATTGACGACGTGGGTCTGGCCGAGGAGCTCGCGCAGGACGCGCTCGTCACCGCGCTGGAGAAGTGTGGCCCGAGACGGGCGTACCGGACAACCCGGGCGCCTGGCTCATGACGGCCGCCAAGAACCAGGCCGTCGACCTGCTGCGGCGGGGCAAGCGGCTGGAGCACAAGCACCAGGAG
>Ga0209180_10000046_pt1 | contig 63751 bp, 62 predicted proteins | sample CZO8metaG_3_FD_188355 | JGI IMG/M metagenome (GOLD analysis project Ga0209180, IMG submission 188355) | Vadose zone soil microbial communities from the Eel River Critical Zone Observatory, Northern California, USA - CZOApr15con2H2.8 metaG... | ecosystem: Environmental > Terrestrial > Soil >...
CTCCGCGATCATTTGAAGTTCCTGCGCCACGTTCGGGCCGCCCGTGCTCTGTATGTGCACGACGTGAAGTGGTGCACCGGTGATCGCTGCGGCAGCCATCACTTCTTCGAAACCATTGAAATTACCCTGTCCGGCCGGCGCCGAAGCGCGAATGTGTACGTGGCACGACGCGTGGTACTTTGCCGCTAAGCGAAACACGTCGAGGATTTCCTGATTGGTCGCAGCCTCGGTGTAGGCCGGCCCAAGCCCTACTGCAAGCGCGCCTCGCTTCAGCCCCCTCTCCAACAATGCGCTAATCTCTTCCAGCTCCGCCTTTGTGGCGACGCGATGAGCGGCGTCTCCGCTCGGCAGCAGTCCGCCCGGGTCGTGCATAACCGCCATGCGCACCGGGATGTGCCCAACGCTCGCTCCGTAGTTGATGAGCGCCTTCCCTTCCCGCTCTTCGTACCATCGATCGACGTCCGCAACGCCAACTTCGAGTTCCAGGGCCGTCGTCACGCCGTCCGCAGCCTTCGCTGCATAGTTTTCCGCGTCTTGCCCGTGCTGGTGCAGATCGATGAACCCTGGCGCAACTGCGAGTCCCCTGGCATCGTAGCTCTGCTTTCCCTTCAAGGCGCCTGCCGTAACCGCTCGAATCTTTCCCCCGCTGATCCCCAGACTTCGGGCAGCGTCCAGGCCCGACTCCGGATCCATCACTCTTCCATTCGTGATGACGACTTCATACGTTTCGTTTTCAGCCTGAACGGTCTTGTCCGTGCACACGCTGAAGCAAAGAGCGAGCAGCGCCGGTCCCAAGAGCGCCGGCCTCCAGCGCATTGAATTGGTCAAGAATGGCATGTCGTCCCCCATCCGTTACGGTTGGCGCTAAGTCTCTTCGTCCCGACTCTGTCTGTCAAAGGATTTCTAAACCGACTCAACGACCGCGAACGGGCTTCAGCCAAATCACGCGTGCAAAGAGAAACCCCGGATCGCTGGGGGGAGCGACCCGGGGTGGGGGTACTGCTGAGGGGGGCCGGAGGAAACTCGTTTTTGTCTAATTCACCTGGTGTACGGCCAACATGCAGATCTGCCGCAGCTCTTCGTAGGTGAAATACGTCTCTTCCTGTTCGCCTGCAATTTCTTTGTGACCTAATCCCGATTCACTCGAGATGCGGCTCAATTCCAATTCCGAAAGGCCAAGCAAAACCGCTGCGCGCCGTCGTGTCACGTATTTGAGTTCCTGCGTTTTCATGGCCGTGTGCCTCACGCTGGAAGAGAAGTCATCGAATCTTCTTCCACCGCCAGGATCATGGCTTTGTAAATATCCACGTCCCAGCCTTCGCCGATCCGCATCCGCACCGTTTCGGGGCCATCTTTCAGGAGTTTCCCGCGCAGCGGCACCTTGATGTCCCCAAGTGCCACCTGCAGGACGACCGGTTGTCCAATCCACGTCTTGAACGCGCTATCCATTCTCGGCCCTCTCAGGAATTCCATCCTGACGGGAGAGAGAATCGCGCACATTGTCGCCCGTCACAATGGTACACAGAGGGCACCGGACTAGTAAGAAGGTACTGTCAGCCTTCGGGCATGGACCGGCTCTCAGTTTCGGACGGGGTACAGAAGTACTGCTCCGCCGGGACGCCCGACCCATAGAAAGAAGAAATGATCGCTGCGATCCTGCTTTCATGATGGGACGCGGCCATTCAGCGCACAGGGTCCTGGACGCAGGTTCAGTTGTCATGCCCAGCCGGCCGGGCGTTGGACTCGCCCTTGGGGGAGGCTTCGCGCGCGGATTTGCGCATCTCGGGGTTCTCCAAACCTTCGAGCAGCATCACATTCCCATCTCTCACATTGCGGGAACCAGTGTGGGCAGTATCCTGGGCGCCGCCTATGCAAGTGGCACGCCTCTGGCTCGCATCATTGAGACCTGCCGCACCATCCGCTTCCGGGACATCGCCCGCTGGCGTGTCTCCCGTCTGGGATTGGCAAGCAATCAGCGTCTCGGAGGCTTGATCGAACGCGTTTTCGAATCGCGCCAGTTTGAAGACCTACGAATTCCTCTTGCTGTTGTCGCCACGGACCTGACCTCGGGAGAACCTGTGGTCTTCACCCAGGGCAATCTTGTCGACGCCATCCGCGCCAGTTGCGCCTTTCCGGGCTTGTTCGAACCGCTCGAGATCGGCACGCGCTGTCTCGCCGACGGCGGACTTGTCGCCCCAGTTCCGACGCGCGCCGCCCGCGCCCTTGGGGCCACTTCCGTGATCGGCATCTCCGTCGGCATACAGGACGGCCACCGCGGCGCCCCGACCAACATTTTCCAGGTCGTCAGCCGGGCGGTGAGCGCGGCGCAAAAGCACCAGCTCGAAGTATGGGAACGCTATGCCGACCTCGTCCTCCGCCCTGACGTGCAATCCCTCGCTTGGGACGATTTCCACCGCGCGGAGGAAGCCATTGAGGCAGGCGCCGCCGCGGCCCGCCGCGCTCTTCCACGCATCCAATCGCTCATCAAGCGGAAGGAAGACTGCGCGCGCGACGTCGAAGCTCAGATCAAAGCGGAAGACAAAAGCTATCTGTGGCTCGCGGAGGCTAACCGATGATCCGTCTCGGCGCCTTGCTCGCGGGCATTATCAGCCTCATCTTTTTCTGGCACGAATGTGGCGAGGACCTTGGGGTTTTCTGCTACCGTATAGGGTTGGGTGCCTTCACCAGCTTGCGCTCGCGCGCGCTCGTTCCGGTGCCCGTGAGAGATTCATCTCATCTATCTGCCACGAGGAACAACATCGGGTGCTCGACGCTATCCTTCACTTCTTCGACTCGCTCTACAACCCGGATGGCCTCAAGGAGCTAATCCGCTCGGGCGGCGCCCCCCTCATTTGCACCATCGTATTCGTAGAAACCGGCTTCTTTGTGGGATTTTTTCTTCCCGGTGATTCCCTGCTTGTCACCGCTGGGGTTTTCTCCGCTGCCGGGGTCATTCCACTCAAATGGCTTCTCCTTCCCGTGATGCTTTGCGCTATTATCGGCGATCAAATCGGTTATTGGATCGGCCGCTCGGCTGGAGCTGCTCTTTACCGCCGCGAGGACTCTCTTTTCTTCCGCCGCAGTCACCTTCAGCGCGCCCATGATTTCTACGAGAAATACGGCGGCAGGGCCGTGATTCTCGCGCGCTTCATTCCCATCATTCGAACGTTTTGCCCGCCGGTCGCCGGCGCTGCGAAGATGTCCTATGCCCGCTACCTGGCTTTCGACATTTTTGGCGGAGTTTTCTGGGTCGCCGCCATGATCCTCGGTGGCTACTCCCTGGGCCGCTCGGTTCCAAACATCGGCCAGCGCATCCATTACGTCATTGCCGTTGTCATCTTCCTCTCGGTTCTGCCAGCGATCATCAGCATTCTTCGCGCGAGGCATAGGCTCAATGTCAGCAGGTCCCAACGCTCCGCCACTATCCCCCGTGCCGAGGGCGAATAGCCCGTGTCTGCGAACAGGATCCGTGCCATTATCTTCGATATCGGACGCGTTTTGATCCGCGTGGACATTTCCCGCGCCACCAGCGGCCTTGCTTCCGGTCTTTCGCTCACACCGGAGGAAGTCTGGTCTGCCATCGAAAAGGACCCTTGTTGGCCCGATTGGCAGGAAGGCCGGATTTCTCCCCGCGACTGGCATCTTCATGTAACCAAACGTCTTGGCGCCTCTCTGACCTTCGAACAATTCACCGAAGTCTGGAATCGCGCCCTTGACCCAAACCCCATCCAATCCGAATCGTTCCTGGAGAAACTCTCCAAAAAACACCGGCTGGCCCTTCTTTCGAATACCGATTCCATCCACATGACGGAGGAAGAGGCGCGTTTTCCCTTCTTCCGCTTCTTTCCCATCCGAATCTATTCCTTCCGGGTCGGAGCCAGTAAACCGGATCCAGTCATCTACCGCGAGGCCCTCAGGGCTTGCAAGGTCCGGGCAGAGGAAGCCGTCTATATCGATGACATTGCCGCCTACGCGGAAGCGGCCCAGCGCCTGGGGATGACCGGGATCGTCTTTCGGTCGCCCCAACAGCTCCAGTTGGACCTCCGAGCCCTTGGAATCGAATTCGATTGATGGCTCGCCAAGCAAAAAATCCGCTTTTCGCTCTCTCTTCACGTAAACTTTGCTAGGACTAGTACCACCCCCATGGTTTGTTCGGATCAACAACTGCACAAGTTTCAATCACTTATAGCCTCTCTCAGTGCTCTTCTTTTGGCTTCCCGCATGCTTGTTCGCCATTACAGGCCGAAGACATCGGCACTCGCCCTATCAGGGGTCAGGAGAAAGGCTAAATATGTCAGAGGAACATACACTGGAAACAAGAAATGGTTCTTCCTGGCAGCTTCCCGCGATTATCGTTCTCGGGCTGGTTGCCCTCGGTGGTCTTGGTTTCGGTTGGAGCGCTTCATCGAAGCTTGACAGCACGCAGCAGGCCGTCGCCGCACAGTTGAAAACTGCGGAACAGACCATGCAGCAGGATATGTCATCGCTGAAAGACCGTCTCGCCCAGGATGAAAAGGCGAATACCGATTTGCAGGGCGATTTGAAGGTCGTGACCGACAAGCTCAAGATTACCCAGGGCCAGCTAAAGAAGGCTCGTCAGGAAACGGCTAAGCTGAACGACGAAACCAACCAAAAAGTGACTGCGCTGGACACCTCAGTTCACTCAGAACTCGCAACCAAGGCGAGTGCGGATGAGGTCAAGACGGTGGACACCAAGGTTGTGGGCGTCCGGACCGATCTGGACACGACCCGCGAAGACCTGAAAATGGCAAAGAGCGAAATGGGCACGCTCATCGCGCGCAACCATGACGAAATCGACCAGCTCCGCCGTCTCGGCGAACGCGACTACGTGGAATTCACCATCGTCGGCAGGAACAAGCCTCAGAAGGTTGCCAACGTCACCGTTGAGCTCAAGGGCATCAGCGAAAAGCGCAACCAGTTTAGCGTTGCCATGACCGTCGAAGATAAGCGCTTCTTGAAGAGGAACCGTGCCATGAACGAACCCATCTTCTTCTATATCTCGGGCACACACATTCCCGAAGAGCTTGTCATCAACAAGATCGGCAAGGACACCGTCACGGGGTACGTCAGCATCCCGAAGGCAAATTCACAGGTGGCCTCCACGGGCGCAAAGTCTGGTAACTAAGTACGTAGAGGAATGCCTCGGCTGATCTTGCCGGGCAAATCTAAAGGCGGGCAGATGGTTCTGCCCGCCTTTTTTCTTTTCCTGTAGCGTGGCGCCGTTCATAATTCCTCTTGAATAAGCCTTCCACATTCCGGAGTTGCGCTTGCGCCAGACATCCAGCGTCCTCTACATCGCCATCGACACGCTGATTCCCCAAGGGGGTAGTGCCATCCATGGCCTTGACGAATTCACTGCGGCCCTCGACCACAGAGGCATCCCCGCTGTCTGGTTGACCGCCCGCTCGCGTCTCCAATTTGACGATCCCCGCCGCAAACATGGCCACGCGCATCCCTTCATCGCCGAAGATGGCTGCGCAGTTTACCTCCCCGAGGATTATTTCCACTTGCGTCCGCATTCGATCGCTTCAGGTCCTCAAAAGGCCACCACCCTGCGTCTGGGCCGCTTCACGGCTCTCCCCGTCGCCGAGCGTCTTCCGGCAGCCACTGACGGCCTGGAAGCTCTTTCGGAAGATACTGGAGTCTCTGTGGTGACGCTTCGCTCGCTCTCGCCCCGTGAGCTTGTCCTAAATACGGGTCTGCCGCAACGAGAAGCCGAACTTACCCGGCAGCGCGACTTCGACGACATTTTTTTCTTTGCGGGCGTTTCCGATGATGAAATCAAGCGGTTCCTGGCAGAGGGCCGCGACCGCAAGCTGCAGTTCCGCCAGCACGGCGGGCTCTGGTCCATCTCCATCGGCGCAAGCGTCCAACTCTGCATCCGAGAGCTTTCCAAACTATACGACCGGGCGCTTCGCTACCATGCCCGCACCGTTGCCATCGCCACACCGGATTTAGCCCCCGCGCTGTTCCCGTTCTGCGAACGTACGATCCTCCTTACGGATCGCGAATCCAACCAAGTCTCCCAGGACCAGACAGACGGTCCACCTGGGCGGGGGCTGACGCTTCAGGATCCTGACGTTTGGGACTCCGTGCTCAAGTCTGTGGCTCCCACGGTCTAGATAAGTTTGGAAAGAACATTGCCTAAATGCGCGTTGAATTACACACCATCAAGTCGCGATGAAAAATGATACGCCTGTGCGAACCCCACAACCCGCCTGTTTTCCATATCATAAGGCTCGGAGCTCATGCCCGGAATCATGGCCCCTTGATTGCCAATCCCTCTTGAGGCAGGCTGTCCTGTCCCTCGGCTCTGTCGAGCTGGATTTGCAGGAAAGCTCGTCTCTGGAATCAAACTGAGTACTAGGACTAGGAGAACTCTTACCATGTCGTGGCTCCGCCGCGTTTTGCACCTTCCAGTCAAGGAGTCCAACATCGGGCTTGTTCTCGTTTTTTGCGTCATTACCATGAGCTTCATGTCCGTCGCCCTTGTCTGGCAGGCGCAGATCATCGCCAATCAGCGCGAGGCTATTCAGTGGCTCGAACAACTTAAGTTTGGCGGCTGATTACCGAAATTACTTGAACATTTCGGATTCCCTGCTTCTGCTCCACTTGAAACCCGTCCCCTCGACCGTTCGCGTGCCGGTGCTAAGACGCCTCGATTCCCCGCCGCATTCTCTCGCGACTTTCTTCGCGTCCTGTGATTCAATAGGGCTGCAGGGATTTCATTCTTTGGGAGAGTTGCAGTGAAACCTATCTTGAATGTTGTGTTGCTGGCGGCGATGCCGGCACTTGTTTTCTCCGTCGAGCAGTCCACTGCTGAGCAATCCACCACACAATCCACGCCGGACGCGGCTCAGCCACAAGCGACGAATCAGGCATCCTCGCACGATCGCCACCATCGCAGGCATAGCAACGTCAGGCGTCACCGCCACCGTCACAATTCTTCAGCCAAACACTAACTCAAAAGTTTCAACGCAAAAAGCAAAAGGGGGGAACCGCTTGGCTCCCCCTTTTGCCAATTTGCTGTGTCGCCCACGAAGCGCGCTAGAAGCACGTATGTTTCGTGAGCGACGCGCACCGCAAAAGCGGTGTGATCAGCTATGGTGCAGCTCTAAGCCCGGTGGAGTCATAATCCCTCCGGAGCTCTCTGAGCTCACGCCCTCCTTGTACTCCTTCGGTTCGTTGGATGCAAGCCGTGAGTTCGTGAATCTGCGGTTTACACAGAACTGGCAAACCTGATAGCAGTCCGCGTTTATTTACTTGATGAATAAAGTTTCGCGCAATTGATCGCGGCCCACGAACGATTTCATTGTCCGAAAGCGCCCGAAGAGGTCCTGGATCTCGCGGTTCTGATAAACCTTCTGGGCCGGGCAGAGCACCGCGGTCGAAATCATTTGCAGCGTATTCGAATCCGCCACGCGGTAGCGCTGGAAGCCCTCAGGTTTCTTGCTGTGAAACATTGCGAAGACCACGCCTCCGGGCCGCAACAATTCCGTCAAGGTCGCCACGATCTGCTTCACCAGCGCCGGCTCCAGATAATCCAGCAAATCCCACAGCAGCACCGCGTCGAATGAGGCTCGCGGGTATTGCAGGTTCTCTGCAAGGAAGCGCTTTGCCCGGCCGTTCGCCGTCATATCGAGCGATTCGCGTGCAGCGGCGTCCTCACGCAAACGCGCTTCTTCCTCCATCAAAAATGCTTTCCATCCTCGAAGGATATCTTCCGAAGAAACGCGGAATCCCCGCTCGATAAAGAAACTCAATGTCGTTTGCCAGGCGGGCCCCAAATCAAGCAGTGTGCCGCGTCCCAGTCCGTCGAGATTCCATAAAAATTCTTTCAACCCATTCGAAACGCGCGTCGATTCGCGCGGATCGGGCGCGCGGGCCGGGCCAGTCCCAGCCGCGGCCGCTGTCCCTCCGGGCGGGCGTGCGCGCGAGCCCGAAAGTGCGGGCCTCGAAATATCACGGCTCGTTTCGCTTCCCACTCCAATACCGATGCCGAGTTTATTCAGGAAGCTCATCTCCTAATTCGCCGCCGTTCCTGAGCTCATGGACATTGTGTCGGAAGACTTGCTCGTCGCCGTCGCCGCCGCTGCCTTGGCCTCAGGAGCTTTGCTCAACTGCTTCCCCGCTTCGACTTTTCCGCGCAGCAGCGCCCCGTCCTCAATTGTAAGACGATCCGTTTGCACTTCGCCGGTGACTTGGCCCGTGCTCCCCAGTTGAACCTTGTCCCGCGCCGTAATTTTCCCCTCGACCTTTCCACGCACGATGATCTCGCGCGCGTTCAGGTCCGCCTTCACGCTTCCGTTCGGCCCGACTGTCAAGCAGCTGTTCGTCGTAAGAGTGAGTTTCCCTTCCACGACGCCATCCACGTAAAGATCTTCGCTGCCCGTCACTTCCCCTTTGATCTTGATTCCGTGGCTGATGCACGCAGCGCCACGCGGCAAAACAGGAATCGCAGTTGGCGTTGCCGGAGTACTTACAGGATTGTTGCTGGACACAGGCGCGGAACTCACCGGAGCCACGGGGCTGTCAGAAACACCCTGAGGCTTCGCGTCTTCTTTCTTCCACATGGGACACCTCAAGCATGAAAACTGGATTTTCGAAGCCGCTCGTCACCGGGCTGGTTGGAGGCTGCGACTCAGAAGTGTGAACATAGTACAGCACTTAATGGCTGTAAACAAGAATGGTGGGTGGCAAATGTGGGGTGTTTCGTGAAAGGCTACACCACTTATTGCGGAATTGGTCCTCCCAGCCCTACTACACCTTGCGTTATCTCCCCTTTCTCACTGCTCCCTCGTAACTCCCACAGGGCCACCACCATGCCCGCAAGTTCTCTCATTAACTCTTTGACGGATTTGCGCTTTTCCCACCAGCGTTGCGGATCAAAATCCCCATCACGCGCGCTGGCGACGCGCACTTCGATGCCCTGTGAAAAAACTCGCCGAAAAATATATCGCGCGCGGCGCGTATGATAATTTGAGGTCACCACGATTGCGCTTCGCCATTTTCTTTCCTTGGCGAATCGCGCAAGTGCTTCGGCCTCTTCCCGCGTGCCATCGGCGTCGTGCGCAAACCGCAGGATCCTGTCTCGCGGTACGCCACGCTCGACCAGATCATGCTCCATCAATTCCGCGATCCCCGCGCTGGGCCGTAAGCGTCTTCCGCTCGCCACGACGACCGTGGCCTTCCCTTCTCGGAACAATTCCGCTGCCCGCGTGGCGCGATCGGCATAAAAATTGTCGTCGCTCAACACGATGATCGCGTCGGCTTTGTCGATGGGGTCTTCGATGATCCAGAATTCCGCGGCAAATCGAAGGATGGGATGCCGCGCCAGGTACAAAACCGCGCAAAAAATCACGAAAAACAGCAGCACGATCAGGTTGGTAATGATGCCGCCCCGCTCGCCTTCCTTCGAATAGCAAGAATTCATGAATTGGGGTCCAACGCTCGGAGGTTCGCCGCCGCCTGCTCCGGCAGCTCCGCGTTGAAATACACCTCTTTGATGCTGTAAGACTTGCTGCGCCTCTCCACGATCGGCAGGATTTCAATGTGCCAGTGGTAATCGTCCGGCAGCGTCTTCCAGTAACCGGACAATTCACCCTTCTTGTTTCTCGTGTTAGGCGACGTGTGCACCACCAGGTGAAATGCCGGCGCCACTTTCTCCAGCCGCCGCAATACCCTTCCGAGCAGCGCCGCCAATTGCCTGCGGTTCGATCCCGGCCGTGGCTGCTCGAACAGATGATTGTGCCGCCGGTGCAGCAGCCAAGTCTCGTAGGGCACCCGCGAAGCATAAGGACACAGCGCGTAGTAATCCCCTTGTACGTCCACGATGCGTTTTCCCTGCTTCTCTTCCTGACGCACGGTATCGCAGAAAATGCAGCGCTCCTTGTCCTTGAACCATTCGTGCGCTGAGTTCAGTTCGTACTTGATGCGGCGCGGCACAAAAATCGTCGCGGTCACCTGTGAATGAGCATGCGACCACTCTTCTCCCGCCAGGGCTCCTTGATTCTTGAATACACTGATGTACTTGAACCGCGCGTCTCTCTTCAAATCAGCGATTCGCGCCCCCCAGACCCACAACACGCCCTCGATCTCTTTGTCGCTGAACTGGGACATGCGCTTATCATGCAGCGGCGTCTCCACCACCACTTCGTGCGCGCCCACCGCGCCCATCTTGTCGTACATTCCTTCGGCCACGCGTGCGGATTCGCCTTCAATGTGGTAGAGCGGTTCCGGGTGCGGCAGCACGCGCACCTGCCATGCGCCTTCTGCCGGCCAATTCAGGATGGCCGGCAGCTTCTCAATCCTCGCCGGCTCCAACGCACATTCGGCAGACACCTCGCCAAGTGCTTCTCTCTGCCCCAGGATGACCCAGCTTTGTGTGATTGGGTCTTTGCGAAGTTCCATGCGGTATCTTCAGCGCGTGTAACGCGCCGGTGTGGGCCCTTGCTCCAGGCGGTGACGGTCCCAGATCGCGCCTTCGCGGGTGTAATACGCCATTTCGAAATCCTGTGTTAACTCCAGCGCATCTGTCGGACAAGCGTCCTCGCACAACCCGCAGAACATGCATCGCGAAGTATCATACGTGAAGGTAGTGAGCACCTTGCGCCGCGTGGCATCGTCACGTTCCCAACCCACCACAATCAAATTCTCCGGGCAGGCCAGCGCGCAGAGATTGCAGCCAATGCACAGCGTCTCGCCCGTCTCCGGATTGTTGTTCAGCCGCGGCGCGCCACGATAGCGTTCCGCCACCATCGGCCGTTCCAGTGGATATTGTTCGGTGACAATATTCTTGGGATTTTGCGCCCGAAAGGTGACCGCAAGCCCCTTCAGAAAATCCACTTGAAACAAGCGCGCGAGGAGTTCACGCATGGTCGTAGTTTGTTTCTCCCCTCTCCAATTGTCAAGCCACTGTCTTCGACTTTGGTTCCTTCCCTCCCTGCTTCACTTGCTTCCTTGGCTCCTTACATCTTTCTTCGCGCATGGTACCCTCTTGCCGAAGATGGAATCCGACATCCAATTCATGCAGGCCGCTCTCGAAGAAGCGCGTTCGGCGGCCGCCGCCGGCGAAGTGCCCATCGGCGCCGTCCTCGCGCACGATGGCAAAATCGTCGCCCGCTCCGGCAACCGCACCATTCGCAGTAACGATCCCACCGCCCACGCCGAAATCATCGTCCTTCGCGAAGCCGCGCGCCTCCTCGGCAACTATCGTCTTGCGGGTACCACGCTCTACGTCACCATCGAGCCTTGCTGCATGTGCGCTGGCGCAATAATCCAGGCCCGCGTTCCACGCCTCGTCTACGGCGCCGACGACCCCAAGGGCGGCGCAGTTCGTTCCTGTTTCGAAATCCTCTCCCACCCCAGCCTCAACCACCAGGTGGAAATCACCTCCGGCATCCTCGCCGCCGAGTCCGCCGCCATCCTCCAATCCTTCTTCGCCGAACGTCGTTAGCAAGAACGCGTTTGAGATTGGAAGGCGTCGTGTGGCGCCGGCCTTCAGGCCACCATCTTCACTGTGGGCCGGCCTCAACTCACGCTCTTTCCATCGAGCACCATCGGCCGAATGGATTGCCCCTAGTTCGAGTGCTCTGCTACGATTGACCTTGCAACCACCGCGGAGAGGTGACTGAGTGGTTGAAAGTACTCGCCTCGAAAGCGAGCATACGGGAAACCGTATCGTGGGTTCGAATCCCACCCTCTCCGCCAGAAAGCCGTATTCCTAAGGGTCGATGATCCTTCGCACCGTCGAACAGGTCCGCCGCGTGTTCCTCATCATCGCCGGATTTACCTTGTTGCTGGCAGGCGTCATCATGCTGGTCACGCCGGGACCCGGCTTGCTCACGATTTTTATCGGACTGGGTTTGCTTGCGGCAGAATTTGTGTGGGCGCGGCGGCTGATGGACCGCATCAGACACGAAAGCGGACGCTTCGTCGACCGTTTTACGGACACAAAGAAATCTTGACCGTTTTACGGTCACTAAGAAATAAAAGCTCCGTGCCGGGACAAAGAAATTAGGGAATGAAAGAAAGCCGGGTGACACCGGGAAAGGAACATCGCAACGAGTACTGGACGCAGAAGCGAAAAAAAAACATGAGAGCAGAATGGCGCGAGAAATGGGCTCTGGTGACGGGAGCGAGCGCGGGGATCGGCGTGGCGCTGGCGCGTGAACTGGCCGCTGGCGGAACACATCTGGTCTTGACGGCCCGGCGCGAGGAACGCCTGGTGGATCTTTCGAATGAGCTGAACACGAAGCATGGAGTAAAAACGGAAGTGTTTGTGGCGGATTTGGCGCAGCCGGGCGCGCCGGAGCAAATTTTTGGCTTCACCAAGGAGAAAGGAATCGAAATCGATCTGCTCATCAACAACGCCGGCTTCGGCCGTTATGGCGAATTTCCCTCGGTTGAGAAGCAACCTTTGCTCGACATGGTTCAGGTGAATTGCGCCGCGGTAGTCCACTTGACGCGGCTGTATTTGCCAGAGATGGTCGCGCGGCGTCGCGGCGATGTGCTCATCCTCGCCTCCACCGCCTCTTTTCAGGCCGTTCCCTACATTTCAACTTACGCGGCCACGAAAGCTTTTGACCTGCTCTTCGCGGAAGGGCTTGCTGAAGAAATGAGGCCTTACGGAATTCGCGTTTGCGCGCTCTGCCCGGGCTCGACGGAGTCGGAATTTCATGTCGTGGCCGGACAGGATAAATTCATTCGAAAGGCCGAGACCGCGGAGAAAGTAGCACGCACCGGGCTGAAGGCGCTCGCGGCTGGAAAAAGCTATGTGATTTCCGGCCTTGGAAATTATTTAGGCGCACACGGCGAACGCCTGGTTCCGCGCCGCTTCGTCACGCGGGTTGCCGCAGGAATGTTCAAGCCGACGAAAAAATAGCCAGGCCTTTCCGAACGCCATTTGTGACGCCATCGGGGCGGAGCACCTCCTTCCTTTTTTCTTTTGCGGCTTTTGCGGCAACTTCTGATTCTTTCCAGACACGCAGGAGCTTCGGGCCGCGTCTAACCTGTTGTGAAACCAAGAACTTCCAAGCCCTGATGGTCAGAGAACCGCTCCGAGCGGGAACTTTTCTATACGATGCCGGGAAGTGATACATAAGACCGGGCAGAACGTCTTACCAGGAGAGATGAGGATCGCCGAACAAGAGAGAGACGACGTTCTGTTGCGGCGGGCCGCCAAGGGTGATGAGGAGGCATTCACGCTCCTGTACCGGCGGCACCAGGCGGCGATGTACCGCTTCGCGCTGCGCATGACCGGGAACGCTTGGGCCGCCGAAGAGATTGTGCAGGACGTTTTCATGATCTTGATGCGTGAGCCAAAGAAATACGACGCCGAGCGCGGAACCCTCGGGGCATTCCTTTATGGCATAGCGCGAAACCGGGTGATGAAACACCTGGAACGCTTGCCGCGGGAAGTATCGCTTGAGGAGAAGAACGGAAACGGAACCGGAGCGCAGATTGTCTTGCAGGATACATGCACGCCGGCGACGTGGGCGGAAAAGCGAGAGCGGAGCGAGCAAGTGAGGACCGCGGTGCTGGATTTGCCCGCGGAGTTTCGCGAAGCGGTGGTTTTGTGCGAGCTGGAAGAGATGAGTTACGAGGAGGCCGCGAGAATGGCCGGCTGTCCCATCGGGACGATTCGCTCGCGGCTGCATCGCGGGCGGGCCCTGCTGATGGCCAAGCTCGAGATGCTGCGGGATCTGCCAAGGCGCGCGAGCGCGGCGCGGTGAACGAAGTTATGCATCGCGAGGGAAGTGCGAAATGACGTGTGAAGAATTTGAAGCGGTTGGATTGAACGCGGAGCGCGATGCTTCGCTCGGCGAAGTCCAGCGCGCGGCGGCGCGGGAGCATGTGAGCGCGTGTCCGCGCTGCGCAGCCCTGCAGGATTCCTGGCAAGCCGCGCACGTTGAGCTGAGGGCCTTCGCCGAGGACACCGCCGCGGCCCAGGCCCCGGCCCGCGTGGAGATGCGGTTGCGCCAAGAGTTCCGCACGCAACATGGCACGTTGAAGATGCGGCGCGCGGCCGTAGTTGCGGCCTGGGCGCTGGCCACAGCAGCGGTTCTGGTCGGCGCGGTGAGCTGGAGAAATTGGCGGAAGAGCCAGCAAGAAGAAGCAACGATGCATCTGGCATCTCCACCGAGTGCAGTCCATCTTCCTGCGAATGATGGCAGCGGCGTGAAGAACCATGAGGCGCCAGTGCAGGGTGCAAGTGGATCTCAGCGGCCGGACGCGGCGGAAACTGTGGAACCTGAAACGCTTCTGGCGAACAACGAAATGAACGATTTCACGCTGCTGCCAGGAGTTTTGCCGGCGGATACCGATGAGGCCGCGATTTTGCGTGTGCGCATGCAACGCGGCGCGCTGGGCGCGCTGGGCTTGCCGGTCAATGAAGAGCGCGCCAGCGAATGGATACAGGTGGATTTGCTCGTTGGAGATGACGGATTGCCGCAAGCGGTGCGGCTGCCGCAATAGCGCTGGGACGACCAAGAGACCGCGCGAGCCGCGTTGCGGAGAAGGACGGAGCGATGGGAACAACGGCGTTTTTGGAAAAAACAACACGCGCGGTTCGCTCGGAATGGCAAGAGCAACAAGCTTGGTTTGCGGCATGGATCGCGCGGCTGAAAGCGGGCGTTGCGGAAATCGCCGCGACAAAGAGTTCGCAACAGTTCGGGAGAGAAGAGGAGAAAGAATGATGAATCGCACATTAGGCATGAGCTTGATCCTCTGTGGAGCGCTGGGATTGAGCGCTGGATTGGCAGGAGCGCAGCAGGCGCCACCGCCGCCTCCGCCGCATGCGGAAATGATGCAGGGCGAGGCGAACGTAGGCTGGATGGCCGGGCCCATCGGCGAGCGCATCGAACTGCTGGGCTTTGAAGGGATGCACGGCGGAAAAGTTGTGACCGGTGCGCCGTTCAGCGCGGTGGCTGTTTCCGAAACGACGCAGACGCTGGCGGATGGCAACCGCATCTCGCGGAAGACGCAGACGAATCTTTTTCGCGACAGCCAGGGTCGCTTCCGCAAGGAAGTGACGCTTCCGGCAATCGGCCCGCTGGCAACCTCCGGAGAGCCGAAGTCGTTTGTGTTCATCAATGATCCCGTGGCGAATACGAATTTCATCCTGCATCCCGACACCAAGACCGCCGAGCAGATGGGGAAGCGATTTGGCGAAATGAAAGGCGCGATGAAAGATGCGATCAAGGGCAAGATGGAACGCTGGAAGCAGCGCGAGATTACGGATAGTAACCTGAAGCAAGAGGATTTGGGCACGCAGACGATCGCTGGAGTGAGCGCGCAAGGAACGCGGTTCACGCGCACGATTCCCGCGGGACAGATTGGAAATGAAAAACCAATTACCATTGTTCACGAGAGCTGGTATTCCAACGATCTGCAAATCATGGTCATGAGCAAGCGGAGCGACCCGCGATTTGGCGAAACCACCTACACGCTGACGAGCATGCAGCGGTCGGAGCCGGCTGCGTCGCTCTTCTCGGTGCCGCGGGACTACACGGTGACCGAAGGCAGACCCGGCCGCCACGGTAATGTGATATTCAAGCAGGGGCCACCACCTCCGCCGGAGAATTGATTTTCAACATCGTTCCTGGCGATTGTAAGACCGTCAAGGTTTCAGGCGACCGCAAAGCGATCGACGTTTCTGGTAACCGCGAAGCGGTTAACACAATCTTCTCTCCTGAAGACGACACGCCCTTTCCGCGGATGCCCCCATCGCCGCGGGAGGGGCGGAGTCGTTTTTGGAGAGAGAAAGCAAAGAAGCAAGGAAGTAACGAGGTAAAGAAGTGCGCCGCAGATGGGAAGCGGTGATTCATGATTGCGCCCGGTCCAAAAGTTCGACGACGTGGAGGATTTCGTGGCCGGTACGGTGGAGGGCGGCGCCGGCGCGAAGTTGCAACAGGCAGCCAGGATTGGCTGTGACGATCGTCTGGGCGCCAGTGGATTGGGCGTGGCGCATTTTTTCGGCGAGCAATTGTAATGATGTTTCCGTCTGCGTGACGTTGTAGATTCCGGCGGAGCCACAGCAGATTTCCGAGCCGGGCAATTCCACGAACTCAAGATTGGGAATCGCGCGCAGAAGCGCGCGCGGAGCTTCGCGGATTTTTTGCCCGTGTAGCAGATGACAGGAATCCTGGTAGGTGACGCGAAGTGGAAGAGGCTTCAATTTGGCGGTGAGGCCGAGGGCGGCAAGAAATTCGGTGACGTCGCGGGTTTTCTGGGCGAAGGCGCGCGCCTTCGCGTGCTCTTCCTCGCTGGGCGAAAAGAGACGATCGTATTCCTTGAGCGTGGAGCCGCAGCCGGCGGCGTTGGTGATGATGGCGTCAAAATTCTCGCGAAGGAAAACTGACAGATTGTTGCGGGCGAGGCCGCGCGCGACGTCGCGGACGCCCGCATGCGCGGCAAGAGCGCCGCAGCAAAGTTGCCCGTCGGGCACGACGACTTCGCAACCATTGGCGGTAAGGACGCGGACGGTGGCTTCGTTCAGCTGAGAAAAGGTGACATTGGCGACGCATCCAGCAAAGAAAGCGACGCGAGCGCGGCGTGGACCGGCGGCGGGGAACGTCTGACCGAAGCGGCTGAAAAAAAAGTCGTCGTCGATGCGAGGCAGCAAACGTTCGCGTTCGGCGATCCCCAGGAGTTTCAGGACGCCGATGCCGCGGGCGATGGCCTGCAAGCCGGAACGTTGATACAGACGTAGCAGGCGGGCGGCGTCCGCGAGGTGAAGCGGACTGGGGAGCAGAGTGCGGAAAACGAAATCGCGCGTGACGCGAGCAATCCAGGAGCGGGGATATTCGCGCTCGATGCGCGCGCGGGCGTGCTCGACGAGTTTGCCATACTCGACGCCGGAGGGGCAGGCGGTTTCGCAGGCGCGGCAGTCCAGGCATTTGTCAATGTGATCGACGAAGGAGCCGGTGACGGGCAGCTCGCCTTGCTCGACATGAATCATCTGGCGGATACGGCCGCGCGGGGAATCCGCTTCCAGATTCCAGAGGCGATAGGTGGGGCAGGCGTTGAGGCATAAGCCGCAGTGGATGCAGCGGGCGTAGTCCTCGTAGATGGGAGTCTGGCCGGGGATGGGCGGCGGGGACATGGCTGGGCTCGGCGCGAAGGAACGATGATAAGGCCGACGGGGCCGGTTCGGAAGCGCGGCGTGGATGGTGATTTGTAGCTGGTGAGTGGTGACGCGTGCCTGCCGCGACGGAGAGGCCTCACGCCTGAAACGGTGAGCTACAGATGCGGTTCGTCGCGGTGAGGCCAACAAAACGTCCCCCCGCCCCCACCCCGGGTGTTTTTGGCAAAGAGTCCGGAATTGCTTGAAAACAAAAGAGTTGAGTTTCTGACCGGTGCAAAAGAGTCTGGAAGAGTTTGAAAATAAAGAACTTGAATCCGGCTGCAAGTGACAAGTGGTGAGTGGCGAGTTCCGGAGAGGGAAGCAGGGCCCCACCCCCCACCTTTCTGTAAGTGCGGATTCTAAACGACTTACAGGAGAAATTTTCGTAAGTGCGGATTCTAAAGGGGTTATAAGTCCTTTGTTTCCCGCAGATCCGAGGGGTGCTTGTAAGTGCGGATTATAAAGGAGTTGCGGGAGGGGGGTCTCGGAAGTGCGGATTGTAAAGGACTTAGCGGAGCATTGAGACAAACTTAGATGGGAAGAGAAGAAGGAGACGCGGTTGAAAGTCGAAAGTTGAAGGTTGAGAGTCAATCCAAGAGAAGAAAAATCTAACCCAGAGACGCGGAGCACACAGAGATTACGCAGAGGGGTGGCTTGCAGTGCGGTTCGGCCGGATTGGTGGCTCAATATCAAATACAATATTACCACATGATTACGGTCCCTGTCAAGGAAAAGTTGTAAGTGCAAATGTTTGAATGGATTGCGAGCGGGAATCGGGACGAGGGAAGCCCCGCGCAGGGAGGTTAAAAGTCGACAGTTGAAAGTCGAAAGCAGGATATTCGGAGAGGAATCTCCGCACTCGACTGCGCCGCATGCAGAGAACTAAGGTACTCGTGAACGACAAGGTAGGGCGTGAGGAAGCGAAGAAAGACCATCTTAGCGCCCTAAGCCCGCGCCACCCGACGTGGCTTTCACACATCGCATTTGGACCACCACCATGGCAGTCGCCACTGCATTCGGCACTGCCAAAACAAGACCCCAGATCCAACCACCATCGTAGAGAAAACCCGTTTGCGTGCCACCAATCGTCTTGCTGCCGCGCCGCCCAAACGGGTCGTAAGTAAAGCTCGCCGTGGTCCCGGAATCAATCGCGCTCAGCCGGTTCCGCGCATCCCACGCGTAGCTGTGCGTCCCGTCGCTCGTCATGTTCCCGTTCAAGTCGTAGAACAGGTTCGCGGTCCCCCACGCCGTGAGCTGGTTGTTCGCGTTGTACGCCATCGCCCTCAATGCGCCAACATCGCGTAAAGCCAGACAAACATCAAATAGGCACTCGCAGCAATGATCCATATCCGAGCGGTATCCGAGGTTTTCGCAGTTAGGGAAGTCAGCAAAGCTACCGCACAAAGAAAAAAATTGATAAATCCTACGGTTTGAAGCATGAATGGCAGTCTTGCAGTACCCATGCTTTCGAGGGCTACGGCTGCACCAATCAGCAATAACATGACCTCGCTGACCATGAGAGACAACATCCCTATGCGCAGCAAAGACGGACGACAATTAGTTTGAATTTGCCGATACCTCCACCAAGCTACAAATGCCAGCAACGTCGGAAGCCCCCACAGGATAACAATGCCCTCTATTTCTCCCATCACTTCAGACGTTGCTCCTACGAACATCCCTGCTTCCTTCCAGCGAGCGACTTGAGCGACTTGAGATAGCGTCGCGGATCGCTGTCCCGATTTGCGCGCCTATCGTTAATGTACTGGGTAACCGCATCTATCGCATCATAGTGGTAATCGGAATCGGGGCCGAAATGGCTTCGCTTAAATCCAAGCAAGGGATCCCTATCCGGTTGGTAGTTATGCGAGCCGGAATAGCTGTCCTCGATAGTATGAATGGCGAAGGGATCAATATGTTGGTGAAGCACTGTTTGAGTCCACCACGGCAGCTGCTCCATTGAACGCTTGCTCCGGTGTTTGATAACTCCCATCGGGAAGCTGCCCAGCCATCGCATGGATGTTTGTATTCGATGCATTTGTGGCTTGTGTCCCAACGTCAACTAACGTGGCTTGCACAGCCAAATTCAGCGAGTCTCCAATCCCAAGTCCGGCTGCCCGTCCGGCATCGTATGTTTCTAAGAGATGGACGATAGGGTTTGACTTACCGCTTGGATCAATAAAGTTGGTTGGCGAGTTGCTAGCGTATGCGTAGAGGTCCACATCTCCACCCGAAAAACCAATCGGATCTTCGCTGATGAACCTTTGGAGGGTCGGATTGTAGTATCTGGCGCGGTTGAAATAGAGCCCGGTGCCGTCGAGTTCGCGACCCGTGTAAGCGAAGCTGTTGGTGGTGGCTGCGCCCGAGAGCGTCGTGTTCCCGAATGGCTCGAACGTATATTGCGTCTGCAGAGTACCTGTGGAATCCGTCAGCGCAGTCGTACTGCCCAGCGCATCCGTTAAGAAACTGCGCGCGCCCGCGGAATCCGTGCGCTGGAATACTTCGTCAATGCCGCCGCTGAGAGAATTGGCCGTGTTCGTTCCGCCGATGACTTCCTGCACGGCATTTGCGCCGTCGTAGCTGTAGCTCGTCACCACGCCGTGTGGCAGCGTAAGGGTTGTTCGCCGGTTCGCGCTGTCCGGTCATAGGTGCAACGCGGACGACCACTTTGTTCCAACGGTCGGTGCACTAAATCAGGTTCCCGCTTCTAATGGATCAGAAAGCGCGCTCTGGATGGTTTTCTCTAGCTCGGCGGTACTAAGTCTTCCGGATAAGTCCGAGCCAGAAAGTCCCGTCGTTAAGACCAACAGTCCATTGAAGTCTGGCCAAAGTCTAAATGCCAAGCTCACGCCGTTCAAAAAGTCCCGCACGGATTTCGGCTGCGCTGCTACGCGTGACGTGAGAGCAATCTCAGCCAAAATCGACGCTGAACTGACGTACCCTTCAATCTCCATTTGAGGCGAAATAAACCACTGATTGACGATCGAGCGCGCGTCAATCGGAGACCATTCAAAGAACAAATCGGGCGATCGTTGAAGCGAGTACTTCTCGTCCTGTTCATTTTGCCGAGATAAAAGTACAAATCTGCTCTTTTTTTCTTTCAATTCATTTCGAATGAAAACCAGCTCATCGAAGTAACTAGGATCTAGGGACTTCACAAAAAGTGTAAGGACCGCGTTGTTCCCGACAAGGCTCCGAAGAAGAGTCGGAAAACACTGAGCAAACAATCCTGGGTCGGGAGGTGGAGTGGAATTGCCGCTCCAATTCTTTGCCGGTATGTTCAGATAAGCATTATAGAGTGTGCAGTTAGAAAACTCGCTTGGCAGCTTTCCACCCGCCTCAGTAGGAGAAAAACTCATGAAGCTGGACAGCGTCTTGCGCGCAAAAGAGTCGGCAGGATCTGACAGGCTGATTTCGTTTACGCGCAACACAGGATCTAATATCTGCATGGATCGACTCCTTAGTTCTTCCGTCCAAAAAATGGGATCGCAGGGATGAAGCCTCGCATACCACCTGGCGGCTTCGGACCCGGTGCTCCACCTTCGGGCCACCACCATTGAGGACCAGGTTCCCCGGGAGCTGGTCTGGGCCCGCCCAAGTCCCAGTGTGGCCCACCATGACCGGGTTCATCATGCCAGTGCCAATACCAATCGTCGGGGTCCTTCCATGTATCTGGCGCGACAGGAGTCCAATCAGCCGGCGGGTTGGCTACATCGGGAAAAGTGTCTGGTGGATTCGCAGGATCGAAACGCGAAATGCTCTGGCACCAGTCGCATGACTGCCACTCCGTCTGTATCAGTTTTCCGGCCTGGATCCCGTCGTAGACCGCCAGACCTGTGAGGCCAACAACCGCCGCGCCAACACCAGTGGCAGCTAAGACGCCTTCCCCGGCTCCGAGCAAGACCGGGATTGCGACCACTGCTGGATTCTTGCCACTTGGGTCGTTGTAATCCAGCGGACGATTCCCGACGTACGAATACAGATTCGTGTCTCCACTTCCGAACCCCGCGGGGTCTTCGGAAATAAACCTTTGCAGCTGCGGGTTGTAGTATCTGGCGCGGTAAAAATCGAGGCCAGTGCCATCGAGTTCGCGGCCCGTGTAAGCAAAGCTGTTTGTTGTCGCCGCACCCGAAACCGTCGTATTGCCGAATGGCTCGAAGGTGTATTGCGTTTGCGCCGTACCCGTGGAATCCGTCAGCGCCAGCGCGCTGCCGAGAGCATCGGTGAGGAAGCTGCGCGCTCCTGCTGAGTCACTGCGCTGGAATACTTCGTCAATGCCACCAGAGAGCAGATTCGCCGTCGGTGTCACTCCCGAGAGTTCCTGCACGGGATTTGCGCCGTCGTAGAGGAAATTTGTCGTGGTTCCTCCGATGGTCTTGGACGCGCGCCGCCCGAACGCATCGTACTGGAAGCTCGCTCCGGACAGCGTGGACACGAGACGGTTTCGAGCGTCCCACGTGTAGCCGTCCGTCCCGCTGCTCGTCATGTTTCCGTTCAAGTCGTAGAACAGATTGGCCGTGCCCCACTGCGTGAGCTGGTTGTTCGCATTATAGGCGGTCGCCGTCACCGCATTCGGCAATCCGGTCCTGGCGAAGCTCCCGCCCACGCTGGCCCGCCGCCCCGTGTTGTCGTAGGAATAGCTCAAATTGCCGAGCGTCGTCTGACCCAGCGAGTAAGTCATCCCCGTCAACTGCGAAGCGGCATCGTAGCTGTAACTGGCTACGATTCCATTCGGTAGAGTGAGCGTCGCCCTGCGGTTCGCGTTGTCGTAGGAGAATCCCACTGTTGCCGTCCCCTGCGCGATCTGTGTCAGCCGGTTGGCGTTGTCGAAGGTATAGTTTGCTACGGCCTGACCCGGCACCGTCAAGCTGGCCCGACGACCAGCGTTGTCGTACGTGTAGCCCACCGTGCCCTGCGGTGTAGCATCCGAGGTCAAGCGATTCAAATCATCGTAACCTCGCGTGATTGTTCCTGAGACCGAGTCCACGACCTGCTTCAACCGGTTCCCGGCGTCATAGGTGGTGTAGTTGACTGTGCTTTCATAGGTAGGCCCTGCCGTCATTCCGTAACCGGCAAACGTAAATCGATTCAAGCCGTCGTAGCTGAACACCGCAACCTTTCCTCGGCGGTCAGTGAACTGCGTCACGTTTCCATTCCCGTCGTACACGTAACTTTCCTGGTTCTGGAGCGGGTCCTTGCGCGTGGCCAAGCGGTCCATGTTGTCATAGGTATAGGTCGTTGAGGTCGACGTGTTCCGCGGGTCGGTCACGCTCGACAAATTGCCGTTGAGGTCGTAGCCGAAGCTGGTCACTCCGCCGCGAGCATCGGTAACACTGGTCACCTGGTTCAGCGGATTATATGTGTATTTTGAGATTCGCCCCAGCGGATCCGTGATGGATAGGAGCCGACCGACAGAATCCACAAATCGATACACGGTCCGGTTTAGAGCATCGGTCACGCCCACAAGGTCGCCCGAGTCATAGGCAAACTGAGTGGTATTTCTGAGCGGGTCGGTGGCCGAGAGAGGCTGGCCCAATAAGTTGTAGGTCATCGAAGTGGTGTTGCCCAGCGGGTCCACGATGGCGATCAGGTTTCCATTGGGATCATAGGAAAAAGACGTCGTGTGCCCCAAGGGATCAGTCACGGCCGTAAGCTGATTAAACGTGGACTCGTACCCGAATTGGGTCGTCACGGCATTTGGCGTTCCCGCCAGCCGCGTGACGCTGGTCACGTTTCCCATGGGATCATACGCGTACGATGTCTGGCGATTCAGTCCGTCGGTAACGCTCAGGACAAAACCACTACCCGTCTGACGGCTGTATGTAATCGTCTGCTGTTCCGGCTTGCCTACAGCGAACGTATCGGTGGAAACGAATCCATCCGAATTAAACGCGGCCTGTTCCACGAAGCCGCGCGGGTCCGTCACGTTCGTCTGTGTCACGTTGCCGTTTTGATCAAGCGTATAAGAATACTGGTAGACGCTGCTGTCCACCTGAACCTGCTTATACACGCGATTGTTCGCGTCGTAGTAGTTCGTTTGGTAGACGATTCCGCGCGCGTCCTTAATCGTCAGCATGTTGTTGTTCGAATCGTACGTGTAGGCCCAAACCCCGCCATTCGCATCCGTCACACTGCACAGCAGGCCGGTCCCGCACGGCGTGTTATAGGTATACCCGACCGTGCGCCCGATGTTGTCCTGGGCCTGCGTAATCCGATTGTTCGAATCGTACGTAAACTTTATGTATCGCCCGTTCGGACTCGTGATTTGTGTGAGGTTGTGATTGGAGTCGCGCGTAAACGTCATTGTGTTTCCGTAGCGGTCCTGCATGCCGACGCAGGCGGCATATTGCGGAATTGTGGCGCCATCGGAATCGGGGAACAGGTAGATCGTTCCGTCTTTCTTTCTCAGTGTCCACGAAGAAGCGCCATTCACTTGATACGTTATCGTGGCTCCGTAAAAGCTGGTCTCCGTGGAGGTTGCGGTAAAGACTGCCCCCTGAAAACTACAGTAACCCGACGGATCGCAAGGCGAGGTACGCGTAAAATGAATCCGCCCGCCGTCTGATAGAATCAAGTCTTGGTATGTATAGCCCTCAGGAAATTGACCTGGATGAAGATTGTTGTCTCCGACCGTAAATATGTCGAAGGAATGGTTCGTCCCGATTCCGAAAGCTCTGGAGATGGGATCACTTTGACGGTAAGTTCTTGTGAGCACGATAGGAATTACGTCTGGCAAGACGAGGTCCGTCTTGTCATAAACAAAGAGTCCGGTTTGCAAGTCAACCGGTTCACCGCGCTTCGGGTTCTTCCCTGGCTTAGGCCCGTTGGCAGGAGCGTTGTTGGGATCCGAGACCATGGCTCCGGTAAATTCATAGATCGAAACGCCGGGGTTAGGAATGACTTGGCTACGGTCGGGGCTCACTTTGCCTTTGCCGTAGACGTACCAGCCTTTTTCGTCCGCGTCGTAATTGTAGAAATTGAAGCCCGTTCCCGATGGGAACTTATAGCTGTTTGGATAAAACAGGCGCGCGCCCTGAGCCCCGTTTGCATTTGCCGCCTGGATGTAAGCCCCGCCAGGCTGAATCGTGAAATACAACGGCACGAGAATGCCCTTTGGGAGAGGGAACGGCGGCTGCTTCACTGGAATCGGCGTGATGCTCAGCTTGGTCACCAGGTTCCCGTTGCGGTCCAAAATTGTCGCCAGCGGCGGGAGATGTAGCTCAAGTCCGGGAAGCGTGGGTGTTGTTACCACCACTTCATTCTGCGTGGGAGAAGGAATGGTCACAGCATTAGCCATGTCGAGCAGGGGCATCCAGATGGTGTAGTTTAAGATATTCGTTTGGCCGGCGGTGATGTCAATACCTGCTTCAAACAGTCCGTAAGTTTCTGTCTTAGTGTTTGCCGTTTGCCCGTCGATCCACATCGTGTGATGCCCTGCCGTCAGCGGTTGCAGCAAGAAGCGTCCCGTCCCGTCCGTTCGGGCAGACTGATTGCCGATTTCGAGGCTGACTTTCGCCAAGGGCTTTCCGTCAAGAGTCAGCACCTGTCCCGCCAAGGCGGTCACACCGGGCTTGGCCTGAAGGGGAGGCAAGTTTCGCCACGGTGAATTTGTGGGATCAGGAAGATTGTTGCCGTTATTCGCACTGCCTCCAGCCCCAATGACACCCGTGTCTGTGCCTGAGTTATTTGAAGTGCCAGCGGTCGTGAACAAAATGCTTTTGTCGGGCAAAGGTTGGCCGGAATTGTCCGAGAGCCCGCTAAGTAGCAAGGTGTAGGTCGTACCCTGATCCAGCGGCGCATTTGGGGTGAGGAACGCGAGCATACCTGCTTCTGCGGGAACAACTTTAGCGTCAATGCTGCCCTGTGAATTGCTCAAAGTCATGGTAGGTGTACTCACCGTCTGAACGTTGAGTGGCTTCGAGAAACGAACTGCAACGATGGCGTCCACTGCTACGCCAGTAGTTCCGTCTTCAGGTCTTGACTCTTCGAATTGCGGAAGCCGAGGGTCGTTCGAAGGTGAAATCGGCAAAGCTTGGATTCGGACGCTCTGAGTCGCAGGATCAAAAATCTCCCCGTAGCTCACGGGCGTGCCACTCACTCCCAGGCCGCCCCACAGGAGAACCGATCCATCCGGAAGGAGCACTGCTGACTGCTTGCTCCTCCGTGCCAGCATTCCAATCGTCAACCTGGTTCCCTGGCCAGTTCGAAAATTCCATGATTCCAAATCTCCAAGTGTTTCTCCCGAAGAATCGACTCCGCCCGCGATCAGCACGCGACCGTCTGTCAGCAGTGTGGCGGTATGAGAAGACCGTGGAGTCAAACCGCTTGCCGGAATCACCGTAAATGTCTCAGACACAGGATCAAAAATCTCATCAACTTTTTCGGTTTTACCTCCGGCACCAATGCCGCCAAAAATCAAGGCGGCCCCGTTTGGAAGGATCGTGGCGGTGTGCCAAGCACGTGCCCGCTGGAGACCATTAGGCAATTGGCTTACGGTTCCGCTCTTTGTGTCTCGAATGAACGCTGTGGTAATCGGGCCGTCCGCTCCCTCGCCGCCTAAGAGAAGCAAGCGACCGTCTGGCATCAGGGTTGACGACTGGCCAGGGATCGAGGCGAACGCTGGATTAGACTGACTCGATTGCGATGGGAGTGAACGACTAGACCGTTTGGTCGGAGGGAGTGGACGGTCCTTGGTTCCGCCTGGCGGCATAGCCGAAGGATAAAATTTAGGCGGTTCGCTGAGCGTACTGCCCACATTGTTTCCATGAGGCGCGTCGAGTCCTCGCTTGAAATTTGACCGCGCGCCCGCCTTGGCCTCTGACGCCAAAGCCCGTACTTGCCATTGGCTGGTAACAGTCGCAAAGCACAAGACCAAGGCCAAATAGACTCTCCACTCTCTGTTCATAGCCGTGTCACTCCTGGGTTTCCCCAAAACTTTGCAGGGTCGGCCTCGATGCCGACTTCACACGATTGCTTGTTGACAGTCAGCTCAAGGGCTCGTCACATTCAACGAAACACTGCCCGTACTGATGCCAGACGGATCTACAGATATTGTGTAGGTGCCCGTCGCGGCAAGAGTTTGTGTCGTGAGGTTAAAACTTCCGCTGCTGGTAGTTGAAGTGAGCGAATTGTTATTCGGATCCAGCAGCTGCACAGTCATGGTGCCGATCGAGTTGTTTGTGATGTGAACAGTCACCTGCTGTGCTGATGTTCCACTGAATGTCACTTGCGCGTTTTGACCGGGCGTAGTTGTCGTAACCGTCGTGGCAGAACCTCCCACCGTAACTGTTCCTGTCACATCTACGACGTTGTAGAGCTGCAGCGTTTCGCCACCGACGTATGTGGAGTAGTGCTTTACCCACAACGCGTATGTCCCAGCCGTCGCTAGTGTCTGTGTGTCCATGAAGCACGGCGTGCAATAAGACGGGCTAAGCAAGATGCTGCTCGTCTGATTCGTGCCGTCCGGCTTGACCAAATACAAGGAGGCCGTCGGATTCGTTACACTTGTCACTGTCGCGCTTACCCGCTGCCCTACCGTGCCGCTGAACGTCAACCGCGCGTCCTGACCCAAAACCGTCGTCGTTACCGTCACGGCCGAGCCGCCCGGCGTGATCGTCCCCGTCACATCCGAATCGTTGTTCAACTGCACGGTCACTCCGCCCGTCGCTGCCCCTTGCGGATCGATGAAGATGGTGTACGTCCCCGTCGTCCCGAGAGTCGCCGTGTCGACGAAATTCGTCGCTCCAGCGCAGCCCCCATATGTCAAAGTCGATCCATCCGGGTTCTTCAGCGGCACACTGCAATCGCTGTAACTCCCGCTGCTCAGGCTGATGCTCACCTTTTGCCCGCTCGTCCCGCTGAAGGTCAGACCGGCATTCTGTCCTGGCACTGTCGTCGCTACAGACACCGGCGAACCGCCAATCGTTATCGTCCCAGTCGCATCCGCAGGCACGTTGTAGAGCTGAAGCGTCTCACTTCCCACATACGTGCCGGAATGCCTCACCCACAACGTGTACGTCCCTGTCGTGGCCAGTGTTTGCGTGTCCATGAAGCACGGGGTGCAATAAGACGGGCTGAGCGCGATGCTGCTCACCTGATTCGTCCCGTCCGGCTTCACCAAACTCAGGAAGGCCGTCGGATTAGTCACATTTGTCACTGTCGCGCTTACCCGCTGCCCTGTCGTCCCACTGAATGTAACTACGGCGTCTTGACCTGCCAGGGCTGTTGTCACCGTCACCGATGAGCCGCCGGGCGTTATCGTTCCTGTTACAGGAGGAACGCTGGTCACCTGCACTGTGACGCTCCCACTTGCTGCCAATTGCGGGTCGATCAACATCTTGTACGTCCCATTTTTGACCAGTGTAAAAGGCGCCACAGAATTCGTTGCGCCACTGCAGGATGACCCGGTGGCTATCGCACCGGTTGGATCGTAGAGCGTCATATTGCAGGAGCTGTAGCTCCCGTTTGTCAGATTGATTCCGATCTGCTGCCCAAGAGTTCCACTGAACGTCAGGTTCTCGTTCTGTCCAGGAACGGTGGTCACCGTGACAGATGGTCCGCCAGGAGTGATCGTTCCCTGCAAATCAGTCGCATCGTAAAGGTTTAGCGTCAGACTACCGGAGGAAGAGGTTTGAACAAGAATAGTGTAGGTTCCCGTCACCGGGAGAGTCGGCACCTCCAGATAACCACTATAACCAGCGCTCGGGTTAATGCCCACCGCCACAGTCAGCGCCGTTCCATTGGGATTATTAATTGACAAACTGCCGCTCGTTATTGTTACTGCGCTCCCCACCAAACTCACCTTGCGGCCAACCGTCCCGTCAAATACAAGAAGACCAATCTGCCCCGCCGCGCCAAATGTCCCGGTAAATGCACCACCGAATGTCATCCGCCCGGTGAACGCAACGCTGCTCGCTGTGAATCCCGGAGGAGGAACAAAGAAGTCTGAACTGCTAACGGCGTTCCCCGCCGATGTCGCGACTGAAATACGGCCGGACGTTGCGGTGAGCGGGACGGTTGTAGAGATGCTCGTCGAGGTTGCGGAAGTCACTGTCGCAAAAGCGTTGTTAAATCTGGTTCTATCGTTTGCCGCCACGTCGAAATTCGTCCCTGAAATTGTCGTGGCAGTCCCAGGTGTGCCGATTGTTGGTGTGAACCCTGAAATTGTAGGTGCGCCATTGGCATTCGAAGCTGTCACCGTAAAGGAAGTCGAGCTTGTCGCCGTGCCGTTTGGAGTCGTGATCGCGATCGGGCCTGTGGTGGACCCTGTTGACACGGTCGCCAGAATCTGCGTCGCGGTCGCGGAGGTAACGGTCGCATTTGTGCCATTGAAACTAACCGTATTCAGATTTGGATTGGCGCTGAACCCCGTTCCGCTGATCGTCACGCTAGTCCCTATGGCTCCACTCTGAGGCGTGAAATAAAAGATCGAAGTTTGATTCGAATGATTGCGAGAAATGGCAAGCAAGTTGCCGACAGCGTCGTAGCTGTAACCGGCCGCATCGCTTAGCGAGTCCACTGTTCCAACCAGTCGGCCAAGCTCATCGTACTCGTAGGTGATGACCGATTGCCCAGAAAGAGTGAAATTCGCTATGCTCGTGCCTCCTGCCGTCACCGATACATTCGATTGACTCTGTGGCTTGTAGCCGGTCGCGGAAGCCTGTACCACGTAAGTAGCAGCCGCCAGCGTCGAAATCGAATAGTTGCCTGAACTGTTGGACGTGGCCGTTCCTGCCGTATCGATTCCACTTAGAGCAGTAATCGTGACTCCCGGAAACGGAGTGATCCCGTCAGCCTGGGTGACTGTGCCGGAAATCGTCCCAGACGATCCAAGGGTTACGTTGACAGTCGTAGGTCCACCAGTCGCAACGTTGTTCCCCGCCAAAATTGCTGTACCGTATCCAGTAGCCGTCACGCGCATGTCATAGATGCCGGGATTCAAGTTTGAAATCGAATATGTGCCATCTGATGCCGTCGTTGCAGAGGCTTGAGCGGCATTCGACTGCAGAGCTTCAACCAAGGCTCCGCTGACTGCCGCTCCATCACTGGTCCGCGTAACGGTACCGTTGACAGAGCCAGTTCCTACCGAGAACGAGACTCCGTTGCTCGATTGTCCACCCACAGTTACAACGACTGACCCCGTGGATGCACCTGAGGGAACTGCGGCAACGATCCTAGTGGGTCCCCAAATGGTCGGGCTTGCCGCAACACCGTTGAAGGTGACTGTGTTCTGTCCTTGCGATACGCCAAAGTTCGATCCCGAGATGGTCACCGTCGAACCTGTTGGGCCGGATGCTGGCAAGAGGGCGAAAATCGCAGGGCCGATCGCAAATGAGGCACCGTTGCTGGAAATTCCCCCGACCGTAACTAACACAAGACCCGTGGTCGCTCCACTTGGGGCAGGAACAACGATGCTGGTGTTGCCCCAACTGGACGGAATTGCGGGCACACCGTTGAATGTCACAGTACTGCTTCCTTGTGTTGCACCGAAGCCTGAGCCTGAAATGGTGACCGAGGTGCCAGCCGCTCCAGATGTCGGATTTAGGCTCGTGATTCCCGGTCCGACGGTGAAACTGAAACTATTGCTAGGCAATCCCGCGACCGTAACAATGACCGGCCCGGAAGTGACACTGGCAGGAACGGGAGTCTCAATCGTTTGAATTCCCCAACTCGTTGGGGCTGCCGACACCCCGTTGAACGTCACTGTGCTTGTGCCTTGCGAACTCCCGAAGTCGAAACCGCTGATCGTCACGGTCGTGCCCGCAGACGCAGATGGTGGAGAAACTCCTAAAATGGCGGGTGCGCCTGTGAAGGCCATGCCGTTGCTCGCAAAGCCGGCAACGGTCACAACCACTTGGCCTGTCGTTGCACCCGATGGGACAGGGGGGACTATGCTTGTGAGGCTCCACGTTGTGGGGGTCGCCGCGATTCCATTAAACGTCACCTTGCTCGAACCCTGAGATGAGCCGAAGTTCAGGCCACTGATAGTCACTGAAGTTCCCGCAGCCCCTGCAGTTGGTGAAATGCTGTTGATGGTAGGCGCGACGGTAAATGCAGCACCATTGCTCGCCAAACTCCCGACGGTCACCACTATAGGACCAGTCGTGGCACCCGAAGGTACAGGAACGACAATGCTGTTGTTGCTCCAACTCGTGGGCGAAGCAGTTGTGCCGTTGAATGTGACCGTGCTCGTGCCCTGAGAACCGTTAAAGTTATATCCGTAAATTGTGACGGAGGTTCCAGGAGCCCCTCCAGTTGGACCCAAAGCGCTGATAATTGGTGCCACGGTAAAGCTCACACCATTGCTTGCTAAATTCCCGACCGTCACCACAACGGGACCACTGGTGGCTCCAGAGGGTACGGGAACACCGATGCTTGTGCTGCTCCAACTCGTGGGCGAAGCAGTTGTGCCGTTGAATGTGACCGTGCTTGTGCCCTGGGAACCACCAAAGGTCAATCCAGAAATCGTGATAGAGGTCCCAGGGGCTCCTCCAGTTGGGGACAAACCGCTGATGTTCGGGGCAACGCTGAAGCTTTTACCATTGCTGTCAACTCCGCTGGCATGCACAACCACGTTCCCAGTCGTAGCACCTGACGGAACCGGCCCCACGATACTTCCGGCGCTCCAACTCGTCGGGGTCGCCGTCGTGCCGTTGAACTTCACGGTGCTCGTTCCCTGGCTCGTTCCGAAGTTTGCACCGGTGATTGTCACCGAGGCTCCCACCGCTCCTGATGTCGGCGAAAGACTGGTGATACTCGGTGCCGGAACTACCGTGAAGCTGACACCGTTACTAGCTCTATTGGAAACTGTCACAACAACATTCCCAGTAGTAGCCCCTGATGGAACTGTGGCAACGATGCTAGTCGCACTCCAACTGGTCGCGCCTGCGCTCGTCCCATTGAACTTGACTGTGCTGGTGCCTTGAGTTGAACCAAAATTCGTCCCCGTAATTGTCACCGAAGCCCCAACGGCACCGGAAGGCGGAGACAAATTCGAGATGGTAGGTGCCGCAGCTTGAGCAACGCCCGTAAAGAAGAAAAAGAACGACACTGAGAAGAGAAGGATCGGCTTCCAATCACGCATGTGCATAAAAACTAGCCTCCAGGGCTCTACGGTTGGGCCGATCAACACGGTTCTCCTGTCACAAGTGACAAGCTATCTCCAGCAATCATTGCAGGCTTGAATCGATACAAGAGACGGCCGCATACAGTAATCTCCAAAGCTTTGGTACAGCTTCTCCTCCAAGGATCGTGCAGCAGCGCACGAACTAGACTGGAGACACATCACCTGTTATACATCGAAGTGTATAGTAAATTTTGATTAATAACTTATTTAGGCTATTTCCTATAGGATGATTATTAAATGATGTCAATAGTACCTAGACCAGAATTCTGTGAATAACCTGTGAATAAAAATGGTCCAATTAGCCTTCGTCGGTCTGGAACGGGGCCTACGATCCGATTTGTATCTAGACTCGCTCACGTGGCGGGAAATCCGAGGTTGCGTTCGGGACAAAAAATCTTGAATCAGATCCCTTCGAACGCCAATTAGATGCCCCGGTCCTAGAGTCGGGAGGAGCAGTCGGGAATCCACTCGTTGGGGTAAGATTCCGCGATGCGCAATCTCCCACAAGCGCGATCTACTGCACCCATACTGCACGCCCTCTTGTTCGCGATAACTTCAGTTCAAATGTGGATTTCAAGCAACCGGACTTATTCGGTCACCCAACATCAGGACTTGAGGGCGTCTTAGAGGTTGTTGGGATTGTCATCCAACGGCCGGCTCCGGTTGCGACTCGCACGAATGGAGCTCTTCGATTGTAATCGCCCCCTTATAGCCCCCGTGCATCCGCCATAAGTTCTTAGCAATCAGAAGCATAAGTGCAAGAGGCGATGGGGATCGAAACTACTACTGTATTGGAAACAAAGGAGTTTTGCGGTGCGACCCGGCCTTCTAAGGTATTGAAAGGAAAGGGAGGGAATTCTTAGTGCCCCCTGACGCGCTCCACGAGATGCGCGCGACGCTGGCTCCAGTGCGTGTTAGACCGCTATTTCGGTAGCCGTGGCATAGCTTTGAGTCGTGCAACTTCTGCTTCGGCTGCCTTGGTCGCCGCTTGAAGAGCTCTCCGCTGCGTTTCCAGGTCTGTGACCGCCGTCTGCACAGACACTCGCGCATCACGAATGTCTTTGTAAGCGCCCGTCAGATCCTTTTGAAAGTCCGTCATCTGAGACTGAAACTGTTGGACTTCTTTGTGCAGTTCTGCTTCCGCTTGGTAGTACGCGGTCGTGAAAGTGCCGAGAGCAACCGTCAAGACGATTACGACAGTTGCGACAAGCCCCTTCGTTACCGATTTCTCAAGTCTTTCCTGAGCGCTAGTGACAACTGCGCCCAATCGTTGTTGAGCCTTGGCACCTTCCGCATCGAACTTCGATTTGAATTCGCTCTCGACCGCATTCATACGTTCGACAACTGAGGCTACCCTTCTCTCGGACTCGTCGATCTGTGCCGAGAATCTGGGTTTAGCCTCTGCCTCAATCCGATCAATCCGAGCGTTAACTACATGTTTGACCGACTCGACCAACTTATCCATGTCCACGTCTTGTGGCGGAGTCTCGCTTGCCATATATGCTCCCTTCGTTCAGATACACCTGTGTAGAACAAGAAGCGGTCTAACTCTTGTTTAAGCCGACCTGGATAAAATCGGTCTTGGTCGGCATAAGACGAAACCGCTGGCGCCAGCTCGGACGGCAACCACCTTGTTCATAACTACTTCCCGTGTGATCCATGGCGCAAAAATCAAGGGCTGGCAACTCAACGAGTCATGGGTGGCCCGCTGCCGGACGGCCGATGGAACCGGAATTAAGGATGCTTTCGTCCAACCGGCGCGAGCCCCGGACCTTTCAACTCGTTGCGGCTGCGAGAAGCGATAGCCACTCATCCCAATCGTTCAGGACCACGTTGTAATCGGCACCGAGGAGTTGGGGATTCGAGGACGGATTCAGCGCCACAATTTTGACCTTCGGATAATTCGCTTTCAGCCACTCGACCATTTCTTTTCTCGTTTGTTCCGGTGCTGTGTGCCCAACGATAAACACATCGATATCACGATAGGCGCTTAGAGCAATTTTAGCGGCTTCATTGTGAGTCACCGAGATCACTTCGTGACCGAAACGACGGAACAGTTCCGCCCTCGCGTTCAGTCCCTTTTCGTCATACCCGATCTGAAACAGTACCCGCTTGGCTGGTGGCCTGATTAAAATCTTCTCGCCTGTCTCTTGGTTGAGGATGATGTATTCACCGGGCGAAGATGCCGCCAGTAGTTTCACCCGCGTCTTCGCACGTTCCAAGTCTGGGGCCGGTTCCATCCAGCGAAGGCCGCTGCTTTCCACCTTGAAAATCTCGAATGGCGGAATCATATACGACTTTTCCATACGGTTGTAACGTTAGGTTTATTCAATCACAAGGCTGAGTTCGTGTCCATTGAATCCAGCACACCGTTGGGGAGGCCGCGCACCGGGCTGCGGATGGAACGCTGATAGGATCCCGCCAAGCTGGGACCTCCCGAAATGGGCTTGCAATTGGGGGTGGCGCATTCATTCGTCTTCCCCGCGCAGGCGGCACAATCGGCCTCACCGTTCTGCGCATGGGCAATGAGATTGGTCATTTCCGTCGCATTTGTCCCATTTGCGGAGGCATCGCTGGTGATCCATGCTCCCATGCAAATCTTGCGGCCGAACTTATGGGCAGCGGCTCCAATGTTCTCCAGGCCATGGGTAGATCTGTAGGGAACAGAGAATCGTGAAAAGTTGGCGCAACTGTTAGCATGATGGCGACGACGAATGCGGGTGGGAGCGATGGCTGCGAGGAGCTCACTGAAGTTGCCATAAAGTGCCATGCTAAACTCTGAGAACGGACCCGATCCTCAAAATCGCTGGTAGACTGACCTACCTCAGACGGGGGTCTTGAGCCGAGATGCCTGAGCCAATCGACTTTGCGATAATCGGGGCAGGAGTCGCGGGTACGTACGTAGCGTGGCGACTCGCGATGACCGGTCCAAGCGTATTGAAGCGGCTGGTCCCACAACAAATGGCCAAACCAACGATTCGGGTGTTTGAGGCCGATCGTGTCGGTGGCAGACTGTGCTCGCCGAAGATGCCGCGAATGTCCTCCAGAGCAGAGTTAGGCGGGATGCGTTACATGGAGAAACAGCTCCTCACATCGCGGCTCGTAAAACATTTGGGCCTCCGCTCTAAACAATTCCAATACAAAACACTTGTTTCACACTTTCGCGGTATTCATTCTGATCAGAAGAGTGGGAACTCATACAGGCTAGGAGTCGGCGAAAAAGGCAAAGACCCAGGGCAGCTTGTCGAGCACGTCATCCGGTGCGCTCTTCGGGAAGTCGTCTTAGATCATGGGCCGAAAGATCGACAACTCGACGAGCTTCATGAGGTGCTACGCAAATTGCGCACAGGCGCAGCTGGACCGGAGGCAATAGCCCCAAAGCAATGGGCTCTTCTCAAAACGCACGGCATCCTTCACGACTCTCGGTTATACGATATCGGATTCTGGAACCTCCTGTCTTATTACCTGAGTGGCGATGCCTTTCTGTTTGTCCACGACGTGTTAGGTTACGAAACCATTGTTGATAACTGGAATGCAGCTGAGGCTATCCCCTGGTTTCTGAGAGATTTTACCGAAAGCAGTTTTCACACGATTGAGCAAGGTGGCATGGAAGCCCTCCCCAGGATGCTCTTCGCGCAATTTCTTGAACAATATCCAAGTCCACATCCTAAGCACGACTTTCTGTTGTCAATTACGCAGGAAAAAGATGAGGCTCGATTGTTTACTCTGAAATTTGAAAACCGGGAAGAAAATGTGCTTGCAAGGCATGTAATTCTGGCTATTCCCAAGGAACCCTTAAAGCGACTTTTTCGACCCGATGTCTCCCTTCAATCAGGATTGGGCGCTCATGATCAGATTACAGCGCTTAACCTCGCGTTCGATTCCGTAAAGGCACAGCCTCTCTTTAAACTCTTCCTGGCGTACGAGCGCGCATGGTGGGAAGACCCACGTGCCCTAGGGCGCGATTCTGGGCGCGCAATCACGGATATGCCAATTCGACAGATTTATTATTTTGAACCAGACGCAAGCCAACGTGGCATGGTGATGGCGAGTTACAGCGATTCCCATTATGTAGATTTTTGGAAGGCCCTTCAGAGACGCAAGTTAGAGCCGCCTTTCGATCCGTTAGAACTTCTACAGCATGGAGAGTTAGACGAACCCGAAGAAACTGTCTTCCATCGATTCGGTGCAAATGAACGAATGGTCCGTAAAGCACATCGACAAATAAAGCAGCTGCACCCTGAAATGGCTGGAGCTGACAGTATTCCTGAGCCTTATCTGGGTTTGGCAAAAGAGTGGTCGTCTGATGACCCCGTAGACGGGGCCTTAATTGGAGGTGGCTGGCACACCTGGGTCGTCCATGCCAAATCCTGGGAGGTGATGAATACCATGAAGCGCCCATTGAATTCGAATCTCTATATCTGCGGAGAAGCGTACTCGAGTGAGCAGGGTTGGATAGAAGGAGCGCTGAGATCGGCTGAAATGGCGCTCAAGGAAATTGGTGTTCCCGAGCCAGATGATTGGATCCCGCGCACCGATTATCGAGACTATGGCAATTTCGAGGGACACGACGAGTACATTGGTTGGAGCCCCGAGAAATGAACGATCCTTCCCTGAACTGTACAACCAAAAGCCCAACAAAAAGCCGCCCCTGAGGGCGGCAAATTTCATAAACACCAAAACAGTTAAGGGCCGACAATGACTCTTTGTCCCTATTCTGGCGTTTTTACTGTTCGCTGATCGGACCAGAACCCGGATTTAACATCTAGTCGTGCCAAGGCCTCCCTGCGATTCGCTTCCCATTTGTAGGCTTCGTAGGTTTCCCTTTCGAGCTCACCATATATGCGCTCGAATTCACTGGCTTCTGTAGGGGACTTCCCTAGACTCTCCCCCTGCTCAAGTTCAGGGGCTCGTTTCTGGTTCGCGTTTTTAATCATTTGTATTTCGTCGGCTTCCGCTGGTTCGGAAGGCACTGGGGCAGGTTTCGGGAATGCCATATAGAACCCCCTGGGTACGGTATCCTAGTTTCTTCAGGAAGTGAATTCAAGCCCAAAGTCCCCAAGGTCCCCAAGGCCGATCCCTTGACCACCAAGCGCCACGGTATGTATCCGACGCCCTCCTTTAGTATTATCGAACAAGTATCTTCGTTAAGCATAAACAATCTCAGATAGACGTCAAGCGCACTACTCCGCAGGCTGCGCTCAACCCATGAGACATCCTGACGGCTCACCAGGCCAACTGGTCGCAGGGCCAGGTGCGCTGTTTTGAGTATCCGGCCATGCCGCAACCCTATAACCTGTACCACATGCTCTTTGCATGCATAGAAGTTCGATGCGGAGGGTGGGCTGGCGTCTACAACAACAGTGACACAGAACGGGCGACAATTGGTTACTTCCTCCCAACACTACTCTATGTGCGTGGGCGGGCAGCACAATCCGGTGAACTTCGCAATCAGGCCGCGGGGAAGACCTGACGCTGGAAAGGCGGCAGCGGATGGACAGACGCCGCGTCGACGCCCTTACTCCGATTGTCGCCGAGACGCGCGACGAACGGAAGCAACGGAAGCAAACGACACTCCGAGCACCAAATGACGTCCTCCCCGGGTTCCGCTTCGCTCAGGGATTGATTCATCCCCGGACGGCGGCGATATGATAGCAACTATTCCCTTTCTGCAACGGCCGCCTGTCCGGGGTTTCCTCATAATAGAAAAAAGGGCGGGACGCGCCCGCCCTTCGTCACACCGCGCCTGAACAACACGACAGAAGATCGAACACGAACGCTCGATCAGGAGGAATGGAGCTCATGGGCAGAGCACAATGTCGAACTGATGAAGCTCTATTTAGAGCCAAACAGGAAAGATCTCATGAAGGCGCTGAAGACGATGGTTTATGACAAGGCTCGTGCCTAGGAACTCGTTCTTGATCAAACTGCGAAAAAGGTCGACTGGTGCGAATCTCTATGTTTTTGTGGATTGAGTTTCATGAAAGACTTCGTGTAATGGCTTGCGTCGCCTGAAGTATGCAACACCCAACGCCGCCGCATCGAAAATGCTCATCCGATAGTCTTCGCTCTTCCAGATTTTGCGAACGCTTGGGAGCCTTGGGGCAAGCTCAGGTAATTGTTTGGTGAGAGCTACAGCGATCGTGTACTTATTGCGATTGCAATCAGGGAAAGCGTTTTTCACCGCGCTTCGAGAAAGCATCCGGATCGAAATCCGACGTTTTGTCGCTTCTCTTAGGAGCGCGTTGTGCATCAGAACTCTCTTCTTTGTGTCTGAATCGCGCTTTCTGAGCACAATAGCACTTGGGGAAAAGTCATCCATTAATCTAGCCAACTTCTTACTGGCCGGAATCGTGGGCTCGTTTACACCCTGCCGGAAACTTTTGACGCCCCAATCGAGGAGTCGTGTCGGACCTTCGAATACAGCGAAGCCGAAACTGCGCGAGCGCAGGTCGATGGCGAGGATTCTCTTGTCCTGGTTCACGGAGCTTAGTTGTCTCCGTGAGGCCGGGACGCGCAGTGTTCGGCCAGCCACTGCAGTTTGTACGAGATAAGACTCTGACCGCGCTTCGGTGTTCTCGTTTGCAGCTCAACGGCCAGGGCTTGAGCGCGTCGCCTCACCTGGTTGGCTGCCGATTCGTACGTTCCTGCGTAGAGTTCCGAGAGTGGCATGCCGAGTGCCGCTTGAAAGGCGAGAGCCGTACGCAGGGGCGGCATGTGCCTACGACGCTCGTAGCGAGATACTTGATTTCCGTTTTTGCAGCCAACCAAATACGCGACCTCGCTCTGGCTGAGCCCGGATCGTTTTCTGTAAGCTCGCAGATAATTCGCAAGTTTGTGAGACGTCATGTGGCAAGTGATGGTGCACTAAGACCGTAACGTGCTCAGCGTAAACGTGAATCGCTCTGTTCGCTAAACGGGATATGTAGCTCGCAGTGTAGAAATTAAGCGTTTTGGGCCGGAAAATACTAGGCTTTCCGGATTTGGGCCTTATGTCGGGCGCTAACGATCGTATTATGTGAAATCGGACATGGGGTCTTCATGAAGAATTAATAAAGAAAAAATGCGCTGTCAGTGCGGAAGCGCAAGAAACCCTCATATTCAGTGGCTCGCCACCATGTCACACGAAGCCGTTCCTCTTCGCTTTTGACATCTCTCGGTGGTGTACTACACTTAGAAATAAGACTTCGTCGAGGCAAACAATCCGCTAACATCTTCAATGTCAAAACGCATCGCGGCGACCGTCGCCATTGCTGCATTTATCGCAGCTGGTCTGATTTCGCTTCCTGCAAAACAGTCTACAACATCGCCACAGCCGACAGCGATCCAGTCGCTAACTTCTTCTTCAGCGTCTGCCTTTGTTCAGGCATCAACTACGCCGCCAACTCCAACAGAAGACTCCGCGGCGTCCAGCACGGTTGACACATCGACTTGGAAAACCTACCGCAATGACAAGTACGGTTACGAGTTCAAATATCCAGCAGATTGGCTGTTAGAGGAGAATAGCGATGCGGTTGATTTGAGGGAGGACCGCTATGATGCCAACGGCATTTACATTGAGCCATATGATTCAAGAAGACAGATAGATTTTGCGAAGGATTGCGAGTCAGCCACATTCGCTGGCATGAATGCACTTAATTGTAATCTAGTGTCCGGGGAGCTTGGCGGAGCACCGTCAGTCTTTGTTTCCATCAAAAAAGACAAGAACCTTCTTTTAGAGATCCAAAATTCGCGGTCAGACCGCATTTCTCTTGAAATCCTTTCCACGTTGAGAGTTCTTTGAGCTTTCGAGCAGAGGCTGCCAGCGGTATGTAAATTTAGATTTCATTCAGAAATAGGTCGGACTATTGCACCGCGAGCTTCTTCCAATTCGAACGGTGTCCGTCACTATTCTCAACGTGAACGAAATACGTCCCGCTAACCAGGTTTTCCCGGACGAGAATTTGCCTGTCGGTCAGGTTTTGGATAACCCCTGGGACGCAACTAGGATTCGAATAATCGCTGCCCTGTCTAATTAGGCAAACCTTAGCAGCTGAGTCGAACCCTTTCCCGCCAATGCTTAGATCAAAGACTCCAGCAGAGACTTGCTGGGGGTTAATATTGTCGACCAGCGGCTCGAAGCCCCAGAGGTTATCGTTTTTAACTCCGGGGACCAGTTCATACGGATCTTGGTTGCCATCCCACCCGTAAGCGTCGACTGGGACAAACGCAAGAGAAGTACTTGCGAACACTGATGGAGTTGTCTTTTTCTGGACTTCAAAGTGGAAATGCGGTGGCAGACAATTCCCCGCATTTCCCGTGAGACCGATCAAGCTCCCCGCATCAACCGAAGACCCATCTTGTACGATAATGCTAGGATTTGCGGGTTGGAAAGAGTAGCCGTCGAGAAACGGTCGAATATGGTAGAAACCGGCTGAGAGACCAACAAAGCCATAGTTTCCGTTCTTATCTGTCGCAGCTACTGGAATAGTGGCGCATGCCCCAGCCTCCGTGATTCCGAACAACTCGACCTGCACTCCAGACAGAGGCTGACCACCCAGCGTGACCTTCCCTGAGATCACTAAATGAGCGATCTTAGGGACTGTTCCGGGTGTGGACGGACTGGGAGTTCCTGTTCTTGTGGCGAAAAAGTCTTGGCCAGTGGCATCTCCGGTCAGATGTATGGAGATGGTCCGAGGATGGGTCGAAAGGTGCAGATAATAGATTTTATAGCCGTTGCCTGGATCGAGCTCCAACACATTGAAAAGGTCTGGGTTTCCCCCGATAGTAATATTTTGCTTCACCAAGTCAGGTTTCGTCGGATAACGGACAGTGCCTTTAACAGCCGCGTAGACCTGTGTTCCAAAAAAGGCACGATAGTCGATGCCCGGATGGCCATCATAATAAAGATGGGTAGTGTCGCCGCCACCTGTGTAATGTCCGTCCACGTAGAAGCTGGTATCAAAAGCGTCTTGCTCATAGCCCTGTTTACAGCCGATTTTGAATCCACTCACAATGTCGAGAGAGGAGGGGTCCAGATTTCCGAGCTCGCCTGTGTAAGCCGTCACAGTAGAATCGCATCCGTAGATGCTGTAATCGCCTTTGCTATTCCTCATAGAGTGGTCGAAGACGCTGTTGATTAAGACATTGTAAGGATTGAGGTTCTCGTCTACTCCTGGACTCGTTGCCTTCAAAGGGAATCGCAAAAACCCGGTACTCACCAAAAAGCTGCCATTCAGTATGGCCTGCTGTGAGTCTGGATTCGTCACGATCACGTCCCTTGGGCCACCAATGGTAGGGCTTATAATTGTGATGTTCGCGATGATCTGAACTGCTGTCCGGGAGCTGTAGGAATTGACCGCGATGCCAGTTCCGCTGAAGGAAAGAATTGCCGCTGGATCGAAACTGGCTCCCGTAACAGTGAAATTGGAAATGGTCTGGCCTTGGAAACCAGAGCTCGGTGAAATCGAGACAATGGAAGGCGCAGGGATGACAACCGTACCCTGCAAGGAAATGACTGTGGGCGACGTCGGAGCATTGCTCATGATTGTCAAACTGCCAGAGAATGGCCCAGTCCCATTTGGAGAAAAATTGACACCAAAATTGGCACTCCCGCCAGGTGCAATGGCGATGCCCGTTGGAAGCGTTCCAGTCGTAGCGAATGGCGGAAAGGGAGTGATAGAAATATTCAAGATCAACAGTGAAGCCGTTCCTGGATTCGAGATAGTGACCGGGACCGCGGTGCTCGTAGTCCCAAGGAGAGTCGGTGGGAACGTGATTTGGATCGGTGACACGCTGATCGCGGGTTGGCCTGTAACCGTGAATCCGCCAGAAAGGGTGGCGTGCTGCCCGTCCGGATTCATGACAATCACATCATGAGGGCTTATCGCGGCACTGTTTACGATCGTGATGCTGGCTACAATCTGCGTCGGCGAGATTGTAGGCGATGGAGTTGCATTGACAGTGATGTCCGATGGGTTGAATGAAAGGATAGCTGCTGCTTGGAAATTGTTGCCGTTGACGGTGAAATTCGTAATGGTTTGCCCTTGAATGCCGGAAGAAGGCGAAATTGAAACTATCGCGGGCGGTGCGCTGACCCCACTGGAGGAACAGAGGGTCGTGGCCTGGGCGTTTGTGTTGGTGACTGTCACATTCGTGTTGTTCGCGCTGGCGTTGAAGTTGCCAGAAGTAAGTGGGGCATTTTGGACCGTCGCAGTTGTGTTGTGGACGGTAGCTGCCGTGCTGGTGCCGACGCCAGCCGGACAAGATGGATCAATGCTGCCGTCTGACTTCAATTTCAGAATCGTAAATCTTTGAGGCTGGGGCGCAGGGACGCAACCAGAAGGACAGCCAGGATCGCTGAATCCCGCAACCACATAGCCACCATCTGAGGTAGGGTGTACGGCGAGAGCGACGTCTGATGGAGAGCCGCTATCGTAGCTTCGTTGCCAAACGAGGTTTCCAGATGCGTCGGTCTTGAAAACCCATAAGTCGGTTCCGGTGATTGATCCCGTATTTGTCTGCCCGCTTACAACATAGCCTCCGTCAGGGGTCTGCTCTATATACTGCGCATCATCATATCCCGCGCCACCGTAGGCTTTTTCCCAGGCAACGGAACCGTCGGAGTTGAGCTTGAGCAACCAAGCGTCCGTGCCTCCCGAACCGAATGATGTGGTGCTACCGCCAAGAATATAACCCCCGTCGCTCGTCAGTTGGATGATCACAGCTGCATCATAGCCGCCACTGCCGTAAGTCTTCTGCCATTGAGTGTTTCCGTTGGCGTCCAGCTTCAAGACGAGGGCGTCTCCGCCTCCAACTCCAAATGAAGCGGTAGCCCCGCCCATGACGTAGCCGCCGTCTGGCGTCTGCTGTATCGAATTGAACGTGCTCTGCCCGGCGTACGCTTTCTGCCATTGGATATTGCCGCCCGCATCGATCTTTATAATCGTTCCCTGTGTTGTTCCTCCGCACGCGCACGGATCAGTCATGCCCGGTATGACATAACCGCCGTCGGTCGTTTGGACGATGTCGAAGCCCCAATCTCTCCCGCTATGGAGATACGTCTTTTGCCACTGCACGTTTCCGTTGGCATCGAATTTCAGGACAAGTGGCGCATGCTGGCCAGCGCCAAACGAACTGCTTAAGCCGATTCCGATGTATCCGCCGTCCGGTGTGAGATGGAGTTTCTCGATTTCGTCCCGACCAGCGCCTCCATAGGAACGCTGCCACAAAATGCTTCCAGAGGCGTCGAGCCTCACCAGCCACATGTCGGTGTTTGCGCCGACGAATGCCTTTGTCCAACCCGCAGCAACGAAGCCGCCGTCCGGGGTCTGTCGAACATCCGCAGCGCCGCCACCCCCACCAACGTCGTAGCTCTTAGCCCAAGTCTGACTTTGCCCCTGGCTGTTACCGTTCGCCTCAGTCAGCACCCAAGAGTCATTGAAGGCAGTGGAGGCCGCAGAACCGCCCAATCCTCCGAAGACAAGCATCCTGTTCGATGCTCCATCATACAGATCATTGCGAGAGAACAGGTACCGTGGCTCTGGAGCCGCTCCGGTCGGAAGAATCTGACTCCATGCAGACACACCGGCTCCGTGCCATTCGCGTTGTCGAGAAGCCACACGTCATTCAAGAACGAAGTCGCCGTGGTCCCTGCGAATATGACCATCCGATTGGTGGCGGCATCGTAGGCAGCGGTGTGTGCACTTCGGCCCGGCGGGAGAGCGCCTGAAGGAGCTAGCTGGGTCCATACCGGCGTAACCGGATTGCCCGTCCTGTCGAGGCCAGTCGCATTTGCGAGGACCCACGTCTCGCTTGAATACACCGATGTAGATCCCCCGAAAATAACCATGCGATTCCCGGCGGCATCGTCCACGGCACTGTGCCCGCCACGTGGAGCCGGTGGTCCGCCTGTGGGAAACAACTGCATCCACTGAGGCGCCCCTCCCAGACCGTTGACATTAGTCAACACCCAGACATCGTTTTTTACCGTGCAAGGATCACATGCGTCTCCCCCAAACACGATCATCCGATTCGTAGTTGAATCGTACACACCTGTACTTCCCTCGCGGCCTGGAAATGACACTCCCGACGTGGGCGGCCCTCCGGTCGGAAAGAGTTGGATCCAGTTTGGCGTTGCCGGCAGCCCCGTAGCTCTGTCGAGTCCATTCGCGTTTGTCAGAACCCAGACATCTGTGAGATCAGGCAAACTTCCAAAAGTGCTATCTCCACCCCAGATGATCATGCGGTTGTTGACCTGGTCGTAGACCGCGACATGGAGGAAGCGCGCTGGCGGAGGCCCACCGGTGGGCGTGAGCTGTGTCCAGGTTGGAGTTTCGCCTAGGCCATTAGCGTTTGACAAGACCCAGACATCGTTCAAAGTAACTCCTCTTCCGAAGGTATTGCAGGTGCCAGGGACATTCGAGCAGCCCCCAAAGAGGATCAGCCGGTTACTCGCAGGGTCATAGACGGAAGTGTGTCCAAATCTTGCCGGAGGTAGTCCGCCAGTTGGAGTCAGTTTGATCCACGACGACGAAAATGTGTGGATAGGGGCGACAAACAGGAATGTGAGAAGCAACGCACCGAAGCGCACGCGCTTGAGGAAACATAGGTTGCGAGACATGGTCAGCCTCCCATGCGCTCACGCAGAGCTTGGCTTTGCCAGATTTTTTGGGACCGACCTAGTGAAGGGCCTTGCCTCGTTCGGGCTTGCAAATATGTTTGCGACCTGGTGAACGTGCTCTTGCGAGGCGTTGGGCGAATTCTCGTACTGCTGACTGGCCATCGTCAAGCAGGTCTTTTGCGTAATGGTAATAGTACTCGTTGCGGAGCTTGTGGGTGTGTCAAGCGGGATTTCTCCAGTACGGGCAGAGCCACGGCCAGCATTGCCCTAGGTATGCAGGGAGAAAAGCGAAGTTTTACGCGGGCCGGAGAGAAAGGTTGAGTTTTACTTGCGTCGTTTATTCCTGCGCCCGATTGAGGTCTGGAAAGCATCTGAGCTTGAGAGGAGTGTGCGAGACTATGTTCATGGTCCGAGCTACAAAGGCTTTAAGGCTTTTAGTACAGTCGCTGGTAATCGGTGCTGCCCTAATTTACGGTCCGGGGCAAGCGCTTGCTCTGACGCAACAAGAACAGCCCCCCAACCATCCCGTGGTTCCCGCAACACAAGGGCAAGAAGCGACGGCTAAGCCGCAAACCCCGCAGACCACTCCGGCGCCGGTTCCAACCCCTGCGGAACAGACGCCAGATAATTCCGAAGGCAAACAGACCAAGCGTATGTTGTGGGTCGCTCCTAATTTTGGGGCGGTAGACGCTTATAAGCAGCTGCCACCAATGTCCACCCGCGAGAAATTCGTACTCGCCGCGAAGGATAGCGTCGTGGATTACTCCTCGTATACTTGGGCCGGAGTTTTGGCTGGACAAGCCATGGCCTTAAATTCCGATCCGGAACTGGGCCACGGCATCGCCGGATATGGACGCTATTATTGGCGTACCTTCACGGACGAAGTGTCCGGAACTTTTTTCACCGAGGCTATTGTCCCCACGATCGCGCACGAGGACCCACGTTATTACACCATGGAGAAGGGAGGCTTTTTTCGCCGCACGGGCTACGCGATATCCCGTGCCTTCGTGACTAAGACAGATTCTGGAGGCACTCGCTTCAACTTCTCCGAAGTAGTGGGCAATGCGCTGGAGGCGGGTCTGTCCAACGCTTATTATCCGCCTCAGGAGCGCGGCCTGAGTCAAACGGCCCAGAACTGGGGAACGCAGATGGAATCCGCCGTCCTGAATCACATCTTCCAGGAATTCTGGCCGGATATCCGCCGTCACGTTTTTCGACAGAAATAAGGAAGCCATCCGCGCGGATAAGCTACGGCAAGAGCTGTCTTTCAGCAACTTTGGGAGTGAAAGAGAGCATTTCGTAGCTATGGTTCGAGGCTGAGCGCACGGAGCGTTGTGTGGTTAAGCGGTGGCGAGAATAGATTTTCCCAATTACATAGAGGAGCGCCGACTCTGCAAACCAGCCGAGACGCAGCTTCTTCTCATTTAAATAGCTTTCCCACTATGACCCGTACTTCTGGCTTTTGCGGAGACACATACATATATATAGAAGTCAGGTTTGGGCTTCCCTCGTGTAGCTCAACTAATTCCTAGCTTTTTTCACCTCTACCCCCCTGCAGAACTGCAGGGGCCATTGCAGGGGGGGCAGCTCGACCGTTCCCTGCTCCGTGAACATCATCCCCGAACGTCATGCCCCCGAACAAACCACATGGCCCGGAACGTGACGACCCCGAACAACCTGCCACCGAGCGAACGCCATGACCCCTGAAACCAAACAGCATATGCGTCGGTAACATACGCGCTCCTGCAACGAAGCCTGCTAGTTTTCGGGCCCTGCGCTGCCCCTGAAAAGCGAGGCCAACCCCGCCAAAATTCGAGACCTGAGCGGCCACTGCTGGACAGAACGCGAACGGTAGATACACTCAAGGTAAGTGAATCAACATCACTACCCAATAAACGTCCACCTCATTATAAACGCCTACCCAAATGCCCATCCCAAGAAGCACACAACCTCTACCTTCCTGTCCCGATTGCCATTCAAAATTCACCATCAAGAAAGGCAGGCGATTGAACCGCTTCCGAGTCCTCCAAGTCTTCCAGTGCCGGGAGTGCTTGCGCAAATTCACTACAGCTGCGGGAAAAAATAAGACGTATCCGCCCCACGTGATCCTCGAAGCGGTTTCGACCTACAACCTCGGTAACTCCATAAGTGATACGCAGCGCACGATCCGCAAGCGGCTGCATGTGGACATTCCTGAAGGTACGATCCGATCCTGGATACGAGCGCATAAACCTCTTACGGCGTACGCGCGCATGCGCGTCATCGGCAGCAAATTTTTCAAAGCTGAGGCGATGATTCGCAGTTTTCTCCTACGCCACAAGCAGGTGTATCGTTTTCAGCTCCATAAGGCGAAAGTCGAACTCTTGCTTCAGAACGCACGCCACCGCCATCTTGCCAGCGCGAAAAATTATCTCGAACAAATCGGAGAGCGTTTCCCGCACGGCATGTTTCAAACGACCGAACATCGCTCGTCCAAATTCCCGACAACAGTCGCGATTCCTATCAAGCGAAAAGAAAATTATGCAACGCGGCTTGCGGCGCTCGTGCTTCCTTCGGCAAGCGCAAACAAGAAACGCCATGAAACACTCCAGCGGTTCATGCTCGTGAACGACTCCGCGACCATCGCCGTCGAAATTCCCGTGTATCTCACGAACGAGGACATCGCCTACTATCGCAGCCGGGGATTCACGCTCGACTTCGAAAGCGATTTCATCACGGGCCACATTGATTTCTTGCAGGTCCGCGATGGCTATCTGCAGATACTCGATTACAAGCCGGACGCGCGGAAAGAGAAGCATGCGCACGTCCAACTGACCATCTACGCGCTCGCCCTCGCTCGACGAGCGAACCTGCCGCTCAAAGCTTTCAAATGCGCTTGGTTCGATGAGAAAGACTACTTCGAGTTCTTTCCTTTAAAAGGCGTCTACCGGCCGAACCCGCGACCAAATGTGTTTGAGCTTCCGACGTTTCGTGAAGCGGTTGAAGGTCGCAAGGATTCAGGGAGTAAGGCGCATCCCTAGGGGAATCAGTCTTCCTCACCCTTATTTCGGCGCTGCAGCATCTTGTGAATCTTCCCACGGAAGAAGAGCGGAATTTCGGTCCATCCCCACCAGAGCATTCCAAGCACCATCTGCAAAACCGTGAGCGCGAGCAGCATGTCCGGAGTATTGAGGAAGTGTTTGATAAAGATCGTGATGGCGAAGATCGAAAACACGGCGAGTAACAGGCCTGGAACCAAGGAGAGGACGACCAAAAGAAAGGTCGCCCAAAGAGGAACTTTGGGCTGCGGCGTTGATAAATCGCGGCTCCCGCAGTGGGAGCAGGCTTCGGCGTTCCGGGGGTTAACGTGTAATTTCGGGCAGAGCTTGATGTTGTAGCTCCGGCCGCAGAAATTGCAGAACAACGGTTCGCCGATAGTGGCGCGATTGCAGTTGTAGCAATATCGCATTGAGATGAAAATTGTTTTTTAAATAAGAGGCTGGCGCTCGCCGTTCTGGGCACGAACCCATACCGGGGACCAGAAACCGGTTTGCCCGATAGAGTCGAACGTCGAGAACCAAAAGATTTTCTCCGTGACGGTGACCGTGGCCGCTTGGAGAGACCGCATCCTGCGGCCGGTGTTTGCGATCACGAGGACTCGGAACTGGGGCTGCCCGAATCGCTTCTCGAATTCTCCGGAGATCGCGTACTGGAGATAACTCTCAACTTTTCTTTTCCAGACCGAAAGCCCTTCGTTCCCTAAATCCACCTCAAGAAATGCACAAAGCATCTTTTGCGGCGTGCGGATTTCGAAGTAGCCGTCCGGAATAAGGCGCGTCCCGCTGTCCAGCGGTTTATTGAAGCTGATCCATTTCTCGAACTTCGCTTCAGCAATCGGGATCGGCCGATACTTCAGGTCGCAATAAATTTCGTTGATCGCGAACTGGTGGGCGACGAAGAAGTCGGCAACGATTACTTCGTCGTTTCTGCGTCTCGGGCCGCGAAACGGAACATCGACCACCTTGGCTCCCGCTTGCGAAAGCGCATAAATAGCCTTCTGTCCGCCCCCTTTCGTCCCCAGAAAGAATCTACGGAGGAGCCCGACTCGAGTGAGTCGGAGGAGCCTCGCGTTGACCTGTGTCGTTGATCCGAAACTAGCAACGCGCTTGGCCTGATCGCGGTCGATGACGCGCATAACGGCAAGCTCTTGAAGGAGCTTATGATCCCGCGGTTGCAAAACTACTCCCCGACGATTATTCCCACTCCTTAAGGATGTCATCGGTTTTGCGGCTCAGTGCTTCCTGCCGCTTAGCGATATCGCGTTCGATATTGGCCCGCAGTCGCCCGTGCTCATAGCGGGAGCGGTTAAGAAGACTGTTGTAATCGACCTGGGGCGTGCGAACGAGAGGCACCTGAACCTCGATCCAGCGGTCAGGTCCGCTCTTCACGACGCAGTGTCGTTGTGGAAGATTCTTGAGACGCTCCGCTAAGGATTTCCCGCCGTCAAGTGCCTGTGCGACTTGAGCGGCATCCAGGCTCGAAAGCTGGAAGAACACATGCGTGCCCATTGCAAGGATTGCGGCACGCATCTCAGCCGGGTATTGATCGAGAAACTGATTGGCGGAGACGACTGCGACACCGAACTTGCGAGCTTCGGAAAGAACGGTTTCGAGACCACTTCCATAGGCGATGAGGTTTTGGATCTCATCGCAGTAGACCGTATAGAGGGACCTTGTTTCGCGAGTGAAGAGCGCATTTTTGAGCACGGTGAAGATCAGGCTTCCGAGGCTGAGGGCGTGTTCGCCTAGACGACCTTTTTCGAGATTCACGATGACCCAGTGTCCCTCATCCATTGCATCCGGTATCGAGAATGTCGATCGCGTCTGCCCGATGATGTGGCGGAAGTGGGGATCGGCAGTGAATGCCGACGTCTTGTTGAGTAACGCTTCCCGCATCGTGGCGCGCATGGCTTCGCTCGCCTGGTCGTAACGAAGTTCGAAGTACTGACGTACTTCGGCGTTCAGTACTTGTTTCAGGCACTGCGCACGGAAGCCGCTATGCGAGAGAAACGGTGCGAGCTCAAGAAGCGTGAGTCCGTTTGCGGAGAGGACGAAGAGTGTATTCCGCAACAGTTCATCCGTACGCGCGCCGAAAGAATCTAGATGCCAGCGGGCTTTAAGGACTTCGGCAATTTCCGCGATATGCACGAAGCCCCGCGAATCGTCGTCGAGAGGATTGAAACCGACGGAAATCTCCGGATCGGCGGGCTCAACGACGACAAGCTTGTCGCTGAGGTGACGGCCGGTCTCTTGTTCCCGTGCAGCAATGGTCCGCAAAAGAAACGGCGTCGCATCGCCATGGAGGTCGAAATATACGAATCCGCGCTCGGCGTTGATGTCCTGCTGGCTCAGATACCTCAAGAGAGAACTTTTGCCGCTCCCTGATTTGCCAAGCAGGGCAACATGCATCGTACGACGCTCTTTGCTGACTTCGATATGTTGCCGCGTAACTTCGCCATCGACAACGCGAAGTCCCAAATCGAGATTGCCTTTCGGACGCGCTTTGCGTCCGAAGAGTTTTTTGAAGATGTTGGTCATCGGAGCTTAGGTGAGTTTGTTCTTAGATTAGTCGAATCAGCGGGAGCGTAAAGACGGGAGAAATATCCCAAGCGGGGAATCGCGCGGTAAAGACGAGCGAGTTTGCCGGGAGCGGCAAATCCGCCCGTCTTTTGCAGCCGAGCTGAATCGCTATATTGAAGGAAGTTCGAATCAGTTCGCTGATGCCGCTTCGGAGACGAAATACTTCAAGAGTTGTTCCAACATCCCATCAAGTTCGAGGTTTGCCCCAGTTCGAGGTGCGCCTCGTTCAAGGGCACAACAACTCGTTTTCGGTCGATTCGCGATCAGTTGAGCCGGGATTTTTAGCTCCACGTCTACGTTTTTCTCGGCCAGCTTAAGGTTCGAGGTAAGTCTTTTGAGCAAATCGCGTTTTTCCTCGGGAAGTGCCTGTGTATATAGCACTGATGCGGATTTTGCCAGTTCGAGGAATTTCTCAAGGCGCACGAGAGCGTCCCCCTCGTTCCGCTCCAAGACATCCAGCTTTTCTTTCAATCCCGCTTCTTCCAGAAGCAAGCCTGCTTTTCTTTCCTCGAATGAATCTCGATCTATGCTGCCGTCCAGAAAAACGTCCGTGAGCCGTGTTCGCCGAGCGCGATTCTGGTCCAACAAGAGCCTGCAATTCTGGAGTTCCTGTTTGCGCAATACATCTTGCTGAAGACGGGCTTTCCCAACCCAGGCACTCGTGTACTCAATCTCTTTGCCGTCGAGCTGCAAGGAATTGAATTTTGTGCCGACGGTGTTATCGAGGCTATCTTCGCGAATTGAGTTTGTTGGGCAGGACTTCGTCTGGCAACGGTAGTACACGCGCCCTTTGTGCAGTTCGCCGATCAATGAGTAACCGCACCATACGCAACGCACCATCCGACGAAACGTGAAATCGTGCTTAACCTGACGAAGGACCGTTTTGCCTTCCAAAATCTGCTGTACCCGATCGAACAAAGATTTACTGACGAGATGCTGATGTTTACCCTCGAAAAATTCGCCAGTTTTCCTGACCCGTATGAGCCCGATATAGAAAGGGTTGTTCAACAGCACGGAGAGCCCAGTGAGACACACTTTGCCTCCCCGTTTGTTCCGCAGTCCTCTTTGTTCAAGTTCTTCAAGGAGGGCGGGCAGCGAATATCTTCCCGTGCCATACAGCTCAAAAGCTTGGATGACAAAGGGAGCCCTTTGCGGGTCAATCGCCTTGAGTGTTGCTTTCCCTTGATCAAGATATCCGATAGGAGCGCCAAGCGGATAGATGCCCTGTTTCAATCGGCCATAGAAACCCTTTCTTGTTTCCTCGCGGAGGTTCCGGATGTAGTCAGCGGCGACGACGGCTTGGATGTCAGCGGAAAGCCGCCCGCCGCGTGTGTGGAGGTCAAGGCTTTCGTTCACGAAATGCACCTCGATACCGGCATCGATCATCTCGCCGAGATCCGCCCAATCTTTGAGATTGCGCGCACTGCGATCAATTTTATGAATCAAGACTCCTCTGCTCTTCTTTTGCTTCAAGAGTCGCAACATCTCTGTGAAAATCGGACGACCTCTCTTCGCGGCAGTCTGCTGTTCTTCAAACCATCGGCTTATCTCAAGATGGCAGCGCTCGGCGTACCGAGTGATTGCATCCCTCTGTTCCTGGAGCGACACGCCTTTCTCTCCCTGCTTCGCAGTGGAGACGCGCACATAACCAAAATACTGATGCATGTAAGAAGTTGTTTTTTATTTAGAGAAGAATCGACCTTTCCTTAATGCTAAGAAGGAGGCCGCAACCTGTCAAAGACTTCGGGCTGTTCGCGTTCGAGCCGTTCATAAATTCGCCACGCGATCTCAAGATAACCGTGAAACGTTTCCTCGACTTCCTTCAACTGCTCTTCGCTCAAATCAGGAAACAAATCCCGGAGAGACAAATCTTTTTCAATTGAGGGCTCGGAAGGCATAAAGGATGAAGCTTTATTATGGTCGTGGTACGGCCTTCATCAAGACGGGCGTATTAGCCGCGCGGGCGACAAGTTTTGCTCGTCACGCATACCATTTCCTCGCGGCGAATCGTTTACCTTTCCGCATGCGCGCTGTACTCTTTTAGTAATGATCCAGCCAAGAGAAATAGAGCAAAAGGCAGCCGAGTTTGAGATCAACACCTCCGACGTGCAGCGCGACTACGTGTTCGGTTGGTTTTTATTCGGCTTGTTCTCGATTAGCGGCTTAAAAGACCTTCTTTTCCTCAAGGGCGGCAATGCCCTGCGCAAAGGATATTTTGAAAGCACCCGATACTCGTCGGATCTGGATTTCGGCACTGAAAGGGACATTGACCAGGGTTTTCTCCAGGTCGAAATCAACAAAGTCTGCGAATTTGTCAGCAAACAGACTGGCATCATTTTCGATAATGCCCGCAACATTGTGCGGGAGAAATTTGCGATTGACCTCGACGCTAAGAATCAATTGAAGGTATACGAGGCAAAAGTTTATTTCGCCGACTTTTACGGGAATTCCAAACACATCACCATCAAAATTCAGATGGACATTACTCGATTCGACCGTCTATATCTCCCAGTCCAAAACCGGCCTCTCATCCATCCCTATTCAGATTTCGAAAACGTAAAGGGAACGATTGTGTGCGCGAAGCTTGAGGAGATTGTCGCAGCTAAGATGAAATGCCTCGTCCAGCGCGAGCATCCGCCCGACCTCTTTGATTACGTGTACTCGGTCTTTTTTAATCAGACGATAGCGCTTAGCAAGCAGGAGGTGGTATCGACGTTTCTGAGAAAGACGATCTTCGAACCAAGCCCCGGCGTGGCAAAGAAGATTCTGCTTGAGTTGCCCTTTGAAGTTTTCAGGGAGTTTTGGCAAAGAAGCATCGTGTGCGCCAAGGGCGTTTTCTTTGATATTGACATGGCGATTACTCGATTCAAGGAAGGCGTGCAGGAAATGTTTGCGCTGTATCCAGAAATGAGCTGGAATGATTTCGCCTACTTCCCGGCAGAAATGCGCAACCCGATGATGCGAGCAGGTAGGACGCAAACACTTCTGAAAATTATTTACAAAGACCGAGAGCGGTTGGTTGAACCGTATGCCCTGAAATACAAGCAGCCTAAAGAAGGTAGGGCACGGGAGTACTTCTTCGCCTACGATCTTTCCGGCGGCTCAAGCGGCATCCCCGGAATAAGAACTTTTGTTGCGCAAAGTATGCAGCATGTCGAAAACACAGAAACTGCGTTCGTACCGCGGGAGGGCCACGAGATCGAACTGGCGAAATCAGGAGAACCCGTTGAGGATAGATACTTCGGAAATCCAAACCGGCCGCGAACAATGAAACCGATCCGGAAGCTAAGACGTTCGGCAACGGTGCAATATCGAGGCCCGAAATACACCTATCAGTGTGTGCAGTGCTACAAGAAAATCACAAAGCGTCGTATGGATTCGACTCTAGGTCCGCACAAGAATCGTTTTGGTGGAGATTGTTATGGAAGGTATGGCCAACTCATAAAGACGAGCTACTGACCACGATAACCTCGTTTAATCGAAAAAGCCGCACGTCTTTCCCATGAATCTTCGCCAGTTGTTGGGGCCCCGCAAGTGGGGCTCCTTTTCTCTATCTCCTGCCTCGGACAAAAATTCACCACTCGTGATGAGTTCTCACGCCTATCGACCTGCTTGGATTTAACTATAGTGGAAAGAGTTTCGACCGCAGCGCACCACCCGCCTGTTGTTTCTCGCAAAGCGTAAAACACGAACCTTTCCACCGGCCCCTGGGGCGGAGCCAATAGTTGCTCCAGATGCCCCGCACTCTAAAAGGGGCCGCTGGAAGGGCTTAGGCCCTTCATAGCACCTTGAAAAGGAGAAAAATTTGATGGATCAGACTCAACTGCTTGCCCACTGCGGCAGCAACAAGATCACTCGGGAAGAGCTGCGAATGGTTCCGACGCCAGAAGGCACGGAAAGCCATCATCCGCTCGCTCACCACCTCATCGTCGACGCGCTTGCCGAGACGCTTGCCTTCCGGCACATATCGGTCGTCCGGGACGAGTACGCCGTGTCCCAAGACGGAATGAAGATGTTCGGCGTCCTCGATCTCGAAACCGCGTTTGAAGGATGCCGGTTCTCGATCGGCGTCCGGAATTCCAACGACAAGTCCATGCGTCTTGCAATGACCGTGGGTTATCGGGTGTTCGTCTGCGACAACATGGCATTCCACGGGGACTTCACACCCGTCCTTGCCAAGCACACGAAACATTTCAGTCTCATTGATGCGGTATCGGTCGGCGTCGACCGCATGCAGCGCAATTTCGATCCGATGCGGCAGCAAATCACAACGTGGAAGGAAAGCCTGATTTCCGAGGACGAAGCGAAGCTCGTAATTTACGAAGCCTTTGTCGAAGAGGCACTCGAAGCGCCAAAGCACCTCGCCCGCCGCGTGCATGACCTGTATTTCAATCCGCAGTTCGAGGAATTCGCTCCTCGGACGCGGTGGAGCTTGGCGAACTCCTTCACGTCGGCGTTCAAAGAACTCGATCCCATTCCGCAGTTCAAAGCGACGGCGAAGCTCGGTGCGTTTCTCGTGAGCCCTTCCAAGGCTCCATCCATGCTGGCTCGGACTGAAGGCGAAATCTCACGTACTGCCTCCTAGTGTTACGGAGCTATCGCACATGTCACGAGCCAGCACCAATTCAGTTCTACAAGCAGCGGCGAAGAGTCTCGCTTGGGATCTCTACGCCACGGCCGGATATTGCCGGACGAGAGCGTTCGTCAATGTCGAGAAATTTGAGCGTGAATTGTTCGCCGCTGCACGTCAGTGGAGATCAACACACTCAAATCTGAAAGGACAAAGGAGGAAGAATGGAAGAACCAAACCGTAGCAAACCGTTCTGGCGGCAGGGGGACATCTACTTCGTGAAACTCGACGAGGAGATCAACTCTGCGAATGCAACACCCATCAAAAACGGCATCATCGCCAAAGGTGAGACTACCGGACACGCGCACAGCGTGTCGACATCATCCATGGCCCAAGGAGCACTGCTCAGTCTGGTCGGCCGCTCAATGTTCCTTCGTTCGCCCGAAGCGGGCGCAACGATTGTGCATGACGAGCACGGCCCGATCGAGCTTCCCGCAGGGTCATACGCCGTCGTTCCTCAACGGGAATTCGACGGTCTCCGTTGGCGGCAGGTGCTCGACTAACCATGCACGCCATCTCTGCGAATCGCAGAGCCGTCCGCGAAGCGCTCGCCGAAGAGGGTTGGCGCTTCGCACTGGTCGGCTCCCATGAAGAACTCAAGCAACACAGAAATTCCTGCCGGACACTCAGCCTTCCCGTAGGAAACGAATCGGACAATCGCTCCCGAACCATCCGGGAAGAGTTGCTCGCGCAACTACCTTGGGAAGTTCGCGGGCAGCCGTTTCCCAGGTGGCTGAGCTACATCTCGAAGAGCACGCGAAAACAACTCCAGCCCAACCTCCCGCTTGCCGTTGAATTTTGCCTCGTCCACGGGTTCGTCTTCCTTGTCGGAAACGTGTGGGCGGAACGCCAGCGCAGCAGATGGCGTATCCATCGTGCAGACGGCCCGGCGGTCATATACAGCGACAACGAACTCTACTTCTGGCACGGCTGGCAAGTATCGAAAAAAACTATTCTGGAGAAACCCACGGCAGAACGCATCCTCAAGGAAGCGAACCAAACCGATAGGGAAGTGCTCATCCAGAGGATGGGGGTGGAAAATTTCGTCCGTGAGGCAGAGCTTCAGCAAGTTGACTCGTACCGCGATAGCAGCCTCCTCAAGGTCAGCACGGCTGAAACGAGGAGCCGCTACCAAAACGGCGGCTGGACGGAAGAGCCGCTCGCCCTCGCTTTCCTCAAAGTCATCTGCCCTTCAACGCAGAACGTTTATTTTCTCCGTGTCGACCCCGATGCGGAGAACGCAAAGCAGGCTCTCGAATCGACTCTCATCGGATATAACCGCGACTGGGAGCGGGACCTCGTAGCAGAAACGTAGACTCACTCATTCAACTGAGCCAGCAATCGCTGGCTCTTTTCATCATTTATCCGAGTACTTGTCAGCCCTGCGCATCCTAAACGAATCGCCAAATGGCAGTCGCGTCTGCCACCATTCGATTTTGTCGTTGATTGATTGCAGCCTGGTCCCACAAAGTTTCTCCGCCAAGTTCACGGGTAATTAGAATATCTGATTGTGCGTAGAGGGGCCGCTTTGTCGCGAAATCGCTATTCTTTACAGTTGTATTTAAACGTCGAGACATGATCGTTAGGTTTCCGAGCCTATAGACCCATTGATCGTGGTCGGCCCACTTGCCCGTGATTGGATTCTGCGGATAGATGTGCTCCAGGTTGACGGTTGGTAGGTCATTAATCTGGACCTCGCCGCCAGTCGGCCTTCTGTTGTATTCAATCTCGCGAAGCAAGTAGCGGGCCGCTGAGGCCTTGCTAACTGAGGCCACGCGGAACGCTGCCGTGAAATCGTTGTCGGCTGGTGCAAACCTAATCATGTCAGCTCTTGCAGTTACAAAGTTGCGATTCTGTCGAAGGCGTCTCGCAAGATCATAGAGAAAAGTCTCGAGTTTACTTCCTTCCAAGCCTCCGATGACGACGTGACGCACATATAGCGTCATCAGATTCGCTAGAAATGCGCGCTTATCGTTCAGAGTTCCCACTTTGTACGCACTCAGCAAAGGCGGTAGCAGCGGCTTTGCGCCGAGTACGTTGAGGCCAATGAGCAGCTCTTTCATTTCAGGATCATCGTCGTCGGAAGATAGGATGGATGCGTAGGTATCAGCCTCAGCGCTCAGGTCACGGGATAGGTCTAACGAAGGAAGGTTGTTAGCCAAGATATAGGCCTTAATTTCTCGATATAAGGAACGAGCTTTAACATCTCCAGCCCTCGACAGCCAATAATGTCGCAGAAAGTCCTCGGCTGCGGCATCTGGCTCGATAGCTAGAACCTGTGCCCAATTCTGGTTGATTTCGTCCCTATTTCTACCCTCTGCACGTTTCAAGACGAAATTGCGAACAAGGTCCGGAGCCGAAAGTCCGATGCCGCGGTCATTGAGCGTTTCAAATACGGTCGCCGCTTCGTCTTCATCATCGGACCAGACCACGACTACTGACATGTGTTCAGTTACAATCTTCTGAAGACGCGCTACATATCTTAGCTTTTCATCGTTAGTTCCGATGCTCGCTAAGTCTCTACCCACCTGTTCCTTAAAGTAATTTTCAGCATCGCGAATCAAATCGTGAGAGATTATTGATGGTGCAGGCGCCGCGTATCCAGCGCTATATGCTGGCTCTTGAATCTCCCGCGCAAAGAAATCGCGGTCGTATTGGTTGATCTCAAGATTCTTGTGATAAGCACGGGTATAGGTATCAAAGTGTCCTATCAGTCTTGTTTGGATATCATCCGCAGCCCGCTGCTCTCCAAGAGCATGAAATTTCTCTCGTAAAACTGCCAAGAGGATAGTGCCTGTTGCCAAACGTTGCTGGCCATCCAGGATCTGCCGAGGGCCTGCGCCAACATCAACCAGCACTACCGATCCCAGAAAGTATTCCTCCCGCTGAAACGTCTCATTAGGATATTTCTCAGAAAAGCCCTTCAGGTCTTGCCAGAATGTTTCGACAATCGACCGTTCCCAACTATAAGTACGTTGAAAATCCGGCACAACGAGCCGGGATTGCAATAAATCGCCGATCTTCTTTTTGTCACTTTGGTATCTGTTGGGCATTTGCGCTTAATCCTACTCCGGACTGCGAAGAAGTCAAAAACATCGAAAGGGAGGACTGCCGGAATCTGAATCTTGTAGGATAGCCTCGCTTACAATAGGGTGCGCTTCGCGACGCGGCCGTTCTCGACGAGCGCGGACGTGGGGAAGTACGTGAAAGGAGACCATATCAAAGCTGAATTCGCTGATGACCAAAAACATGAATCGGAATGGATGTGGGTACTCGTCGATGATTCAGCCGATGACGCAAGAATCGTGTTCGGACGTTTGGACAGCCAACCGATTGCGTGCACAGGACTCCACTTAGGCCAGCAGCTCGCAGTAAGCTACGATCTCATCCGCGAACATAGAACCTCGTAGGTTTTCACAGCCCGGCAATACGCCGGGCTTTTGATTTAAATCGTCTCGGTTGATGTTAGTTTGAGTATCTTGATAGAGATTGGATATTTAACTATGCTAATTAGTAACAAATGACTAAATCTCCGAAAATACCCGCAACAGCAATCGACCTTTTTTGTGGAGCCGGTGGGTTGACTCGCGGGCTCTTGGACGCAGGTGTGAAAGTATCGGCCGGTTACGACATAGACGATATGTGTCGATTCCCATATGAACACAACAACCGAGGAGTGGTATTTCACCAGAAAAGCATAACCAAGCTCACTGGCCGCGACTTGGCCCGTCAGTACCCAAAGGGTCACGCGCGCATCCTCGTCGGATGTGCACCGTGCCAGACGTTTTCGAAATATACGCAAGGGCTCAAGAACCACCGTGACCCGAAATGGACTTTGCTCAGGGACTTCGGCCGGCTCATCCGGGAGTCGAAACCCGATATCGTGAGCATGGAGAATGTCGCCGAACTCCAGCGTTACAAAATTTTCGATGACTTCATGTCCGTTCTCGCCAAAGAAGGTTTCCATTTCACTGAGGACCCAAAGAAGTGGGTGGTGTACTGCCCGGATTACGGCGTTCCTCAACATCGCCGCAGGATAGTCATAGTCGCATCGCGCCTTGGACCGATCGAACTCATCAAGCCAACCCACTCCCCGAGCGAATACCACACAGTCGCAGACGTGCTGCGAAAACTGCCGCCCCTTCGTGCGGGAGAAGTCAGTCAGTCTGACCCGCTCCACAGGAGTAGCAGCCTTTCATCTCGAAATCTGCGGCGCATTCGCGCCTCGAAGCCCGGCGGTACATGGCGCGACTGGCCGCGCAAGCTTCGCGCCGATTGCCATAAAGAAGAGAGCGGCCAGCACTATTCGAGTGTTTACGGTCGCATGGAGTGGAACAAGCCATCGCCAACCATCACGACGCAATTCTTCGGCTTCGGCAACGGTCGCTTCGGCCACCCTGAACAAGACCGAGGTCTTTCTTTGCGGGAGGGTGCGGTCCTCCAATCGTTCCCCGAGGCGTATCAGTTCGTAGAACCTGCCGCTGACTTCCGTATCAAAAGGGTCGGCAAATTGATCGGGAATGCCGTGCCCGTGCGGCTCGGGGTGGCGATCGGTAAAACCATCGCAAGACATCTAGCACAACATGGAAAATAAGCAGCCGTTCACATTCGAGATTTCCTTAAGCGTCCTTAACCACTTAGGGAGGAGTCTATACCGCAGCTTCGCAACCGTTCTCGGAGAAGCCATTTCGAATTCGTGGGATGCCGATGCGAAGAACGTTGAGATCTACATCGACCGGAGCAAACACAGTTTCTTCATAAAGGACGACGGCCTCGGCATGACGGCAGAAGATTTCCAGGACAAATTCCTGAAAATCGGATATTCCAAGAGGAAGAGCGGGACGAAAACGTCAGCTGCGGGCAGGCCGTTCATCGGCAGGAAAGGGATCGGAAAACTGGCCTTATTGTCCTGCGCGGACAAGATTACCGTGATCTCGAAAGTGAAAGGCGGTAGCTATATAGGCGGCGTCATCGACAATTCCAAACTCGACCACGCCATAAAAGAAGATTTGAAGCCGCAGGAATACCCTTTGGAAGAATGGAAAGCCGCGACGTTTGCCAAGTATACGCGGGGGCACAAGCAAGGTACGATCATCCATTTCGAGAGGGTCAAAGAAGGGATACGAAACAGTTTCCCGCTCTTGGCGAAGATCATTGCCCTTTATTTTCGATTTTCCCTCCTGGACCCATCTTTCAATATCTTTCTCAATGGGAAAAAGATCACTCACAAGGATCTAAAAGGTCTGGCTGACGATACGGAATTCTTGTGGAAAATCGGCGATCGCAAAGACCCATTCGTCGATGCTTTAGAATCGATATTCGCTAAGAACCCGGAGGACCATGAGACAAGAGGGCTGAAACTCGGAGGCGTCACGGGCTTCGTCGCCTCAGTCGAGAAGCCGAGGGACTTGAAGATCATGACCACGGAAGAACGAGTCGGCATCGACCTGTTCGTGAACGGGCGCCTGCGCGAACGAGATATCCTGAAACACGTGCCCACTGCGAGGGTCGCCGAGAGCTACTTGTACGGCCAAATCCATTTCGACGCCCTGGATGACGATGCGACCGACAGATTCACAAGCAGCCGTGAGGGTATCGTCGCCGACGATCCCAAATACGGCGCGTTCTTGATAACGTTTCGGGAGACGATCCTGAAAATCGTAGAGAATTGGGACGAGTGGCGAATAAAGCATCGAGAAGAGGGGGACCCTGACAACGAAAGACTGTCGAAGAAAGAGAGGGCATCGCTAGGGTTGTATGGCGCCGTTTCGAAGGAATATGGTCTTTCCAAGGGCTCGAAAAACAAGGGCAGGGTTGCTGGCTGGGTTGACGAATTGTCCGACGACGCTGCATTCAACTTCGCATCTTATGCAGACTGTTTTGTCTCGGAGAATTTGGTGAGAAAATACATCAAGGAAAAGAAACTGGTTTTATCTAAAGAGGCCAAAGAGGAGGTTGAGAAGTGGAAGCAAACTGAAATAGCTAACAAGGGTAAAGGAAATATTAGCATTGCAATCCGCAAGATGCCCAATGATTCGAGTTACTTGTCTATGGACCACCTCGCGAACCTAGTGGACAAGCCGAAAGACCCTGGGAAGGAAGCTGCTTTAGCGAGGGATGCGAAAGAATATAAACCGATCAGGGACGCAGTTGCACATACGGCCCTTCTGACGGATGCAGCAAAGAACAAACTGACAACCGTTCGTGAAAACATAAAGCAAAGAGTCAAAACGATTCTTGGGAAAACAAAGTAGTTCTACGGAGCTGCTGGACGTAACATCCGAAAATGCCGGACCGTATGACACCCGAACAGCGCTCACGCGCAATGAAGCTCGTGAAGCTCAAAGACGGACCGTTGGAGCTATCGATTCAACGTGAACTTAGAAAGATGGGCCTGCGGTTCCAGCGGAACTACAAAAGACTAAAAGGGTCTCCTGATATCGTTTTTTTGAAGAAGAAGGTAGCGATATTCATCGACGGCGATTTTTGGCACGGTTGGCGATTGCCGGCATGGGAACATAAGTTGTCCAAGTTTTGGAGATCGAAATTGCGTGCGAACAGAAGACGGGACCAACGGAACTTCAGGTATTTACGCACTGCTGAGTGGACAGTCATTCGGCTTTGGGAGCACGAAATTCGTTCCGACAGTGGTCGATGCATTGACCGTATTCTTCGCGCATTGTAACCAAACACGGGGAATTATCGGAGGTCTAATAGACCGTCTGAGAGGTGCATATTAATAGAGCACGGAGGACAATCGCTCTATCTTGCCCAAGGTCTTCCAGCGTGAACTCCGGCATTATTCGCTCGTCAGTCTTATTTCAGCTTCCCGGCTTGTCGTCGAAGATATGTCACGTATGATTGCGGAAACTCGAATTGCCGCGCCCCTGCCAATAGATACTTAAAGTAGTCCTTGGAAACCCGGCGGTCTTCAGGTGATTGTCGTAGGAATCTTTTTCGGCCGACTGCGGTCCCGAGGTACGTTCGGGCTTCGACGTTTTTTCCGTTTCTTCGAACTAGGATTTTTTGTCGCTTGTAGTTGCTCAGCCGACCACGACGAGCGCCCTCAAATATGTCCATAGTGGAGCGCTGGCCTCTACGTGCAATGACCGACCGGTACGGAACTTCATACAAGGCTCCAAGAACCTTTTCCCGTGCGGTGGGAACAATGTCGGTGACTCCGTACTCGTTTTCCGCGCTGTAAAGGTCGAACCGAATGCCCCAGTGTTCCAGGCTGGCAGCGCCAATCTCATGAGCAACGCCAGCGAGCCGGTCTGGCGAATTCAGTCGCTTGGGGTCCATATTCGAGCCATATTGAAAGAGGAAGATATTTCGCCCTGCCATGCTACAAGTAGAAGGTAGTTCAAACTAAAAGGCAAGGTCCCCACGGAAGTGCGCTTGGCCACTTCGGTGATACAGCAACAGCCAAATCTGCTCAACCTGACAGCTTCCACGCCTTCTCAATAGATTTTTCGAGCGAAATCTGCCGGGACTTCACCCACGGTGCGTAATGCTTCTCGGCGATCTTCACCGTATTTCCGAGGAGCGCCGCCACGTTTTCGAGACTTACGTCGTTCGAAAGCAGGTCGACGGCAAACGAGTCGCGGAGCTGATGCGCGTGGAACTTCACTCCCGCAAGCTTTGAAAGGCGCGCGAGCGATCTCTGCCAGTCATTCACGCAACTTTTGATCTCGCCATGACCGGACCAGAAGAAATATTTTCCTGAAAGAAGCTCTCCCGCCTGATGAAGTTCCTTCACAACGAAATCCGGCAGAGGGATATAAACCGGCACTTTGGTTTTCGCGGAATAGAGTAGGAGCTTGCTGCCTTTGAGCTTGTCTTCGCTCAAGAGCGTCACGTCTCGGATGCGGAGTCCGGAGTATCGCAACATGAGAACGAACGCTTTGACTCGTGTGCGGTTTCCTTCGCGGTAGATTCCTTGGATAGGGAAAAGGTCGCACGCCCAAAGTATCTTCTCGAAATCCTCGTTTGTGACGGGAAGCGTGGGGCGATCATGCGCGACCGGCGGCTTGATAGCTGTCGCCGGATTCGTGTGCGTCCATTGGTTCTCGACGCAGAACCTGAAAAACGTCCGGAGCCGTTCGAGCTTCTTGCGGGCTGAGATCGGGGCGAGCTCCCAGGTCTCTCGGTACCGCCGTACCTCATCAACGGACAAGGATGCAACAGACCGGCCCTCGAATTCCTGCTTGAGCTCGTCCGTGAGCAGCCGGTATTTCCCGAGTGAGGCGCTCGACAGGTTTCTCGCTTCGCAGTCCCGTATGAAAGCATCGCAGGCCTTCGCGACGGAACTGAGTTCCACGGTTTTCGAATGTCCGGATTCCCAATCTCTGACGAGCCTTTGAGCGGATTCCCAGTTGCGTAGGTCGAGGGATTTCTTGAGCCACTTGCCGTGGAGTGTTCCTTGCACCCAGATCGGACAGCCGCACTTTTTATAGGTCCGCACGCGATGCGGACACGATTTCATGTGTCTGCGCCAGAGACTGAGCACGGCCCAATGCTATCACAAACTGGAACGTATCTGGAACGTGGATTCTTTACTTTATATAAGTCCTCTATAATCAACAGCTAAGATGGTGGAGGCGGGGGGAGTCGAACCCCCGTCCGAAAAGCGCTGCGACACGAAGCCTACATGCTTAGCTCAATTCAGTTGGGTTCGCCCGCCACGCTCAGAATGAGCAAGAAACGCAGCCGGCTAGTCCGATGGTTCTCGCCCGAGCCTTACGGACCGAAAAGCCCGGGCCAGCTCACTGTGTGACGCCTCTGACCGGGCCCATGAGCAAAGCCCGGGGAAGCGTGCGCTTAATTAATTAAGCAGCAAGTGCCAAGTTGTTGTTGGCAGTTCTAGTTTCCACCAAGTTACGGGCAGGTGGGTCCCGGCATGCCTTCGGGCCGCGACAGCTTCCGTCGAAACCGTGTCGCCCCCTTCACTACATCTTTATTCTACCACCTCGCCGCCTGCGGCGTTTAAGGCCAGAGCAAGTTCGGTCAGCGAGTGTTATAGTGCGGGCAAATTTCCGCGATCCCTTCGAGGAGTTACACGATGAAACTTGCTTGCGGTGGCACGCCTGGGAATTCTTGGCGCTTGCGGCGACACGGTTCAATCACCGAATGCGCCTTTGCGCTCCTGATTGTTTTTGCCGCAGCCACTGGCGTGCGGGCGCAAGACAAGAATCCTTTCGCGAATGATGCGAAAGCGGCGAAGCTCGGAGAGTTTCAGTTCCGTTCGAATTGCGCGTTTTGCCATGGGCTGGGCGCGCGAGGAGGAGGGCGCGGCCCGGATTTGACGCGCGCGCGGAAAAAGCATGGAAATGCGGACGCGGATTTGTTTCGAACGATCAACGAAGGAGTTCCGGGAACAGCAATGCCGCAGAATGGCGCGACGCAGCAAGGCGTGGGGATGACCGAAGAGGAGATCTGGCAAGTGATCTCCTACATTCGCAGCGTGCAGGTGAAAACCGATGCGCAATCCGCCGGAAATGCGCAGCACGGGAAGGAACTTTTCTTTGGGCCGGCGGCTTGCTCCACGTGTCACATGATTCAGGGAAAGGGCGGACGGTTGGGGCCGGACCTGACCGCGACCGGCTCTGCTCGATCCACCGACTACATCATAGAG
>Ga0209180_10000047_pt1 | contig 61673 bp, 61 predicted proteins | sample CZO8metaG_3_FD_188355 | JGI IMG/M metagenome (GOLD analysis project Ga0209180, IMG submission 188355) | Vadose zone soil microbial communities from the Eel River Critical Zone Observatory, Northern California, USA - CZOApr15con2H2.8 metaG... | ecosystem: Environmental > Terrestrial > Soil >...
GCAAGGCGCTCGAGGAGCTGGACATCCTCCGCCAGGTCTGCTCGCCGGCGTGATGCCCGCCTAGAACTCGAAGCCCTTCGGTTCGACGGCTCACCGGCGGCGCCATCGCCATCTGGACCGCCTGCCGGTGAACGGAACCGAGCAACCCTGGCGCGTGCGCCAGCGTAGCGGTCTGCCGGGTACTGCTCCCGTCCGGTCCCTATTTGGTCCCCATGTTTCGGTTGACGCGATCCCACGATAGCAATACACCCAGCGAACTGCTGGACAGGCAGGCTGGCGGCAACCTGTCGCTTGCACGCGAAAGAAGCTCGAATGGCAACCGGCAAAGTGAAGTGGTTCAACGATTCGAAGGGATTTGGCTTCATCACGCCCGATGGCGGGGGCAAGGACGTATTTGTCCACCACACCGCCATTCAGTCCGAGGGCTTTCGCAGCCTGGCCGAAGGTCAGACGGTCGAGTTCGAGGTCCAACAGGGCCCCAAGGGGCCGCAGGCGGCGAACGTTCGCAAGGTCGGCTGACCTGATCCGGTGTCGAGCGAGCCCCAGTTCCACTGGATGCCGCGTCTCTTGTCGTAGTAACGCAGCAGCTCGGCGTGCACCCGCTCGAAGACTCCAGCGTCGCACCACTGCTGGAATCTCAGGTGGCAAGTCGAGCCCGAGCCGAATTGACTCGGCAGAGCCTTCCACTGGCAGCCCGTCTTCAGTCGGTAGACGATCCCGGCCAGAAGTAGATCACTCCGCTCAGCGTCCCCCCGGATCGGGCGTGAAAGCCAGCGCAGCCAGCGTCTGCGGGTTGGCCGGATCGCCGGTGATGCTCGGCTCCGCGTCGCGCGCGTGGTACACGACGGTGGCGTTCGAGAGCAGCGTCGTGCCTCCCACCGGGCACTTGGTTCCAGCCGACGAAGGGCAGCTGTAGCGTCGCTGGGTCGGCGCGAGCGGGCTGAGCCGGACCCGGGTCGGTCGATGCAACGGCGGTAGCCGTCGAGCTCTGCACCAGGAACTGGCGAGATCGGCGGAGATGGGACCCTCGGAGAGGGGTGGTGACAGTCTGAGCGTTTGCGGCCGTGCGGCGTACGAGCCTTGGACACGAACGCGAGGGGCAAGGCCGCCATGGCGACACAGTGGCGACAACCCACGCCGCGCGCGAGCGGCCAACGTGGCATCCGCCACCAGAGAGGAAACACAGCTATCCCTCGAGGTTGGGCTATTCAATTTGCGTGGAACCACACCTACTGCCACCTGGTCCAAGACCAGGTGGGTGCAGGTCTAGTCTTCCACGGCTGTTCGCGTCATCCCGAAAAGCGAATGGTTAGATAAGTCGGGGAGACAGGATTTGAACCTGCGACCCCCTGGTCCCGAACCGCGCCCGAGCTGTTTTCCCCTTGTGAGACAGTTGTTCACGGCATCGCAAGCACTGGAAATCCGGAAGATCGGTCGGCGTTCCAGGCTACTCAATCCACATCGTGCGACGACTTGCGAAGCAAGATTTGTCGCCCCGGTGTCGCCACCGAGAAAGCGCCTGTGCTTGAGCTACCGGTCGAGCCGCTCCTCTCGATCAAGGAGGTCGCCGCGCAGCTGGGCGTCTGCCGAGCCGTTGCGTACCGGCTGTGCGAGCGTGGCGAGCTGCCCCACGTCCGGATTTCGAACGCCATCCGCGTCGTGCCGGCGGCTCTGGCTGCGTATTTGGCTAGCCGTGGAAGGCCTAGGCCGCCTGGGCAAGGCCGCAGTGCTGCAGGTCGGCGCGCGCTCGCCCACTGCCGTACAGCGCGCCCGCTCATGCCAGATGAGACCTAATGATCGAGGCCACGTCGTCCGGGCGCTCGCTCGCGAACGCGTGACTCCCCGCCCGCGACCGTGACCATGCGCGCGTCCGGAATCCGGGCAGCCAGGTCGTCCGCGACCGCTGGTGGGCTAATCGGGTCCGCGTCGCCACACGAGAAGCGTCGGCGCCCGAATCTCTGCGAGACGTGAGGTCTGTCCGTAGGTCCCGGCACGGAGCCGTGCGTGGATGTCGTGCGGTTGCGCACTTGTGAGCCCCCCAAAGCTGGAGGGAGGATCGACCCGCGCCTATGCTCGATCCGAAGAACCGATCCAGGAGAGCAAAGATGGCCATGTACCGGTGGACCCTCGCGCGCACGCGCTCGGCCGCCCGCTTCGTCACAGTCGTCGCCGCGCTTGCCACGACCGCATCGTGTTCCGGCTCCGGTTCCGGTGGAACCGACGCGTACTCGATCGCGCCGACCAGCCTGACGTTCCAGGGCCAGGGGGGAGGCGTCGCGCCGGCTCCGCAGGAGGTGCAGGTCACGGCCGCGATCCTCCCCATCTATCTCAAGACGGAGATCTCAGGCGCGGCCGTCACTTCCGCCGACATCCAGATCACCGGAGAGCGGACTGCCAAGGTCGTCGTCCAGCCGGCGAGCCCGGTCGCCCTGCCGGTCGGCACCAATACGGCTTCCGTCCGGATTCTCGGGTGCACGGACCCGGTCTGCTCCGGCGAGGTTCCGGGGAGCCCGAAGACGGTGGCGGTCACCTACACGAAGCTGGCGGGCGGGATGACCGGCTCGCCCTCGACACTCGCTTTTTCCCAGACGTTCGGAGCGGCGGCTCCAGCGCCGTCCAATGTGACGATCCAGGACCTCGGCGGTGCGAGCTACGCCTGGACTTCGACCGTGACCTACCAGAGTGGCTCCGGATGGCTGACGGTCACGCCCGCGAGCGGCAGCGCGTTACCCGCGACGGTCAGCGTGGGCGTCGTTCCTCCCGCGGCGGCAGGGACGTACACGGCGACGGTCGAGTTCAGCAACGGAGGGACGAGCCTCTTCCACGTCGACGTGACGTACGCCGTGAGTGCCGCGTTCCAGGTGACTCCCTCGACCATCAATGTCGTCGGCCAGCAGGGCGTCGCGACGCCCGATCAGGTCATCTCGCTCTCGGACGCCGGGGGCGCGAGCTATGCTTGGACCGCACAGCTCAATTACATCGACGGGTCGGGCTGGGCCTCGCTCGCCCCATCTTCGGGGACGGCGCTCCCGGCGACGGTGACGCTGTCGCTCGGCGCGCTGCCGACCTTGAATACAACCTACTCGGCCTACCTGACGATCACTGGGGCGGGGACCCCGAAGACAGTTTTCGTCTACTACCGACAGACGCCGTAGCGCCGTCGCGAATTTTTCCGTGGGGCACGAGGTCGGTGCCGAGGAGCTTGACCACGAGTGGCCCATTCCCGTGGCCCTCGGCAAGGTGATTGCGCAGGCTGTGCGCGAGCGCATGGAAGCCGAGGAGCGCGCTGCGCGCGCCCAGGTGGCCCTTGGAGAGGCGGCGCTCCGCCTGGAGAGCCTTGGCTACAGCCGACGCGACGCAGCGATCGTCCTGGGCCTTTCGCACCAACGCGTGCAGCAGATCCGTGACGCTCGGATTTCCTCTTACGAGCACGAAGTACGGAGGCACCCTGCGGGAAGCGCCGAACACGAGTGGGCCCGCCGAGCGCTAGAGGACTGGCGGACGATGGGTCCTGAGCGGCAGGTCGGGATGGCTGAGCTCGACGCCGCGGCGCGCGTGCGGCAGAGGCGCGGTCGACGAGGGACATGAACGAGCAACCGACCGGCACGGCCGCACTCAAGATGAGCAGCACCTCGCCGTCCATCCTCCTGGGAGTCGCTATCTCCTTGGCGAGGCCGCGCCTCCCCGAATTGCCAGCAAGGATCGGAGTTGACCATCCCGCCGCTTCCATCTTTTTCATCCCGTAAAATCAATCGCTCGGTGCGGAGTGAACCAAGCGTGGACCACTCGTGCCGCCGGTGTCGGCGCGCATCGAGATCGGGCGAGCGGCTGCGTAACGTGGACGCACCCCGCGGCGTGGCCGAGAGCGAGCCGCAAAGCGCTAGTGCGCCTGGGTCGTTCTGCGAGCGGTTCGTCGGTAGTGCCGCCACCCGCACACGACCTAAGAGACCCGCTCAGGAGGAACTCGTCAATGCCGCCCGCCTCCAGTTCGCGTACGCCGCGCGTACAGGAGAGGAGCTCGCCCGCCGCTGGCGAGCGTCCTGGCCGTGGCCGGCGGTCGGGCTCGGCCTCGGCGACGGCGCGCGCTCAGGGCCTGTACCAGGCGTCGTTCGCCGGCGTCGGCACGCCCTCGGCGTCTCCGCGCACCGCCCAGGTGGCGCCCGCGTCGGTGGAGATGGCGAGGCCGAGGGAGGTCGACGCGTACCAGGTCGACCCGGATGCGTAGGTGCCTTTGGGGAACCCAGGCACGGTCACGCTCGTGAAGCTCGCGCCGGCGTCGGCGGATACCGACAGGCCGCTGTTCGTCGCTACGAGGACCTTGCCGCTCCCATCGACCGCCACGTCCCACAAGAAGGTGTCGCTCAGGCCAGCGGCGGTGCCCTTGAGGGTGAACGAGCCACCGCTGTTGCTCGAGACCCAGAGCCCGCTCGTCGTCGCGAAGTAGAAGCCCGTCCCGGACACGGCGATGCCGCTGCCTGTGCCGGTGCCCGCCTGGACGATGGAGAACGCCGCGCCGCCGACCGATTTCTGCAGGTCGCCGCTCGAGCCCACCCACACGGTCGTGCCGCTGGCGTAGACGCACTCCGGCGGAGGAGGTGTGGAGGTCGGGGTGGGACCTGTGAGCGTGCGGTTGACGAAGCTCGTGCCCCCGTTGGTCGAGACCCCGAGCCCGCCGAAGGTGGCGGCGTAGAGATTGGTGCCGTCGACGTACCCGTCGCTGACGTCGGTGCTCGCGAGCCCGTCCTCCTTGCCGCGGATGGTGAAGCTCTGTCCGCCATCGGCGGAGATGGCGACGCCGCCGTAGCCGGAGCCGTCCTGCACCGCGGCGTAGAGGTTCGCGCCGGAGCCGGTGATCCTCTTCAGCGAGCCGCGCAGGTCCTTGGGCACGAAGGTGAGGCCGCCATCCGTGGAGAGATAGTACGCGGGGTAGGCGCCGACGCGGACGGTCGTGCCCTCCACCTGGATCGAGTCGGTGCGCAGGTCCAGGTGCGAGGGAGACACCGCGTGCGGCGTGAACGACGCGCCGGTACTGTCGGTGGAGGCGGCAAAGGAGTTGGTGGCGCCGCTGATCCACGGGGCCCCAGTCCCGACGTAGAGCCTGGTGCCGTCGAAGGCGAGCGCGCCGACGTAGTTGTCGCCGAGCCCGTTCGCCGTGGTCCGCGTCACGGTGAAGGTGTGGCCGCCGTCGGAGGAGATGGAGAGGCCGAGATCGGTGGCCGCGTAGACCGTGGCGCCAGAGACGGCAATCGCGTTCACCGACACGCTCGCAAGGCCGGTCGTGTAGTTGACGAACGTCGTCCCGCCGTCGGTCGAGATGGAGAGGCCCGCACCGGTCGCGGCGTACAGCGTCGACCCCGCGAGCACCAGGCGGCGGACCGAGATGGAGCCGAGGCCATCCGCGGTGGTCCGCATCGCGAACGTCTGCCCCTTGTCGGCGGAGACGGCGACGCCGTGGTCGGTGGCCGCGTACACCCGCTCTCCAGACGGGATGATGCTGTTCACGAAGCCGGCGAAAGACGCGCCGAGGTTGCGCGTCGCGAAGGTGGCGCCGCCATCGATCGAGACGAGCAGGCCGCCCGAGGTGCCCGCGAAGATCTTGCTGCCTTGGGCGAAGACCGACAGCACGGCCGGGACGCTCCCGGGAACGAACGTCCATGCCTCGCCGCCGTCGGAGACGAGCAGGCCGCGCTCGGTGCCTCGGTAGAGCCGGCTGTTCGACGGATCGCGGAAGAAGATGTAAGTCCGCCCGCCCGGGCGGATAGTCACGAACTTCGCCGGCACCGGGCCGACTCCGCGCGCGAGCCCGTCGCCCGTGGCGACGAACGTAAGCCCGCTCGTCGTCACCGTGTAGGTTTGCTGGCGAAGCACTTCGCGGTTGCCGGCGCCGTCCTCCGCGAAGAAGCGCAGCACGGTGTCGCCCGCGCCGATTGCGATCGGGCCCGCCGTCGAGCCTGCCGCCACCGTCCCGTTGACGGGATCGAGGCTGGGAAGGCTTCCATCGGTGGTGTAGACGATGCGCGCGCAGCCCGATCCGCCGCCGTCGATGCACGACAAGGTGACGCTCTGCGCGGCGCTGTAGATGCCGCCGGGGATGCTGGCGGTCGTGACCGGCTCCTGGCAGTCAGCGCTCGTGGTGAAGCTGAAGGCGGCGGGCTGGACGAGGCCGTTTCCGGCGACGTCGGTGGCGCCCGCGCCGATGGCGACGTGATACGTCGTGTTGCAGGCGAGCCGCTCGCTCGGCTTGATGGCGAGCGCGCTGCCCGCGGGCGCGAGCGTGAGCGTTACGCCGTGGTCGATGGAGACGGTGCCGGCGTTGAGCGTAGCTGCGTTCATCTCCTCGCTGAAAGTGGCGGTGATGAGCTTTGTCACTGCGACGCTCACGGTGCCGTCCGCCGGATCGCTGCCGGCCAGCGTCGGCGGCACCTTGTCGATGACGTAGATCTCCTGCCGCGGGGTCTCGGCGTTGCCCTGCACGTCGACGGAGAAGAAGCGCAGCGTGGCGTTGTCGGCGATGGCAATGGGTCCGGTGTACCGGGGCGACGCGGCCGTCGGCGTGCTGCCGTCCGCCGTGTAGTAGGTGGCCGCGCAGCCCGTGCCACCGGGATTGTCGGCGCACGTGAGCGTCACGTACTGCGTCACGTTGTAGCGCCCGCCCTGCGGCGAGGCGGTGGTTGTCGGCGGCACGAATTCGGCGGCGGCCTGGGTGGTGAACGACGAACCGAACGGCACCGCCAGCGCCTCGCCGTGCGCGCCGCGCACTCCGCTGACGGCTATCAAGTAGAAGGTGGAGTAGGCGAGGTTCGCGCTGGGATCGAAAACCACCGTGGCCGATGGCGCGTCATAGCTCAGAGAGCCGGGGATGAGGCTGGGCCCGGCGGTGAGCAGGAAGTTCGGCGCCTTCACGCTGGCGGGATCGATGCACGTGTTGAACGAGACGGAGACGTTGGTGCCGGCGAAGACGCCCGTCGCGTCGGTCGGCGGATCCACCTTGACGACGGACAGCTGGGTTGCGGGCGGCAGCGTGCACTGCCCTCCTGCTGGGGCCAGGTTCGAGCCGCACGCGGCGAGCGCGCCGGCAACGAGAACCGTCCCGGCCAGGCCACGGGGACCGATGTTCATTACGTTTCTCCGGAACAGGGGTTCGCGAAGAGGGTACGAAACGCGGCGGGTCCGGTGTAAAGGCGCGGGGGTAGGCACGGCTGGGCGCTGGTGTGCCTGCGGCGCCGCGGTGCTTACCCGGTCGCGTGCGGTCGAGTAGTCCCTGCGCGGCTGGTGTGGATCGGCCGAGATCGAACGCGCCCTCCTCGCGAACGAGTTGGACCTGGGCATCGCGGGTGCCCGCTTCGACCATGAAGAGCTGTTCGACGTGATGCTCGGACAAGATCGGATCACGGCGATCGGCTCGCCTTCTCTCCTCGACCGCGCGCGGCGCGTCCGCATCGGCGATCTGGCACGATGGCCGCTGCTTGCGCGCGAGCAGGTCAGCGCCACGCAGGCGGCGGTCGCGGACGCCCTCGCCCGGCGAGGTGTACCCTCCTCGGCGCCCTGGAGGCGGGGAGCGGCCGAGTCTTCGGCCATGTCGTCCAGCGCCGCACTGCGCACGCGCTGGTGACCTTTCTCGAGGCCGTCGCCAAGCGGTATCCCGACCAGCAGGTCTACATCGTCTGGGACAATCTCAATCTCCACGGCGAGGGGAACGATCGCCGCTGGACCCGTTTCAATCGCCGGCATGGACGGCGCTTTCATTTCGTCCACACGCCGATTCACGCCTCGTGGGTCAACCAGATCGAGATCTGGTTTTCCATCCTCCATCGTCGGGTTCTCAAGCACGGAAGCTTCGCCGGCGTAGCGGCACTTCGCGCGGCGGTCCTCGGCTTCATCCGCTTCTGGAATCTCACCGCTCGCCCTTTCCGCTGGACGTTCACCGGCAACTTCACGCAGGCTGAGCGCCAGCTCGCTGCCTGAGTTGCCCATGCCCAAGCTCGCCACCACCGACTTCGATCTCTCGATCGCCGAAGAATTTCTCAAGCGCCGCAAGCTCCGGCACCTCCACGCCAAGCGACGCGCTGATACGCTGACACTCATTGCCGGCCCCAGCCACGACCCCTGGCCGCGCGCTCGCTTCCGCCTCCTCACCAAGCAGCGCTGGACTCTCGATGTGGCCGATGCCGCTGGTCGGTGGGAACCGACTCCCTTCCAAGCGTCGCTGCGCGACCTTCTCGATCTCGTCGCCGACACCTTTCCCTGGGTGCTCTCTGATCTCTAATCCGGAACGAACTTCCGATCGGATGTACTAGCGCGGCCTGAATCGGGTCGTAGTAGACGCGGTCACCTTCGCGCAGCGGGGCCTGGCTGCGCGCGAAGACGATCTGTTCGAAGACGGCCCAGACGAGGGGACGCGGAATTGGTGCCCAGGGGCGGAATCGAACCACCGATACGGGGATTAACAGTCCGCGGGCGAAGTTGGCCAACTCCTCGGAATGACGACCGAATGAGGCCGCTGAGACGGCACGCTTTAGCACAAGCCCAGCAGTGGGACTGACGAACCTTATAGTGCCGCTAGTTGGCGCCGATGCGGGTCTTGAGCCTGCGAATGCCTGGTCCCGAACTGGGATCTGAATGTTGGCAGGCTCTATCAGCGGCTAGTACCGATTCGCATACCGGCGACAACGCGGCACTACCGAATCCAGCCCATCCACCTAATCCACTGGGTGCCAACGCAGGTGAGTCAGGATTTGGTCCACCCGTGTGCCAAGAGGTCTCGGCGGACACCGTTCCGGCATTGCTTCCTCAGGGCACCTCCGACTCTCCTCACACGTTGGAGGGTCCCTGAAGCGTCCACGAAATCCACGAAACTCGGCTGCCGCGCCGACGCTCAGTTCGCCTGGGGAGGAGCCGGCCGCGGTTTGGTTTCCGGTCGCGGACCTCGTCCCCTGGCCGAAGAACCCTCGCCGCAACGACGAGGCAGTGGGACCCGTCGCGGAGTCGATCAGGCGCTTCGGCTTCGGGGCGCCTGTACTCGCCCGCCAGGCGGACCGCACAATCATCGCCGGCCACACGCGAGTCCTGGCGGCGCGGCAACTCGGGCTCACGCACATCCCGGTTCGGCTGCTCGACCTCGACCCTGCCGACGCGCAGCTCCTCGCCCTGGCGGACAACCGGCTCGGTGAGATCGCCGAGTGGGACGAGGGCAGGCTGGCGCAGCTTCTCGAGGAGCTAAGGGCGGCCAACGCGGATCTGGAGGCGACCCGATTCGACTCGGGCGAAATCGACCGGCTGCTGGCCGACCTCGAAGCAAGCCGTTTGGCGGACGTCGAGGAGGATCCGGTCCCGGAGCCCCCAGCGCGCCCGGACAGCGTTCCTGGGCGCGTCTACGAGTTCGGCCCCACCGACTCCTGTGCGGCGACAGCACGGCCCCGGAGGCGATCAGAACGGCCTTGGCGGGCCAAACCGCGAATTGCCTCTGGACCGATGCGCCCTACGGGGTCGCCTACCAAAGCCACATGGCCGAGGGCGGCACCGCGTCTCGGTTCCAGCCCATCGAGAACGACGACCTCGATCCGAACGCCCTCAAGGCATTCCTGACCACCTGCTTCTCGAACGCGGCCGCATGCATGCGGCCTGGTGCGGCCGTCTACGCCTGCCATGCGAATCAGCGTGCGGGAATCTACGCCGCCTTCGAGAGCGCCCTGATCGCCGGCGGGTTCCACTTCGGAGGTGTGCTCGTCTGGGTGAAGCCCGCAGCCACGATGGGATGGCAAGACTACCGGAACCGATACGAGCCCATCCTGTACGGCTGGAAGATGGGCGCGGACAGGCGAAAGGTCGAGGACCGAAGCGAAACGACGGTATGGGAAATCGCGCGGGATGCAGCCGCCTCCTACGAGCACCCGACCCAGAAGCCGGTCGAGCTCGTTGCCCGCGCGCTGCGCAACAGCACTGTCGCCGGCGAGACGGTACTCGATCCGTTCGCGGGAAGCGGTCCCGTGCTTATCGCTGCGGCGAAGCTTGGTCGCAGGGCGGTCCTGATCGAGAAGGACCCCGGCTACTGCGACGTCATCCGGGCAGCGGTGGGAGCGCTTCCAGGCGAAGGTGCGTGGTGAGTAGGCCCAAGTTCGACCCTCAGGTCACGCAGCGGATCGTCGACCTGATTCGTGCCGGCAACTATCTCGAGGTGGCCGCCACCGCCGCTGGCATCCACAGCACCACGTTGCACCGCTGGCTCCGGCTCGGGCGCGCTCAGAGGCGCGGCCAGTACCGGAGGTTCGTGACCGCGGTGCAGAAAGCCCAAGCCGAGGCGGAGTCCCGCGACGTGGCGCTCATCGCGAAGGCGGCGAGCGAGGACTGGCGCGCTGCCGCGTGGCGTCTGGAACGCAAGGCGCCGCGGCGCTACGGCGCGCGAGTCCTGGTCAGCGTCCAAGAGGAACTGGAGGCAGTCCTCGAGCGGCTAAAGCAGGGGCTCGATGATGCGACGTACGGGAGGGTGCTGGAGCTGATGGCCTCCGAGGAGGGCTCGCTCTCTGCGTTGCCACAGGGAGACTCCGGTGCCGACCAAGACTAAGCCTCTTCTCGCGACGCAGGTGGGCACATAATCGTGGATCGCCGGCAGCTGAGTACGAAATCGTTTACTCGCTACTCGCCGCAGGGATATACAATCGGGTTATGCCCCATTCCCCCAAAAACGACCTGTTCGCAGTCTTCATCGATCGCCTCGCGGACGCGGTAGCAGCGCGTCTCGAGGCGAAGAGAAACGGCGCCGCACCGGCTGCTCGCAGGAGCACCGCGGGGCGCAAGCTCGATATGCGATGTCGAGTGGCCGGCTGCCGGAACCGATCGAAGGGTCCTCGGTTCGGCTTCATCTGCGACGACCACCTGAAGAAGCTCAGCAAGAAGCAGCAGCAGGCCGCTCGCGATGCGTGGAAGGCAAAGCACGCGTCTGCATAAGGGTTCGCGCTCTGAGCGGCCGAGCGGGCTAACTTGTCGCACGGCGGTTCTGCAGGAAGGCCCGCCGTAGACGATGAGGGCACCTGGTGGCGGACCAGGGGCCCCAAGGTGTCGCCGCGCCGCGCAGTGTCCCACCATTTCGGCAGCTTGCCTCGATGCGCAAGCGTCTCCACGCGCGCACCGTGGCCCGATGGGACACGGCTGGCACAACCGAGAGGCCCCATCCGAGCCTAACCGCCCCGTCCGGTCCCGATCTGGTACCGGTTCGGTACCCTGCCGGGCAGTTATTCCAGCCCAACCGAGATCGGAGTAGCGGTCGCGGCGCCTTCGGAATTCGCGACAACGCCACAGAACGATTCGCGAAACAAGCACATCCGTGGATCCGCGGGAGCCGCTCGAAACCCCCGCCTTCTGCGTAGCGCAGCACGGTGTCTCGAGGCAAGGGAGCGCATTTTGGAGAGCGCTTCCTTAGTCCCGTCGGGGTAATGCCCTTGAGCTTGTGCTCACGCATGCCGACGCGAGCGGGAGGGTGCGGCTTAGTTTCATTTGCACTGCTTTCGCCGCGGGTGGCGGGCGACCCCGAAGCGAGTTGCGGGTAGTGCGATCCAGCGACCCACCGCGTCCGCGGTCTTTTCAGTTTCGGCGTGGCTTCGCCTTCAAACCGACGGCGATCCCATCGAGAAGCTGCTCAAGCGTAAAGGGCTTCGAGAGCTTCGCAACGGCACCCAACTCGGGCCCCTTGTACTCGTCCGCGAGGGTGGAAAGCACGATCGGAATCTCGATGCCGTTCTGCTTCACCCAGCCCAGGAATTCAAGACCGTTCACGTAAGGCATCTCCAGATCGAGCACGATCACATCAGGCGAGAGCCCCGCTGTAAGCCTCTGAATCGCGGCGTGCCCGTCTTTGGCCGTTGCCGTCTCGTAGCCCTCGTCGCGGAGCACCTCACTATTGGAGAATTGACCGTGGCAGAGCTCCCCACGCGGGGGAGAGCGTTGCCCGACGTTGTGGAATTCGGGGTCTGGGTCGGTACGCGATTGGTCCCGGGCCGATGGCGCCTGGCTGACGTCGCGCATGCGTCATTGCTCTGTTCCGGCCGACAACACCAAGGGGGCGATCTGGCTCAGTTCTCCGACCCGTGGGGAGATCGTGCTCATTTCTGTTTCCTCCGCTCCGCGCAAAACTTCGCAGCAGCGGTGCTTTTCCCCGCTCGCTTCTCACAATACGTGTCCAGGATGGACGGCCGCTTCTCTTTGGCGGACCTTGCTATGGGGGGTGGCACAGGGACGCTGGCGCCCACGGGCGCGGCAGCTACAGGGGCACCCAGTGGTGCTGGCGTTGCAGACCTGAGGAGCAGTGGTTTCTGAGTCACCGAGAGCGTGCAATTCCCCTGTGCTTTGCGATCGCTGGTTGCTGCTTCTAGCGCTTGGTCTTCTGAAACGTCCGTTCGTAGAGCATCGATCTGGTGTTGTGCCACGAGGGGGTCTTCCAACTCGCGCGAGTGGAGTCCCAATTGGGGCGCCCGGGTCGCGGCCACCTGTTTCTTCGGCGCGGGGCCATGCCATCGGAGAAAGAGTTCCCCGTCCACGATTTCATGGCTACTAAAGGGAATGCTGACCAGTACGCCGTGGCCGGGATCTGGTTGCACCACCACTTGCGAGGTGCTGCCCTCGCTACTGCAGAACTGGGTATGGTCGGAATCGACCTCCACACCGGTCATGTCCTTCCCGGTCGTGTCCTTGCTCCAAGGGATCCGGAACGTATGGACCCCGTTTCGAATGGCCATCACGTGCTGGCGTTCCCACTGGGAACAGAGCCCTTCGTTCCCGCGTTCGCGCACCATCAAGGCCCAACGCTCAGTATCTGTTTTGCACGTAGCGCATGGGACCTGCAAGGCCATCGCATACGCAGGGTGCAGCTCGAGCTTGGCGTCATTCACGGACATGTGCTCGGCGTCCATCCCGAGCAGTCCGGTGACTTGCGCGCGCGCGACGCCGACGTGATCGCGAACGGCCGGCTTCTCGACCTCCACCTTAACCATCAGATCCTTCCACCAACTCGAGCCAACCCAGTCTTTGAGCTCGTGGAAGTCGGCCTCCACGCCAATCCATTTCCAACCTTCGCCCGGTTCGTTCTGCGGCTCCAGGCTCAGGATAAAATTGAGATCATGATCTCCTGGCCATTCTCCGCTGAACCCCTCCCACTCGAGCCAGCCGTCGTAGGTCACCGCGCCACCGTGCGACCGGCCCCAGTTCACATGTCCCGCATAGCGAAGAGGGCTATCCGAGCAGGTGATGCCGAGGAGGGTTGAAAGGTCCGTCGAAAAGTCGGGATCCATCGGCTGCGTCGTGCAAGACGGCCGCTCCTTGGTGCCGCGATCGTCGAGAAAGTGCCAGGAACATGCTCTCGGATCTTGAGACAGCAGATCGCTCCGACGGCAGGTCGTGCATGTCCTATTGAAGAAGCTCCAGCCCAGTTCGGGATTGAGCGGCAGGCCGTTGTCATCCTGTCCTCTGGGCACGAGGTCGAAGGCGCCCAAGCCTTGCGGAGGTTTATAGGCCGGCGGATTAGTGGGGCGTTCCTTCTGACCGGCGCAGGCGGCCACCATCAACGCGCAAAGAGCAGTCCGGGACCAACGTACGTACCGTCTCATCACCCGCCTCCGATCTCCAGATTGAATCCGGCAAGGAACGAGGCGACGAGCGAGGGCCGCCCCCAACGCCAATGGATCTCCACTTCGCTTCTGAGCCCGACCAACTTGAAGTCGTAATCCAGGCGACCTCGCGTCCTCAACTGGAATTCCGGTGCGACGCGGAATTCGAGCAGGGAGCCACCGAGGGCGATCGCCCAGGTCGAGTAGCCGTAGCGTAGCGTGCCTCCCGGCAAGCCGATGCTTGAAGTGAGCACGGTTGGATGTCCCGCGGCTTTCAAGTCAGTGAAGCTGCCGACACGCCATCGGAGAAAGTCGATCCCGATATCGGTTCGCGTCCGACGGCACCTCGCCGCGACGCCCACGGGGGCACTCCAGGTGGGTTGGAAGCGGCGAAGCGCGAGCCCGAGTCGCAGTTCTCCCTCGAATTCACGGCTGTCCCCGCTCGCGGACCAGAAGGTCCCGAGTGCACCCACTGCCAAACCGAGATCTGTGCTGCTAGATCGCAAAAACTTGGATAGCAATACCGGGGAGGCGACGTCAACGGTCGCACCGATTGCAGTCTCGCGTGGAGTGGCGACGTCCTCACTGGTTACCCACACCGGTTTGACTCCGACGAGTGCGCGAACGAGGAAAGGATTGGAAACGAAGCCCCTTTCCGAGGCGTCAACGTACTTCGGATCATTGTACCGATCGATGCAATCCGCCTCGCGCCGCTCTCTGTCCGTAGGTCCTTCCTGCGCCGCTCCAGGCAGACCGATGCAAAGGAATGTGAAAATCAGCAGCAACTTCAATCTGCGCGACAAGCAACGTGGCAGCCTTGATCGAATCGATCGAGGCGTACCTTTCGCCAAGCTCGAGAAGTGCATCATTCCCCCCGCGTTCACCGACCAGTTGAGATTCTGCCGAATGCTCGGGCCGTGAGCGCTCGAGAATCGGTCTACTCCCCGTAGCCGAGCCCCCAGTCCACAGTCAAAGCCGAGCTCACGAAGAAACCGCCGGCGTCCGAACCAGGCTTGAAGGCCCACCCTGCTTTGACGTTGAGTGCCACCGCGCCGAACAGCGCTGATTGCTCTCCCAGGCCGAAGAGGAGCTGCCACGGCTGCGCGAATACCGCCGCGTTCGCGCCCACGTACCCAGTCTGGGTTCCGGAGACCGAACGAAATCCACCCTCCGGGCGAATACGCCACTTGAACAAGAGCTTCTTGTCGGCGCGCTGGATCATTCTCAAGTTGTGGAACTCGAGCTCCGGTCCCCCGCCGATCATGAAGAGGTTCGGCCCGACCTGAACATCAGCGGTCGCCTGGAGGGCCTCAGTATACGTGCCACCACCGAACCCGAGGCCTGCAGCTGCGATAGGGGACACCTCGGTCTTGTGCGAGGCTGCGCCTCCACCAACGCGGAGACTCGCGAAGGGCGTGCAGCTCGCGCTCTGAACGAGGCCCAAGATGATCGCACCGACCGTCCAGCGTCGTGTTCTCCTTGATTCCATGCCGCCGCTCCTTCAGGTCGTGCCGAGAGAACGGATGATGTCGTCCATAATTTTGAGCGCGACAGCCGTGATGGTGAGCGAAGGATTAACGCCTAGCGAAGTCGGAATGATCGAGCCATCGGCGACATAGAGGTTCTCGTAGACCTCGGTGCCGCCTCCGGTTGCGTCCTTCTTGAAGACCTGTCCGCGCGCATTCACGACGCCGCTCCTTGCGTCTAGGCCCACGCAGCATCCGCCGAGTGGGTGGGAAGAGCCGATGGTCTTCGGAAGAATCCCGTCGTCGATCAACAGCGGATTTACGAAATCGGCGGCGGGATCGCCGGTGAGGTTTGACGCGAATCTCTTCAGCGTAGCTTGGATCTGTCGGTAGATGGGGTCTTCATAAAAAGGGATGTGGTCGGTGCGCTGGGCGACCAGTTGATTCTGCTCCAGCCAGATCCGACCCTTCGCTTCATCCCTACCCATTGCCGCGATGCACATCGTCCGACCGAGCATTTCCTCTCCGGAGAGGAAGCTTCGCTGGGGAACCAGCCGAATTAGATCGTCTTCGCGCTTTCGCGCCTGATCCTCGGAGTCCCGCTGCTCGTTCACGACATCGGCGATGATCTGATCGACAAGGTGCGAAGTCTCGGACGGAAAAACTTTGTTCGGGCCGATCTTCGAATGCGCGCCTCTGAAGAGCGCCTTCATGAAGAGGCCGCCACGTCCCGTCTTTCCCTGTGCGCCTGGCTTCGCGATGCGGGCGAGCGGCTTCGGAATGCCGTTGTCCTCCACGGTGTGGAATGTCTTTGAATCGCCGCTGTTGAAATGCGCGAAACTGGTCGTGACCGGCCCCTTGCACAGGTTGAGCCTCTGGTTGCGCTTCTTTGCTTCGATCTTCTCTCCATAAACGCCATCGAGGAACGCGAGATAGTCGCCGTTCGGCGAAAAGCCGTAGCCAACACGATCGCTGAGCTGGGGGAGATTGGTTCTCGAGCGGAGGAGGAGCTCGATGCTGCCGACGCACCCCGCCGCGATAACGACCCGGTCGGCCGTCAGCGTCTCGGTGCTCCCGTCGCCGTTTCGGATGTGCACGCTGTAGCCGCCGCCCTGGTTGGGGCCGAGGCTTCTCACCTCCGTCATCGCGCGAACGTCGAGAACTCCAAGGAGTGAGGGCGCTGAGTAAGCGGCTGGATTGGACGGATCATTCTTGTTGAAGCCGCCGAGAGCCGCCCTCATGAGCTGCTTGTTGAGCGTGAATCGAGCACCAGGCAGGCAGCCGAGAATGCAGCGTCCTTGGCGTTCGCAGAAATTCGCTGGGTTTCCGTCCAACGTGGACTTATCGCTGATCGATGAATCGACGGTCCCCCAGTCATCGGGCGGCGGCTTCATCGAACCGATCTCGCTCTGAAAAATGCGAGCTCGATCGAGCCAGAGCCCAGCGGCCGGACTGTTCGGGTTAAAGCGCTTTACACCGGATGGATCCTTCAGTTCGACGGACCGCATCGCAACGTTGCTGAGCTCCGGGTTCACGTGAAAGAGGCTTTGCGGCCATGCGTAACCTTTGTTTCCAGCATCGGCCGAAGCCCAGATTGGGGTGCTCGGTGGCAGCGTCTTGAAATCCGCGTCCGGCGCGGCGCGTGTGAGCTCAAGGACGCGCTGGGTCGGCGCCTGGACCGGCTGCCCGTTCTCGTTGATGGCGTCCAGCGTGATTCGACGGCTTGCCGGATCGTACGCCTTGAACGTACCGTTCCAGACTCGCACGTTCGGTGGTGGGGAACGGGGCCGGTCGCTCTCGTTCGCATCTCGCTGAAACAAGGCGTGGAGGACACCGATCCCAATCGCCTTGCGGGCGAGATCATAGTAGTGCTTCGACCAGTCTCGGTTGTGAGCGTCTATCCACACCGACTTCCACCGGTCGTCTTCGAAAACACTCTTAGGGGGCTCGATCGTTACGTTCGCATAGACGAGCGATCCGCCACCCACTCCGTTCGCGCGAAGGACGGAAACGCTGCCCATGTACGTGAAGTCGAAGAGGCCGGTGGCATTCTTCTTGGCGGAGACCGGCTGTGTGCGGAGATAGCGCGCCGCCATGTCGAGTAGACCGAGCACGTCGTCGGCCGCCGACCAGTACTGCACGGGCTGGTTCTTCTTGAGCAGGAAGTCATACGTCGCCACTGCTTTGTCTTGAACGGTCTCGAGGGGTGTGGTCCACCATGTCCCACGCTCGATCATGAGGATCCGCCTGTTGAGCCCGCGCAGGAGATACTCGCGCGCGAGCGAGAGCGCCGTCATCGTCGCGCCGAATCCAGTACCGACGATGATGGTGTCGTATGCGTTGGGCGAGGGTCCGGTGGCGGCGCCCGCATCGGTCGAGTACGCCGCCGCCGCAACTGCACCCGCCGCCGCCAAGGCGCCCCTCACGAACTCGCGCCGTGTGATTGCATCGCCCTCGTTCGACACATCGCTTCGGAAAATCGGGACCGTCGACATAGGAGACTCCTCGACGCGATGCAATCGCTTTGCCACCGACTAAAAACACGTGATCGGATGAACTTCCCCGGCCTTATTCGCGTGACCTGAGCGCCTTGTAGGCAGCGCATCGGTTCCCCCTCCACGATGGCCTAGTACGACTGTTGGCGCTTCCAGGCGGACGCGTCAAGCGGCCCGAATTTGAGCCCTAGGGGCCAGTTCTCGGGCCGTTTTAGGGATTGCAGGGTCCGCGGATTTCATAGGACGTTGTGCTACCCGAACGGGGTGCTTTCTGGCGCGCCGCTCAGGCGCGATCGTCACGACTTCCTTAGGCACATCAGGATATTGGAGTTCGCGCAGGGCGGCTCCCGATCGCGAACTGAGCGCAACTCCTCACGCCGCGCTCGACTCTGCCGAAGCCCAGGCAAATTCGCGGAGAGCTCGTTCCGCCGCACGCTGGTTCGGTGTGCAGTAGCGCGAACGCCGAGGGCGCGGCCTGAGCTAGCCGTTCAGATCCCGCAAGAGGGCACGCGCCTGGTCGCGCTCCTTCCTGGCCTGCTCGAGTTCACGCTGCAGGTTGCGGATCGTAGTGAGCAGGCGCGGGATGCAGAACGACGTGAAAACGCCGTACGCGTCGCTGATCCCGATCAGCGTCTTGTGCCGTTGCACGACGCCTTCCAGCTCTCGCAGCTCTTTCGCTCCGTCATCCCTTTCTCATCGAGTGCTTTCGAATGACGTCTCGTCCTCGTGGGCATCGTCGTCGTCGGGTCTCGTTGCCATGCGCCGACACGTTCAACACCTCCGGCTGTCGCGTGGCACACGCCCGCCGTGTTCTGATAGAGGAGGACGATGCCGCAGGGGAGGAGGCGGAGGCGAAACGCCGCTTATCTGGCTACGAATCGAGCCTGGATGGCTCGTTTTCTGGCCGTTGACAGTCGCGAATCTTCGGCGCTTGGTTAGTCCTCATTCAGCGCGAACCGGGGGGGGACGCGATGAATCCAAGATCGAGATCGCTTCCTTCCGTGCTTGCGCAGGATGGCAGGATTGGTATCCGAGCCGTCCGGCTGCACCGTGAGCAACCGGTTTCGGCTCCACTAGCAGCAGTTGAGAACCGAGTGGAACGTAGTACCAGAAAGGAGGAATCATGCATTCAGGAAGGCACGGCCCGCGCTGGCCGCGAGAACTTCTTGTCGCGGCGCTGATCGCGCTTCCTCTCCCAGCGCAGCAGCAGACACGGTCGCAGGCGGGAGAAGGTCAGTTCACCCATCAGGTGCTTGCACCCGGTATTGCCGCGAGCGCACCGCTTGCGATTGCGCTTCGGACCGTCCCTGCTCGGATGGTGCTGCGGAACTTCGCCATCGGCCGTGGCGAGGCGAAAGAGGTTGCGAACCCTGACTTCTCAGTGATGGAGCTGAACGTCGGACACGTGTTCACGACCATCGGCGGCGAGAGGACGGAGCGGGTCCCCGGCGACTTCTGGACGGTCGCCAGTGGGGCGACAATCTCTTTCGAGAACCCCCATGAGCACGCGGCGGCGATAATCCGCGTCACGTACTTCGAACTGCATCGATAGGAGGCGGGCGATGCGGAACCTTCTCGCTCCTGCGCTGTCTGCTTCGGCGATCCTCTTCACCGGCTGCGCCTCGACAGCGTGGCGTCAGTACGGCTATGACAGCAAGCACTTCTCGAAACAGCCGAACGAGTCGGCGCTCACTCCCGCCGCCGTCGGTACTCTTCACGTGAACTTCGACTTCGTCATCCCGGCCGGAGCGGCAGGCGGCGGAAGCACGCACAGCTTCTCCGCCTCGCCCTCGGTTTACAACGACGTCGCCTATGTGGGCGGCCTGAATGGAATCTTTTATGCCATCTGGGGCACCGGTGCGTCGAAGGGGGCGATCAAATGGCAGTACCCGCCGGCAACGGCTGGCGGACCTGACGCCTGCGGAGTGACGACGCAGCCGCTGCTTATCGCGCCCCCCACCAACCCCGGCAGCAACCCCTCGGGACCGGGGATCGCCTCGAGCGCAGCGATCGTCACGGACGTGCCGGGGCACGCAAACGCGGTGATCTTCGGCGCTCCCGATCCGACATCGAACGGAGGCGACGGCCGAGTCTGGGCCCTCGACGCTGAGACGGGACAGTGCATCTGGAAGTCGGCCGTCATCGCGCCAATAAGCGGGACGGCAAAGATCGGATACTCTTCGCCAGCCATCGCCCACGGCCGAGCGTACATCGGGGTCTCGGCGAGGGTCCCCGACGCCCCGATCACCGTCGGCCATCTTTTCGCTGTCAATCTTACCGATGGAACGCTCGATCCCGCGTTCAAGTCGAGCGGATCGACTGCGGGATTCGCCGCGACGGACGGGCTTGCGGGCGGCGGCATCTGGAGCTCGCCGGCGATCACGCCGAGCGGCAACGTCGTGGTCACGACGGGCAACAGCTGCCACGACAGCAATCCGGGTTGCATGGTCGAGCCGGTCGTCAACTATTCGCTCAGCTTGCTGAAGATCGACTACAGCAATGCCAACGTCCTCTGGCAGGTGCAGCCGGTCCCATTCAACATCGACGAGGATCCTGATTGGGCGGCGCCCCCGACCGTCGGCCAGGTAAGCTGCGGCAGCCTCGCCATTTCCGTCCAAAAGGACGGCTACGTCTACGCCGCCGACATCAAGACCGGCGGCCCATTCTCGAATCCGGCCTGCTCGTCGGCCGGCCACTCGCTCGAGTGCCCTCGCTGGACATTCCCACACATCGCAACGCTGCCCTTCACCGGCGGAGTGCACAACGACACCCCACGCTTCTTGCGGATGGCAGCGCTCGACGGCGACCGGCTCTACATCGTCGCAGGCGGCCCAGCGGTGTCGGAGTCAGTCCCGGGCCACCCGGCGTCACCCGCCACCAACCGGCTCTACTCCCTGAACGTCTGCGCGGCCGACGCCGACCGTGTCCGCTGGATCCTCGACGTCCCCGGCGGGGGTGGCTGCTGCGGCGCCGTCGGGGCCCCGAGCACGGCGAACGGGGTCATCTACATCACGCACGAATCGGGACATCTCTTCGCGTACGCCGACACGACCGTTCTGCCACCGGCGACGTTCGTCTGCAGCTATCCCGGTCTACCGTCGGGACTTAGTTGCTCCGGCGCGAACTTCCAGAACATCGGCGTTCCGACGCAACTCAAAGACGTGCCGATTACCGGCAGCGTGCCCGGCGTGCCGGCGATTTCGAACGGACAGGTGTACGTCGCCACCACAGCCGGGCATGTCATCGGAATGGTGCCCTAATCGGAGCGGGAACAATGGACCCATCACGAAGCGTACTGATCATTCTCACGGCTGCCACGCTGGCGAGCTGCCCGGGCGTGCGCGAGCTCGAGCCGACACCGCCGGAGCGAACTGACATCGCGCAGATCGGGCGCAAGGTACCACCGCACGAGCCGCTCCCCGGCTCGCAGGCGCGGACGGCGCTTCTTCTCACGCAAGCCATCCCGGGTCTGAGCGCACATGTTGAGGTGCGCGAGTACTACGTCAGCCAAGGCCGCGCGCTCACCATCGTATCGCCGAGCGAAGCGGTCTTCGAGGTGCGCAGCGGTCGCTTCGAGATCTCGGCGCCGGGCGTGAAAGGAGAGCACCTTGCCGGCATTTCTTGGAGCGCCGTTCCCGGGGAGCGCGTCGTCGTCCGCACGACGAGCGAGATGGCGATCTTGCGGGCGATGTACGTCGTCAAGGATTGAGTCGCGGGGGGTGTTGATCCTCAGTTCCTACACTGGATTCCGTAAATCCTTGTACGACTGGAAACGAAAGTCGCCGACCCGAGAACGACTAGAATTGAGCCGAACTCCGGGCACCTGGTGCGCGACCAAGTACCTCTGGGTCTCGGCACGCTGCGCATGTCGCGTTGTCTCGTTAGCGTGCGTCTCCCAGCCTCGGGAACGGCTGCGCGGTCGGAGCTGGTTGGGACACGGGTGGACCAATCGCGACGACGGGACGCTCATCTGGCACGGTTCGGAGCCTCTCACGTTCCGATCCGGTACCCAACTGGCCCTGACACACAGATAAGTCGCGGGAGTCGTGGGCGTCCACGTACGGGCCCGTGAACACGCGCTCGGTGCCTTTCTGGCGCAGCGCCCAGTGCGCCTCGGGGGTAAGGGCGAGGGCCCCAGCTTGGTTCAGCGCACAGCTTCCAACGATTCGTCCTGCTCGTCCCCATCCGGCGCGTCGTGGAACTTGACCACCTTCACTTGAACAGGCGGTGACGCCGCATTCACCGTAGTAGGGCATAATCTGGTATTGGGGATGCCCGTTCCGGGCTATGAGGGGGTAAGCCAACATGCGAAGGCTCTCTCTTCCGGTGGCGGTCGCATGCTGCCTCGAAATGTGTTCGGCCGAGCTTCCGGCCGCACCCGCTTCGAGTGTAAACGGCCCTGCCGCAGACCAGAAGACTGAAAACGATGCTTCGCGGTCGTGCGGCGGGAACAACCACCGGTCGCACAGCGCCGGACCCTACACTTTCATGACCTCGTCGTGGGTCCGAGCCGGGGATAACGGGCACTACTACCGGACCTGTGTGCAAAACCTGAGCGACCGCGACTTGTGGTTCGACTGGTTCACGCCGGGACCCACGACCTACGTCCCTCCGAGGGAGTCAGTCAGTTCGCCGCGATACTTTATTGACCGCAAGTCCGTCGACTTCCTTGGGTGCATTCAATACGGGAACCATCGAGATCCGATGCAGGAGTACTTCATCGGCCACGAGAACGACCGTCAGCAGATCGATAAGGAAAAGGTCGAGGGCTGCAAAGTCAGCCGTAGCGCCTACCAGCACGTTGATGCCCCGGCAGAACTGCCGAAGATCACATATTTCACTAGATTGTTTGTCCCATCTGATTCCAAGAGGGTCCGGGAGACATTAATGCGCCTCGATCTGACAGTGAGCCTGGCGCCGAGCGGTAACGCCCGGGCATCCAGCACGGTCCGCTATGTAGCGAGCGGCTACTATCCCCAATCGGTGGCGGACCCCACTCGCGTGACCCTGCGGCCGAACTCCGAGATTCTAAGAGCGGCGTTGGCTAGAGCGGAGATCAAAGATGGCCAAATCCGGCTGACAGGCGGCAAGGGGGAGATCTCACTCACTGTTCCAATGCCCCCAAAGTTCTCGATTTCAAACGCTCGCTACAACCTGTACGACCAAAACGAGCTGCTAGTCGGGGCCGTGTTCGTGCCCGTGCCTGAGCCGCTGAATTGACCGCGACGAAACCAGCGTCCGGGTTCGACAAGTTCCTCAAAACGTTCTTTGCATTGTCCCCCACAGCAATTGCGACGTATCTATCCCACTGGCAAGGGCTACTCGGCGACGCGGGATTGGCGCATCGCGACTTTCAACCACAGGTGGAGCGGCTCGCGCTGGGTGTCTCGACGCTCGGGGTCTTGGCTTCATACTTGTGGCTGCACAATGCGTCGCGCAAGGTTCTCCGGCGTGCCTTCACCGTTGTCGTCGGGGTGTACATAGCCAGCCTTGTGCTCTGTTTTGTCGCTAGTATTTGGTTGGGCTCGCTCACGACGAAGGCGAGCATTCAGGGGACAATCCATCTCTGGAAGTGGTTCTACTTCACGCTCTTGCTTTCCGAATCGGTATCGGTCGTCCTGTTCATGCTGTGGCTTCTTGCGCCAAGACAAGACACGCCTTCGTCGGCAAGCGATGGCTCGATGCGATGAGCGGTCGGCCGGTACTGCAGGAGAGGCCAGGGTAGAGCAAAGCGCGTGTGTTAGTCATGCGTCGCTCGGTCCGCCCGTAACAACCCAAAGGGCTAAGCTCCGGTTTTCTGAAGACCCTTCACGTCGAGCTCAACGATGCGAGGTCCGAATCCATCGCTGAAGGCGACCGCGGTGTTTGTCAGCCAGTCAATCGCCTCCGCCCAGGTGTTGCGGTCTATGAGGCGGATCTCACGTGTCAGCTTGATGGTCTTCACCTTCTTCTCGACCTTCGGGGCGCCGTCAACTATTGCTACACGGAGAGCGTCGCCGCGTTGCCCTCGGGGGAGCAGCAGACCGCGGCGTCGTCGGTGCGGCCGACGGGCGCGAGACTGAGTCTCCTTGCTGTCAGCACGGTCGCGGTACAACTTTCATCTTCACGAGTGCGTACGCCATTTTCGCACAGTGTCGCTTCCGTCAAAGCGGAGCCAAACATACGGGTCCGGATTGACTCCGATGAGCTGTTCGGGACGGAAGAGGTCAGATGTGGGTAATAATCCGGCCTACCGGTTGAGGTAGATCATCGACGCCGCGCGTACCCGCTCTCGGCCGGGACATTCGCCGATAGCGGTCGGTAGGATGACGTGATGGTCTTCATGCCCCACTTCAAGGCGCCTTTCGGACCATGTCTGGGAGTCGGGGTCGTTTGCGGTGGAATGCGCTGGGCCAGTCGTCCATCTCGTCCGGGTCCGCTTTGGGACGGCTGCGCTGCGACGGAATCGATGGCCATGAACCCGACTGTGCCCCTGGGTCATCAGCACCGACGAGTCGATCCTCGGACCGCACTCCGCGTAGGCGGCCCAGGCCACCCTGGCCCGCTGGGCCTAAGACAAGATGGAACGACCGGCTCGCGATCGTAAGGTCGCGGGTTAGCGCCATGCGGCGCCAGAGCCGCATACGAAGGGAGCCGGCCGTGAATGAAAATATCACCTGGGTGGGCCTCGACGCCCACAAGAGATCGATCAGTGTCGCCATGCTGCTGCCCGAGCGGCGGCAAGCTCTCGAGTGGGAAGTCCCCAACGAGCCGTCCGCGGTGAAGCGCCTCGCGCGGAAACTCGAGCGAGAAGCGCCGGGCGAGGTCCGCTGCTGCTACGAGGCCGGTCCCTGCGGCTACGCGCTGCAACGGCAGCTGCTCGACGCCGACGTCATCTGCGAGGTAGTCGCGCCGTCGCTGATCCCGGTGAAGCCAGGCGAGCACATCAAGACCGATCAGCGCGACGCGCGGAAGCTCGCCGAGCTCTTGCGCGCCGGGCTGCTGACGGAGGTGCGTCCGCCCAGCAAGGACGAAGAAGCCGCGCGCGATCTGTGCCGCTGTCGCGAGGATGCTGTCGAGGACCTTGCGCGCTGCCGCCACCGGGTGCTCAAAATGGTGCTACGGCGCGGCCTCGTCTTCGGTGTCGGCAAGAAGGCGTGGACGCGAGCACATCGGGAGTGGCTGCGCAGCATCCGCTTCGAGCGCGCTGCCGACCAAGCGGTCTTCGAGGACTACCTGCTGGCGATCACGCAGGTCGAGGAGCGCATCAAGGCGCTCGACGAACGGATCGAGGTGCTCGGGGCCGAGGCGCCGTTCCGCGCGCCCGTCGGGTGGCTGCGTTGCTTTCGGGGCATCGACACCATCACTGCGATGACGCTGGTCGCCGAGTTGCACGACTTCCGTCGATTCGGCTCGCCGCGCGAGCTGATGGCGTACCTCGGGCTGGTACCGAGCGAGCACTCCAGCTCGGACAAGACGCGCCGCGGGAGCATCACCAAGGCGGGGAACAGCCACGTGCGGCGCGTGCTCGTCGAGAGCGCGTGGCACTACCGCCACCCGCCCGCCATCGGCGAGACGCTGCGCCGGCGTCGCCACGGCCAGCCGCCGAGGGCGATCGCCATCGCGGACAAGGCGCAGCAGCGGCTGTGCCGCCGCTTCCGCCGGCTGATCGAGCGGGGGAAGCCGAACCACAAGGCGGTGATCGCGGTGGCGCGGGAGCTGGCGGGCTTTGTCTGGAGCGCGCTGACCGAGCTGTCTCGTGCTGCGTAGCTGCTCACGAAAGTAACGGCCGAGGAGCCGAAGGCGGCGGATGAACGCAGGCACGAACAGGAGAACGCGCGCCCTAACCTTGCGACGGTGGAGGTATCCGCCGACTCGCGACCTAAGACCGCGCTCACTCCCGACGGACCACTGTCATGCGGCGCTACGCCGGCTCGCCGGCGCAATCCGCGAATATCAGAGTGACTCGTCGTCGAAGCGCCCTGCCTCGTCCGTCGCCTCCGGCTCCTCGACCGGACCACCGCCACGAGGGAGGCATTGACAACGGTCGTTCCATATCAGGTTAGTCGGGCGTCGATCCACGGCCGGAACTTCTAGCTCAAAGGGACCACCTTGCATGAGGGACGGCGCGTGCCCGTGCGCTCCCGAGGTTCGTCGATTAACCTTAGTCCCCGCGCGGTTGCTGATCACCCTGCGGAATTGACTCCCATGGCTGATCTCGTCCGGCGATTTGTCACCGTCTGCCCGTCCAGACGTCCAGGATCCACCGAGCAGGCAGATCTATGACGGCGCCAAGCACCAGGCTGTCGCGGAAATCGTCACTGATTTGTGGTGCACCGATCGACCCGATAGGGAGGTGGTACCTCAACCGTCGTTCCGCTGTCTCGAGATCGCAGCCGAGCAGCTCCTTCTGCTTGGCTATCTCGACCGCCATATCGTGAACCGACGTGCCTCTGCTCAGCTTCGTGAACTGGTCCCGGAGCGAGACGACCGCTTTCCTGAGTCTTGTCGCCCTCGCCTCTTCTCTTTGTCGAAGGAGCCACCACACGCAGATGACGAGAGCCGGCGCCAGAAGCGTGCCACTGACATGAGCCCAACCTGGCAGACGCCAACGCGGGAACACGGCATGCGCGAAAAGGTAGGCCCATAGCGCCGCAGTGGAGGCGTAAACGAGACCGATCGGCCAGCGGTGCTCTACACGCATCGGGCCATACCTCAACCAACTTCGTGGACGCTGGGCAAAGGCGCCATGCACAAGACCAGCGGAGCGCTCGAGTTCCGCAGCGCGACTCACGAGTTCATCGTAGTGCTGGTCGTTGCGCTTGTTGTACGTCGCAATGCACAGTGTGACGATGAACGCGAAAACTGCCACTGCGGGTTCGCTCACGAGCTTGCTCTGGTCCTTTGTCAGAAGAAATGTCGCCACCGTTCCCACCGGCAAGAGCGCGAGCAGCTTGAACCTGATGTCGGTCAGGACTCGAAACTGTGCGACAACCTCCCTGTATTCATCCGTTTCCGAGAGGTGGGGAGCCGGTGGGCCTGACGTCGCGCCCGGTTGCACTGAACCCACACTCTCGATGATCGGAGCCGTTGGTGTGAGAAGGGATTGCTCCGCAATTTTCTTGGTCGCCTCCATGTCAGCGTCCTCCCATGTGAAGCCCCTTGCACTGCCATTGTCGCTGTCGAGCGGGTGCTCCTCAAGTCTCCCATCGCACGCAGAACCTCTGCCTGCCTCCGCGCCTCCCGCCAGTCCAGCCGGGCGATGGCTTCCCGCATGGCGAGTTGGGCTTCCGCCGCCCTTGCCTCGATTTCTGGCCCATGTCGTTTCGCCAGCCGGTGCGTTGCGAGCGCGCAGCTCGATGACTCCCTCCGCTGGGGCGTGCGCAAGCACGTTGTGCTCGCGGATGCTGGCTACGGCGACGCGCAGGAATTCCGCGGCGGGCTGACGGCGCGCGGCCTGCGTTACCTCGTCGCCTTACAGCGGGCGCACAAGGTGTGGCCGCAGGGCACCAGGCCCGGGCCCGGCCGAGATCCGGTGCGCATCGAGACACTCGCGGCCCAACTGCCGCCGCAAGCTTGGCGGCATGTCACCTGGCGGGAGGGTTCCCGTGGGCTCCAATCATCGCGGTTCGTGGCGGTTCGAGTCCGGCCAGCGGAGCGGCACCACCAGCATCACCCTCCCGCCGAACAGCAATGGCTGCTCTGTGAATGGCCGCTGTCCGAGGCAGCGCCAACCAAGTACGCACTCAGCACCTTGCCCGAGCACATCTCTCTCAAGAGTCTCGTTCGCATCGCGAAGCTGCGCTGGCGTGTCGAGCGCGACTATCAAGAGATGAAGCAGGAACTCGGACTCGACCACTTCGAAGGCCGCACCTGGCGCGGATTCCACCACCACGCAACCCTGTGCGCTGTCGCCCACGCCTTCCTTGCTCTCCGCAGAGCGCTTTTCCCCCCGGAGGACTCCGAAATGGACCCTGCCTCAGGTGCGCAGGATCTTGCAGCAGAGTCTGCTCCGCTGGCTCGGCACCTGTCCGCTCTGCCGTAGGCGCATCGACGTCGCTACGCTGCCCCGCGGACCGTCACGGATGTGATCAGGTCGTGTTAGAGCTTCGCGACAAAGGCTCGGCTTGACGCAGAGGGTATGTAGGAGCATCTTGATTGGCTGTGGCCCGCCCCGCCAACTTCGGGGGGTGTGCATGCAGTCGCGGACAGAAACCAGTCTGGTAGCCGATTCGAAGACGGCATACCTCTCTGACCGTTACGCGGTGGCGGATGCTGGCAGCTTCAATTCCGTGTCCCATGGGGGAGAACCGCTTCGTCCGCATGAATGAAGGAAATCGTGCGCAATGACGGCGCTGCGGGCAGAGGTGCTGCATGCCAACTCACGGAATCGTGGTTGGGGCATCGAGTTAGCTAGGCAGCCTTAAGCCGCCGGGCGTTTGAGGCTGAAAGAGGGGGAATTCCGCATGAGTGAGCCAATTGTTTGTCGTCCCAAGATCCTTCCACGCGAGTCTTGGGTTTCTGCCGCCGCAATCGCTACCGACATCAACCCGGTAAATCATCCGCCGATCGAGCGCCTCTCGCGGGTGATTCCCTCGTTCCAACCTACAGCTGCGCACATCGCCGTGCTCACCACGAAGTACTGGCATTCCGGCGGGGTCCACCTCACCGTGGGCTTCCTTGACAACCCCGAAGCGGATTTAAGGGCGCGCATCCTGTTGCACATGAACGCCTGGGCCAAGAGTGCCAACGTTCAGTTCAGCGAGACCGCGACTGACCCGCAAGTGCGCATCGCGCGCGAAGGCGGACCGAACGGCGGCTATTGGTCCTATCTGGGGACTGACATACTAAGCATCCCGGCGTCCAAACCGACGATGAACCTCGAGTCGTTTACGATGCAGGTGCGCGAAAGCGAGTTTCATCGAGTGGTCAGGCATGAAACTGGTCACACTATGGGCTTTCCTCACGAGCATATGCGCCGGGAGTTGGTGAACATGATTGACCCGGCAAAAGCGATCGCCTTCTTTGGCGAGACGCAGGGCTGGCCTCCTGAGGAGGTTCAAGCCCAGGTGCTGACGCCCATCGAGGACTCGTCGCTGCTGGGAACTGCCCACGCGGACCCCAAATCGATCATGTGCTACCAGATCCCGGGAGCAATCACGAAGGACGGAAGGCCGATCCTTGGCGGGCCGGACATCGACAAGCAGGATTTTGCATTCGCAGCGAAGATCTACCCGAAGGTAGTGCATGCTCCCCCTCCCCCGCCGCCTGTTGTGCCGCGCGCCGCCCGAACGGCCCAAGCGCGCGGTCGCGCTCCCAAGAAGGGGAGAGGGCGATGAGTACCCTAGCGTACGCGGCGATGACTCGCAAGCGCGAAGAGGCGCAACCCGGCACCAGCACCTCGACAAGCGCGCCAGGTACCAGCACATACGTTGACGCGTTGGCCGCGCTGGTTCCAGCAGAAGTTCTAACGGCGCACGCAGCAATCCTCACCTTCACCACCGAAACGATCAATGAAGGTGGACACTCAAAGATAACAATCACGCAACCAGGAACGCTAATTGGCGTGTTCTGGGCGCTTGTGGCGTTAAGCATGTTGCTCTACGTCGGTGCCCGCCTCATGAGCGGCCAGTTGGATCGATGGGATTGGATTAGAACCACGATCCCCGCACTCGCATTCGTGGGCTGGACCATGCTGCAGAAGGCTACGGCATTCGACGCGGTCGCACCGGACTTCCAGCAAGCCGGCAGAAGCGCCACGGCCATCATCGGTGCAATCGTCTTGGGCCTGATCGCGGCGGCGCTCGCCTACAAAGCGGACCAAAAGGCTCCGGTAGTCAAATCATAGCCATGGGTCTCAAGTATGACGTTGCCAAAGCAAAGATCGTCGGCTCTCGATGGAGGGGGGATCATGCCGAATGCGTCGGGTCCGAGCCGGTTGCCAGTGCCGGCCCGCCGCCCGCTTCGGGTCTTCGCCTTCGACCCGAGCCGCGGCAGGCTGCTCGGCAACGAGATGCAGATCGACGTCCGCTACCGGCCGCTGGCGGCGGGGCCTGTCGATCAGAGCGGCGTCCACGATCAGATCGCCGTCGTCGACTACGACGTCTCGAGGAACAAGTACTATCGGCCCGTCAATCTCGACGATCCCGCCATCCTCATTCCAAACGGCATCGCGCCGTCGGAGTCGGATCCGCGCTTCCACCAGCAGATGCTCTATGCCGTGGCGAGCGACACGATCGAGCAGTTCGAGAGCGCACTCGGTCGACGGATCCACTGGCGTCGCGCGGAGCGGCCGCTCAGGGCGGCAAAGGGCTGGGTCCCCGAGGACATCCTGATGCTGACGCTATTCCCGCACGCGATGCAGCAAGCGAACGCATTCTACAGCCCGGAAGCCCATGGCATCCTCTTCGGCTACTTCCAGGCCGGGCGCGACAACCCCGGGCACAACATCCCCGGCCAGACCGTCTTCACCTGTCTCTCCCACGACATCATCGTCCATGAAACCACGCACGCCATCCTCGACGGTCTCCGCAGCCACTTCATGGAGCAGACGAATCCGGACGTGGCAGCGTTCCACGAGGCCTTCGCCGATCTCGTGGCGCTCTTCCGCCACTTCACCCACCGCGAGCTGCTGCTACACGCCATCGAGCGGACGGGCGGCCGCCTCTACTCGCCGGCCTTGAAGGGCGACGCGCTCGCGGACCGGGCGGCGCAATCGTGGCTCGCGAAAGGGGATGAGGACCGCAATCCCCTCATCGAGCTGGCAGGCCAGTTCGGCGAGGCGGCGGGCATGCACAAGGGCCTGCGGTCGGCGATCGGCAAACCGACGACGATGCAGGAGCTGCAGGACACGACGGAATGTCACGAGCGGGGTTCCATACTGGTCGCGGCAGTCTTCGATGCGTTCTTCACCGTCTACATAAACCGCGCGGCAAAGCACTTCCGCATCTACCGGTCCGCCAGCGGCCGCGACCGGGAGGATCTCACCGGCCCTCTGGCCGACGCCTTGTGCCACGAGGCGACACAGACCGCGACGGAGTTCCTCGGGACGTGCATCCGCGCCTTGGATTACTTGCCGCCGGTCGACGTCACGTTCGGCGATTTCTTGCGAGCCGTGTTGACCTCGGAGACCAACTTCGACCCCGCCGATCGCGAGGGCATCCGCGATGCGTGGATGCAGGCGTTCCGCCGGCGCGGGATCCTGCCCGACGATGCGCCGTTCTTCTCCGAGGGGGCGCTGTGCTGGCCAGCCCGGCGCGATGGCCCCGAAGTGAAGGGCCTTCCCTTCGGCGGTCCTTTGGGCCTCAGCTACGACGAGCGGCGGCAGACAGCGAAGGCGCTCGTGGTGTTTATCGAGAAGAACGACAACAAGAAGCTGCTCGAGCTCGATCCCGGGACGGAGTACAGCATTCCGTCGTTCCATCCTCTGTATCGGATCAATCGCAATGGCAGCGTTCGCTGGGATCTGGTGGCCGAGGTCGTCCAGACGTCGCCCGCGAGGCCGGCGACGTTCCCGATGCGTGGCGGCACGACGATGATCGTCTCGACGCACAGCACGGGCGGCTCCGGCCAGAAGGAGGCCGTGTTCCTGCGCTATCTCATCTCGAAACCGCTTCATGGCCCCGAAGGCAACCGGCGCTCGGAACGGCAAGCCGCGTACCTCGAGCAAATCGGGGTCAGGCGCGGCTCGATGGCCAGCCAGTTGCGCGTCGATTTCGCGCTCGTCCACGGAGGCGCCTGAGCATGGCTCCGAAAGCGCGTCGCCCAGCCACGAGTGCACGGGAGTCGAAGGCGCCCGCTCGGAAAGGCAAGGGCGCAAGGCCCAAGGCTTCCCCTCCACCCCCCGTATCCTCCCCTTCGGCGAGCGAGGGCGGCGGGACGCACTGGACCCCTGCCGCGGGAGAAGTCGGCATCCGAGTGCGGATGTATCGGGTCGGTTTCGGCGACTTCTTCCTCATCACGTGTCTCGTTGGCGACAGAAGGCCGTTGCATGTCGTCGTCGACTGCGGTGTGTTCAAAGGAACCAGCCAGACCGGCGACATCCACAGCATCGAGGCCGCGGTGGCCGATCTGGTGCAGTCAACGGACGGCCAGGTGGCGCTCATCGTCATGACGCACCGGCACGCCGATCATATCGCGGGGTTCGCACGATGCGCCGACACATTCAGGAACCACCTGGCTGTCGGCGGCGTTTGGATGCCTATCTGGGAATCCGAGTACGAACCGACTGCGGTGAAATTCCAGGCGGAGCTCATGCGCACCGCGCTCGGCCTGCGGCAGTACCTCGCGGGGCTCGGCGCCAGCGCGTCGGAAGTCCAGAACACCGCCCGGAAGTACATGGAGAACGCGACGGGCGAGTTGGACGCGGCGGGCGCGGCTGCGAAGGGATCGAACGCGGTGGCGCTCGATCTCCTCAAGCACGGATTCGCAGGGGTGACTTCGAGGTACTACAAGCGCGGTGACAAGGCCGAGCTTCCGCAGGCACTCGCCGACGCGGGCCTGTCTGCCCAGATTCTGGGTCCGCCCCCGGTGGACGACCTCGATCTCATGAAGTTGATGGATCTCCAGAAGAACGTGGGGCAGTACCTGACGGACAGCGGCGGCGGCGATCCGCAACTCTTCGAGCCTTTCGGGGCCGAATGGGAAGTCGATCCGGCGCGTGCGCCGGCGGATGGAGACCGCGAGTTCTACGCCCCCGAGTCGTTCCGGGAGTGGGTTCAGAACCCCCGCAAGTCCTGGGGGCCCGTCACGTCCGCGCAAGCGCACGGGGCACGTCGCAGGATGGAGCTTGCCCTCCAGCGATCGCAGCCAATCGCCGCCCTGACGGCTGCCAAACAGCTCAACGCGTTCCTCAACAACCAGAGCCTCGTCATCCTCTTCACCTTCAAGGGCAAGAAGCTCCTCTTCGTCGGGGACGCGCAGGCGGGCAACTGGGAACACTGGCTCTTTGAGACCGATACGCCGGACAAGAAGGCGAGCGGCACCATGGCCCCGTTAGCGCGGCAGATCCTTGCCAGCCTGAGCTTCTACAAGGTTGGCCACCACGGCAGCGCGAACGCCACGCCCAAGGCGGCCGCGGAGATGATGGGCACGCAGGAGCACAGGTTCGCCGCCATGTGCTCCACCCAGGCGGGCGTCTATGGGACCGAGGATCCCGACGATCCCGCGAAGGGCACGGAAGTGCCCCGCGGCCCCTTGCTCGAGAAGCTCGCCTCGGAGAGCGCGCTCGTACGCAGCGATCAGATTGCGATCACCGTCGACGGACAAATCATCCCGGCAGAGTCGCCCGCGGCGTTGCCCGCTCCAGTTCCCGGCTTCCGATTCGAGCAGGGCGCGCTCTGGGTGGATTGCTATCTCTGACCGAGCGTCACATCCGCGGAGCCCAGCGCAGGGGGACGAAATGGCCGACGTGAAATTTGATCGAGGCGCTCTTTACTATCCTTATATCCACGTTCGCGACGAGTCCTGGCTGAAGGCGACGCTCCTTTGTTTCCCCTACATCGAGCGAATGATCCCGGAGGGCTATGAGGTGAACGACCAAGGTGCGGCGCACTTCTTCGCCACGCATGACGGGCGTTTCGAAAAGCCGATGTTGCGGCGCCGCAGCCTCGACGACGGGTACGTGGAACAGGCGCAGACCATCCTGTCGAGGAAGCTTGCAGAGGACCTTGAGGCGAGCCGTAGATTCGCCGCCTCCTTCTCGCAAGCAGCGGCAGCCGCAGACGGCCGCTACAGCGACGGCGCCAACGCGTTCCAGATCCACGAAGACAAGATCGCCTATGAGCTGCTCAACCGCCTGCGGAAGCACGAACTCGCGTGGGATCCCGAGCGCCCGGTCCGCGGCGGCGCCAGATGGTGGGCCGTACACCCGCGGATGGGAGAGGCGATCATCGGCACCAACGCCGTGGCGCTCGCGACCGGCCACGACCTCGAGATCGTTACCAACGAGGCTTCGATCCATGACGCGCTCATCGCGAGCGATGCGGACAGCGTCTACGACAGGCTCATCCGCAGCACGCCTGTCAAGCAAGCGCGCGACGATGCGACGAAGGTGAATGACCTGATGCGGTTCGTCGTCTACAGCGAATTCGACATCGACAGTCTTTCTCCCGAGCAGGTACTCGAGCTCAGCCAGAAGCGCGCGGACATCTCGGCGCTCAAGGCGAAGCTGGCCAGCCTCGTCGCAGACGTCGGCGCGGTCCCCGACCGCGAAGTGTGGGACGATTACCTGCGCGAGCGCGCCACCGAGGCGTTGAGGGAGTGGAACGAGCAGCGGCCGACCGTCAAGGGCTTCCTCCGGAAGCTCGCCGACAAGGACTTGAAGTCCTTTGCGGAAGTCACGCTCAAGGACGTCGCCAAAGCGGCCAGCGCGGGCGCCGCCGCTTCGGTGGCGGGCGTGATCCCAGGCGTGATCGTCGGCGCGCTGTTCTACGCCGGCAGTGTCGTTTACCGACGCCGCGAAGAGCAGCGTAAAGACCCTTATCGATTCTTGTCGAAGCTTATGAGGGCCACTGGTGGCAAAGCAACGCGCTCGCATCTGCTCTCGACGACTGCGCCTGCATCGCTCCACGCGGAGGATCTGCGAGACGTGCTGCCGCGCGGGCCGCGCTGAGCGGGGACCACGCGCATCGCGCTGTTGCGTGCAATCGCGGCGCACTCCGGTCGCTACACGAGACCCTGGAAACCCTGCCCTCGTGTGTCCTTGCGGGCCAGTTCGGTACGCGAACGGAACGTGAGAAGCTCAGCTCCGCCCAAATCGAGCCGACCGGGTCGTCCCTGGTCCACCTGTGTCCCAACAGCGGCGATCACGCCTGACCCGCCCCTCCCGGGACGCCGCAAGCGACCGAGACCACGCCCTAACCGGTTAGTGCGCACCGCGCCGAGGCCCCACGCCACCTGGTCGGCTACCAGACCCCCTTGGGTCATTCTCCGGTCATGCTGCACAGCATACGAAGCGAGATTCACTCGATTTCAGGTTCTTCTGGCGCTTCGTCCGGACCGTCGTCGCCCGGCATCGAGCGGAGCATCCCTTCAATTTCGAGCCACCAAGTGCGAGCTTCCTCCTCTCGGCACTTTCGCATCTCCACATCGTACGCTGTTGTCTCTGGATCTGGAAACAGTTGATTCAACGTCATCGTGGTCTCACGCAGCGTACCGAGCGCCCACGTTGGCGCAACAACCATGACATGCCCATGCGCAATTATGTTTCGCATGCGCCGCCGGTGCTCGAACCACTCAGTCCGGACTTCGGCGATAATACCCGTGTTTACTGCCCATCGGATCAGATTAGCCAACCCCGGTCGAAAGCCACTCGACGCGCCCTCAACCCTCCAGCCATCGCTGGACAGGTAGAGGAATTCCTCAACTGAAGGAGGGACAGCCAGAACTCGCTGCAGTAGCGGCGAACCAGAAGCTGCTTTGGTCATCTTGCACGGGACCGGTAGCATTTCGACAAACTTCTCCTTAAGGGCCACTTCGCACGCTGACGCTGAGTACTGCACTGCCGTCGTGAAGAGTTCGTAGAACAAGCATCCCGACGCACATAGTTCGCGTGCCAGCATCACAGTGTGCGCGAGTGTCTCCGGATATTTGGGGCTGCACCGTATGGCTGCGAGCTGCCTCTTCATCCAGTCGGGCTCGATCTCGGGAAACCGCTTCGTCGTGAGGTTAGCCCTAGCTACATCAATTAGTGCCGACCACATTGGCTCGAGCTGCGACATTCAGGCTCCCGGGGGTTGAGAGCTCTCGACGGCTGCGTCGGGTCCGCTCCTCGCTTCTCCATTGCGCGCGCCGACAACGGCCGAATCGAGTCACGTTGGAAGCACACCCGATCTAAGCCATCCGAGCAGTTCCGACGGCAACATTACGCGGACGCGATCCTCGGACCGCTGTTCTCGCACCGCGTTCACGAATGCCCCGTCATCGGTACAAACCACGGCCGGTAGGACCATATAAAACAGGAGCGCCGTGTCCACGGCGGCGTTCGAAGTTGCCTTCTTGGGCGGCTGGAATTCAGGGCGGGTGACTAACCGTGTTCGCCGCAGCATCATTTGGACTTGGAGATCGAGTCGTTCGAGCGCATGGATTGGCAGGCCAAGCCATGCGGCCGCCTTCTGCTTCGTATTCTCGAAAAACCTCTTTGCGTGGGCGTCCGTCAGTCCTTCGTACTCCGGGTCCTCTTTCGCGAGTTGCTTCGCGAGCGGCACGAGGAGCGGGTCGATCCAGTTATCTCCAATCCGTTTCAGCGCGCCCTTTGGACCACCCTCCGGCGCAACCGTCATGCGTCTGCCGGACGGAAGCACTACCTCGATCGGCCGCAGGGCGTCTTCGCGGGTGCGGATCGCCTGCAGCTTCCTCCAGAGGACCTTCGACAAGGAACTGGCGTCTGCCCGCGTTCGGTTGTCAGGGTAGGGACCGAGCCCGGCGAATCCTGCGAGGTCGGGTGTTTCTGGTGCGATGGGGAATTCCGGGTCCAGTATCCTGCCGAACTTTTCGAGTACGGACCCGACCCTCGCGAACGACGCATCGCTGGCCGAATGCTGAAGCCAGTAAAGGAGTTCCAGGGCGGCACCGATGGCGAGGCCGACAGGGTGAAGCCCTTTTGACTTCTGGAACTCGACTAAATCGAGCTTGTCGCCTTGCCCCTCAACTGGACCTCGTACGATGTTCGTATCGAAGATAATCCACTCGCCCCGGCCAATCGGCAGCGTCACGACATGACTCTACACGACGTGGGCAATCCCGGGGAACGTGAAAGGCTCTGGATCGCGCTAAATCGAGCAGACTAGGCTTGCGCTTGGTCCACCTGTGTCCCAAGTACGCTGTTGCGCGCGGGTCGAGTTCATGAGAACTCGACTGAACCCGACAAGGTCAGGCGAAAGTGCGCAATGCGGCTAGACCCAGGGGCACCTGGTCTCGGACTAGAGCGCCGATCGGTTCGAAAGCTCGATCATTTCGATCGGTTACGACTTCGGGATCGACTTCACCACCCGGAGTGTGATCGGCTCCGCCCTGCGCCCGAGCGCGAGGAGGAGTCGATGACCGTTCCGCGTTGGAATCCCCCGAAGGAATTGAGTCGGCGTGAGCAGATGCTGCTCAAGCGACGGACGAAGAAATTGTTCGGCTTCCTGCGCCAGTATCGTCACGAGCTGTTTGACGAGGCGTTCCAGGAAGAGCTGGCGGCGATGTACCGCGAGACGGGAGAGGGCAAGGCGCCGGTCGCGCCTGCGCTGCTGGCGATGGTGACGCTGCTGCAGGCGTATACCGGCGCATCGGATGCGGAAGCGGTCGATCTGAGCATGGACAACGCCCGCTGGCAGATGGTGTTGGGAGTGCTGGGTGAGGAGGAAGCGCCGTTTTCGCAAGGCGTACTGAGCCCATTCCGCGACCGGCTGATCGCGCACGAGATGGACCGCCGCCTGCTGGAGCGCACGGTGGAGTTGGCGCGACGCACGGGGGGCTTCGACCCGAAGAAGCTGCCCAAGACGCTTCGCTTGGCGGTCGACTCCAGACCGCTCGTCGGAGCCGGTCGGGTCGAGGATACTTTCAATCTATTGGCGCGAGCAGCGCGGCAACTGTTGATCTGCGCGGCCCAGGTGAAGGGCGAAGACCCCAAGCAGATTGCCGAGCGGATCGGCGTCGGCCTGCTCCTCGGGGCCAGTGTCAAGAGTGCGCTCGATATCGCCGATTGGACAAATCAGTCACAGAAGGGTGACGCACTTACGCGCTTGCTGGACGCGATCGCGACGCTGGAAGAGTGGGTGCGCGAGGAAATGGGCGAGCGCGCAGGAAAACCGCCGGTCGCGGAGAAGCTCGCGACCCTCGCACAACTGCGGGAGCAAGACCTCGACCCGGAGCCGCCCGGGGGCGGCAAGCCGCAGCTCCGCGAGGGCGTCGCGCCCGACCGGCGCGTCTCACTGAGCGACCCTGACATGCGCCATGGTCGCAAGAGCAAGAGCCGCACCTTCTCTGGATATAAGAGTCACCTGGCCACCGACCTCGACGCCAAGCTGGTGCTGGCCTGCGCGGTCACGCGCGCCAATCGGCCCGAGGGCGAGGGGTTGGATTCAATGAAGAGCGACTTGGCTCGTGTCCTCCCGCACTCCCTCGATGAGCTGCACGTGGACCGCGCTTATGTCGGCGCAGAATATACCCGCGACCTATTGATGCAGGGCACCGCGCTGATCAGCAAGGCCCGCGGCGTCGCGGCCAACGACGGTTATTTCGACAAGAGCGATTTCAAAATCGACCTGCGCGCCAAGACCGCCACCTGTCCGGCCGGACAATCGGTACCGATTACGCTCGGTGAGGTCGCGCGATTCAATCCCCAGGCGTGTGCAGCTTGCCCGCTTCGCGTCATCTGCACCTCCGCTGCCGCCAGCCACGGCCGCACGCTCTCCATCGCCGCCGACGAGCCGCTCCAGCGGCGCCTGCGCAAGCTCTCCGACTCCCGCCCTGGCCGCGCTTGGCAACGCGAGCGCGTCGCCATCGAACACCGCCTCGCGCACCACGCCCAGAAGCAGGGCCGCTTCGCTCGCTATCGCGGCTTGCGCAAGAACCTCCTCGACTCCCGCCGGCACGCTGCAGTCCTCAACCTCGAAGTGCTCCACGCTCGCCAAGCCGCGTGATGACGATGGATTCAAACCGTTCGGCGCTCTAGGTGGTCCACGATCGGCTCGGGACTCGCACCACTGGTCAGGTTGACGGCGACGGGTGCGACACTCCTGATCATGGCATGGAAGCCAATCGGAGACCCGCCCGCCGACACGAAGGTCGACGCTATCTGGCCCAGTCGCACTCGATTCCTGTTCGATGAGAACGTCGACGACGTCATCATCGAGCTCTTCCGGGATCGCGGGATGAACGTGCACCGGGCGGAGAGAGGCATCTCTGACGAGAAGGTATTCCAACAGGCCCGTCGTGAACGGCGGATGCTGCTCACGCATGACGAGGACTTTTGGGATGATCGTCGGTTCCCGCTTCAGCAGTCTCCTGGCGTATTGATATTGGCCGTGCCTGGCAATTCGGAGGCGCTCGGAATGATGCTTGGTGCTGTCGCCGACGTGTTTTGGAAAAACGCGGAACTCTGGCGAGCACAGAAAATCAGGCTCAGTACCACCGGCGACGCTGAAGAGCTCTACGTCCAGAACAAGCTCCGAGCGCACGACTCCGGTCGCGTAGAAGTCACGCGGTTCCGCCTGTCTTCCCGACATCCTCCAGAAGTATGGGAGGAGTAGGCAACGCACCTGGGACGCGACCAGGTGCCCCTGGGTCTCGGCGCAGCGCGCACTACGGCCCGCTCGCGGTGAAGCACTTCAACGCCGCTAGCTGAAGTCCGGCCCCGGAGGTCCCGGGCCTGCGTGTCGGCTTTCCCCATGCGTTGTTCGTGACTCGTAGAATCTCTGGAAACGAGCCTTGGCGAGATCCCGAAACCCACGGCGTCGATCGGTTGGGCGCGAGACCTCATGCCGAGGAGAGCCGATCTGAGGTAGGATTGTCCCGGAGGCTCTGATGCCGAACTGGGGGTTGACCGACGAGCTCATCAGAACAGCGCCCTGGGGCCTTGATGCTTCTCTACTTCGGCCGGACAAGACGAACACGGATCCCATTCACGAGGATGTCTACCTTAACGTGCTCGAACGGCGGATCGTAGACAGTCCCGCTTTTCAGCGCCTCAGACGCGTTCGGCAGCTCGGCACGACCCACCTCGTTTATCCGGGCGCGACCCACAGCAGATTCCAGCACTCGCTCGGCGCTCTTAGAGTCGTGCAAGACATCTTCGACAGCGTCCTAGACAACCCGGCCGTACGGCGCGATGGGGGCGATCTGTTTGCGGAGTGGCGAGCAACATCTGCCGACGCCCTCTCCGAGAACCTGGCGAAAGCAATGGTTCTCGCCAGGCTGGGCGCGTTGCTACACGACTTCTGCCATGTGCCATATGGCCATACGATCGAGGACGACTACAGGATCTTGACGCCCCACGACGAGAACCAGGAGCGGTTCGGTTTCTTTTGGGACACCATCGAGACTTCAACCCGAAAAAGCATCTCAGCCGAGCTCAAGAAGGAGCTTGAGTTTCTCATTCTCTCAAAGAGAGAGGCAAAGACGCAGCCGAAGTACCCTTTCGTTGCCGACATGGTCGGAAACACTATCTGCGCCGACCTGATCGATTACCTATGGAGAGACTACTATTTTACTGGTTTGCCTGGCCATCTCGGAAGGCGCTTCCTTAGCTATTTCTTCGTCACGGGATCATCGGCACCAGACTATCCTGGCAGACTCGCCTTACAAATTACGAAGAGCGGAAGACTTCGTGCTGACGTCGTCACCGAGGTGCTAAAGTATCTCCGTTATCGCTATGAGCTCAGCGAGCGCGCTCTCTACCACCATGCGAAGGTCGCTGCCGATGTCATGATCGCGAAGGCCTTAAGCATTTCGAGGGGATCAGTGTGCCTCGATCGCTCGAGGAGGCGATCCGATGCCACTGTGGCCGCTCAAGCACGCGAGCCCGGACGATGGCGCCTTCGACCGTCTGCGGGCGAGCATCGATCCGGACTGGATCGAGCAGGCACTGGAGTTAACGGGCACGGCGACGTTGCGCCGCCGCCGCCTACCCGCCGAACAGGTGATCTGGCTGGTGTTGGGGATGGCGCTCTACCGCGACCGGCGGATCGACGAACTGGTGGATAAGCTCGACCTGGCGTTGCCCGACCGGCGGGACCTGACAGTGGCGCGCAGTGCCGTGGCGCAAGCCAGGGCGCGCCTTGGCTCGGAGCCGATGCGCTGGCTGTTCGAACGCTGCTCGCGCAAGTGGGCCCATGAGGCGGCGAGTAAAGACCGCTGGCGCGGCCTTGCCCTGTACGGAGTCGACGGAACCACCACCCGCACCCCGGACTCGCCCGAGAATCGCGACCACTTCGGCGGTCACGTCACGGCACGCGGCGAGAGCGGCTATCCATTGGTGCGCTTCGTGACGCTGATGGCTCTGCGCAGCCACTTGCTTGCAGCGGTGCGCTTCGGACCGCACGCGACCGGTGAGATAACCCTGGCGCGCGAAATGTGGGAGGAGATCCCCGACGATTCGCTCACCATTCTCGACCGCGCTTATTTGGGCGCCTCGCCTCTCCTCGCACTGGAGCGCAGCGGGAAGAATCGGCAGTGGATGACGCGGGCCTGCAGCACCACCAGATATCGGGTGCTGCGCCAGCTCGGCACCGGCGATGCCCTCGTCGAGCTGGTGGTCTCGCCGCAGGCCCGGCAGCGGGAACGTGCGCATCGCCAGGGAGGCGCGACTGCCGCCCAATCGAATCAGCTTCGTGGCGGCGCATCGGCTCATCTGCGATGAGTGGTGGTGGAGCTGCGGGACACAGAGCCCAGGGGCAATCCCCGGGCACCTACGCAGGCTGCGCGAGGACATCCAGCGCTTCGTGCTCCCCCCGCGCCGAAGCGAACGGCTTTATCCGCGAGCCGTCAAACGGAAGATGAGCTGCTATAGGCGCAAGCGACCCATCTCCCTGAGTGCTGCGGACCGCTAAGTGAACGGCATTGGGTCCTACGATGAGCTTTCACCCGCAGCCGATGGCGCGCTACGTTCACGGTCCCTGCCAGCACGTCCGACTTGAGATTCATTCAATCGAAAGGATACTCTAGACCCAATGAAGTTGCTGAAACGAGTGAGTGACTGGGGGCAGCCTCGCCTCCTCTGGCTGTGGAAGGCTATTGAGCGCCCACGAGCAACCTTCTTCGTCGCTCTTGCCGGACTGCTCCTGACCGGCGTGGCAGTTTACGTTGCGAGAGATATCGGCCAGCGACAACTGAAGATTCAGCAGGATCAAGAGAACCGCCAGTTGGCGGATCTGAACGCTAAGCCCAACATCGAAGTGTCGATCCCGGAACGCTGGTCGAGCAAAGGAAACGTTGGCGACTTCGACAAGATCCGCATGCCAGTAGCAGAAGCCGCTCACCTGAGGCTCGCGGTCAAGAACGTCGGCGACGGACCCTTAAAGCAGCCTGTCGTTCAGGTTGGCATATCACCAAAAAGTGCCGGTAGCATGTTGCCAGCAAGTCCGTTAGACCAAACGGTTCCAGAGTACGTTGTCGTGAATCTAGAGAGCCAGTACCCCATCGAGCCGTTCTCGGTCGTGCACCACGACTATCGGTACTCGATCCCCTTGTCCGTCAAGTACGCGGGGATGGCGGTCAAGGTGTTCTGTATGGTTCAGGGCTATGGAGTGCGTCCGTTTGGACCTTTCGCCGTCGAAATTTCATTCGAGCCTTGAATGCTGCTCGTTAGCGGCAAGGCTTCGGAGGCAAGTGCCGTTGATCGGTCACATTGCCCAAGCGCCCTATGCGGCGTCGCCGCCCGACTCCGAGCGGCCATCTGAGCGTAAGTACGTGAATGCTTAACCCCGCGCGCGGCCGGCCTTGGCGTGTCTAAACCGTCACCCGGCGACGCCTTGTAGGCGAGGTCACGCGCTGCTAAGATCCTTTCCTCCGCACGCTATGACCGCTTGCCACATATCGCTCTGTCGGTTGTACGTATCGAATAGCGTCTTTCGGGTTCTAAGCTCAACCCGCGTGTGGCTGGAATCAAGCTGGGCGAAACGCAACTCCCACATCAGGATCTGGTCGCCCATTGAGCCTGCCGTCGCGCTTATCAGCGAGACCGGTGGGTTGTCTCTGAGAATGGGCGTGTACTGCCATTCCTCCGACCATTCTCTCGGATACGCAGCCTGCTATTGTCCTTTGCTGACCCGCAAAAACACCCGACAGTGTTGGAGCGGAGCCTCGAATGTCCTGCGTAGTAGCGCACGCCACTGTTAGAGCGAACGCCCATGCACCTAACACTTTGACCATAGCCTCCTCGGGAATAGCGACGCAAGGCCATCCTACGCGATCAGGGTGCCGCGATCCGAATCTTGCTCCTGCAATGCCCTGTGCAGCGTCGCCGCGCCAACCCCCAGCGCCACCGCCGCCTGCCTGATGCTTTTCCCTTCGCCCCTGAGCGCCAGCGCTCGCACCACATCGACGTGGACACGGGGCCGACCTATCCGTCGTCCCTGCCTCCGCGTGTAGGGCGACACAGCTATTGACCCCCTCGCGACAGTACTTCTGACCCCCTCCGCGCAGTCCGAGGAGGGCAGGTTTATGGATCGACAGGTCCGGAGCAGCGCACCTCTGCGGGTGGAGGTGCCGATGGTCGTGGCGGAGGTGGTCAGGCAGATGGGGCGACTCGCGGAGCTGGGCTGGGGAGCCAAGCGCATCGCGCGAGAGCTGGGCGTGGCGCGCAACACGGTGAGGCGCTACTTGCGGGGCGCGCTGGCGGAGGTGCAGGAGCACCTGGCTGCGCGACGCCTCGACGAGGCGGCGCGAGCCGAGGCGCTGCGGCTGTTCGACGGCGAGGCCGAGGGCAACGCGGTCGTGGTGGCGCGGCTGCTGCGGGACCATGGCGTCGCGGCCAGCGTGCGGACGGTGCAGCGCGCGGTCGAGGATCGGCGCCGGAGCCAGCGAGCTTCCCAGGTGGCGACGGTGCGGTTCGAGACGGCGCCGGGCGAGCAGATGCAGGTCGACGTCGGCCAGCGCCTGGTACGCATTGCTGACACGCTGGTGCGCGTCTTCTTCGTCTGCGCCGTTCTCGGGTTCTCGCGGCGGCTCTTCGTGCGCGCGTTCCTGAGCGCGCGGCAGGACGACTGGCGCGAGGGCATCGCCGGCGCCTTCCACCGCTTCGGCGGCGTGCCGCGGACGCTGCTCATCGACAACGACGGCGCTCTGGTCATCGGCCGCGACGAGGCGACTCAAACGGCGCGGTTGCATCCTGCCTTCGCCGCCTTCTGCCGCGACTTCGGCGTCGAGGCTCGCGTCTGCCGGCCGTACCGCGCGCGCACCAAAGGGAAGACCGAGTCGGGGGTGAAGTACGTCAAACGAAACGCCATCGCCGGCCGCGCCTTCGGCTCGTTCGCCGAGTTCGAGGGCCACCTCGACGGCTGGATGCGCGAGGCCGACGAGCGCGTCCACGGCACCACGCACGAGCGTCCCATCGACCGCTTCCTGCGCGAGGAGATGGCGGCTCTGCGGCCGCTCCCGGCAAACCCGCTGCCGCTGCGCGAGCGGCGCCTGCGGCGCAAGGTCGCAAACGACGCGCTCGTCGACGTCGACACCGTCCGCTACAGCGTGCCGCACCGGCTCGTGCGCACCGACGTGCAGGTGCTCGTCGGCGAGAGCGAGGTCCGCATCTACAGCGGCGCAGAGCTGGTCGCCACCCACGCGCGCACCATTGAGCCGCACAGCAGGGTGATCGACTTCGCTCACTACCGCGGCCTCTGGCGCGCGCCGCCGCAGCTCTCGGCAGCCGAGCCGCCCCGGGCGCTCGAGGCGCTCGGCCGCAGCCTCGCTGACTACGAGGCCGCGCTCGTCGGAGGGACGCGATGAGCGCCATCGTCCAAGCGCGCGTGCTGGAAAATCTCGCGCGCCTGCGTCTCGGCTATCTCGTCGAGCGCCTCGACGCGCTGCTCGCGGAGGCCGCACGCGGCGAGCCGACTTATCTCGACTTTCTCGACGCGCTCCTACGCGGCGAGGTCGACTCCAAGCAGCGCAAGCGCGTCGCGATGGGCATGACCATCGCTCACTTCCCCTCAGTCAAGACGCTCGACGAGTTCGACTTCAAGTCGCAGCCGTCGATCGACCAGCGCCTCGTCCGCGAGCTCGCCACCGGCCGCTTCATCGCCCAGGCCGAAAACGTGCTCCTCTTCGGACCGCCGGGTGTCGGCAAGACCCACCTCGCCATCGCCCTCGGTCGCGCCGTCGTCGAGGCGGGCCACTCGGTGCTCTTCACCAGCGCCACCGCTCTGCTCGGTGCGCTCTCCCGCTCCGAGCTCGACGGCCAACTCGCCGACAAGCTCGCCTTCTACGCCAAGCCCAAGCTCCTCATCGTCGACGAGCTCGGCTATCTCCCCTTCGAGAAGCGATCTGCGCATCTCTTCTTCCAGCTCGTCGCTCGCCGCTACGAGAAAGGCAGCCTCCTTGTCACCACCAACCAGCTCGTCGGGCAGTGGGGCCAGGTCTTCGGCGACGACGTCCTCGCTGCGGCGATCCTCGACCGGCTCCTGCACCACAGCCACGCGGTGATCATTCAGGGCGATAGCTATCGGCTCCGGATGAAGCGCAAGGCCGGCGTGCTTGGCGGGGTGGCAACGCTGCAGCGGTAGCAGTCTCTCAACTCAACCCAGGAGGGGGGTCAGGAGTTCTGTCGTTTGGGGGTCAGAAAGGAATGTCGCTGGACACCGCGCGCGTTCCAGGCCCGCCCTGGTGCGTTCGATGAGCCTCTCCCGCTCCTGCTGAGCCAGCCAACCAAAGATAGCGATTAACCCCACTGCTCAGCTGAGCTGATCATGGTTGCGTCTTGGATCGGGGTTTGATCTAACCTCGGCATGGCAGAAGCCCATCCTATCGAATTGAGGCAAAGGCTGGTCGAAGCGCACGAGCGTGGAGAGGGCGGATACATCCTCCTCGCTCGGCGCTTCTGTATTGGCGAGGCGACCGCGAAGCGCTGGGTGTGGCAGTTCCGGCGCGAGGGCCACGTGAAGCCTCGCAAGAAGGGTGGTGGCACCCCCTCCAGTGTCTCGCGCGAGGAATTGGAGGCGATTCTTGCCCGCCGCCCCGACGGGAACGCCGGAGAAATCGCCGCCGAGTACAACCGCAAGAGGCGCGGCAAGCAGCGGCGCCACGTGTCGAGCATCAAGCGGGCGCTGTATCGGGCTGGATATGTCGTGAAAAAAAACGCCTTCGTGCGCTTGAGCAACTCCGTCCCGACGTCGTCGCCAAGCGAAAAGCCTTCTGGCGCATGATCCGCCGCGTGTCGCCGAGCCGGCTTGTTTTCCTCGATGAGTCGGGGCTCAACGTCTCGATGACTCGGAGCCACGCCTGGGTGAAGAGGGGGTGCGAATACATCGAGCGCACGCCCATGAACTGGGGCAAGAATCTCACGCTGCTTGGCGCGATGCGGCTGACCGGCTGGGTCCTCCTCACCACGATGTTTGCCAGCACGAACAAGGAGCGCTTCGTCGATTGGCTCGCCAAAAAGTTGCTCCCCAAGCTCCAGCGGGGCGACGTCTTGCTGCTCGACAATCTCTCGGCGCATCACGACGAGCGGGTCGTCACTCTCTGCGCGGCCCGCGGCGTCCGCGTCATCTACCTCCCGCCGTACTCGCATGACTTCAATCCGATCGAGCCTGGCTGGGGCCTGCAGAAGCAGCAGGTCCGCCGGTACGCTCCGCGAGATGCGGTCGCTCTTCGCCGCGTCGCTCGCCGCGCGCGCTTTCGCATTACACCTCGCCATTGTCGCCAATGGTTCGCCCATGCCGGCTACGCGGCCTAATTCCATGTTCGACCCAGGTGATCACTGGGGTTAGGGGCGGGAGGCCCACCTGGCGCTCCGTCCATGTTTCTCGCAGGTCGGCGAAAGACAATGGGGCATGGCCAAGCTGGGGCGGTCGTTCATCGCCCGCGGTCCGCCTGGCCTTCGACTCGCCGGCCTCGCTGGACCGCGCCTCGCATAGTCGCGCCGTGAGCCGCGGGAGCATCTCGACGTCCGTGCGGTTGTAGTAGAGCAGGCGTTCGAAGCTCCCCGCATCGCCGTACACCGACTTGCACCAGAGCAGCACGGCCTCGAAGCCATCCATCTCGCGGATGGTGTCGTCTCGCACGAGGTCGAAGTAACGTTCGACGGGCTTCTGTCCGCCGGTCACGTCGAAGACGCCGGCGATCGGCATCAGATCGATGTGAGCGCGAGGCTGCGGCAAAGCGGGGAGATGCGCGTCAAGAAAGGGCAGATCAAACCGGGCGCCATTAAAGGTGACGACGACCGGCGCCTCTCGGAGGATCTGGGCGAGCGCGTCGACTCGCTGGGGCCAGACCCACTGATGGAACTGGCCGCGGTAAAGGGCTCCGATCACTGTGATCTGGTTGAAGTTCCGCGATAGACCCGTTGTTTCGATGTCAAGGTAGAGGGCTTCGTCCCGGACTGACGCCAGCACGCGCCAATGCTCGGCTGGAGGGAGGCGGGAGAGAAAAAACCTATGGCTGCCCTCACGAAGCGCCTGCCGAGACTCTTGCAAGAGGTCAAGCCACGCCTGCGCCGCTGGGTCGAGCGTCGGGGCCGCCAAGCCCGGGAACAGCTCGAACTGCTCCACCTCCCGGCGTCGAATGAGATCGCCTAACGCAGCGCCACTCCGGAGGGCCCTGTCGAACTCGTCCCAGCTCCGGATCCCCTGCGCCCAAAGGCTCCGCTCTCTTGCCGGACCGATGCCTGGGAGGTGAAGGAACGTTCGCTCTATCACGTCCGCTGCTCGCTTAGCGCCCGGCCCTCGGTCGAACGTTGCAAGGCTTGGTCGCTGGATTCTCGTAGACGACCGATGCGTGGCGTGTCAAGGAAGCTGACCGCACGACGGCAGCGCCGTCGCTGCCATCCGCGCGCGCCATCCATTCGTGCGCCGAGTGTTACGGACCGCGGCCCAGCGCAGCATCGGCGGATGGCGTTGCGTGCGTGCCGAGCCGCCCGCCAGAGCCTCGCGAGGACGGGCTCCCGCCCCATCGAGAAACCCACCTAACACGACCTGATCACATCCGTGACGGTCCGCGGGCACGAGGTGCCGCCGTGAGCACTCCATCGGCGCCGCAGCCGGCCGAAGACAGCCTTTGGGACGCCAAGGACGTGGCCAGGTACATGAAGGCCTCGGTGAGCTGGGCCTACAAGGCCGCCGAGCGGGATGAGATCCCGTGCATCCGCATTGGCGCGATGCTCCGGTTCGAGCCTGCGGCGATTCGCGCCTGGCTCGTGGGCGCCCACGCTCCCGGTTACGTGAAAGGAGCAAGCAAATGAAGTTAAGAATTGATGGGCGGGAACAGACGCCGGTACAGATGCTCACGCATCCTGTCTCCCGGACCGACCCACGGAGACTTGCTCTTGTAGATCCTCTTAAAGGCACTCTCAGGGATTGGGAAACGGGACGACGGGACTTCGATGTGCCCGCCGCCTTTGGGCGTGGCCCGATCGCTATTGTCGTGAAAGAAGTAAAGCCGGCAGGTCCTGGCGATCTGTGCGATGTAATCCTCGATGGTCGCGTAATCTATCTCCGATAGACTTTCCGTATTTATGAAGAAGTCGACGGAATCATCAGGCAACTTCGGAAGCTCGAAGTTTGGCAATAGGATCACGTCGTAGCTTTCCAGTGCGCTGTCAAATTTGATCTGTTGTTCTCCGTAGAGGAGGAACGTCTTCTGTGGGAATGCCGACATCAGATAATACTGTTGCACGAGCAGGATCTCGGGCAGATCGAAGGCGACGTACCGGCACTGGCGCGCGGCAGAGAGAAGGTAATACGCGAATCCTCCGAAGCCTCCTCCTATCTCGGCAACGACGGGCACGCCGGGGACATCGGAGAGGAGGGCGCGCGCCTGGTGTGCGAAGTAATTAAGTCGACAGAGGTCCGACATCACCAACTGCCCGTCGATGACATATCCCCACGCATTGCCGATCGTGGGAACCGCGAGGGACCGCGGGTTAGTATTTCCGGTGAGTTCCTTCCACGTGGCGTAGTCCTGAAGGATGCAGTGCACGAACCATCTCTTGCGTCGATTGCTCGCTGCCGCTGTCTCCGCATAGCTACCGAGGGTCAATAAGCCTACGACGCCTGAGTTGCGAAAAACATTTCGCAAGAGTTGAGAGAGCTCCACCGCATCCCGGCGCTCTAGGGCGGAAAGGTATTCGCGCCGTGTAACCCTTATCAGGTCTCCCCATTCCCCTCCGGGTTTGTAGGCCGGAGGGACACTTTTCTGGTCGGCCTTCGCCACGTGATAGGCAGCGAGGATACGCTCCACGATCGCTTTTTCTGCACTCTCATCGACTCTCGGCGTTCGAGGGGCTAATCCGGCCTCGAGCGCAGAAAGATCGGCTTGCGTGTCTGTGCCAAACAGGACAGTGGTATTGAGCAAGGTATCCAGCTTCCGCGGTAAGGTCCGCAGTCGCGTGTAAAGCAAGGCGCGAACGTCGTGCCTCTTTTCGGTCATGACTTCCGCTTCTACAGAATCCGAGCGCCAGGCTCGTGACGCCGAGGTGCAGCCTAGCCGACGCCGGCGTCGCTCCCAAGCGATGCCGCGCTGTTGAGTTGATGCGCGTGCGACGATCGGCTCTCCGATGAAGGGCGTGGAGCGCGTGGGCGAGTCCCGAGGGAACGAGTACACCGGCTCCCGACCCGCTCTGGGTAGGCGAGGCCTCGCCGGGCCTGCACGTCGTCTTGGCTGCTCCGCCACCTGATCTCGTCATCTCGCCACCTCAGTTCTGCAGCATGCTTCCATCGGCAAGCTGCTCCGCAGGTATTCGCTCGACGAGTTGCCGCAGCTCGTCAACATCCTGATGGGGGACATGAGCATCGTCGGCCCCCGTCCATCGCTGCCCTCCGAGGTGGTGAAGTACGAGCCCTGGCAGTACCGGCGGTTCGCGGTCCGCCCAGGCCTGACCTGCTATTGGCAGGTCTCGCCCAGCCGGTACCAGATCTCGTTCGACGATTGGATGCGGCTGGATCTCAAGTACGTCGAGGACTGGAGCCTGGGCCTCGACCTCAAACTGATCTTCCGCACCTTCGGAGTCGTGGCCGCGGGAACGGGGGAGTAGCCGCCGCGCTCGAGCAGGTCCGAGCGGACTATCCGGTCGCGTCCGTCTGCGCCGCGGCGGGAAGGCGCTTGCGGCGGACCACGTCGCGGAGCAGATCGAGGATCTCGGGATCCAGGCCGCCGAGCGCCCACAGGATGCAGGCGTACGCGGCGACGGAGAGCGGGACCGCGAGATAGGGAAGCGCGCGCAGCGCGAATCCGACCGAGGCCATTCCCAGCGCCGCGGCGGACGCACGGCCGACCGTCGCGGCCAAGGAGCGGTCGACGACCCCGCGTGGCAGGATGATCAGACCGGCGGCGACCATCGCCACCTCGGCGATCACGACCGAGGTGCTGACCCCCAGCCCCCCGTTCCCCGCCGAGCGCTCGAACCGCGAAATGAGAATCGGGTCCAGGACCAGGCTCACCACCAGGCAGAAGCTCTGCGCGAAGGCATAGCGGACCTGCCGGCCGGCTGCGGCGATGCTGATTCCCAGCATGATGCTCGCGTACACGAGCAGGACGTAGACCGCGAGGATGCGCAGGTTCCCCGCCGCCGGCCCGAACCGCTTCTCCCCGTACACGATGTCGACGGCGATCCCGGCGAACAGGACGGTGCCCGTGGCCGCGAAGATGCCGACGATGGCGATCGCTCGAAGGCCGAGCCGTACCAGCGCAGCGTAGGAGGGCCGGTCCTCGATCCACAGCCGCGTGATGGTCGGGTAGATGGCGAACGACAGCGTCGTCGCCGGGAAGAGCAGCACGCCCACGATCCGGTTCGCCGCGCTGTACCAGCCCATCGCCTCCGGGCGCGCGAGCTTGGAGAGGAAGCTGACGTCGATGTAAGGCTGCAGGCGCACGACGAGGTCGAGCACGAGGAATCCGAAGCCCCCGCGCAAGAGGCCCGGGATCGCGCCTGGCTTGAATTGCGGCCGGCCGATCCCCAACCGCACGACGAGCGCGATCTGCACTCCGGTGGCGACGGCGGCGGCGACGAGCTGCGCGACGAGCGCGGCGCGAAGCCGGCCGCCGAGCAGAAGCGTGGGGATGAGCACGCTCGCCTCGAGCACGTTGGCGAACACGGCCGTGCGGGCGTTCCAGCTGAGCCTCTCGAAACCGCGGTACATCGCGCTGCACACCGAACCGATGCTCGCGATGGCCATCCGGCCGGCGCAGAGCAGGAGGACGATCTCCACGCGGCGGTCGTAACCGAGGAGCGACGAGGCGCGGGGAATGAGCAGGAGCACGATCGCCGAGAACGCCAATCGCTGGGCGGCGGCGGCGCCGAACAGCTCCCCGGCCTTGGACCGGTTCCGCGCCACCTCGCCGGCGAGGAACTGGCTGCCCCACTCGACGAAGAGGAAGGCGACGAGCAGGACGGTGTTCGCGAAGTAGATGATGCCGAAGTCGGCGGACCCGAGCGACCGCGCGAGGACCGCGTTGACCACGATCGACACCGGCGTCGTGACGAACTGGGAGAACACCAGCGCAAGCATGTTGCGCGCCACCAGAGCGCCGGCCCGGGCAGGTGCGGGCGCTTCCAGCGGCGCGGCGCCTTCGGGCTCTGTGCCGGCAGGCCCCGCCGTGGAGATCGTCATCTCCGGTCCCGAATAACACGATCCCGGAAGAAGCTAGCCCAGCGCGAGCGCGAACGCTTGGACGGCCATGACATCCTCCTTGTTGCGGGTGGTTTGGGGAGAGATGGCGGGCTATTGCGAAGCATAGACGGCCGCAGGTTTCCGCTCAAGGCCCGGGGGACGGCCCCCGTCGATGACATTTCGCCCGGCGGCCAGGTTCGCCCAGGTCGCCGAAGCGTCCGTCGATCAGGCCGGCTCAAGGAGGCGAGGCGCTGGAGCGCTCTACTCGCAGGCCGGTTCCTCGGCCTCGGGGCCCTCGTACTTCTCCATCGCCCCGCCGTGGGCCCATGGCCACCTGGTCAACAGCCAGGTGCCCGTGGGTCACGCGGTAGCAAGAGGTGTCAAAGTTGGGGCTCGGCGGGCGCCCTAAACGGCCCACGTGCGCGCCGGTGCCGAATGCCCGGGTGAAGGCCCCAGCCGGGCCGCTCTGGAACGGCTACGTATTCGCGCACGACACTTGGCTTGGCCGCGCCGGCGCAGCGGTGCTCTGCTCGCAGCACGAGAAAGCGGTCTTGCGATTCGAGGCTCAAGATCCGGAGAGCGGCAGGCGCCTACGCTGGTCGCGCAGTCCGCTAACGCTTGGCGTCCTTGGCGCCTGTCAGCTCTGCGCCACCGGCAAGGCTCCGCCGGTCCCGCCGGGTCACCGCGGCGGCCCAGGCGGCGTTGCTACGGGTTCGCGAAGGTCTGGGTGAGGACGACGCGGGCGATGCCGCCCTTGGCGTCGGCACGGAGCTCTTCCCCGCCCCGCTCTCGCCGATCAGAGCGATCCGCCGTCCGCGGCGGAGCTCCGCGCCCTTGAGGGGAAGGGTCCGGCCGTCGGTGGAAACCAGGCGGCCACCATCGCTTTTGTGGTTCTGGACAGTTGCGAGGGCGGGCGACATGCGGATTCTCCTTTTGGAATCGCTTCACCCGTTCAACGCATCCGGCTCCGCGCTTGTGACAGCCAGAAGTTCGCGTGGTCCGGCGTCGTGACGCTGGCGGGCGGGTGGAACTCCTGGAGCGCCGAGATCACGGGCGTCCAGGAATTCGCGCCGATGCCCGAGCCAAGGAGGAACACGGTGTCGGACGCGTAGGTGCCGGGCGGCGACCACCTGTGGGGCTTCTCCGCGGGTTTCGGCACCGGCTGCTTCTTGCGCAACCTGCTCTTCGGCATCGAAAGCCTCCGGCCGGAGGGCGTCGTATACCACAGCGCTCCGACAGCACACCCGCACCAGGCGACGGGATCACTGCGCGCGCCTTCGCGCGGCCGGATCATTCTGCCTGCCGAACGTCTCATGACCGGTCGCGCCTTGACTTCTCCTGCGCTGGGGGCGCATGCGCAACCGGCCGGCGCGGCTCGCGCCGGTGTGCGATCCGGGGGTAGCCATGCAACGATTCCTGCGTTTCACTTCGGTGATCGTGGCGCTCGGCCTAGCGGGGTTCGCCGCACGCGCGGACGATCGGGACCAGGATGAGCGCGATCCGTGCGAGAGCCTCACGCCGGCTGCAGCGGGAGGCCCCGTGCCGCACGACGACGATCGGCTTGTGGTCCGCTATCTCGGGACCACCAACTACGAGCTGGCCTACCGCAACCAGGTGATCCTGCTCGACACCTATTACGACCGCGGCCCACGAAACCGCCCCATCGGCCTGATACCCGATCAGGTGACGCGTGCGGATGTAATCTTCCTGGGCCATGGCCACTTCGATCACATGAGCGACGCATCGTCGATCGCCTCTCGCCTCGGCATCCGCGCGATCGGCGGCCCACCGACGTACGAGAAGCTGCTCACGCAGGGCCTCTCGGACGGCCAGGCGGTCCGCATCACCGGCACGGGCGGCGAGCTGTTCCGATTCCGCGGCTTCACGGTCGAGCCGGTTCTCGCGCACCACAGCGTGCTCTCGGGCGCGGTGATCGGCGCGTTCACCACGGCCATCCAGACCGAACTGGGAAAGCCGACACCGGAACAGGCCGCGGCCGAGGCCGTCGTCCTCGCGCGCGGCACTTTCGACCCGCGCGTGCTCACCATCGGAACCATCGCCTACCTCTTCACCTTCGACAGCGGCTTCCGCCTCATCTGGTTGGACAGCGCGGGACCCATCACCGATCAGCTGCGCGCGCTCATGGCTCGCATCGGTCACACCGACGTGGCGATCGTGGCGTACGTGGGCCACTACGTGCAGGAGACGCAGATCCCGGTCACGATGGCACTCGTGAGCCTCTTCAATCCGCGCTTCTACTTGCCGGCGCACCACGACGAGATCCGCGACATCTTCACCGACCTGGGCCTCGAGCCGCTCTTCCTCACGATGCGCGACGAGACGAACATCAAGCCCATCTCGCTGCTCTACCGCGGGGCCGTTTGCTTCAACGTGCACTCGGGCAAGCTCTTCCACAGCGACCACTGAACCGCGGCCCTGCTCCCGGAAGACATGGATCCGTCCTTCATCCTTGATCCTGTCCTGAGTTCAGTCCGCCGTGCCTGGAGCTCCGTAAAGAGATGGAGCGAGACAAGACGCGTGCCCAAAAGGAGGTACGTCCATGCGGGTCAATTTATTTGCGCGACCGCGAGTCAGAACCGTTGCCGTTGCAGCCACGGTTGCCCTGTCGCTGCTCCTCTTGCTACCAGTCGTAGCAGGTGCTCAAAGCAGCGGACTGTATGTCCAGACAAACCTCGTGTCGGACCTTCCCAATATCGCCGAGTTCCAAGATCCGAATCTGGTCAATGCCTGGGGCTTGTCGCACAGTCCGTCCGGCCCCTGGGAAGTATCGGACAATGGCACGGGCTTGGGTACGCAGTATGAGGGCAACGGCATGCGCGTCGGACCCGCGGTCACCATCCCCCTGCCGAATGGAAAGCCCGGTGGAGCCCCAACGGGCAACGTTTTCAACAGCACCGACGACTTTGTCGTCAAGCAAGGCAGTGCTTCCGGCCCCAGCCAGTTTCTTTTTGCGACTGAAGATGGCACGATCTCCGGCTGGAACCCCAGCGTCGACCCGACCGAAGCCATCATCGTGGTGGACCGCTCGAAAGTGATGCAGGGTGGATTCAAGGGTGCCGTCTACAAAGGGTTGGCCCTATCAGGCGACTTCTTGTTCGCCACCAATTTCCGCTTCGGAACTGTCGAGAAGTTCGATGCCCACTTCAATCTCGTCGGCTCCTTCACCGATCCGAGCCTGGCGAACGATTGTCCAATACCAGGACCACCAGCCCAGTGTTTCGCTCCCTTCGGGATCCAGAACATTGGGGGCACCCTCTACGTCAGCTTTGCCCTGCAAAACGCGGCTCGTCACGATGATGTAAGCGGCGCCGGAAATGGGTTCGTCGATGTCTTCAAAACCGACGGGACTTTGATCCGACGCTTCGCGTCGCAGGGGACTCTCAACTCCCCCTGGGGCCTCGCCCTCGCTCCCGCCAGTTTCGGCACATTCAGCAATGATGTCCTGGTGGGCAATTTCGGCGACGGGCGCATCAACGCCTTCGATCCAACGACCGGCGCCTTCCACGGCCAGCTCCGCCGAAATGGCCATCCGATCACCATCAACGGCTTGTGGGGTTTGGCGTTTGGGAATGGCGGTGCGGCAGGCGACGCGAACACGCTTTTCTTTGCCGCCGGCCTTAACGACGAGGCAGACGGTCTCTTCGGCTCCATCGTGCCCAAATAGCACAATGGGGACCGTGTGGTCTCGCCTCACGCTGCTCGCGCTGGTCCTGCAGTGCGCGTGCGCGCGGCGGGGCGCGTTTCCGGCGGAACCCGCGACGCGCATCTCCACCTTCACGCCCGAATCGTGGCCGACGGCGGGATGGCGCGAGACGACCCCCGAGGAGCAGGGCTTCAGCGCGGTGCGGCTGGCGGAGGCAGTCGAGGTCGCGCGCGCCAGGAACCTGCCCATCCACAGCCTCCTGATCGTCCGGCACGGCGCGTCTTCTGAGATCGGCGGCTTCATCGACGCGGACACGCTTGCGCAACACCGGCAACGTCGAGGACGTGAAATTCACCGCGCCGATGGGCGCGAAGATCTGACGCAGGTACTTCCTCACCAGCCGGCAGAGAAGGATCAGGACGCGGCACTGGCGAAGTGGGCGGAGAAGGACCCGTAGAACACGATACGAGGGGAGGCTCTCCTTGTGCCAGCGCGGAGCGCCACTGCGGAGGTAGTGGAGTACCTATCCGCATTCGGGCGCCACTGGGGCAGCCTCGTTACCGGAGGAGTGCTAATTGGGGCGCTCTCGCTTCGCAGTTCATTGCTCGAAGTCCCTACGCCATCCTCCTGGAACATCGCCATTTCGATCGTTGGGTGCCCGCAGTTACCTTGCGCTACACGGAACCCGGCGTTTTTGAGGCATCGTGTCGCGACCGAACGAGGCCCGAACTGTGCCCACTCGCCCGTACTGACGCAGGAACCTGGCCGTCGAGGCTTCGCGCTGTCCGTCGGAAGGCCCTGCATAAACGCACCGAAAGGTACCAGTCGGGGACCAGACCGGTACCACATGGGTACCGAGCGGGTACCGAATTAAGGTCTTTCGGCGCGACTCGTTACTATCGCGGTGCGATGAGACCTTGTCCGGAGGAGCACCTGTGAGTCAGCGCGCGCGCGAGATGCGAGCGCTTGCCAGGGCCCGCTTGCTGGACCCGAGCCCCGAGGCTGTGCAGCGCCTCGAGCGCGCTCTTGGCGACGCCCTTTACGCCGCTGAATGGGAAAGGGCGAAGCGACTCCTGGCCTTCCGGTGCGAGTTGAGCCCTCACGTAAGGGACTCCCAAGAGGACGTTGCCAATCTGGCGGGGATCGCCGAGGACATCGAATACGTGCGGGCCCGGGGGGTCGGACCGGGTTGGAGGCAGAAGTTGAAAGCGCAGGATGGTGAGCGGCAACCATGAAGCCACGCCTTGCCGAAGCGGCCGCGAGACGTCTAGCTGAACTGCGCAGCGACCAGACCGGGCCGCTCGCGACGGCGCAGAAGGCGCTGTGGCACGCGCTCCTTGCGGGGGACATCGAAGAGGCCCTGAGACAGGCAGACATCGTTGAGGCCATCCGCGGGCCGCAGCCGCCCTCGCCATTGGCGCTCAAGCTCATCGATCGGTTCAATCGCATGGCGGCGGAGAATGCGCGGTTCAAGGCCTTAGACCAGCAAGCGACCCAAGTCTCGAAGCTCGCGGCCGCGCCATGAAGAGGGCGTCCTTCCTGCGTGACCTGGCCATGGAGAAGTTGCTGAACGCGGGGCCAGAGGCCGCAGATCGGCTCGAAGCCCGGGCGGCTGCAGCCCTTAATGCGGAGAACTGGGACACAGCCAGGCGGCTTCTTCGATGGCGGCTCGAAATGCGGTATCCACTGGAGCAGAAGGATCGGGCGACGATCGAGCGCCTTTTCCGGCTGATGGACGAAGCAGAGGCGAAAGGCATCGTGGGACACCCTGTTGCAGCCCGGCCCGGAATCAGCATAGGTGAGATATGGCCAAACGCTCCTCGCATCCTTTCGACTTGCTCGTTGAGCGCTTCGCGCAGATGTTCGCGGATCGCATCGCTGCCTCGCTGCCGCGCAGGACGCCACGCAACGGCGCTGCTCCTGGTCGCGGTGGCCGACGTGGTCGGAAACGCGACATGCGCTGCCGCTACCCGGGCTGCAAGAACCGATCGAAGGGACCGCGGTTCCGGTTCCTCTGCGAGGAGCATCTGAAGCTGCCGAGGAAGAAGCAGGATGAGGTGCTGGCGAAATGGGCGGAGAAGAACGCCTAGACCAGGCATTGCGACCGGAGGCGGCGTCGTTCGAAGGTCGGGGTGCCGCATTGCGACCGGCGGCGTCGTCGCTGCAAGGTCGGGGTGCCACTGCGGACGTTCTGGAGTACCTACGCGCGTTCGGGAGGCACTGGGGCAGCCTCGTTACTGGCGGAGTTCTTATAGGGTTGCTTTCGTTTGGGACTTCTTTGCTTGAAGTCCCTACGCCGCGGTCTTGGAATATCGCTATTGGCCTCGTTGCCCTGCAGGTCGCGGCATTCCTGGCGTGGCGTGACGTTCGGCGGCAGCTTGCGGAAGTTGAGGCGCGTCCCTCCGTACATCTCCGCCACGAAATGGTGACTCAGGACCTGCATGGTTTCCCCCATCAGTATCACCGATTCGTGGTCACAAACCTGTCGGACTCGCAGGCCGTGTTCGGCTGTGCTGTCCACGTCTTGCACATGGAACCCGAGCAGCCGGAATTCGTACCTGGCCCACTAATCGTCACCGACTCTACGCCGGGCGATGCCTTCAGGCCGCGGGACATACCTCCAAAAGGCGAACAGAGATTCGACTTCTGCTTCGTGAATCCTGCAGCGCATCCGCGCCCTCTTACATTACTTTCGCGACCAAACTACTCCGAGATTTCGGGAGCAAACGGTCCTGTTCACTGCACGTTGCAGGTGACGGCGCAGAACCTCGGCGGACCCAGATGGCGGCTCGACGTCGCATTTGAAGCCGATATCCCCCGGATCGTGGACCTTCGACCAGCTTAGTTTCAGAGCCCAGACTTGATTTTCGCGGCCAGAGAGCGAACGTCACTCTCATGCCGACCAAAACCATCGCCTACCTGAGAGTTTCGACGGACAAGCAGGCCGATCGCGGGGGGAGCCTCGATGCCCAGCGGGCCAAGGTCGCCGCCTACGCCGAGTTGTACGACCTGGAGCTGCTCGAGGTGATCGTCGATGCCGGCGAGAGCGCGAAGTCTCTGGAGCGGCCTGGCCTGAAGCGCCCCCTCGGGATGCTGAAGGCGGGCGAGGCCGAGGCGCTCCCGGTGGTGAAGCTGGACCGGCTCACCCGCCGCTCACGCGGGAGTGGATGCGGCAGGACCACGCCTTCCGTCGGGTGAGGGCGCTGGTGGCCATCGACGGTCCGAACCACGGCATCATCAATTGCTCTCCTTCGCCGCTCAACTACTTCCAGCTCCCATCGCTCGGCGGATTCACTCCCGACAGCGCCGTCTGTCGCGAGTACGGATCGGACCACACGCCTCTGCTCACGGCGCTCAATAGAGGCCGGGAGGCGCGCGGCCCGACGCGCTATCTGGTCCTGCTCAACACCGACGTGGATTTCGTCTACATCTCGGCGCAGGACGGGTTCTTTCCGCCGGTACCCGCGGAGGACCGCGACGGCAAGCCCCACGACTTCTCGCGTAGCGCACGCCTGAAGGGAGCGACCACCATCGAGCTGACGCGCCAGGGCCAGTTCGACCCCATCCTCCAGACCGCCCACCTCGGGATCCTCAATTCGCCATGGGCCTGGTCGGCAGCGCTCGGTTTCCTGCGCTCGCTCGACGAGAACGACGGGGAGCGCGAAGAGTCCGACTGAGCAGGTACCTCTACGACACACGAGCGCAGGGTTCTGGGGCGCCGTGTAGCGACCGGGTTGCCAGGCTCCTCGGCAGAACGGCCCGATTCGGCTCAACGTTGTGTAGCGATCGCCCGCCGCGTCTGAGCTAGTCGTGGCAAGGTAGAGTTGCGAGCTTGCGCGAGCGATTGAAAGCTCTCTGGAACCGGCTGCCCGTCTTAGTTCGGGCGATCGCCGCTGGCTGGATCCTGCTGGAGGCCGGCTCGCTGCTGTCGGTGCTGCCGCTGTTCGGGAACATCAAGTTCCATTCCGAGATCCCGTGGGCGCTGCCCGTGACCTGCGTCGTGTTCCGACGCGGCGTGAGCTTGACCCAGTTTGGAGGACACCGATCGAAAGGCGGATACGGCGTGGTGCCAGCTGCCCGTCGACAATGGCTACTACTACGCGACAAGGCGGGGTCGAGGCGCTCATGCGGCTCCGGCAGGGCGCCGGACTTAATCGCAAGATCGCTGTGGTGGGCGCCGTCGGAGCATCGTTCAGCCTCGAGACAGGGATCGACCCCAGGGACTTGGCGAGATATATGCCGCGCGGCATCTCGGGGTGGTCGCCGGCCGGCACCGAGACCGACACCCCATCGGATGCGGTGAGCTGGCGACGGCTCGGTCGATGCGGCTGCTCCAAGGGCCGAGATCGCCTCCAACCCGCGTTGAGGACCAAAAATGTTCTGGGCCGCGGGATGAGGTTTGCTCGCACTATGGCGAGTCGGTCGAGTGGCAGCCGTGGTCGCCGGCCGGCACCGAGACCGACACCCCATCGGATGCGGTGAGCTGGCGACGGATCGGTCGATGCGGTTGCGGGTCCCGCGTGCAGCTCCGCAAGACGGCGCCGCCAGCGCAGACCGGCTCGTTGAAAGCGGCGCTCGGATCTTGACGAGTCTGGAAAATGGACCACTCCCGGAGAGCCTGCAAGATCGGCTTTGCGGGTGAGCTGCTGGTCGCTGCGGAGTAGGAGCGCGAGGTCGAGTATCAGCGGCAGCGCGGCTGGGGCAGCGGCCACATCGTGCAGGTCGGCCGGTGCACGACGAACGAGGCTGCGTTAGAGTGGGAGTGGTGGAATTGCTGCAACCGTTGGTAGCTGTCGGACCGCCGCTACTTTGAGGTGAAGCGATGCAGAGAATCGAATCAGTGGTGCAGGAGCTTTGGGTCCGTCTCTTCAACGGGGAGAAGGTGGATGTGCCGGCCTGGTCCGTAGAGCATCCTTTCTGGCGGCCAGACCTGTTCGGCGTTCCGCCGGCGGCGTGGGACATGGGCCAGCGCTGCGACTTCGTGTGGCGGCTCGGCGAGCGTGGTCGAATCCACGCTCAGTGCTTCCAGCGCGACGGTGTGCCGACGGTCCGGTTCCACCTCGACAAATATGATCCCGAGAGCGGGCTTGGGAATGCGATCCTGCACCTGCTGCTCGAGACGCCGGCAGGGCCGGTCATTGGCCTGGCAACGCTCGGTCTCATCATCGCCCGCGCCTAGCGGCGGTAGGAGTAGTGTGAGTCATCTCGACAGAGTACCGAACCGGATGACCGTGTCTATTCGCCCCGACGAGGGCGGATACCTCGGTCGTGAATGCCCGGAGTGCGAGCACTACTTCAAGATCACGCCGGGCACCGGGTTAAAGGGAGAAGACCTGCCGTGCGTCTGCCCCTACTGCGGACACCACAACTCCCACGACACGTTTTTCACGCAGGACCAAATCGAGTACGCGCAGTCCGTCGCGGTCAACAGGGTCACCGATGCCTTCCTTCAAGACCTGAAGGCGCTGGAGTTCAACCACCCACCGCGCGGCGCCTTTGGCATCGGTATCAGCATGAAGGTGGAAGGCAGCCCGCATCCGGTTCGCCGCTACCGAGAGAAAGCGCTCGAGACCGAGCTGGTGTGCGAGTCCTGCACGTTGCGCTACGCGATCTACGGCTTGTTCGCGTTCTGCCCCGACTGCGGCGCACACAACAGTCGCCAGATCCTCGACAAGAACCTCGTCGTGGCCGAGAAGCAGCTCGAGCTGTCCGAGACAACCGACGCGGCCCTGGGCGAGCACCTACGCGGCGACGCACTCGAAAACGTCGTCTCGGCGTTCGATGGATTCGGTCGGAAGGTCTGTGAGATCAGCGCCGTACGGGCGACCCACGCGAACCGTGCCAGCAACGCTACCTTCCAGAACTTGCAGCGCGCACAGGACGAGGTCGAGCGGCTCTACAAATTCGACCTCTCGGCGTCGGTCAGCATCGATGAATGGAACTCTGCGTTCCGGGGCTTCCAGAAGCGGCATCTGCTCGCGCACACGATGGGCATCGTCGACGCGGACTACGTTGCCGCCACGGGCGATCGGAGCATCGCCATCGGCCGCAAGGTCGTCATCACCAAGTCAGAGGTGCAGGAGCTTGTCGGCATTGTGCGCAGATTGGCAGCGGCACTGGAGCGCAACCTGTTGCAGATGCCCGCTGCGCCTGCAGCTCCCACGCCTTGACGTTCTGAACGGCCTCACCGAGGAGAGGTGCACGAGTCCGCGGGCGTGGGCCGCAACGACGCAGTGCCTGGCGCGCGAAACCTTTGGAACGCGCTCGTCGCCGATATGCTCGACGGGCCAGTACGTCGAGGCGCGCCACACCCGGCCCTCCCCCAGTCGCCCCGACATTCCTGCTCGCACTTTTTCAAGAAGATGCTGTGAATCGAGGCGGAGCCTCAGTCCGTCCTAGACGCTCGCCAGATCCGAGCGTGCGCTCTTATGCCCCGGATAAGGCCGCGTTCGCGGATTTTCTCGACGTCGCCGCTACTGCCAATCCCTGCTGTCTTCCAGGAGAAACGAGGAATGCTCATGTTCCTCTCTGCTCGCGGACGCGGGCAGAGGTCCCCAAGCGCACTCGAGAAAGGTCGCGCGGCCGCGGCCGGCGACGAGGCGAACGAGGCAGCGCGCGTAGACGCGAAGCCCGAAGGCGGCGACGATGATCAAGGGGTGCAAGAGCACGTCGCTCGTCGTAATCAAGCCACGCATGACCGCTTCTCCTCTCGTCGCTCCTCGGCATCGAGATCCAGTAGCCTTCGCCGCCGGAAGCGAGCAGCTCCTCGGCCCGGGCCCGCCAGCGCCTCCCAGGCCGCGCGCGCGGCCAGCCGCGGGGACCGCGCCGCGCGCAGCAGCTCGGCACACAGGCCGGCGGGGGGATTTCCGGCCGGTGGCCTCGTCGCCGCGCGGCGGCGCGAATCGATCGATCCTGCGATGATCTGGAGCGAGAGCCCGACCTCGGCGGCTCCGCGCATGGCCGGCGGCTTGAGCCGGCCGGCCCGGCGCAATTCGGCCTGGACGTCGCGCAGCGGCACGCCCGCCGCGTGCCACGAGAGGGCCAGCCCCGCGTCCGCCGGCGACAGGAGCAGGCCTCGGCCGCGCAGGCGCGAGAGCTCCGCCGCGATCGCCTCGATGTTGTCGCGCGCCGTCACCCTGTTGACGCCACCCTACCGCGGGGGTCTGACAGAGAACCTTGCAGGCGCCTGCCCGTCCGCGGTGGCGGCGTCCTAGCAGCGCTCGCAACCACTT